>Ga0208565_1001182_pt1 | contig 15933 bp, 13 predicted proteins | sample Sb_taG_7_FD_187706 | JGI IMG/M metagenome (GOLD analysis project Ga0208565, IMG submission 187706) | Peat soil microbial communities from Weissenstadt, Germany - Sb_50d_2_FS metaG (SPAdes) (version 2) | ecosystem: Environmental > Terrestrial > Soil > Wetlands > Peat | place: Germany...
CCGAGCACGATGGTGTGCGCCAGTTTGAAAAGGGGAGCTCGCTGGCCGGTTACCACGGATACAGCTATTCCAGCGAACCTCTTACGAACGATGATGCCGCGACGGTCGACCACAACCCGTCGCCGAGTATGTTGTGATCCGTTTTGTCACCCTCGGCCCTACTTCTCGGCGGGAGAGGAGGCGACGACAACGAGGACCACGAGTGCTCCGGTAAGTTGCCCAACATCTCGTGCCGGCTCCGGGTCGGCAGGACGGCCGTCCCGGGGAAAGGGGCCGAGCTAAGGAGGGGGATCATGAATGCAGCCCTCTCAACATGCAAGAATGGCCGATTTTCCGAGGTTTTTTGCAATCTGGCTCCGTCTTCCGTAGTTATCGGCCACGGTTTTTCTCAAGAAGCCCGTGTTTTTGACGGTTTCCCATATTGAAAGGGATGGATCATGAATGCCACCCACAGACTCCCTGAGGCGGGCCAGAGCCTCTGGCTCGACAACATCACGCCACGGCTCCTCACGAGCGGCACTTTACGCCGCTACATCGATGAATTCTCGATCACGGGGCTCACCTCGAACCCCACAATCCTCCGCTTTGAGGCCGGCTTTGCCGGCCGGAAAGGGGCGATGTGATGGTAACTTCAGCAAGTAACCTCGCGCCAGAGAAACAACTCCTCTACGAGCAACTCGTGGACGCGCTCAATGCCCTGTTCGGGGTTCACCCGGGCTACCGGCCTGTTCATGCGAAAGGCATTGTCTGCGCGGGAACCTTTCGCCCGGCTGCGACCGCGGCTTCCGTCAGCCGTGCCCCCCACCTCCAAGGCGCCCCGGTGCCGATCACGGTTCGGCTCTCCGACTTCGCCGGCGTTCCCACCGTGCCCGACGGCGACCCGCTTGCCAGCCCCAGGGGCATGGCGATCAAGTTCCACTTGCCCGGTGGGATCGACACCGACATCCTGGCCCATTCGTATGACGGGTTCCCGACCCGCACGGCCGAAGAATTCCTGGATTTCGTTCGCGCCCTGGCCGCGAGCGGACCTGGGAGCCCGGCCCCGAAACCGATAGCGAGCTTCCTGGCCAGCCATCCCCAGGCCCGACGGTTCGCGGAGGCGCCCAAACCGGCTCCGGCCAGCTTCGCCACGGAATCTTACTACGGCGTCAATGCCTTCCGCTTTATCAATCGGGAAGGCACGAGCCGCCACGGTCGTTACCGGATCCGCCCCGAAGCGGGCGAAGAACACCTGGACTCCGCTGAGGCGGCCCGCCGGCCGGGAACCTATCTCTTCGACGAGCTTGCACAGAGACTGTCCCGAGGCGCTGCCCAGTTCCGCCTCCTCGTTCAGCTCGCAGACGACGGCGACCCGGTCGATGACGGCTCGTTGCCGTGGTCCGAAGAACGACCGCAGGTCGAGCTGGGCACCCTCTCCCTCACCTCCCGGGTGGCGGACAGCGCGGTGGCCGAGCGCGGGCTGATCTTTGACCCGGCCAGGCTCGTGGACGGCATCGAACTCTCGAGCGATCCGTTGCTGCTCGCCCGGTCCGCCGTGTACGCCATCTCGTACCGGCGTCGCCACGCCTGAATCGCTGACCGCGTGGCAGCTTCGACCAGCGACCCACTGATGATCGCTCGGAGCGAGAGGGGAAACGGCGGGACGATCAAGAGGATCTGGGCCGACACATGAGACCATCAGGAGCGTCGAGCAATGCCGCACGGTCGCGGCACATTGAGACGATCACATGTACTATCTTTACGGTTCTCGACCTGGAACACCGAAAAGGCTCGTGGCGACCTTCGACAGCGAGGCGCAATTATTGGCCTACGTGCGTTGGGCGACTTTGTCCGAGCACGATGGTGTGCGCCAGTTTGAAAAGGGGAGCTCGCTGGCCGGTTACCACGGATACAGCTATTCCAGCGAACCTCTTACGAACGATGATGCCGCGACGGTCGACCACAACCCGTCGCCGAGCATGCTGTGATCGGCCTTTTCACCTCAGCCCAACCACTCGGTGGGAGAGGAGGCGGCGACAACCAGAACCACGAATACTTCGGCGACCTAGCCAATAACTTACCCCAGTGCCTGGCCGGTGGGACGGTCGCCTCAGGGGGTGGGGCCGAGGTCAGGAGAGGGACCAATGAACGCCACTCGGAGACTCCACGACGCGGGCCAAAGCCTGTGGCTCGACAACATCACGAGATCGCTCATCACCAGCGGCACCTTGCGCCGCTACATCGACGAATTCTCGATCACGGGGCTCACCTCGAACCCCACGATCTTCGACCACGCCATCACGCACGGCACCGACTATGATGCTGAGATCCGCCAGAAGCTGGAGGAGGGTAAGTCGGGTGAGGCGATGTTCTTCGACCTGGCCCTGACGGACCTCCGACACGCCGCCGACCTGTTTCAACCGGTCCATGAGCGGACGAACGGCCTGGACGGCTGGGTTTCGCTGGAAGTCTCTCCCCTGCTGGCCCACGACACGGCCCGGACCATCGCCTCGGCCAAACGATTGTACGCGGAGGCAAGGCGGCCCAACCTTTTCATCAAGATCCCCGGCACGCCGGAGGGTATCCCCGCCATCGAGGAGGCGATCTTCGCGGGCGTGCCGATCAACGTGACGCTGCTGTTCTCCCGGGAGCACTACCTGGCGGCCGCCGGGGCGTACCTGCGGGGCATCGAGCGGCGCATCGCCGCCGGTCTGAAACCCGACGTCGGTTCGGTCGCTTCGCTGTTCGTGAGCCGCTGGGACGTCGCGGCCTCCACCAGGGCGCCCGAGGCGCTACGAGACCGGCTCGGGATCGCCATCGCCAAGCGCACGTACAAGGCGTACCGCGACCTACTCGATTCGCCGCGCTGGCAGCGCGCTTTCAACGACGGCGCCCGCCCGCAGCGCCTCCTATGGGCCAGCACCGGGACCAAGGACCCCAGGGCCTCCGACATCCTCTACGTCAAGGCGCTCGCCGCGCCGCTCACGATCAACACCATCCCCGAAGGGACTTTGAAAGCGTTCGCCGACCACGGCGAAGTCAGCCCACTCCTACCCGCGGATGGCGGCGGCTGCGAGGAGATCCTGGCCGAGTTCGCCGCCGCCGGCATCGACGTCGACGCCCTGGCCGCTCAACTGCAGGACGAAGGTGCCAAGGCGTTCGTCAAGTCCTGGAATGAGTTGATGGCGAGCATCGCGTCCAAGGGCGAGGCGCTCAAGGGTGCTGGTTGAGTCCGGAAGGGGGAAGACCGACCTCATTACACCGATCGAAACAATCGAGGCATGACCACGATGGCAATTTGCAAGGTCAAACTGAAGCGCCGCCAGGAAATCGCCTCCGGGACGATGGCGTTTCATTTCGAAAAGCCGGAGGGGTTCGCGTACAAGGCGGGCCAATTCGGCGATTTCACGATCGCCAACCCGCCGGAGACCGACGCGGAGGGAAACACGCGGGGGTTCTCCCTCGCCAGCGCCCCCTACGAGGGCGACCTCATGGTGGCGACGCGGATGCGGGACACCGCGTTCAAGCGGGTCCTGAAGACGATGGACCTCGGGACGGAACTCTCGCTGGACGCGCCCTACGGCTCGTTCACGCTCCACGACGACGCGCGCATCCCGGCCGTCTTCCTCTCGGGTGGGATCGGCGTCACCCCCGTCCGGAGCATTGTCCTCCAGGCCACCCACGACAAGCTCCCCCACAAGATCGTCCTCTTCGACTCGAATCGAAGACCCGAGGACTCGGCCTTCCTGGACGAACTGACGGAGGCGCAGAAGGAGAATCCGAACTTCACCCTCGTCGGCACGATGACGGAGATGGGGAAATCGAGCAAGGCTTGGAGCGGGGAGACGGGGTTCATCACCAATGCCATGCTCATAAAATCGATCACCGATCTCAACCTCCCGATCTACTACATCTCGGGCCCGCGGGCGATGGTGGCCGCGATGCGCAAGGCGCTCAATGAGTCGGGTGTCAAGGACGACAAGATCCGCACCGAGGAATTCACGGGCTACTGATCCTTAATGAGCACCGGGAGCCGCTGCTCGGCGAGTCCTGCACGCCGGCCGGGAAATGACCGTACAGGGAACTTCGATCGCCGGCCCCACCCCTCTCTCCCGAGGAGTTCTCGATGAACATCCTGGTCATCGACGTGGGCGGGACCCACGTCAAGATCCTGGCCACCGGGCAAGACACGCCCCGCGAGTTCGACTCCGGTCCGACGATGACACCACGGCAGATGGTCGCCGGGGTCGTGCAGGCCGCGGAGGGCTGGACGTATGACGTGGTGTCGATCGGCTACCCGGGTCCGGTCCTCCGGGGTAAGCCGGTCTCGGAACCGCACAACCTCGGACCGGGGTGGGTCGGTTTCGACTTCGAGGCCGCGTTGGGACATCCCGTCAAGGTCGTGAACGACTCGGCCATGCAGGCGATCGGCAGCGACGAGGGGGGGAAGATGCTCTTCCTCGGCCTGGGGACCGGTCTCGGGTCCGCGATGGTCGTGGACGGCGTCGTCGAGGCGATGGAACTCGGACACCTCCCGTACAGGAAGCGGACGTACGAGGACTACGTGGGGGAACGGGGCCTGAAGCGACTCGGGCGGAAGAAATGGCGGCGCTACGTCGTGGACGTGGTCGCACGCCTGACCGCCGCCCTCGAACCCGACTATATCGTCCTCGGTGGGGGCAACGTCCACAAGCTGAAGAAATTGCCCCCGGGTTGCCGGGCGGGCGATAACGCGAACGCGTTCCTCGGGGGCTTTCGCCTCTGGAACAAGGCCGACGAATCGCGGAAACCCGCCCCGCCTCTCGCGGACCACCAGCCGGCCGAGAAGTCGACGACCCGAGGAGCCCGAAAATGACGACCGCCATCGCTCCGCTCACCCAACGCCCCGCGTGGGGGGCTCACGGAGCGCATTACCAGAAGGTTCGCGACCTTCCTCTGAGAACGCTCTTCGCTGACGACCCCGAGCGTGGCGAGCGACTCACCGCCGAGGCGACCGGCCTCTACCTGGACTATTCGAAGAACCGTGTCACCGACGAGACGATCACGTTACTCCTTCAACTGGCCGAGCAGTCGGGCTTGCGGGCCCGCATCGACGCCATGTTCCGGGGGGAGAAGATCAACGTCACCGAGGGGCGCGCCGTCCTGCACGTGGCTCTTCGCGTCCCGAAGGGGGAGTCGATCCTCGTGGACGGCCAGGACGTGGTGCCGGCCGTTCACGCCGTGCTCGACCGGATGGCCGAGTTCTCCGACCGGGTGCGAGGGGGCGCGTGGACGGGTCATACCGGCAAGCGCATCCGCAACGTCGTCCACGTCGGCATCGGCGGCTCGGACCTCGGCCCGGTGATGGCCTACGAGGCCCTCAGGTTCTACAGCGACCGGAGCCTGACCTTCCGGTTCGTCTCCAACGTCGACGGCACCGACTTCGCCGAAGCCACACGCGGCCTCGACCCGGCGGAGACGCTGTTCGTCGTCTGTTCGAAGACCTTCACGACCCTCGAGACGATGACCAACGCCCGCACGGCGCGCGCCTGGTGCCTGGGCGCCCTGGGGGATGAGGCGGTAGTCGCCAAGCACTTCGTCGCCGTCTCGACGAACGCCCAAGAGGTGAACAAGTTCGGCATCGACACCGCGAACATGTTCGAGTTCTGGGACTGGGTCGGCGGTCGCTACTCGATGGACTCGGCCATTGGCCTCTCGACGATGATCGCGATCGGCCCCGGGCAGTTCCGCGCGATGCTCGCCGGCTTCCACGCGATGGACGAGCACTTCCGGACGACCCTTTTCGATCGCAACCTGCCGGTCCTCCTGGGGCTCCTGGCCGTCTGGTACGCCGACTTCTTCGGCGTCGAGACGGCCGCCGTCCTGCCCTACGACCAGTACCTGAAACGCTTCCCCGCCTACCTCCAGCAGTTGACGATGGAGAGCAACGGCAAGCACATCACGCTGGACGGCGCGCGGGTCTCCTACCCGACCGGCCCGATCTACTGGGGCGAGCTGGGGACCAGCGGCCAGCACTCGTTCTACCAGCTGATCCACCAGGGGACCCGGCTGATCCCGTGCGACCTGATCGGGTTCTGTCGGTCGCTCAACCCGCTCGGCGAGCACCATGACCTGCTCATGTCCAACGTCTTCGCGCAGGCCGAGGCGCTGGCCTTCGGCAAGACGGTCGAGGAGGTCAAGGCCGAGGGGACGCCGGACTGGCTCGTGCCGCACCGGACGTTCGAGGGGAACCGTCCGACCAGCGTCCTCCTGGCCGAGCGGCTGACGCCCGAGACCCTCGGGAAGCTCGTGGCGCTGTACGAGCACAGCGTCTTCACGCAGGGCACGGTCTGGGACATCGACTCCTTCGACCAGTGGGGCGTCGAACTCGGCAAGGTACTGGCCAAGCGGATCATCCCCGAACTCCAGAGAAAGGACGAGCCCGGTCTCGGACACGACAGCTCCACCAACACGCTGATCCGCCGCTTCCGCAAGCTCAAGGAGACGTCATCATGACCATCGATAACCAGGAAAGAAGGAGACAGTCATGCAGCTCGGAATGATCGGCCTGGGCCGGATGGGGCCAACTTGGTGCGGCGCCTGCACCGCGGCGGCCACCAGTGCGTCGTGTTCGACACCAACCCCGGCCCGGTGAAGGATCTGGTCAAGGAGGGCGCGACGGGCGCGTCGTCGCTGGACGACTTCGTGAAGAAGCTGAGCAAGCCGCGGGCCGTCTGGCTGATGGTGCCCGCGGCCGTCGTCGACCCGACCCTCACGGACCTCGGGCCACGCCTGGAGGAGGGGGACGCCGTCATCGACGGCGGGAACTCCTATTACGTCGACGATCTCCGCCGCGCCGTGGAGCTCAAGGCCAAGGGCCTACACTACGTCGACGTCGGCACCAGCGGCGGCGTCTGGGGGGAGGAGCGGGGCTACTGCCTGATGATCGGCGGGCCGGAGGCCGTGGTGAAGCGCCTCGACCCGATCTTCGCCACGATCGCGCCGGCGATCGATGCGGCACCTCGCACCCCGGGTCGGGAGGATCTCGGAGGCACCGCGGAGCACGGCTACCTGCACTGCGGGTCGAGCGGCGCGGGCCACTTCGTCAAGATGGTCCACAACGGGATCGAGTACGGCATCATGGCCGCCTACGCCGAGGGCCTGGACATCCTCCGCCATGCCAACGTTGGCAAGCAGACGCAGGCGACCGACGCCGAGACGACCCCGCTGCGCGACCCCGAGCGGTATCAGTACGACCTCAACCTGCGGGACGTCGCCGAGGTCTGGCGCCGCGGCAGCGTGATCTCCTCGTGGCTCCTGGACCTGACGGCGGCGGCCCTGCTCAAGGACCCCGAGCTGTCGGGCTTCTCGGGCCGGGTCTCCGACTCGGGCGAGGGTCGGTGGACGATCAAGGCGGCGCTCGACGAGGCCGTGCCGGCGCCCGTGCTCACCACGGCGCTGTACGAGCGCTTCTCCTCGCGGGGCGAGGCCGACTTCGCGGACAAGCTGCTCTCGGCGATGCGCTACCAGTTCGGCGGACACCACGAAAAGCCCGCCGGTAAGTGAGCCGCCGGCAGGGTCGCACTGCGGGCGGAGTTTCCAGGAGTAAACGATGGGCGCCCCCCATTCCGACGCATTGGTGTTTTTCGGCGCGACAGGCGACCTCGCCCACAAGAAGGTCTTCCCGGCGCTGCAAGCGATGGTCAAGCACGGCCACCTTGCCGTGCCCGTCATCGGCGTGGCCAAGGCCGGCTGGGACCTCGACCGCCTCAAGGCCCGGGCGCGCGACGGCCTCGAACAACACGGCGGCGTCGACGAGGCGGCCTTCGCCAAGCTCTGCGGCCTGCTCCGCTACGTCGACGGTGACTACAAGGCGCCGGCGACCTTCCAGGCCCTCCGCAAGGATCTCGACGGGGCCCAACGCCCGGCGCACTACCTCGCCATCCCACCCAGCCTTTTTGGGCAGGTCGTCGAACAACTCGGCAAGTCGGAGTGCGCCCGGGGGGCCCGGGTCATTATCGAGAAGCCGTTCGGGAGGGACCTGGAATCGGCGAAGGCGCTCAACAAGATCCTCCTGAGCAACTTCGACGAGACGGCGATCTTCCGGATCGACCATTACCTCGGGAAACGCCCGGTCCAGAACCTCCACTACTTCCGCTTCGCCAACGCGTTCCTCGAGCCGGTCTGGAACCGCCAACACGTCGAGAGCGTGCAGATCACCATGGCGGAGCAGTTCGGGGTCCAGGGCCGCGGGGCCTTCTACGACCATACCGGAACGATCCGCGACGTGGTCCAGAACCACCTGCTCCAGGTGCTGGCCTACCTGGCCATGGAGCCGCCGGCCGGGACGGACGGCGAGTCGGTGCGCGACGAGAAGGTGAAGGTCCTCCAGGCGATCCCCCCACTCGAATCGCGGAGCGTCGTCCGCGGCCAGTTCCACGGCTACCGGGACGAGAAGGGGGTATCGCCCGACTCCCGGGTCGAGACGTTCGCCGCCGTGCGGCTGGGGATCGATTCCCCGCGCTGGCAAGGGGTGCCCTTCTGCATCCGGGCCGGGAAGTGCCTGCCCGTGACGTGCACCGAGGTGCTCGTCAAACTCCGCAGGCCGCTGACACCCCATTCCTTCGCCTCCCCGGTGCCGAACCACCTCCGGTTCCGGATCAGCCCCGACGCGTCGATCGCGATCGGCGTCATGGTCATGGGCTCGGGGGAGGAGATGGCCGGGAGTCCGGTCGAGTTGTTGGCGAGCCACCACTCTAACGCCGACGAGATGGGCGCCTACGAGCGGCTCCTCGGCGAGGCCATGAAGGGGGACACCTCCCTGTTCGCCCGCGAGGACTACGTGGAAGCGGCGTGGCGGATCGTCGATCCGGTCCTGGGGCTGGCGACCCCCGTCCACGAGTACGAGCCGAACACCTGGGGGCCGAGTCAGGCCGATCGGATCATGGCCGATCTTGGCGGTTGGCATGACCCGACGGTGACGACCTAGCGAACCCCGAGAGAAAGAGGAGCGACTTTCGATGTCAACGGTTTTGGTGACAGGAGGGGCTGGCACCCGGCGCCGCCTGTCCGGCCCCTGCCGGTCCCCTTACCCTCAACCGTCCGGCCGGGCTGGCGCCGGTCGGGCCGCCGGAGTGATACCGTGATCCAGGCAAGCAACTCGGGGAAGGCGCGTGCGCTGAGCAACGCGGGTCCGTCGGACCCGAAGACCCGGATCGTCGTGCTCGGCGGGGGGTTCGGAGGGGTCTACACGGCACGCCACCTGGAGAAGCTCTGCGTGCGGCGGCCGGACGTCGAGATCGTCCTCGCGAGCCGCGACAACTTCTTCCTCATGTACCCGCTTCTCTTCGAGGCCTGCTCCGGCACCCTGGAGGTGAGGCATTGCTGCGTGCCCATTCGCGCGTTCCTGCAGACGGCCCGGTTCGTCGAGGCCACCGTCCACCACATCGACCTGGACCGGCGAGTGGTCCATACGGCGGCCCTTGAGGGCGAGGCCTACGATCTGCCTTACGACCAGCTCGTCCTCGCCCTCGGGGCAATGACCAACGAGAAGGTCATCCCCGGCTCGGAGTCCGCCTTCACGTTCAAGACCCTCGCCGACGCCGTCGTGCTGCGCAACCACCTGATCGAGAGGTTTGAGCGCGCCGACGTCGAGGCCGACCCGGGGCGCAAGCGGAGGCTGCTCACGATCGTGGTCATCGGCGGCGGGCTGGTCGGGGTCGAGCTGTTCGGCGAACTGACCGCCTTCGTGGACGAGATCATTCAGTTCTACGGGCACGTGTGCCGCGACGAGGTCCGTTTCCTCCTGCTCCAAGCCGTCGACCGCATCATGCCGGAGATCGATCCGGAACTGGCGGATTACGCGACCCGGGTGCTCACCGCACGCCGCGGGGTGGAGGTCCGGACGATCGCCCCGGTGCAAGCCGTCGAGCCGGGGAAGGTTCACCTGAAGGGCGAGACGATCGAAGCCGGGACCATCGTCCTGGCGGCCGGGATCGTGCCGAACCCCGTCGTCGCCGACCTGCCGGTGGAGAAGGATCGGCGGGGGCACATCATCGTCGATGCGACCATGCGGTCCAAGAGCCACCCGGAGTTGTGGGCCCTGGGCGATTGCGCGTTCGTCCCGGCCCCCGACGGCAAGCCCTACCCCGCTCTGGCCCAGCACGCCCTGCGCGAGGCGAAGGTGCTGGCCCGCAACATCCACGCCGTCCTGAACGGCAAGCCGCCCGAGCCGTTCGTCTACCACACCGTGGGTCTCATGGGGTCGCTGGGGCATAAAAAGGGGTTGGCCCAAGTCCTGAAGGTCCGGCTCCGAGGGTTCCCGGCGTGGTGGGTGCGGCGGACCTACTACCTGTGGCAGATGCCGGGCTGGGGCCGGCGGATGCGGATCATGATCGATTGGACCTTCGCGCTGCTGTTCAGGGCGGACATTGCCAAGATCGACCTGGCCAGCGAGCGCGCCCTGCTGTCGCATAACGGCGCGGCCGGCGCGATCCCCGCGGGCAATCAGACCGGTATCGGGGGCCCCTGCGCACGACCGGCCGACGCCTCGCCCGGACCGAGTGACGTGCAGCCGCTCGCCGAGGAACGGGTGTGACCGGCATTCGCCCGCGTCCTGCGCGCCGTCCCCCACCGGGTTGACGCACCACGAAAACGCTCGCGACGATGGTTTCACCATCGGCCCCGATTGGCTAGACTATCCGTAGTTCCGTCCCGCTCGCGATGGGCGGTGCGTCCTGGCTACGGTGGCCCCGACATGCTACACCTCGCACGGCGGGGCTCTCTTTTTGCCCGCACCCCGGCCTGCCGGGCGACACAGGCGAGACGGCTCCCGGGTCGCCAGGAGTCTTGCCATGCAGACGCTCCGGACCGTTCCGCAAGCGGCAGATTTCCCGGAGTATTCCCGGGAAGCCTTCCACCTCCTCGAGCGTATGCCGGATGCCATCCTCCTCCTCGATGGAGGCGGGCACATCGAGTTCATCAACGCGCGGGCGGAGCAGATGTTCGGCTACCGTTGCGAGGAACTGGCCGGCAAACCCGTCGATGTCCTCATCCCGGGGAACCGCCGGGAGATCCACATCGGACACCGGCTCCGCGACTCCGTCGGTCGACGCAAGGACGGGACCTCGTTTCCCATCGAGATCAGCCGGAGCCGCCCCGGATCGGTGGAGGGACTCCCCACCATCTATGCCATCCGTGAGACCTCGGAGTGCGAGGAGGCTCAGGGGGAGCGCACGCGGCTCGCGGCCGATCCGGGCGGGCAGGCCCGCCTCCTCGATCTCGCCCGCGATGCCATCCTGGTCCGCGACATGGATCGGGCGATCACCTTCTGGAACCGCGGCGCCGAGGTGCTGTACGGCTGGCTGAAGGACGAGGCGCTGGGACGCACGGTCCACGAATTGCTAGAGACGGTGTTTCCGGGGCCGATCGAGGACATCGAAGCCGAGATCCTCCGCACGGGGCGATGGGAGGGCGAGCTTGGTCATTCCAAGCGGGACGGCTCACGCGCCGTGATGTCCAGCCACTGGTCGCTTCAGCGGGACGAACACGGCCGGCCCGTGGCCATCCTCATGATCAACAGCGACATCACGGATTACAAGACCGCCGAAGAGGAGCTGCGGGCCCGCGTGCGCCAGCAGGCCGCCGTGGCCGAGCTGGGCCAGAGCGCGCTCTCCGGTCTCGACCTGGGTGGCCTCATGGACGAGGCCACCTCCCTCGTCGCCCGGAACCTCGGGGCGGAATACAGCCACGTCTTCGAGCTCCTCCGCGATGGCGCGACGCTGCTGCTGCGGACGGGCACAGGGTGGGGGGAGGGATTCGTGGGCCATGCCTCGATGAGTGCGGAGGCCGATTCGCCCGCGGGTTGCGCCCTCCTCGCCCACGAGCCGGTGATCATCGACGACCTCCGCTCCGACGCGCGGTTCGGCGGGGCCTCGCTGCTGCGCGACCAGGGCATGGTCAGCGGCATGAGCGTGGTCATCCCCGGCCAGGGGCGACCCTACGGCGCCCTGGGCGCGTTCACCGCCCGGGGGCGGAAGTTTACCCAGGATGATTCCTACTTCCTCCAGTCCGTGGCCAACGTGCTGTCCCTGGCCATCGAGCGCAAGCGGCACGAGCAGGAGCAGCGCGAGCGGGACCTGCTGCGGTCCGATCAGATGGCGACCGTCGGCCAGGTCGCCGCAGGCGTGGCCCACGAGCTGAGGAACCCGCTCACCGCGGTCAAGGGCCTGGTGCAGGTCAACATGAAGGAGGCGCGGTCGCGCGGCCTGCCGGCCGACGACCTCCGTGTCATCGAGCAGGAGATCCGCCGGATGGAGCGTACCCTCCAGGCGTTCCTCGACTTTGCCCGTCCTCCCCGGCCCGAGCGCCGCCGCATGAGCCTGATCCCCGTCATCGATCAGACGCTCGCGTTGGTACGGGGCCGCATCGAGAAGCAGAAGGTCTCCCTGCAGGTCCTCCGGCCGGCCGGCCCCGTCGTGGTGGAAGGGGATGCGGACCAGCTCCAGCAGCTGCTGCTGAACCTTGCCCTGAACGCACTCGACGTGGTGCCGCGTCGAGGATCGCTGGAGATTGAACTCCGCCTACCTCAACCGGGCTGGGTCGAGATCCGGGTCTCCGATAGCGGCCCGGGAATTGCACCAGCCCTCCTGACGAGGATCTTCGAGCCGTTCGTCAGCGGCAAAGACTCCGGCCTCGGCTTGGGCCTCGGCCTGACGGTCTCGCGGCGGATCGCCAAGGACCACGGCGGCAACCTCGAGGCCTTCAACCGTCCCGAAGGCGGGGCCTGCTTCGTGCTCCGCCTCCCCGTCCCCCACGGATGAACCCCGGGAGGCGTTCGGGACCCCGAGAGGATGACCCCCATGCCCACCCTGCTGGCGATCGACGACGAGGAGTCGATCCTCCATTTCTTCCGGCGTGCCTTCTCCGGGCCGGAGGTCCACCTCGTGACGGCCGCGACTGCGGCCGAGGGGTTGGAGCGGGTGGCGCTCGACCGGCCCGATGCGGTGATCCTGGACGTCGACCTGCCGGACCAGTCCGGCCTGGAGGCGTTCCGCCGGATCCACCAGGTAGCCCCCAAGGTCCCCGTCATCTTCATCACCGGGCACGGGACCACCGCCACCGCCATCGAGGCGATGAGCCTCGGGGCCTACGAGTACCTCCTGAAGCCGCTGGAGCTCGACCCCCTCTGCGATCTGGTCGCGCGGGCCTTCGAGGTCAGCCGTCTCATGCGCGTCCCTGCGGTGGTGGCGGAGAACGGGCAGCCCGAGGACGCGCCCGACCTGCTGGTCGGCCGTTGCCGCCTGATGCAGGAGGTCTACAAGGCGATTGGCCGGGTCGCGCCCCTGGACGTGACGGTCCTGATCCTGGGCGAGACCGGCACCGGCAAGGAGGTGGCGGCCCGGGCAATCTACCACTACAGCCGCCGGTCCGCCGGTCCGTTCCTGGCGATCAACTGCGCCGCGATCCCCGAGTCCCTGCTCGAAAGCGAGCTGTTCGGCCACGAGAAGGGGGCCTTCACCGGCGCCGATCGGAGGCGGATCGGCAAGCTCGAGCAATGCCACAAGGGCACCCTGTTCCTGGACGAGATCGGCGACATGACGCCGCTGACCCAGACCAAGATCCTGCGGGTGCTGCAAGAGCAGCAGTTCGAGCGGGTCGGCGGCAGCGAAACCGTCCGGACCGACGTCCGCGTGATCGCGGCCACGCACCGCGACTTGGAGCAGATGATCGCCGCCGGCCTGTTCCGAAGCGACCTCTATTATCGCCTGAAGGTCTGCACGATCCGGCTGCCGTCCCTCCGGGAGCGCGACGAGGACCTGCCGCTGCTGGTCATGCACTTCCTCAGACGGTTCGGGAGCGAACTGGGGAAGGACACGTATGGCGTCACCCCCGAGGCCATGGACGAACTCAGGCGCCATCCCTGGCCGGGCAACGTGCGGGAGCTGCAAAGCGTCCTCAAGCAGGCCCTGGTCCAGACCAACAGCCCGATCCTGGCCCCGGAATCCCTCGCCCCCGCGATTTCCACCGCGGCGAACCGCGCTTCTGCGTCATCACCCGCTTCGGACCCTGCCGACCTGGGACGATTCCTCGAGCAGCGGCTGCGGGAGGGCACGGAGGACCTCTACGCCGAGTGGCTCGCCCTGGCGGAGCGAGACCTGCTCACCCGGGTCCTCCGCCACACCGGGTGGAATCAGGTCCGGGCGGCGAGGACCCTGGGTATCAACCGATCCACCCTGCGAGCCAAGATCGCCTCGCTGGGAATCGTGATCGAGGGGCGGCGGTCCATGCGATGCCCGGACGGGGAGTCCCGATGAGCGGGTCGGGACTTCGATTGCCTGAGGGCTGCTGGCGGACTTATCGCCAGTGCTCGTGGCGGATTATCCGCCACCCGGCCGCATCCCCACGGTCCCGCCCCCGCAAGCTCGGCCGCACCATCCCCGCCGGGGCCGGCGCGGCGGCACGAAGACCCTTCCCCTTGAGGTGGCGTAACTGGCGGTGGGGCAGGACAATGCGTTACGGGCCCGCCTTCACCGACCCGCGAATCCGGGGATGTCGGCATATCCGGTGCATTACGTCTCCACCGTGGGCGGATTCAGCCCGCCGCGCTGCCAAGGCGGATCGTCCCACCGGGCCCTACGGGCCCGACCGGATCGCTTGATCTGATGGGATATCCCCCTTCGGTCCTTGGGAGAAAGCCATGGCGAAGATCGTTTGTGTGCTGTACGACGACCCAGTCGATGGTTACCCCGGATCCTATGCTCGCGATGACGTTCCCAAGCTGGAGCGTTATCCCGACGGCCAATCGCTCCCGACTCCGAAAAGGATCGATTTCAAGCCAGGCGAGTTGTTGGGCTGCGTTTCCGGGGAACTCGGCTTGCGCAAGTTCCTGGAGGACCAGGGCAATACGCTGGTCGTGACGTCGGACAAGGATGGCCCGGACTCCGTCTTCGAAAGAGAGTTGCCGGACGCGGAAGTCGTGATTTCCCAACCGTTCTGGCCTGCCTATCTCACGGCGGCGAGGATTGCCAAGGCGCCCAAGCTCAAGCTGGCGATCACTGCGGGGATCGGTTCCGATCACGTCGATCTGCAAGCCGCGATCGAGCGAGGTCTCACGGTCGCCGAAGTCACCTCCAGCAACAGCATCAGCGTATCCGAGCACGTCGTGATGATGATCCTCTCGCTGGTGCGCAACTACATCCCGTCCTACCACTGGGTGGTCGAGAAAGGCTGGAACATCGCGGACTGCGTCGCGCGATCCTACGACCTGGAAGGGATGACCATCGGGACAGTCGCCGCCGGGCGCATCGGCTTGGCCGTGCTGAAACGGCTGAAGCCTTTCGATGTCAAGCTGCACTACACGGAACGGCACCGGCTTCCAGATGAGGTCGAGAAGGAACTCGACCTGACCTACCATCCGAACGTTGAGTCGATGGTGCGCGTCTGCGATGTCGTCACGATCAACTGCCCGCTTTATCCCGAGACAGAGCACATGTTCAACGCAGAGCTCATCGGCAAGATGAAGCGAGGCGCGTATATCGTGAATACCGCGCGGGGGAAGATCTGCGACCGCGATGCGATTGTGCGGGCGTTGGAGAACGGCCAGCTTGCCGGGTATGCGGGCGACGTTTGGTTTCCCCAGCCACCACCGCAGGACCACCCGTGGCGGACAATGCCCCACCACGGCATGACGCCACATACTTCGGGCACGAGTCTGTCGGCGCAGGCGCGTTACGCCGCCGGAACCCGCGAGATTCTGGAATGTTGGTTCGAGGGCCGTCCCATTCGCGAAGAGTACATGATCGTCGATGGCGGCAAGCTGGCTGGGGCAGGAGCACATTCCTACAGCGCCGGCAATGCAACCAGCGGCTCGGACGAAGCGACCAGATTCAAGAAAGGATAAAACCCTCAGAGTTGAATGACCGATGCGCCCGGCCCGAGAGGTATCGGCTGGAAGGCGCAAAGATTGCGCCTTCC
>Ga0208565_1001185_pt1 | contig 15899 bp, 17 predicted proteins | sample Sb_taG_7_FD_187706 | JGI IMG/M metagenome (GOLD analysis project Ga0208565, IMG submission 187706) | Peat soil microbial communities from Weissenstadt, Germany - Sb_50d_2_FS metaG (SPAdes) (version 2) | ecosystem: Environmental > Terrestrial > Soil > Wetlands > Peat | place: Germany...
CTGGCGTCGGGAATCGAGCCCGGTGCCGCCGTCGTCCTGGCGGGTATCTCGGGAGGGCTCGATCCCGCCCTCGAACCCGGAGAGATCGTCGTGGCCACCTCGGTGCGCGGCCCCGAGGGCAACGAGCTGCCCCTGTCGGGCCCCGACGCCGACGCGGTGGCGACAGAGCTGCGCGCGTCGGGACGACGCGTCCACCTCGGGCCCATCGTGTCGTCGAAGACCCTCGTCCACGGCGAGCGCCGGGCCGAGTTGGCCCGCAGCGGCGCGCTGGCGGTCGACATGGAATCGGCGTGGGTGGCGGGCGCGCTGGTGCAGCACCGCCTCGTCATCGTGCGGCTCGTGGCCGACACGGCCGGGAACTTCGTGGTCGGACTGATGAAGGGCCTCGTCGCCCTTCGCCATGTGCGGCCCGCCGTCGAGCGCTGGCCCGGCACCACGGGCTAGAAGGGCTCCGCTTCCTCGTGTGGTAGTGAGGTGACCCTGTGACGCTCGAACTCGATGGGCTCACCCGGCGCTTCGGAGACATCGTCGCCCTCGACCGGCTGTCGTTCACCGTGCCCACGGGCCAGGTCTTCGGCTTTCTCGGCCCCAACGGGTCCGGTAAGACCACGGCCATGCGCGCCGTGTTCGAGCTCGTCACCCTCGACGCCGGGGCCGTGCGCTGGAAGGGAGTCCCGCTGACCTCGAACGACCGCCGGCGTTTCGGGTACATGCCCGAGGAACGGGGGCTGTACCCGGGCATGGTGGTGGTCGAGCAGATCGAGTACCTGGCACGGCTCCACGGCGTGCCGCACGGGGACGCCAGGGCCGCCGCACTGCACTGGCTCGAGAAGCTCGGCGTGGTCGACCGCGCCTCGAGCAAGGTCGAGGCCCTCTCGCTCGGGAACCAGCAGCGGGTGCAACTGGCGGCCGCACTCGTGCACGAGCCCGAGCTCCTCGTGCTCGACGAACCCCTGTCGGGCCTCGACCCCGTCGGTGTCGACGCGGTGAGCGCGGTTCTGGTGGAGCAAGCCGGCTCCGGACGGGGCGTGTTGTTCTCGAGCCACCAGATCGACCTCGTCGAGGACCTGTGCGAGTCGGTGGCCATCATCGACCAGGGCCGCCTGGTGGCGACGGGGACCGTCGAGGAGCTCACCACGCGCGGCCGTCGCCGCCTGGTGGTCAAGGTCGAGGGCGACTGGACGGGGGCCTGGGCCACCGTGCTCCCGGGCGTGACGATCTCGCGCGTCGAGGGGGGTGCGGTGCGCCTGGTGCTCGACGAGGACACCGATCCCCAGGCGGTCCTGGCAGCCGCCATGAAGGCCGGGCCCGTGGAGCAGTTCGGATTCGAACGCCAACGCCTCTCCGAGGTGTTCCGGGAGTCATTGGCGTGAAATACGTCGTCATCGGGGTCGTCGTGGTGATCGTGGCCCTGCGCGTGTGGCAGCGGATGCGCAGGCGCGCCGGTGCCACCGGTTCACCGCAGACCCCGGTCCTGGCCCGCACCCGGCACCTGGGCGCGGCACTCGACAGGTTCGGAGGCGACATCGGCCTCGTGGCCCGGCGAGAGGTGCGCGAGCGGGTGAAGGGACGCACCTTCAGGATCGGGACGCTCGTGATCCTGTTGGTGGTGGCCGCCGCGGTGACGATCCCGGTGCTGCGCAAGGGCCACAACGTCCAGCACGTCGGGATCGTCGGCACCCTGTCGGCGCCGCTGCGTGCCACGGTCCTGGCCGCGGGCCCGGCGCTCGGGACCAAGGTGATCCTGGTCCCCGAGCCCTCTGTGACGGCGGCCAGGCGGGCCCTGGTGGCGGGGCGCGTCGAGCTGGTCGTGGTGGGTACGCAGCGGATCCTCGTCGACCAGGGTCTCCAGCCGTCGGACACGTCGGCCACTGCGCTGCTGGTGCGCATCATCTCGTCGTCGGTCAGCCTGCAGTCGGGGCTCGTCAAGGCCGGCATCTCCCCGTTGCAGGCCCTGCGCCTCGCCAATCCCCCGCCCCTGCCGGTGCAGAGCCTGCACCCGGCCCCGCACAACCAGACGGCCCGTACGACGGCGATCTACGGCCTCATCCTCACCTACGTGCTGCTCACCCAGTTCGGCACCTGGCTCCTCATGGGCGTGGTGGAGGAGAAGTCGTCGCGCGTCATCGAGGTCCTGCTGTCGACGTTGCGGGCCGGACAGCTGCTCGCCGGCAAGGTCATCGGGATCGGGGCGGTGGCGTTGCTCCAGGCCGCCCTCATCGTGGGAGTGGCGCTGGGCCTGGGCGCGGCGGTGGGCTCGACCCTGATCCACGGCACCGCCGCGGTCGAAGTCGCAAGCTCACTGCTGTGGGTGGTGCTCGGGTACGCCTTCTACTGCTGGGTCTACGCCGCGGGCGGGTCACTGGCGGACCGCCAGGAGCAGGTCCAGAGCCTGGCCTTCCCTCTCCAGCTGCCCATCCTCTTCGGCTACATCGTCTCGATCACCGCCATCGGCTCGAGCGAGCCCTCGACGCTGATCAAGGTCCTCGCCTATCTCCCGCCCACCGCCCCCTTCGCCATGCCGGTCATGGTCGGGCTGGGGGCGGTCACATGGTGGGAGTTCGCCGTGTCGGTCGGGTTGATGCTCGTTGCCATCGTCGGCGTGGCGCGACTCGCCTCCGCTGTCTACCTGCGGGCCATCCTGCGCACGGGCGGGCGCGTCCATCTGCGCCAGCTGTTGCCCTCGCGCACTTCGTAACCCCCGCCGCCCTCCCGTACCTGCTCTTCCCGCATGGTGGAGCGCGTCGCGGAGCACGTCGTCGAGCGCGTCCTGGAGCACGTCCCGGAGCGCGTCCTGGAGCGCGTCGAGCAGAATGTCGCGGTGACCGGCGCCGACGCCCACTCTCACGACACCCCTCCGGTGACCGACTTCACCCCGGTGGCCGACGCCAGGCGACAAGACATCGTGTGGCCGGCGATGGCGTGGCCCCCTCCCCCGGACACCGTGCTGCGTGGCCGCGCCGTCGAGGTCACGCCCGTGGACCTCGAGAGCGATGTCGAGGCCTTGTTCGAGGCCCTGGACGACGACCGGGTGTGGGTGCACCTCCCCTGGCGACCCCGAGACCCGGCCTCCTACGCCGAGTTCCTCGAACGGCGCATGGCGGCGGGCCTGTTCCCCTGGGTCGTACGCCTCCGGATCCCGCACGCCGGTCTGGTTCCCGGCACGGTCGTGGGCACGTCGAGCTATCTCGAAGTCGCCGTGGGAGACGCCCGGCTCGAGATCGGCTTCACCGCCTATCGCCCCGACGTGTGGGCGAGCGCGGTCAACCCCGACACCAAGTTGCTGCTTCTCGGCTACGCCTTCGACGAGCTCGACGCCGGCCGGGTGCAGCTGAAGACCGACGTGCGCAACACGAGATCCCAGCGCGCCATCGCCCGCCTCGGCGCACGGTACGAAGGAACGTTGGGCCGATACCAACGACGAGCCGACGGCACCGTCCGCGACACCGTGTTGTTCTCGGTGCTGGCCGAGGACTGGCCCGGGGTGAGGCAAGGACTGCTCACTCGGCTGGCCGGCCTCGAAGGGTGAGCCTCGAGCGCCTCAGACGTCGGCGACCAGACCGAAGCTGATCGCGCCCACACCGGCTTCGCGGGTCGAGCAGTAGAGCTCGGACTCGATGTCCTCGGAGCCGCCGTCGTCAGCCGGGCCGCCGTCCTGGGCCGGGGCGACGCTTTGGACGGCGCCGTTCCCTCCGCCTTGATCCACGGAGCGGTCCATGGCGCCCTCCTTCCGTGAGGAGCGCCCGCCCGGCAGGGGCGGGATTCGCTGCACCAGTCCTACTCCTCGACGGCCGCCTTTGAAAGGATCCGATGCCCAATCCTGGGCCGATCGAGGACCCGGGCGTGGGCTCGACGCGGACGGACCGGCGGCACGGACCGGCGGACCGGCCCGGTGCCGCGGTCAACAGGCGATCGTCAGATCTTCTTTCCGCCGTGCGTCCCGAGCTTGACGTGATAGAGCAGTCCCCCCAGGACGCTGGTGACGACCGAGAGCGGGATGGCCTTGACCTGCGACGGCGGCGGGGCGGTGATCGTGACTGGGGCGTCGTAGTCGGTGAAGTTCACCACTGCCGAGATGTCGAGACCCCGGTGGGTCGTCGCACCCACAATGGCCTGGACGAGGCGGTCCGACGAGTCCGCCCACAAGGTGGCCACGAGGTTCAGCCTCTTCACGTGCGCCGTCACCCGGCTGCCGGTCACCGAGGTCTCGTCGACCATCGAGGACCCCAGGGAGTGCACCGAGGCGTGATGCGAACGCGCGAAGGCGAGGATCTCGTTGACGTCGCCCAGAGCGCCACCGACCTTGGTGAAGACTCCCGGGATGGCGGCATTCGCGCTCGACGGCAGGGCCACGGAGATCCACGGCGCGCCCAGCAGGGCGGCGAGCGACGGCACCTCGACGTACACGGTGCCACCCGACAGCACGGCATCGACCACCTCGGGCATGGCCGAACCACCGGGGATCAACCTGGCCACAGAACCAGGAAGGGTCACCGACAACGAGACGGCGTCGTTGACGAGGTCAGCCTGGCCCGAGCCGGTCACCGTGATCGCTCCCAGGTTCTTGGCGATCCCGCTGACAGTGGCGGTGAAGCTGAACGACGCCGTCGTCACCGGGGCCGTCGCCACGGTGGCGTGCACGGGCTTGGGCTTCGCAGCCGCACTGGTGGCGATCCCGGCCGCCGTGCCGACGCCCAGTACGGCTACCAGCCCCACCGACGCCATCCACTTCATCCGGCGTGTACCCACGACATCCCCCGCTCGTCGTCCCGATTCCGCCCGAGGTCCCGATCTCCTCGCGACGGTGTTCGCAGCCTAGGCGCGAAGGCGAGGCGCGTCTCGGCTCCCGCCCGCACACGTCGGCAGTGGGAACGGCGTCAGGGACGGCGTGTCCTCTTGTCGTATTCGTCGGGCCGGTAACGAGCCATTCTGGGTTTTTCCTGAGAATTTGGCTCCCACGCGGATACTCTGGGTGGAGTCGTCGGATGGTCCTTGCGACGACACATGGGGGACGCGCGGGGCCGGGGTTCTCGATTACCCCCAGGAAGCCCGCCCCGCCGCCTCCCAGAGGTCGGGACGCCGACCTGCCCGCCCCATCGCGGACTCCGCATCCGGAGGGTGCGCCACCAGCAGGCCCGATCGGCTCCTCGTCCGCGCCGGGCGCGCACGCCGATCCCAGAAGGGTAGGGGGGACCCGTGCGTCGGGGTCGTAGGTGTCGGGTGGCATGACCCTCCCGGCGTAACGGGGCAGGTGACAGACTCCTGAGGTGCCGTGGATTGCCGTGGTGATCGTCGGAGCGGTCGGCGGAGCCTTCGGGGCGTTCTTGGCCTCGCTCTATTTGGGTCGTCGTCGCCGCTGACCCGCTGTGACGAAAGTGGCGCGTGTGTTTTACCGACGCACGGGTCCCCGGGTAGGGTGACCGTTGACGTGAACGTCAACCAAAGAACCCCGGGGTGACCGCCGCAGGTCCGGGCACGGCTCGTGGCATGCGAGGACGCGCCCGGTCGGACCAGCTGAGCGACGGCTACAAGTGGGTAGCGCTCGTCAACACCACCATGGGCATGTTGATGGCCAGCATCGACGGCTCGATCCTGCTCATCTCCCTGCCCGACATCTTCCGGGGCATCCACCTCGACCCCCTCCAGCCCGGCAACAGCTTCTACCTGCTGTGGATGATCCTGAGCTTCCTGGTGGTCACCAGTGTGCTCGTGGTCAACCTCGGCCGCCTGGGTGACATCTACGGGCGGGTGCGGATGTACAACCTTGGCTTCGCCATCTTCACGTTCTTCTCGCTGCTGCTCACGATCACGTGGATGCACGGGGCCGCGGCGGGCCTGTGGCTGATCATCGTGCGGGTGTTCCAGGGCGTCGGCGCCGCATTCCTGGTGGCCAACTCCTCGGCCATCCTCACCGACGCCTTCCCCGAGGAGCAACGGGGCATGGCGCTCGGCATCAACCAGGCCGCGGCAATCAGCGGCACCTTCATCGGCCTCGTCCTCGGAGGAGTGCTGGCGCCGATCAACTGGCGGCTCATCTTCCTCGTGTCGGTACCCATCGGGCTCCTCGGGACGGTGTGGGGCTACCTGCAGTTGCGGGAGGTGGGCCGCCGGACCCGGGCGCACATCGACTGGCCGGGGAACCTCACCTTCGCCTTCGGCCTCATCTTCCTCATGATCGGCATCACCTACGGCATCGAGCCCCATGGGCACCACACCATGGGCTGGACCGCTCCCGCCGTGCTGTTCGAGCTCGGCGCCGGCGTCGCGCTGCTCATCGCCTTCGCCATCATCGAGACACGGGTGGCCGAGCCCATGTTCCGGCTGCCGCTCTTCCGCATCCGCGCCTTCACCGCCGGGGTGCTGGCCAGCTTCCTGGCGGCGGTGGGGCGCGGTGGCCTGATGTTCATGTTGATCATCTGGTTGCAGGGGATCTGGCTCCCCCTGCACGGATTCGACTTCGCCCGCACGCCGTTGTGGGCAGGCATCGCCATGCTGCCGCTCACCACCGGGTTCCTGATCTCCGGGCCGCTGGCCGGCGTGCTCTCGGACCGATACGGAGCACGGCCTTTCGCCACCGGGGGGATGGTGGGCTCCGCCGTCTCGTTCGTCGCGCTCGAGCTGCTGCCCGTCGACTTCTCGTACTGGGTCTTCGGTGTGATCCTGCTGATCCTGGGCCTCACCATGGGCACGTTCGGCTCGCCCAACCGGGCCGGGGTCATGAACAGCCTCCCTCCCCAGCACCGCGGCGCCGGGTCGGGGATGAACTCCACCTTCCAGAACTCCGCTCAGGTCCTGTCCGTCGGCATCTTCTTCACCCTGATGATCGTGGGCCTGTCGTCATCGCTGCCCGCCGCCATGTACCACGGCCTAGTGGCGCAGGGGGTACCCACAGGCGTGGCCGACCGGGTGGCGCACCTCCCACCGGTGTCCACATTGTTCGCCGCCTTCTTGGGGTACAACCCCGTGCAGCATTTGCTCGGCAACGCCGTCCTGGCGCATCTCCCCCCGGGCCACGCCGCAGTGGTGACGGGGCGAAGCTTCTTCCCCAACCTCATCTCGGCGCCGTTCCGCCAGGGGCTCCACGCCGCGTTCGACTTCGCCATCGTGGCGTGCCTCGTGGCTGCCGTGGCATCGTGGTTGCGCGGTGGGAAGTACGTCTTCGTCGAACCTCCTGCACCGGCGCGGCGGCCCCTCGCCGAGGCATCTGACCAGCGGGAGCGGGAGCCGATGGTGACCCTCGAGGGCAAGGGCACACGATGACCCGCCGAGGTGGCACCCCCGACCTGCCCCAGACCAACGATGACGACGAGCACACCCTGCGGATCGGCGAAGTGGCCAAGCTGTGCGGCGTCACCACCCGCACGCTGCGGTACTGGGAGGAGATCGGCCTGTTGGAGCCCAGCTCGCAACGCCACGGAAGCGAACGGGTCTACTCCGGCTCCCAAGCCGAACGAGCCAAGCGAATCCGAGAGCTCCAGGAGCTGGTGGGCTTCTCGCTGGCGGAGATCCGCGTGGTGCTCGAGACCGAGGACGTCCTGGACAAGCTGCGCAGCGCCTACAAGGCCAATGCCCGAGCCGAGCTCCGGCGAGGGCTCCTGGCCAACGCCATCGAGGCAAACGACAAACTCGTCGCCCGGCTCGACGACATCATCCTGGGCGTGACGGCCTTTCGCGAAGAACGCGTCGCCAAAGCTGCCCGCCTGCGCATCCGCGCGGCCGAGCTCGACGGCGAGTTGGCACCTTCGCCCCGCAAACGGAAGTGACAGGTGCACCTCGACGCGACCCAGGCCCGGTGGCGGTCGGGCCGACCCCCAGTCGATAGCCTTGCCGGCTGACAGACCATGACAGCGACCGATCTCGACATCGACACGAACGCCGTCGGTTCCGGTGCCATCGTGCGGACCGTCGACCTGACCAAGGTCTACACGGGCACCGACTTCCGCGCCGTCGACGAGCTCAACCTGTCGGTCGGTGTCGGTGAGATCTTCGGCCTGCTCGGACCCAACGGCGCCGGCAAGACGACCACGGCCGGGATCCTCACCACCCGCGTCATCCCGACCTCGGGACGCGCCTTCATCTCGAACATCGACGTCGTAGCCCACCCTGCCCTGGCCAAACAGCTCGTCGGGGTGGTGTCACAGACCAACACCCTCGACCGGCAGCTGAACGTATGGGAGAACCTGTACTTCCACGGCCGCCTCTTCGGCATCGGCGCGGCCGAGTCGCGCCAGACCGCGGACGAGCTCCTCGAGAAGTTCCAGCTCTCCAAATGGGCCAAGGCTTCGGTGTACGCGTTGTCGGGCGGCATGGCCCAGCGCCTCATGGTGGCCCGGTCGATCTTCCACAATCCCGCCGTCCTGTTCATGGACGAGCCCACCGCCGGTCTCGACCCCCAGAGCCGGCTCGTGCTGTGGGACATCCTGCGCGAGCTCAATGCCAGCGGCCAGACGATCCTGTTGACCACCCACTACATGGAGGAGGCAGACCAGCTGTGCGGCCGGGTGGCGATCATGGACCACGGCAAGATCCTGGCCCTCGACACACCCGCCCGCCTCAAGGAGAGCGTGGGGGCCGACACCATCGTGACGGTCAAGGCGGCCGGTGACCAGCAACGATTGGCCGACGTGCTCCAACGCGAGATCGAAGAAGTGACCCGCGTCCGACCGACCGAAGCGGGCCTCGAGCTGCATGTGCGGGGCAGGACCCGACTTCTCCCCCGACTGGTGGCCGCGGCCGAGAGCGGCGGCTTCGAGGTCGCCGACCTGTCGGTGGCCGAACCGAGTCTCGAGACGGTGTTCATCAACCTCACCGGCAGGGAGCTCCGCGACTGATGACGACGACCGTGCCCAGCCCCTCCAGCCACGCCCCCATCGCCACCGAGCCCGTCCGATCGGCTGCGTCGGCCAGCCGCATCGCCCTCCAAGCCCTGATGCTGCGCGACTTCGTCGTGCTCCGGAAGCACTTCTTGGAGTTCGTCGCCCGTACCGTGGTGCAGCCCTTTCTGCTGTGCTTCGTCTTCCTCTACGTCTTCCCCAAGATCGGGCAAGCGGTGGGTGGCGGAGGCGGAAGTGGCGCCGGCAGCGCCCGCGCATCGTCGGCGTTCGCCACCGTGCTGGTCCCCGGAGTGGTGGGGATCTCCATCATGTTCCAAGGTGTGCAGTCCGTCGCGTTGCAGATGGCCCAGGAGTTCGGGTACACGCGCGAGATCGAGGACCGGGTCCAGGCCCCGTGCCCGATCTGGCTCGTGGCGAGCGCCAAGGTCCTGTCCGGAGCCATGCAGGGCATCATCTCGGCCATCATCGTCCTGCCCATCGCATCGGTGGTGCACGCCGGCGGCGTGGAGGCCCACATCAACCTGCACTGGTGGATCATCCTCACCCTGGTCCCGATCTCGTGCGTGGCGATGGCGGCGCTGGGCCTCGTGCTCGGCACCAGCTTCGAGCCTCGCAACATCGGCCTCATGTTCGGCTTCGTCGTCCTTCCCATCACCTTTCTGGGGGGCACCTACTACCAGTGGACCCGGCTCGGCCCGGTGAAGATCGGCGCTTGGCACTGGCTGCAGACGATCGTGCTCGTCAACCCGCTCATCTACGTGAACGAAGGGATGCGGGCCGCGTTCACCAACGCCCAGCACATGCACCTCTATGTCATCTTCCCCGTGCTCCTCGGATTCTGCACGCTCTTCCTGAGCATCGGCCTGCGCAATTTCCGCCGGCGCGTGCTGGCCTGAAGGCCGGCCTCGGCGCAGGCGGGTGAACACCGAGCCCGCCTTCGGACCTGGATGGCCACGGCGCGGCGGCCAGCTCGCCCTGCGCTCCGCCCCACGAGCCGTCGGTGGGTGGCTGCCGCGGTGCGGTCTCGACTTCCCCGGGACCCGTCCCGGCCGGTCCAATATCATCACGGGCAACGCCACAGACATCGGGCGCGACCGCAGGAGACGCCATGAACTCGTTCCTCGCAGAGGTCCGCCAGACCGTCATTCCCGACCGTGACGGTGCACACGGTCCGCTCCCTCCGCTGCTGCTCACCATGACGATGGTCACCGGTCTGGTCGACTCGTTCAGCTATCTCGTCCTCGGGCATGTGTTCGTCGCCAACATGACGGGCAACGTCGTGTTCCTGGCCTTCGCCCTCGTCGGCGCGCGGGGGTTCTCGATCCCGGCATCGATCGCGGCGCTGGGCGCGTTCGGCCTGGGCGCCGGTCTCGGCGGGCGGGTGAGCTCGAAGCTGGCGAAGGACCGAGCTCGCGTGCTGAGCATCTGCACGATGATCCAGACGGCGTTCGTGGCGGTGGCAGTCGTCTTCGCCGCGCTGAGCGGATCACCGGTCACCCAGGGGTACCGCTACGGCCTCATCGTGGTGCTCGGCGCCGCGATGGGAATCCAGAACGCGGCGGCCCGAAAGCTGGCTGTCCCCGACCTCACCACCACCGTGCTCACCATGACGATCACCGGCGTCACCGCCGACGGCCCGCTGGCGGGAAGAACCGGGGCCCACGCCGGGCGCCGCGGGCTCACGGTGGCGACGATGTTCGCCGGCGCCGTGGTGGGAGCGCTGCTGATCGTGCACTCCCAGAAGGTCTATCCATTGGCGATCGCCCTGATCATGGTGACTGTCGTCGCCGGGGCCACCAGGGCGTTCGGCGCCGGCGATCCTGCCTGGGCCCGCGTCGACCACTGACGTTCCTTCGGCCGAGCGTTCGGGGGCGGCGTGCGGGCTGGCTACGGTCGGGCGGCGTGCAATCCCGTGGGCACGGAGGCCGCCGGGCTCAGGCGAGGCCCGGTGGTACGGGGCGGTGGGCCCGGGGACGCGTGATCTCGAAGAAGCCGGGCTCCCGGGCGACGACTTGGATGGCGTCCCACAGCCGGAGGGCCGCGTCGCCGGTGGGCGCCGGTGCCATCACAGGGCCTTTGAACCCGTAGGGCGGGTCGGCGTCGATGACGATCGTCGGCGTCTGGGTCTTGGACCCACCGAACGCGTAGGCGACCTCCATGGACTCCATGATCGGCGCGTCCCACTTGTCGTCGTTGGCGGCGCCGAGAAGTTCGGGATCCAGGCAGCTGGCGACCACGCACTCCGAAAGAAGGGAGTCGTCCCGCACGGCGCCGTCGGCGAAGAACCGGCGACCCCACTCGACGAAGAGCGAGTCGACAGCCTCTTCACCCGCTCGAGCCCGGGCGGCTTCGAAGATCCGAAGCATCCGGTGCGAGAGGGCGTGCCCCGCCAGCGCGGCTTCACGAAGACGCTCCGGCACGGTGGGGGCGACGCCGTAGTCGTCGCGGATCTCCAGGCAGTACGAGCGCCAGACGACCTCCAGGCCACGCTGCGGGGCAACCTCTTTGACCCACAGCGACGTGATCCAAGCCCAGGGGCAACTCGGATCCACGAACACCTCGACGAGGGGCACTCCCCCCAGGCTATCTCCGCCGGCACGCGCTCAGCCCGCGCCAGGGACCGGGATGCGCCGAACGGTGTGCGGCTCCCGGGTGCGATCATGTCCCGAGAACAGCGCATGTCCCGAGAACAGGGCATGACCCGAGAACAGGGCCGGAGGAGGATCGTTGAGCCTCGGAGCGGTGATCTTCGACTTCTACGGGACGCTCACCGAGCACACATCGGTCACGGTCCGCCGGTCCGGGACGAACGATGTCGCCCGGGCGCTGGGGATACCGACAGACGAACTGTTCGACACCATCTCGTCGACCTTCACCGAGCGGGCCACGGGGCGCTGCGGCGACATGCTCGCCACCATGACGTGGGTCGCTGATCGCTGTGGGTACCACCCTACGGACGCGCAGCTGGCGGCTGCCTGCGCGGTGCGGTCAGAGGTCGAAGGCCGGTATGCCCGCAAGTTGCGCCACGACGCGGTGGGCACGCTCCGCCGGCTTCGCCGGCGCGGGCTGCGGGTGGCGGTGGTGAGCGACTGCACCCACGAGCTCCCCGACATCTGGGCCGGCCTGCCGGTCGCGCCATTGGTGGATGCCACGGTGTTCTCGGTCCTCATGGGAGAGCGCAAGCCTCACCCCTCGCTCTACCTGACCGCATGCCACCGCCTCGGCATCGAGCCCTCCGACGCGATCTATGTCGGTGACGGTGGCAGCAACGAACTGAGCGGAGCCACCGCAGTCGGGATCGCCGCCGTGCGCCTCGTCACCGCCGACGCAACCGATGCGATGGTCCACGACCCCGAGCAAGGCTGGACCGGACCTGTGATCCACAGCCTCACCGCTCTGACGTCGTTCTTGGCACCCGGCATAGGCGCCCGGTGAGCCCTGAGGGCGACCCATCGCCTGCAGGGAACTCCGGTAGGTTCAAACCGACCGAGGGCTCGACGTGTCGCGCACCTGCCTCCCACGGCGCGGGCAAGGTCGGGCAAGACCTCGAGAGGAGGCAGCATGATTGGTGAGAAGGTCCAGCCATTCAGGAACAGAGACACCGACCTGAGTGCTCTGCAGGGCAAGATCGAGGACACGCTCGTCAAGCAGCTCGAGTCATTCGTCGGATAGGGGTCGTGATGGCTCTACCGCTCAAGGCCCGTGACTTGCCAGGCCGGATTACCACGGGTGTCTACATCTTGCACGCGGGATGGCTGAAGTGGAACGCGGACGAGACACGCGCCGCCGCCGTCCACGACATGGCGGCGGCGGCCTTCCCCGTTCTGAAGGGCCTTCCCCCGGCGAAGTTCGTCCGTCTTCTGGCGATGGGAGAGATCGGGACCGGAGCGGCACTGCTCACACCGCTCGTGCCCACCAGCGTCGCAGGCGCGGCGCTCAGTGCATTCTCCGGATCGCTGTTGGCGATGTACGCGCGCACGCCTGCCATGCACTTGCCCGGCAGCATCTGGCCGAGTCGGGCCGGGACCGCGGTCAGCAAAGACGTGTGGATGTTCGGCATCGGTCTGGGCTTCCTGATCGATGCGTTGACGACAAGGGCCCCCGGCACACAAGCCCAGGACCGAGGGGCGAGCTCGAATTCCTGATTGCTGCGGTGGGGTCCGGACGCGATCTCAGGCCGGCCCGCGGAGCCGTGCTCCTCGCGAATCACCATCGTGCCGTGGAGGTCCCGCCGCCACCTCCGGGGCACGGGACAGGTCCTCAGCTTCCAATTCGGCGGTGTCCCCGGCCGATGCGAGGGGTACGGTCCCGGGGACGGCGGACAACAGCGCGTCGTAGATGGACCGTCCGGATGCCACCAATCCCGTGACGACCTGCCCGACGCCTTCAGCCCCGTTGACGACACTCAGATTGGAGCCGCTGAGGCCCTGGGCGAGCGACGCCACGATGGCCGGCATCATCTCGACCATCTTCGAGGCGACGATCCGCTCGAGATTGCCGTCGGCGAGCGCGTCGGCCTGGGCCCGCATAGCGTCGCGTTGCGCCTGGGCGAGCTTGACCGTCTTGTAGGCCTCGGCGTCGGCCGGCTTCTGCACCTCTGCCACGAGCTCCGCTTCCCGCTTCTCGGCCTGCTTGGCCGCCAGGGCCGCCTGCTCCTCGGTCACCTTCTGTGCGGCCTTGGCTTGAGACAGAGGTCCGGCCTGGTCGGCCTCCGCCTGGGCGGCTTGCACCTCCGCCCGGGCACCGGCCTGTTTGATCTCCGAATCCCGGGTGAACCCCGCTTTCTGGGCGTTGGCCTCCTGCTCTCGCTCAGTGGCAGCCTGGTCAGCCTGCGCTTGGGCGATGCGAGCGTTCTTCTCGACCTCGGCGATGTGGGGCGCGGCGAGGTTCTTGATGTACCCCGACGGATCTCCCACCTCTTGGATCTGAAAGGCGTCGACGACGAGCCCGAGCTTCTCCATCTCGTCGGATGATGCCGACTTGACCTCCTGGGCAAGGCTGTTGCGATCCGTGATGATCTTCTCCACGGTGAGGCTGCCTACGATCGAGCGCAGGTGACCGGCCAGGATCTGGCCCACGAGGGACTCCATCTGGTCCTGCTGGTCGAGGAATCGCCGGGCGGCGTTGGCGATCGACTGGAAATCGTCTGCGACCTTGAACACCGCGACGGCCTGGACGGTGAGCGGGATGCCCTGGCTGGTCACGCAGTTCTCTTCGAGCTCGGCTTCGTAGAGGTCGAGCGAGAGTATGCGTGCTCGTGACCGCCACGGTGCGACGAAGGTGCCGTGCCCGGTGACGATTCGAAACTGGGCGCCGTCGGCATCGCCCTTGGCCCCGGAGATGACGAGCGCCTGGTTCGGTTCGGGAATTCTGTAGAAGAACATGGTGTTCGGCCCCTTCTCGTCAGTGAGAATTCAGTACCCCGCAGCGGTGACCAAGATCGTGCGGGGCCCCGTCTGCTCGACCACGACAGCACGGGCATTCTTGGTCAGGGCCTCATTGCCCTGCGTGTAGGCCGTGAACGCCTCGGAGCCACCTCGGACGCTCAGAATGACCTCCCCGGCTCCGTCGGTCGGTATCGGAATCGACACCCGCCCCACCATGCCGGTCAGATCGTCGTCCATCATCGAAGTGCCGAACTCCTCACTGCCATGTCGGCTCTGCATGCACAGGGACACGGAAATCCGGCCCTCGACCGTGATCGTATCCGCCGGAGTGGAAAACACGCTCGGGGCTCGTGCCGGCCTGTCGTCACCACCTAGCATTGCTCCGGCGGACCAAGGGATGCCGCCCCGGATATGGGCTCGCAGGCCGCGCTGCAGAGGGAGAGCCAGTGGTGGTGAACCCGGTTGCCGAGGAGCCACCGACGGCATCACCGTCGTCCGGCGACGGGGTGGCCGCATCCGGCGTGTGGCGGCGATTCGGCGCTGTCGAGGCTCTCCGGGGGGTCGACTTCACCGCACGCTACGGCGAGGTCACCGGGCTCGTGGGACCAAACGGAGCCGGCAAGACGACCCTGCTGCTGGTGCTCGCCACACTTCTCATGCCCGACGCAGGGACGGTGAGGATCGCAGGTCACGACCCTGTGACCGAGACGCGCGCGGCGCGGACCCGGCTGGGCTGGGTGCCCGATGTATTCGGCGTGTACGACAACCTGACGGCGCGCGAGTACCTGAACTTCGCGGGCGCCGCCTATGGCCTGGGCTCACGTGCCGCCGCCCGGGCGGAAGAGCTCTTGTCCCTGTCCCGGCTCCGGGACTACGCGGACCGGCCCGTGCACGTGCTGTCCCGGGGCCAGAAACAACGGCTCGGTTTCGTGCGGTCGCTCGTCCACGAGCCTCGGGTACTGCTGCTGGACGAGCCCGCGGCCGGCTTGGACCCCTACAGCCGGGTGGAGCTGCGTGACATTCTGCGTCGTCTGGCGGCACAGGGAGCCGCCGTCGTCGTCTCCAGTCACGTGCTGTCTGACCTGGAGCAGCTGGCCGACCGTGTCGTCTTCGTCGATCGGGGTGTCACCGTCGGTGAGCGTCGAATCGACGACATGGCCCGTGCCCCGGGGCCCCGGATGTGGCGCCTGCGCGCCCTGAACCAGAGCGAGCTCGTCACGGCCCTCGACCTGCACAACTACCCCCACGCCGACCCCACGCCGGGTGGAGTCGACGTCGAGCTCGTCTCCGACGAAGCCGCCGCCGGACTCATCGCGGGCCTCGTCCGCGACGGTGTGCACGTGGTCTCCTGCGCGCCGCTCACGGGCTCGCTCGAGGCGACATACCTGGAGCTCACCGGGGAGCAGGGATGAAGGGCATCCTGACCGTGGCCCGGCTCGAGCTGACGGTACGGATCCGTGCCGGGCGCTGGCGTTGGCTCCTGGCCGGATGGTTCGTCGTCCTCGTTGTCTTCACCGCTCTCCTGCGCGTGGCATTGTCGAATGCGACCGGGCTCGACGGTGACCGTGGCACCGTGATGTACGGGGGACTGCAGCTGTTCCTCCTGGGCCTCGCGCTGCTCGTCATGCCCGCGCTCACCGCTCAGTCGATCAACGGTGATCGCGAGCGGGGAACCCTG
>Ga0208565_1001189_pt1 | contig 15869 bp, 12 predicted proteins | sample Sb_taG_7_FD_187706 | JGI IMG/M metagenome (GOLD analysis project Ga0208565, IMG submission 187706) | Peat soil microbial communities from Weissenstadt, Germany - Sb_50d_2_FS metaG (SPAdes) (version 2) | ecosystem: Environmental > Terrestrial > Soil > Wetlands > Peat | place: Germany...
TGTTGTCACTACGGTTTTCAGGAAAGAACGCGGGGGTCGCCCAAAAAACCTCGGAAAACAAGCCAGATCCCCGCACGGGTCACGCCCGCGAAGGGGTCCGCCACCCCAAACATAGGATAGGAGCCGATCTGGCGCCGGGCGAGGTCCCAGACCGTGACGGTCCCTCCCGAGTCGCAGGCGGCGAGCAGCCAGTGCGGCGTGTCGGGGCCGGGGGCGGTCGGCTCAGAGCGGCGGACGTCGCGGCCGAAGGACAGACAGTTAAGCCGGTTCCGGCCTCGCACGAAGTCTGACAAGAAAATTCTCGGTCGCGACAAAGAGCCCGCGGGCCCCTATGCATGAGGTTATGCATGCATTGGTAGCGAGGAGATAAGCAGACCCCGAGGACGTCTTCATTTCCTCGCAACACGACTGCGTCTTCCGCCCAATATCACGCACACCGTTCTCATGGAGTCGAAAGGGGCCTCCCACGTTTCCTTTGTGCCAGAAAGTGGGTGGCCCCTTCCACCACGCTCGCCGAACGAAGAGCCAGAAAGGTAGTGGCGAGTGAAGACGGAGTGGCCACTGGCACGCGAACAATGGTCAGTGGCCAGTGGCCAGTGAAGCCGAAGGAGGGGAGAGATAACGCCTCACGCCCCACGCCTACATGTCCTGCCTTGAAGTGAGGGTCGGGCATCGGCCATGATATTTCCGTCATCGCACGGCTCGTCGCCAACCGCACGGGATTGGTTGCGTCCGGGTGTCACGATCAAGAGCCCGCGCCGACGTGAAAGGAAACGAGTGAATGCGAACCATTGTGACGGGCGGGGCCGGTTTCATCGGATCGCACCTGGTCGATCGGCTGCTCGGCGAAGGGGCCGAGGTGACCGTGGTGGACAACTTCGACGCGTTCTACCCCCGGGCCGCCAAGGAGTCGAACCTCGCCCTCGCCCTGGGAAATCCCCGTTGCCGCCTGATCGAGCTGGACATTCGCGACGCCGGGAACGTCACGCGCCTTGTCGAGCAGTACCGTCCCGACGTGATCGTCCACCTGGCCGCCCGCGCCGGAGTACGCCCAAGCATTGACAACCCCGCGCTCTACTCCGAGGTGAACGTCCTGGGAACCGTCCACTGGCTTCAGGCCGCGGCCCGGCTTGACCCTCGCCCGCGGTTTGTTTATGCGTCGAGCTCGAGCGTGTATGGCGACCGGTCTGATGCACCGTTTCGCGAGACCGACCCGGTTGACTTGCCCGTGAGCCCCTACGCGGCAACCAAGAAGGCCTGCGAGCTCCTGGCCTTTACCTTTCATCACCTGCACGGACTGCCCGTGACCGGCCTGCGGTTCTTCACTGCGTATGGACCCAGAAACCGCCCCGATCTCGCGATCGCCAAGTTCACGCGGCTGATCGATCGCGGCGAGCCCGTGCCCATGTTCGGCGACGGCACAACCCGACGGGATTACACGTTCGTCGCCGACATCGTCGATGGAGTGGTCCGAGCCGTTGAGCGATGTTCTGGGCATCATCTTTACAATCTTGGAAATGCCGATCCAATCGAGCTGAGGGAACTGATCGACGCGATTGGAGCGGCCCTGGGGAAGACTCCACACATCCAGCGGTTGCCCGAGCAGCCGGGCGACGTGCGCCAGACTTATGCCGACATTGATCGTGCATCCGCCGATCTGGGATACAGGCCGAAGACCCCCTTTGCTGATGGGCTGGCGCAGTATGTCGCGTGGTATCGGGCAAACCGGGCATGAGAAGACTGCGCGATGGCACACGTGCGTAAGAAGCCTAGCCCTTCTGAATACTTCTTATTCGGCTTGCACATAAGAACTGCATTCCTTGCCAAATAATCAGGCTCAACACTCCTTGGTCGGTCCCGTGATGAATTCGGTCGCTTGACTGCATGCTTACACATCCGTGGGATCGCACTATCTCTTGAAGGAGCAAGGCCTTTTCGCGTCCAGCGGATGGCCGCTGGGGACATCCGAAAAAATTTCCAGGCTTTCTCCAACTAATTGCCGGTCTTGGCCTTTGATCGCGGCATGGATCTTGCCTTATTTAGTCGAAAAGCCGACTGATGACTTGACGGGCATCATCGATTTTCATAGATCGGTGCAGGATTGGGCGCGAAGAGAACGTGGGCGGCACGACATGGAGCACGCGACGAACATGAGTGTTGCCGCCATCATTCATGAGAGCTCTTTGCTGCTGACTCTCGAGGAAATCAGCCAGCTCGTCTCGCATTCGCACAATCCTCACGAAACACTTGGGAACATCGTTCGGCTAATCCAGGGGCGATTCCGTACCGATGTTTCATCGGTCTATCTTCTCGAGCCGGAAAGTGGGGAACTGGTCCTGGCGGCCACGGTCGGGCTCGACCAGTCCGGCGTGGGCCGGGTGCGGATGAGGCTCGACGAGGGGCTGACAGGATTGGTGGCCGAGCGGATGAGCCCGATCATGGAGCCCGATGCGCCCATTCACCCCCGCTTCAAGTATTTTCCCGAGGCCGGCGAGGACACGTATCACTCGTTTCTGGGCGTTCCGCTGATCGAGTCTGGAATCGTGCAGGGAGTGCTCGTGGTCCAGACGATGGAGCGACGTCCCTTCTCTCCGAACGAGATTCGGATGCTGGTCACGGTGGGTTCTCAACTGGCCCCGCTGGTTTCTGGCGCGCGCATGCTGGAGCGTGTGGCCTCGGCCGATGTCGATACGCGCGAGGCGTTTGCAGCCGCGGGAGAAGCAAGAACGCAGCGCTGGCTCAAGGGCTGTCCACTTTCGCCGGGAACCGGCTTCGGACAAACCTATCTGATCGGTCAAAACGGAATGCTCGGGGAGATTGCTGACTCGGTTGCGACCGACCCCGCCGTCGAACACCAGCGTCTGAACTGTGCGATAGAAGCCGCCCGCAAGGAGATCACGCGACTGAGCCGCCGAATCTCGCATCTGGTGGGCGAAGACCATGGCGCAATCCTGCAAGCGCAGCTCATGATTCTCCAGGATAGCACGGTTGAGCGCGACCTGGCCGGCTGCCTGGCCGCTGGCTCCACTGCGGAGTGGGCCCTGACACGAACTCTCGACAAGTATGTCGCGAGGTTTCAAAAGCTGACCAACCCATTCTTTAAGGAGCGAATCTTCGACGTCAAGGATGTCTTCCGACGAATCCTGTGGCACTTGCGCCCCCAGGCGGCGGCCGCAACACTCGGCAAGGAGCGGCTTGTCCTGGTCGCCCAGGAAGCCTCGGTACTCGACTTGTTCTCGGTGGATCTCGATCACCTTGTCGGAGTGGTCGTGGAACACGGGGGCCCTCACAGCCATGCAGTGATCATCGCCCGTAGCCTGGGAATCCCCATGATTGGCCAGGTGCCGGGGCTGTTCCACCACTTCAAGGCCGGGCAGCTTTTACGTATCAACGGCACCACCGGACAGATCGAGCTCGATCCTTCTGTCGAGGTTAATGGCGAGGTCGATGGCGGCGAGCCATCACCGCTTGTGGTCGAGGCTCACCGCAACGGTCAATGCTCCGCCACGGTTGCCGACCGACCCGGGATGCCCCAAATTGAAGCCAACGTGAACCTTCTGAGCGAGGCCGTCCAGGTCGTTGCCAGCGGAGCTAGTGGTGTCGGTCTGTATCGCTCGGAGATGCTCTTCCTGGCTCGCCGAACCTTGCCGACGGAGGAAGAGCAGGTCGAGATCTACCGCAAGCTGATCGATGCGCTGAAGGGTCGTTCCGCGACCATTCGCACGTTTGATCTGCGCCCGGACAAGCTGGCACACGGATCCACCGCCGCCTCCTCCATGGCACAGACGCTCGACTGGCGGCTGGTGCTGGAGTCACCAATTCTGCAGCGCTTGTTCAAGGAGCAAGTGCGGGCCATCCTCCGGGCCGCGGCGACTGGACCGGTTCGGTTGTTGATTCCTCTGGTCACTCGATCGAGGCTGCTCGAGTTTGCCATCGCGACGGTCGAGCAGGCTCGCCAGGAACTGCTCCGCGAGGATCTGAAGTTCGGGCGCGGTGTCCCGTTTGGGGTCATGATCGAAGTGGCGGCCGTCACGCCGCTGATCGATGCGTGGTCAGACCGAGTCGATTTCTTCTCCCTGGGCACCAACGATCTGATCGCCTCGGCGTTGGGAATCAATCGCGACGATCCCGTCGGCACTCTGGGAGACGACAACCTGCATCCCGGCCTGATCCGGATGATCGGCGATATGATCGCCTCGGCGCATCGCGCTGGCCGACCGGTCTCGGTCTGCGGAGAGATGGCGGCCGACCCGGACGGAGCCATCGCACTGGTAGCGCTCGGCGCGGATTCTCTCAGTCTCGCGGTGGATCGAGTCGCCTCGATCCGCCAGCTCATGAACCGGCTCGATGCCGAATCGCTGGCAGCCCTCGGGACAAAGCTGCCCGCAGCTCGGACCGTTGATGAAGTAAGAGCTTTGATCACCGCAATCATCCGGCCAGCAAGACCGGAATGGTCCCGGGAGAGACGGGTCTAGGTCGTCGTACCCCGGCCTTGACGCAGCGGCAATCGACCTCGCCAAATGGGGAGCAAACGCTGCCGGAGGTTCCCACAGGCATTTTTCCCTTTGATCCCTGATCCCTGACTTCGGTCTTGTTGAAACAGATCCGAGTCTGAAAGATCGCGGGGAATCATCGGCAGATCTCGACCTCCACGCGATCGCGTCCCAGCGACTTGGCCCGGTAGAGGGCCGTATCGGCTCGACTCAAGACCTGGGAGGCAGGCTCACCAAGGGCGGCCTCCGTCACTCCAAAGCTGGCTGTGAGGTTGCGCTCGCCGAGGCTCTCGGGAGCTGCCGTCACGGCGCTTTTCCTGAGCCGCTCGGCGATCGGAATCGCGTTTTCCAGGGTCAGGCCCGGCAGCAGCACGACAAACTCTTCTCCACCGAATCGGGCGACCAAGTCCACTGGCCGGCACTGGCTCTGAAGAACGGCTGCGAACTGGGCCAGCGCCTGGTCGCCGATCACGTGCCCCCAGGTATCGTTGACCTGCTTGAAATGGTCCAGGTCGGACATGATCAGCGAGAAGGGCTGGCCGGACCGGCCCAGTTTTTCGAGGTAGTGCGCGAGCATTCGGTCAAGGTAGCGGCGGTTGGCCAGGCCGGTGAGCGGGTCGCGGTCGGCGGCTTCACGGATCTGTCGAATCGCACTTTCGACGACCACGCTGGAAGTCGCGTCGCAGAACACCTCGACGCCGCCGATCACTGTGCCGTCGTCTTTCCGGACGGGCATGATGCGCGCATCCACCGAGATCCGCCGTCCATCCTTGTGCCGGAGGAACAGCCGCTCGTGGACCGGACGATCCAGCTTCATCGATTGCGCCAGGGGGCATTCCCGGTGACAAAGGCAACAGCCGAAAAGGTCGGCATGTTCCAGCAACCCGTCGAAACAGTGCCTGCCGATAACTTCTGAGGGGGAGAACCCTGTAAGCCGCTCCGCGGCTTCGTTCCAGTAAAGAATGGTCCGCTGATTATCGACGAAGTGCACTGCGTCGTGAAGCTGATCGAGCAACCGCTTGTAGAAATCGAATTCGAGGGGCACCAGTCCATTCAAGGCTGCCGAAAGCGGAGCTTCGGGCTTTTGCTCTCCATTCACGCAAGGCGCGGTCCCCTTGATCGTGGTGTCGGTTTTTCGCTGGACGGGAAACGAGGGAAACAGTAAACCAACCGCCGGCGCCGGTCCGTCCTCGATCATGCCGCCCGGCTTCTCGAGTGGGGGGAACGAGGAATCGGCGATCCTCCGCTTGACCAAGGTCACCTCGTTGCCAGCCTGATTGAACGTCACGGAATCCATGAACGACTTCATGAGCAGGAGACCGCGGCCGCTGGGACGAAGCAGATCCTCGGGCTCGATAGGACGGTGGGCCCGGGAGGTATCAAAGCCGCATCCCTCGTCGCGGATCACGAATCGCGACAGGTCTGGATCGTGGGCGATCAGAAACCGGATGCGGCGATCCCGATAGGGAGCCTGGGCGGCCCGCTGTCGCGCCAGCTCGTGGTATCGCCGATCGTCCAGCTCGCGCAGCTTGGAGCTGACTTCGAGATTGCCATGGAATAGCGCGTTCCGCAGCGCCTCGTCCAGGGCGATGGTCGTGCGCATCAACTCGGCGGAGTCCCAGCGGTCAAGCTGGGTCATCTCCTCCTGAAGGAATTCGAGGAGCGGGGGAATGAGGTCTGGATCGTTGCCGAGTTCAAAGCGCGATTCGCGGATGACCAGAGACTGCAAACACCGGCGGCGCCGGCTGCCCGCCGTCGCCGTCCGGAGCGCGCGCGAGAGGACAGCATGAAGCTCCTGGGCCAGCCTCTGCTTGGGAACGTAATCGGTAGCTCCGACACGGAGCGCCTCCATGGCCACGTCCTCGCTGTCATGACCGGTCATGACGATCACGGGAACCTGGGGATGCTCGTTGCGAATCGCTCGGACCAAGCTCAGGCCGTCCATTCCTTCCATCTGGAGATCGGTCAAGACAACTGATGTGGGATGATTCGCCAGACGGGCAAGCGCCTGGGTTCCGTCCTCGGCGTATGTCGCGTGACACCGCGGGTCCTGGTCGATCAATCGGCCTGCTCGCAGGCGGTCAATCGGGTTATCGTCCACAATCAGGACTTCCGCGACCTGGCCGACAGTCCTTGAACCTGAAGAACATTCCGCATGGACGGCGATTTGTGCGCTCATACGATCCGCTCCTTGACCGCGAGATCCCAGCCGGCCGCAAACTCGACCGGATCCGCTACCCGAACCACTCGTGATTGAGAGAAGGCTAGGACACAAACTTCGCAACGGAAGTGAAAACACGCATGCTGCATGGCCTGGCAATCCGCCAATCCCGCTTGCACACCCAGGAGTTCAGGTTGAGGAATCGACCGGTCTCAGCGATTCCGTGTCAACAGGCTAAGCCTGGACCGAGAGTCCGAGAGAGACTTTGCAAAGTCAGTCTCTTTGCGGAGAGCGCCGGGTGAATGCGGAGAGGTAACCCGGGAGAATCGGGTCCAAACCAATCACACATGGCACTCGCCCTCGTTGCTGGCATCAGCACTCAGCGAGGATCGACGTGTGTGTGATCAAAGCGCTTGATCAACGTGACTTCATTGCCGCGATCGTTGTAGCGAAAATCATCCACGAGGCCGCGGGCGAGCATGATCCCGAACCCGCCTTCGCGGAGACCGAGTTCATTACGCAACTCGATGTGGCCGATTGGGTCTTCGTCGCACGCGGCATGAGGCAGGTTCCTGGGATTGAAACCCGGCCCCTGGTCCTTGATGATCAGCGTGATCGACTCAGGATCGATGCGATAAGTAATCCGCAAGACCAGATCAGCGTTCTTGCGGTGACCCCACTCGATGGCATTTCCTCCCATTTCCATCACGGCCTGTTTCAAGTCCTTGATCTGGCGGTCGGTGAGCGGGGTATGGGCGAACAGGTCGGCGAGCATGTCATGGGCCTCTTGAAGGTATGTCAGCTCGCTGCGAATATCGAAATTGATCTCGCCGTAGGTTCCCCGCTTCAGGTGCTCGTCGTGCCAGAGGATCGCCTTGTCGATGACGTCGTAGAGCTGAGCGGGCGTGAATGGCTTGGCCAGGTAACCGTTGGCCCCGACCCGCACGCCCGCGGCCCGATGATCCGAATCCTGGAGCGCGGTCACCATAACAATCGGGATCAGATTGGTCTGTCGATTCCGCTTCAACTGGTCGCAAATGGCAAAGCCGTCGACGTCGGGCAGCATGAGATCGAGCAAAACCAGTTCCGGTTTCTTCACCGAGACGGCAGGCCAGACCTGCGCACCCGAGTAAACCTGAATCGGTTCGAAGTCGCGAGCCCGAACGAGACTGGCCAGAATATCGTTGGTGTCGCGCTCATCGTCGACGATCAGAACGGTGCGCGGCATGGGGAAAACTCGAAGAAACCACGAAATCTCGACTGTTTCCTGTCTCTTGCCACAATCGACGGTAGCCTCTTCGCTATTTTCGCGCGCGCGAGCAAGCGTGACAAGGGTTTGGAGTCAACCAGCTCTCCGGTGGCTCGACGATCCCGGCCTTCATGGCCTCCCGAGCCGGGGCCGGGCCATCGACCGTACCCAATCCACTGACCACAAGCTCTCTGGCCTCCTGGAGTTCGGGCGGTCAATGGTGATCCATCAGCGTTCTCGGGGCCGGTACGGGCCCAGACTCGAACCTCGGATTCGTCCTGTTGCCGGTCTCCGCTCTTAGGTGAGAGGCATGCCTATCTCTTGCGAGAGCCCCGACCGACTCGTCAGAATACGATTTACAGGTGGTATGTCAACTCTTGACGCCTCACGGCATTTGCGATCGCCACGTCGCCTGTCCGAACCAGCGCCTCACTTTCACTTGATTGACTGGACCGTGAAGACATGAATGTCATCAAGATCATCGACGCGTTTGGATACATCGTCTACGTGGCGCTTGCCTTTCTGGCGGTGTGGGGCGTTTACAATGGAATCCTGCTGTATCGAACCCTGAGCAAGAAAACCCTCCGGGATCCCGAGCAGCTCATCAGGCAGGTGCAGGAGCTTTGCCAGGTCCGCAAGTTCGATGCGGCCGTGAGTGTCTGCCAGAGCCCGATCTACTGGCACAAGGCGCTCGCCCAGCTCATCGCAGTTGCCCTTCGAAACCGCGACAAAGGATTGGCGAAAATCAAGCAGTTGCTGGTCACCGAGTTCCATACCGAGGTGATCGCGGGAATGGAAAACCGGTTGGCTTCGATCTCGACAATCGTCAGGATGGGCCCCCTCCTGGGGCTTCTCGGTACGGTCGCGAGCATGATCGCTGCGTTCAACCGGATAGGCGGCGCCGAGCAGGTTAACCCGCGCGCCCTGGCATCCGACATCAGCCTGGCGCTCTGGGCAACGGGCACGGGCTTGTTGATTGCCAACCCGATGATGCTCATCGGCAACGATGTCCATGCGCGGCTCCGCAAGCTCAGGGATCGCACCGAACGGCAGCTTCAAGACATCCTGGAGATTCTCGAGCCTCTCGAGAATCCGGGTCCCGCTCCGATTTCCCGCGGCGTCCGTTCCGAGACCGGCACGCCGCGGGCGACGGCACCCCGCTCTTGATCGAGGCGCAATAATCGACGCCCCGACCGTTTGCCAGGACAGGATCTCCCAGAGTTCGTCGCACGATTCCCCGTCTCGATCCGCAGGTCTGTTGATCAATATGCTGCTCCGCCGTGAAGCTTCCGAAGAACGTGACGAGCACATCGACATGACGCCCATGGTCGATGTCGTTTTTCAGCTCATGACGTTCATGCTTTTCTCGGTGCAAATGACCGGCGGCGAAAAGGTCGATGTTCCCCCGGCCCGGCATGGCGTGGGCGTCCCGGAGTCGATGGCTACCTTCTTGACCCTGCTGAAGCCTACGGCACCCGGTGCGGAGCCGCGGCTCCTTCTGGGCCACGGCGAAGGAGCCGTGGTCACCCTGGACCAAGCCCGCAAGGCCGTGGCCGAAGGAGTCCGTGAAGGCCGGCACAAGGTGATTCTTCAGGCCGACGGCGATGTCCCCCACGGCGAAGTTATCAAGGTCTCGTCGGCCATGACCGAAGTCGAGGGAGTGACAGTCCATATCGGCGTCCAGGAAACCCAAGGCACAAAATGAAATCCTCCTTCCTCCTGTTCCATGCAATCAAGCCTTCAGCCACTTCGTCTTGATGCCAGGACAGCAAGGGCGGTAGCCGTGGCCAACTGGGATATCTTTCACGCCGATCGCCTGGAGCTCGAGCGCGGGCAAAGTACGCAGGCCGTCCGCTCGGCCCTCGCCCGCGGCGACCTCCGCGACGACGACCTCGTACGTCCGGCGGGAACCATGGTTCCCTGGGCCCGCATCGCCGACATCCCGGAACTGTTGGCCCCGGCGCCCGAACCGGCTTCGGAACCTGGACCGGCCGCGCACAGACCATCCGCCGAGACTCCCCGGCCCGCGGATCGACTCCCGGATTTCGAGGAGATCCAGCCGAACCTCGCGGAAGTCATCCCGCACCCCAAGAAGCACCATCCCACCGAGCTGCCCGGATCGTCGATGACCGATGTCGCGTTTCCCGTTCTCGAGGAGCCGGAACCGCGCCCGCTTCGCGCTCCGGGTACGCCCGTGCCTTCGGCGTCATCGCCCGCATGGGTCTGGGCCGAGGATGATGAGGACGAAGACGATCTCAGGATCATCGAAGATCAAGGAGACATCGAGATCCTCGCCGATGACGCCTTCGATGAACACGGCACCGGGACCACCGGCGCGGCCGAGAAGCAAGCGACGACTCAGCCGGCGGTGCCCGGACGTTCGAGCGAAGCTCACTCTCGCCGTGTCGAATCTCGCACCGTGGCCGGGCCCCACGATGGTTGGGAACCGAGCCAAGACGATCTTGACCTGGACGTCATCGAGGGCAGCCGATCCAGCTGTGTGGCTTTGCCGGTTGTGCACTCTCGCGATCGCGACGGGACCGTTCTGCCCGCCGAGGCCGACGAGCAGCCCGAGACCGAGTTCTCGCTGTCGCGATCCGCGACTCAGAAGATCGAGGAGCTGGATCTCGCCCCCATGGTCGACGTCGCCTTTCAACTCGTCCTTTTCTTCATGGTGACCGCCACCACGATACTGTACAAGACGCTGGAAATACCCAAACCTTCCGGAGAGGCCCCCGCCGGTGCGGTCGCCCAGGGCCGCTCGCGCTCGCTCGATGATCTGAAGGACGATTACATTCTCGTCGAGATCGACGACCGGGGAGCGATGAAGCTCGATCGCCAGCCCATCGAACCGGTGAGGGAAACGCTCGTCGAGAATCTCCGCCGCGCTCGCGAGAAGACCGGTCGCAAGTCGATGCTCCTCTCCGCTGACTTTGCCACCCTTCATCGCAACGCCGTGCTGGCGTACGATGCGGCCATCGAGATCGGCCTGAGCATCGCCATCGCCAAGCCTCAATCACCCCAGGGCCCGGCTCCGAGTCTCCGGGCCGCCCCGGCCGCAGCCCCCAGACCTGTCCCCAACTCCTCTGCCGCCCCCGCCACCCCATTCTGAGCTGCTTGCTTGAGACGCGGGTGGTGTCCCAAGGGTATTGAAAAGGCTTGTTTTACAGGGTTTTCGTGAGGATGGCACTTTCGGCCTTGCTCGTCGGAAGTCCTTTGTTGACTGCGATTTAACTGCGCCGAAATTTCGGCGCTCCGTCACTTTTCAATAACTCTGGGACACCACCCATATTTCCCGGCGTCAGCCTCGGCCTCATCGATGGCGGTCTGGATGCCCGCGCGCATTGCCCGGGCGCCTCGGTCGTGCAGGCCCTTGGAGAGAAACCGGGCGTCTACCACGTGGGGCGATCGCGCGACGGCATCGCAGAGCTCGCGGATGATGACCTCGCAGCCGATCAGGAGGATACGCATGATGCCGCGGCCCTCACCAGTGCGCAGACGAACTCGGGGCTCGTGCCGCAGCAACCGCCCAGAAACGACGCCCCGGCTTCGATCAGCGCGGGAAGATGGCTTGCAAACGTGTCCGCGGTCATGGTGTAGACTGCCTGGCCGGCCTCGAGCGAGGGCATTCCCGCGTTCGGCTTGATCCAGACGGGCAAACCGGACGCGTCCTTGAGCCGGCGGCAGATCTGGGCAAACGACTCGGGACCCGCACCGCAGTTGGCGCCGATCGCGTCGACCCCCTCCTCGACCATGGCTCGGGCGGCCGTTTCGGGAGTCACACCCATCATGGTCCGGTCCTTGTTCCTGCCGCTGTCGAACGCGAACGAGACGATGATGGGCAGCCCGGTCGGCTTCGCCGCTTGCACGGCGAGGCGCGCCTCCTCGACATCGCTGAAGGTCTCGAAGAGCAGCACATCGGCGCCTCCGTCTGCCAGCGCCTCGGCCTGGATCCTGAACCCATCGGTCACGCGCTGCTCGTCGATCTCGCCGGTCGCCATCACCTTTCCGGTTGGCCCCAACGAGGCAAAGACACGGACGCCGGCAGCCGACTGCTGCTTCGACAGTTCCGCCCCCCGGCGGTTAATCGCGACGGCCCGGTCCCCCTGGCCATGGGCCGACAGCGCTACCGGGTTGCCCCGAAAGGTGTTGGTCAGGATGACCCGGCTGCCGGCCTCGACATACGACCGTGCCACGGCCTCGACGTCCGCCGGTCGGGTCAGGTTCCAGACATCGGCTGGCTCACCGATCGCCAGCCCGCGCTTCTGGAACTCCGTGCCCCAGGCGCCGTCGGTGATGACGAGACCCGACGAGAAGAGTGAGAGCAGTCGGCTCATGAATCACTCCAATGGAAAGGGCAGGACTCCGCCCCACCACCTCGAAATTACATCAGCGCGCGATGAGCAAGCGCAGCGCCTACTTGACGCCGCACATCCGTCGCGCCATTGCCACGGCATTGCTGGCGCTCTCTCCGTAGCCGTCGGCCCCGATGTCATCGGCATATTGCTGGGTTGCCGGGGCGCCGCCGACCAGCACCCTGACCTGCTCACGCACGCCGGCCCGATTCAGGGCCTCGATGGTCGTCTTCATGGAAGGCATCGTCACCGTGAGCAGGGCCGAGGGGCAGACAATCTGCGCCCCCTTCTCGCGCACGGCCTCGATGAATTTCTCGGGTGGCACATCAGCCCCCAGGTCGATCACCTCGAAGCCGCCCCCCTCGAGCAGCGAGGCCACCAGGTTCTTGCCGATATCGTGCAGGTCTCCCTTCACCGTGCCGATGGCGACGGTTCCCGTGGGCTTGGCCCCGCGCTCGGCCAGCAGCGGGCGGAGGAGCTCCAGCGATCCTTTCATGGCCCGCGCCGAAAGCAGTAGCTCCGACACGAAGTATTCTTCTTCCTCGTAGCGTTTCCCAACCTCGTCCATCGCCGGCACCATGGTGCCCGAGATCAACTGGAGGGGATCGATGTTCTCCGCGATGGCTTCCCTGGTGACCGCGACCGCCGTCTTGGCGTCGCCATTGAGCACTGCGTCGTAGAGTTTTTGGAGATCGGCCATGAGTTACCCTTCGATTTCCTCGGATCGCGTCACTGCCGACCGTTGAACTCACGCACGGCGTCGAACATCGCCACGACGTTCTCTGTCGGCGTACTCGCCTGGATGTTATGAATCGCGTTGAAGACAAAACCGCCCCCCGGCGCGAAGATCTCGCACCGCCGCAGCACCTGCTCGCGCACCTCGGCCGGGGTTCCGAAAGGCAAGGTCTTCTGCGTGTCCACGCCGCCGCCCCAGAAGGTCAAGCGGTCTCCATATTCCTGCTTGAGCAGGTCTGGCTCCATTCCCACCGCCGAGCACTGCACCGGATTGACGATCTCGAAGCCGGCCTCGATGAACGACTCGTAGAACCGCTTCACCGAGCCGCACGAGAGCTTGAAGCATTTCCAGGTCGTCTCGGCGTGAATCCAGTCGCAGATCCGTTTGTAGTACGGCAGCCAGAGCTCCCGAAAGGTTGGCACGGAGCAGAAGGCCGATGTCTGGGTGCCGAAGTCGGAGCCGCAGAGGAAGACCGCGTCAATCGCGTTTCCAATGGTCAAGTGCACCCGTGCCAGGTTTTCCAGGGCGATCTCGGTCTGACGCTCGAAGATCCCGTGTACGTAGTCGCGACGGCTCTTGAGCGACATGTACCACTCGCCAATGTCGCGGATTCCCCTGGGGTGCTTGAGAAACGGCGCGGGCACCAGGGCGATATCGCCCAGTGCGGTGCCGCCGAAGGTTGCGATCACGGCCCGGCCGGACGCACGAGCGAAATCCACATCGGCCTTGATCGTGGCCCGGTCGGCCTCGTTCAGCGGTTGGAATTCCTCGAGGTTGTCCTCGACGTTCAGGTGCTCGTCGCTGAGGTGATGTTGCCGGATGATCGCGTCGAAGAAGTGAAATCCCCTGGGCATCCGCCCGCTCGGCTCGGCCGTCAGGTCGCCCTGCGGATAGATCAGGGTATCGCCGTTCTCGCCCACCCTGGTGTTGAACATCCCGGGGACGAGCACCTCGAGACCGTTGAAATCCCAGGCCTTCCAGTCCTTGTTCTCGAAGCCGAACATCGTCCGCCGCCGAAAAACGCCTTCGACGTCGATCCCGAGCACCTGCTTGAGGTGCTCGTCAAGCAGTCCGAGCATCTGGAACGGCTCGTGCACTTTGACCGGCCGCTTCTCCAGACCGTGATAATCACGCAGCGCGGCCACGCAACTGACATGGATGCCGGTCACCGACGTGCCACCGAAATCCACGGGCACCTGGTCCGGCTGCTTGTGTGCGATGGCATCCAGAACTCGCTGCCGACTCGACGTGATAGCGGGAGCCGCCTGAAGCGTCGTCATCGAGGTAACCCTCACCGGTTAGAGTACTTTCCTGCAGGCTATCGGCGCCCCCAGGCCGGGTCAACGAGATGGCAGCGTCGCCAGGGGAGACCGGAGGCGGACCGAACGGGAGCCGGCCCACCAGCCCGTGGAAACCGCACAGGGCAGTTTCCTTCGTTCGGTTGACCGTAGGTCTCCACATGACGCGCCGACAATCGGGGACTGGGAGACCCGCGGGCGCAGAGGACGGCGGGTCAGCAGACCACTGCCCAAACCAGCTTGTACAAGACCCACTTTTCACCGGTACTGGACGGACGTGCGGTAGGAAAAAGTAGACTTTCAGCTCTTTTCGCGCCACGACGCCCGCAGTCGCAGAGGCCGGGCGGGTCAGGAGACCACTGCCGTGAACATCTTCGAGACCGCGAGGAATCGCTGGGAAAAACCGGGAAATCTCTCTGTCTGACGACTGTACGATTAATTCCTTCGGGGCATAGTCTGACGGGTCTATCCCTCGAGAAACCCCGGAAAAGCTGCCCTAAACCGTTTGTCCACTTGGGGGTTACGCCTGAGGAAGATGTTCACGGCAGTGGTCAGGAGACCACTGCCCAAGCCAGCTTGTACAAGACCCACTTGAACGAAACCGCTTCGCGGTGGGCTAAAAGCGGAAGACCGGGGTTCCTCACGGCTTTGTCTTCCGCCCCTGGCCGTTTCTTTGATTCGGCCTCTCTCGTTTCACATCCCGGGGCTTTCAGTTCCCCATAGCCCCGGTCCAGAGGGCGCTTCGCTCCCTCATCATGAAGGTCGTGGACTTACTTCTCTTCCTGTCCCGCCTTCCATGAAAAGGAGCTTGTCATGACACCGCTTCGCCGCCTGACACCGCTTCGCCGCCGTATGACCGAGGACATGATCCTCCGCAATCTCGCGCCTGGGACGATCCGACAATACGTTAACTGCGTTGCCGGTTGCGCCCGGCACTTCAACACCTCTCCCGAGCGCCTCGGGCCCGAACAGGTCCGCTCGTACCTGCTCCACCTCGTCCAAGAGCATCACGTCTCCTGGAGCTACTACTGCCAAGTTCGCTCTGCCTTGCAGTTCCTCTACCGCGTAACCCTGGGTATGGATTGGGTCGTCGAGGAAGTCCCCTGCCCCAAGGTGCCCAAGCGACTCCCCGTCATCCTCAGTCCTGACGAGTTGGTCCGGTTCTTCAAGGCGGCCAACAATCTCAAGCACCGCGTCATTCTCATGACGACCTATGCTGCTGGCTTGCGGCTCTCCGAGGTCTGCAGACTACAGGTCGAGGACATCGACAGCGCGCGCATGGTCATCCACATTCGTCAGTCCAAGGGGCACAGGGATCGAGACGTCATGCTCTCCCCTCGGCTCCTGACAATCCTCCGCCAGTACTGGAAGATCCAGCGACCCAGACCTTATCTCTTCCCCGGATGCAAGCCCGACCAGCCGATCAGTCCGCGGACGGTCCAGAAGGTCTGTAAGCTGGCGGCGGCGGCGGCAGGCCTGAGCAAACCCGTCAATGTGCCTACCCTGCGCCACAGTTTCGCCTCCCACCTGCTCGAGGCCGGCACCGACCTGCGAACCATTCAGATCCTGCTGGGCCA
>Ga0208565_1001193_pt1 | contig 15818 bp, 9 predicted proteins | sample Sb_taG_7_FD_187706 | JGI IMG/M metagenome (GOLD analysis project Ga0208565, IMG submission 187706) | Peat soil microbial communities from Weissenstadt, Germany - Sb_50d_2_FS metaG (SPAdes) (version 2) | ecosystem: Environmental > Terrestrial > Soil > Wetlands > Peat | place: Germany: Weissenstadt...
CGCCAGCGACCAGGCCAAAACCTACGCCGCCGACAGCCTCGGAACCACGGCGTTTACCAGCGCCGGCCTGCAGAACGGCGAGACCATCGGCGGCGTCACCCTGACCGCCGGCAGCGCCTCCCTCGGCACTTCCACCTCGGGCAACCGCAATGTCGGCGTCTGGAGCATCACCCCGTCGGACGCCAGTGGCGGCAGCTTCACCGCCTCCGACTACGCTATCGCCTACGCCCCTGCCCCGACCGGACTCACCATCAGCCAGCTCGCCCTGACCATCTCCGGCCTGTCGGGAACCAGCAAGGTCTATGACGGCCTGACCGGCGACAGCGTCACCGGCAGCGGCAGCCTGGTCACCGTCGTCACCAATGACGACGTCACCCTCACCGGCGGCAGCGCCAGCTTCGCCGACAGGCATGTCGGAACCGGCAAAACCGTCACCTTCTCCGGCTACGGCATCACCGGCGCCGACGCCCGCGACTACAGCGTCAGCCAGCCGGCCAGTTCCACCGCCGACATCACCACCCGCGCCCTCACCGTCACCGCTGATAACAAAGTCAAGGCATATGGCGCCCCCGATCCGGCCTTCACCTACACCACCAGCGGCCTGCAGGGCAGCGATTCCGCAGGCGGCGTCCTTTCCGGCAGCCTGACCCGCAACCCCGGCGAGAATGTCGGCAATTACAGCATCACGCAGGGTAGCCTGGCGTCCAATAGCGATTATACGCTGACTTATGTACCCGGCGCGCTGAACATTACTACGGCTATTCTCCTGGCCGTAGCCGCTGACAACAAAACCATGACCTACGGCAGCAGCGTTCCTACGCTGACCTATACCTATTCCGGCCTGGTGAATGGCGATAATTCCGGCATATTCACCGGAGCGCTTGCCACCACGGCCACCTCAGCCAGTAATGTCGGAACCTACAGCATCACCCGGGGGACGCTGTCGGCCGGAGCCAATTATACGATAACCTTCACCAGTGGTTCGCTCAGCGTCAACCCGGCAACGCTCTCAGTCACAGCCAATAGCGGCCAGCGCAAAACCTACGGCGCTTCCGACCCGGCGCTGGCTTATGGGTATTCCGCCCTGGTCAACGGCGATACCTCCGCTGTCTTCTCCGGCGCCCTGACGCGCGCCGCCGGCGAGAACGCGGGCGCTTACGCTATCGGCCAGGGCGCGCTGCTGGCAGGCAGCAACTACGCCATCAGCTATACCGGCTCTAACTTCACCATCGACAAGGCGGCGCTAACCATCACAGCGAAGAACCTCAGCATGACCTACGCCGACGGCTCCACGCTGGGCGGCGCGACCGGCTTCACCGGGTCCGGATTGATCGGCAGCGACAGCATCTCCTCGGTTACCCTCGCCACCAACGCCACCAATAGCAGCTCGGGCCATTGGAACGCCGGCGTCTGGACCATCACCCCGTCAGCCGCCGTCGGCTCCGGGCTGTCCAATTACAGCATCACCTATAACAACGCCCCGGTCGGCCTCACCGTCGCCCGGAAGGCGCTGTCCATCACCGGCCTGTCGGGAACCGACAAGGTCTATGACGCCACCACCGCTGATCCCATCACCGGCAACGCCACCCTGTCGGGCACAGTCAGCGGCGACGCGGTAAACCTCGCCAGCGGCTCCGCCGCCTTCGCTGACGCCAATGTCGGCACCGGCAAGACGGTCAGCTTCTCCGGATACTCCATCTCCGGCGCCGACTCCGCCAACTACAGCCTCTCCCAGCCCGCCGCCTCCACCGCCAACATCACCGCCGCCGCAAGCGCCAAAGGATCCGTTGTGCCGCCTGCCGCCACCAATCCTCCCGCGCCACCGCCGGATACCAACAATCCCGGCAATAACGATCCGGCCAATGGTTCCACGTATGGGATGCCACCTCCCTCGCCGGCGCCGGTAAATCAGGAAGGTGGCAACAACGCCGGCAACAGCGCCGGCAATAGCAACGCCCCGGCGGCTAAGGCGGGTGGATCGTCAAACGCGCCCGCTACCGCCGGCGTTAACGCAAAGGGCGCCCACGGAAGCAGCGCCAGCTATAATCCGAACGCTACCGGGCATGCGGTGAACCATATGAACGGGCATAACGGCGCGTTCACTATCCCTCCTTCCAGCGATATTCAGCAACCCAAAACCATTATGCCCGCTGCCGTCATCTTCAAGGCGCTTCAGAAGAAACTGGATGAGATGGCGGAGCCGGTCAGCGAACAGCCACAGCGGGTAAAGCAACTGATCATTCCCGGAGCCGCCGCGGTCAGCGCCCTGTCGCTTGGTTATATGCTATTGTTTGGCCGGACACTCTTTGCTACAATAGCCTCGTTGGGAATGGCCACGATTCGGCGGAAGCTCGACCCTGCCGTCTTACTGGAGTACTGGGAGAACGAACGCTCCATCGCTGACGAAAAGGATAAACACATAAAAAACCTGTTCAGGTGATGAAATGTCCGCAGCGTTCGTCCTTCCGGCACATCATGAAAGTCTCGTTGGGCTTCACGAGCGCTATCGCCTGCCTGGCTTCCGCCACTTCTGGCACCTCCCCCTCCGGTCGTAAGCGTCATCTGACGACCGCCTATTCATTCATAAGACAACGTGAGAAAATGAGAGTGTCCATTCCCTACCACAATGGACAGTGGTTTTCTATGACTGAGAATGAGAGTGATAGCGCGGGTATCGGCGAGAGCGAAGACAATGCCCCGCCAGCGTTGCGGCGGCTCAGACAGTGGTCGGTCGAGGTCAAGCCTGACGCCCGGCCTTAGGGGGCTTGCTTTCTCCAGGATTCCGCTGTCAGGCGATTAAGTTTCTCCACATACTGCGCATTGAGATCGCCACCGCCCTCTTCTCTCATCGCGGCAAAAAGCTGTTCGGACAACACCAAACCAATCGCATGCACGGCTTCATGCCGGTCAAGCCCTTCTTCCATCAATCGCAAAAGAACGGCACGTGCCAGAAACGTATCCCCGAGGGCCACCTGGTTCTCGACGATCACGTGGGTAAGGGCGTGAAGCTTCTCGTTAGGAAGCCGGATTCGATTCCGCCGATGGTATTGCTGGACTGATTCAATGCGCTCAGATTCATCAAGCGCCTGCCAGGCCTCTGAGTCAATGTGCTGGTGAGGGTCGTACTGCAAGATTACCTCCTCATTTTTGGGGCTATTTTCCCATCCCCGCAGAAATTATCATTCCAGAGTCGTGGGTGCAACTCATGTCGCAAACTGAATGCGTTTCGCACCGATGTTTTGCGACGACGACACGGGTGGAAGTCCGGCGCCCAGATTCGGGGCGCATCAATGGAGACTTCTGCGGCATGCCCCTTCCAACCTGCCGTCAAGTGGGTTTCCCGCCTGCATTCCCATCGACGATTCAGGCACCCCGCCGCAAGCGGCGTCGCGCTCTTCAGGTACTCGCTATCCGCTCGGCCCTTCGGGCTGCGCTTCGCGCACACCTTCCGATCGCTGGTGCAGGAGTCGCTCACCGGGCGAACGCCACGCCCGGCACTCGTACCTCGCGCCGTTCATGCCGTTCGCGGATCGGTTCGCTGATGGAAGCGTGAAGGTTTTGCTCGCCCTCACCCCCAAGAATTGAACTGCGGGGGGGTGAGTGCGGCAAACGATTCTTTTGAGTGGTGTCGCCGTTGGCGAGATCGCGTTGATTGTTTTCCCTCTCCTCTTCCGTCTCCTCCCCCTGGCGGGGAAGGAGAAACAGGGGGTGGCCGCGGGGAAGAGGAACAGGACCGCCGCGCACCGCGCGGTCTGTCCGGGCCGGACTACGATCCTCCGCTTACGACTTCCTGCCCAGCAAAAATTCCTTTGCTCTCCTGCTCAAGTTATATATGAATAGGCAAAACAACAAGTAGTTGTCCGCTCCTCATGGCATCGGGGTCGTCTCGTTCAACCCCCCTTCTCCCGGGGTTTTGGCACGGCTCCGGCGACACGCCTGGGCCGCAGGATGACGTCACCTTTCACCCGGGGGAATCCCGCCATGCACTACAAGACGATCGTTCTCGAATTCATCCAGGAGCACCCGACGCTGCACGACCGGCTCCGCGCCAGCCGGACGCTGCTTTCGACCGTGAACCTCCAGGCCGCGGCCCTGAAACGCTACCACGAGACCTGGATGGACCGGCTCACTCAGGCGAAGCCGGACAGCGATCCGGGCAAGATCGCGAGCCAGGCGCTGGAGTTGGCGCTGGAAGACCTGCGGGAGAATTTGCCCTCCGAATCGCCGCCCAGCGGCGAGGAACCATTTTCCCTCGACGCAGCGATGGCCTTCCTCCGCCGTCATACGCCGCCCGCGTAAGCGCGTCCCGCGCCGCTTCCGCCCAGCCCCTCCTCCCGTTCGGCGTCTCCGCCGACCGGAGCGATCCGCAGCCTGCCCCGGCGCCGCAAGCCGCACCGGACACGGCAGCGCCCGCGCAAGATGTGAGCGCCGTTTCCACCTCCCCAGGCGATCCCCCTCCTCCTTCGCCTCAAGCCCCTGACCGTGGCCTTTCTCCGGCGACTTTGCAGACGGAGCCGCCCGATGCAAGGGAACAAACGGCTTTCACAAAAGATGTTTTCCCAAAGGGTGAACCTTCCGTTTCTTCCCTTGCTTCGGGCACCGGCCGCGCGATGCGGCCGGTGGGCGAAGAGCCCGTCCCGCGTCTGCCTGGCCGCTCCGAAAGGCCACGGCAGTCGGGGCCTGAATTCCACGGAGACGGAGACCACGCTATGGAAGGCAACTCGGAAATCATACAACTCGACATCCCCCCTCGCCAAAACTTCGGCGGACAGGCCGCCAGCGGCCTGCCTTCGCCGGAGCGAAACGCCGGCTTCGCGCAGGCAGGCGAAAAAGCCAAGGCCCGCGACATCATCACCGCCATCCGCGCGCTCCAGCGCATCGAGCAAGAACAGCGGCAGCCAACCAGCCACGAGCGGCAGGCGCTGGCCCGCTTTGGCGGCTTCGGCCCGGTGGCCCTGTCCATCTTCCCCGACCCGGTGAGGGGCAGCTACAAAGACCAGGCGTGGCAGGTCCTCGGCGAGGAGCTGCGCGCGCTGCTGTCGCCGGAGGAATACGACAGCGCCAAACGCACCACCTTCAACGCCTTCTACACTTCACCGCTGGTCATCGCTTCCATGCACGACGCGCTGGCCCGCCTCGGGGTTCCCGGGGATGCCACCGTCCTCGAGCCGGGGTGCGGCACCGGCAATTTCATGGAGCTTGCCCCGGAGGGCATGCGTTTCATCGGCGTCGAGCTTGACGGCATCTCCGGGCGCATCGCGCGTTTGCTCCACCCGGCAGCGGACATCCGCATCGAGAATTTCCACGACACCCGCCTGCCCGAGGGACGCATCGACGCCGTGATCGGCAACGTGCCGTTCGCCGACGTCAAACTCGAGCACGGCGGGCAGCGGTTGTCGCTGCACGATTTCTTCTTCGCCAAGTCGATCGACGCCCTCAAGCCCGGCGGAGTCCTCGCCCTGGTCACCAGCCATTTCACGCTCGACAAGCAGAATGCGGCTATCCGTGAGCGCCTCGCCGAGCGAGCCGATTTCTTAGGCGCGATCCGCCTGCCCTCCGACGCATTCAAGCAGGAGGGCACCCGCGTCGTCACCGACATCGTGTTTCTACGCAAACGCGCAAACACGCAAACGGCTAAACACGCCGATCCGGCATGGCTCCAGGCCGAACCGATCTCCATCCCCCTTCGCCAAGGCTTCGGCGGACAGGTCGAAGGCGCCGAGATTCCGATCAACCGCTACTTCCTGAATCATCCGGAGATGGTGCTTGGGACATGGAGCCGCAAGGACCGCCTCTACGGCGCCGGTTACAGCGTCGTAGGCAGCGGTGACCTCGCCGGGCAGCTTCGCGCCGCGATCGGGCATTTGCCCGCCTACGCCGAGGCTTCCTCCTTCGCTAAAGCTTCCCCCTTCGCCAAGGCTTCGGAGGACAGGTCGGCGGACACGTCGTCGGCCACGCCGGAGTGCGCCCCCTCCCCCACGGCTTCCCGCGTACAGGAGCCTGCTCCGCAGCTCTTCATTCCCCCGCCGCTGGAGCGTCACGTCACCGAGGGCAGTTTCTTCATCGGACAGGATCGCACTATCAACCAACTGGCCGACGGCCAGGCCGTCACCGTCGAGTACGGCGGCACCGTGCTGAAAGCCGACGGCACGATGACCGGCCGCAGGCTCGCTGCCCTGGTGGGCTTACGCGACCACGCCCGCAGCGTACTCCAGTCCCAGAACGAGGGCTGGCCCGAACAGAACAGGAACGACGCCCGCCGCGACCTCAATATCGCCTACGACCTGTTCGTGAGCCAATACGGCCCGATCAACAAGACCACCTTCGGGGAAACCAGCGACGGCAGCGTCATCCGCCGCATGCCCAACCTGGTGAAGTTTAGGGAAGATCCCGACGCCATGCTGGTCATGTCCCTGGAAGACTATGACGAAATCACCGGGAAGGCGGCGAAAGCCGCCATCATGCAAAAGGACGTGGTCGGCCGCGCGCCGGAGATCACCTCAGTCTCCAGCGCCGAGGAGGGACTGCTCGTTTCCCTCGACCGCAAGGGCATGGTCGACCTCCCCTTCATCGCTACGCTCTACGGCAAGCCCGGGGAGCGCATCATCGAGGAACTGGGCGATCTCATCTACCGCGACCCCGAATCGAAGGCATGGCAGACCGCCGACGCTTACCTGTCCGGCAACGTCCGCGACAAGCTGGCGAAAGCCGAAAAAGCCGGACCGGACTATGCCCGCAATGCCGGGGCCCTGCGGGCGGTGCAGCCGGAGGATGTGCTGCCCGGCGATATCGACGCCAACCTGGGAGCGCCATGGATACCGGAGCCTGACATCCAGGCGTTCGCCGCCGGCCTTTTCCGTGTCCCGCCTTCGTCGATCCAGGTCGGCCATCTCAAAAAGGACGCGGTGTGGAGCATAGACGCCGATTACCAGGCGGAGCAATCAGTCGCCGCCACCGCCGAGTACGGCACCCCCCGGGCCAACGGCGTCGGGCTGCTGGAGCAGGCGCTCAACCTCAAGACCCCGGTCATCTACGACACGATCCATCACGGCGACCGCGAGGAGCGGATCGTCAACCAGGAGGCGACGCTGGCCGCCCGCGACAAGCAGAAGCAGATCAAGGAGCGCTTCCGCGCTTTCGTCTTCGCCGACCCCGAGCGCACCGAGCGCCTGGTGAGGATCTACAACGACACCTACAACAACCTCCGGCCGCAAATCTTCGACGGCTCGCACCTCGACTTCCCGGGCATGAACCGCACGATCGCGCTGAACCCGCACCAGAAGGACGCCGTCTGGCGGGGCATGAGCAGCGGCAACACGCTGCTGGCCCACGCCGTGGGAGCCGGCAAGACCTACACCATGGCCGCCACCGGCATGAAGATGAAGCAGGCCGGCCTGCGCAAGAAGCCGATATACGTCGTCCCCAACCACATGCTGGAGCAGTTCGCCCGCGAGTTCATGCAGCTCTACCCCAACGCCAGGCTGCTGGTCGCCGCCAAGGAGGACCTGACGCGCGAGCGCCGCAAGCAGCTCACCGCCAAAATCGCCAGCGGCGAGTGGGATGGCATCGTCATGACCCACAGCTCGTTCGAGCGCATCGGCATGTCCCGCGATTACCAGGAGAAGTTCCTGCGCGAGCAGATCGAGGAATACGAGCAGTTGCTCTGCGACGGCGCTCGCGGCGACACTTCGCGCGCCAACCGCAACATCATCAAGACCATCGAGAAGCAGAAAGCCCGCCGCGAGGAGCGGCTGAAAGACCTGCTGGCCGAGGACAAGAAGGACGACGGGCTGGTGTTCGACGAGCTGGGCGTCGATCACCTTTTCATCGACGAGGCGCATTTCTTCAAGAACCTGGAGACGCCGACCAAGATGGAGCGCGTCGCCGGCATCCAGACCGGCGGCAGCGAAAGGGCCTTCGACCTCTACATGAAGGCCCGTTACCTGGACGAACGGCACAAGGGCCACGGCGTCACCTTCGCCACCGGCACGCCGATTTCCAACACCATGGTCGAGATGTACACGATGCAGCGCTTCCTCGACCCCGAGGGGCTGAAAAGCCGCGGCATCGAGCATTTCGACGGCTGGGCGGCCACCTTCGGCGAGGTGGTCGATACCATGGAAATCTCGCCGGACGGCAAGACGCTCAAGCCCCGCAGCCGCTTCGCCCGCTTCGTGAACCTGCCGGAACTCCAGCAGATGTTCCGGGCGTTTGCCGACGTGCAGACCGCCGACATGCTCGACCTGCCCCGCCCCTGTCTGGAGACCGGCAAGGCGATTGTCGTCGCCTGCCCGATGTCGGACGAGCAGGCAAAGCTTCAACAAGAGCTGGTGGCCCGCTACGACCGCCTGCGGACGCAGAAGGTCGATCCCCGCGAGGACAACGCCCTGGCCATCACCACCGACGGCCGCAAGCTCGCCCTCGACGCCAGGATGCTGTCCGGCGCCGCCGAGGACTTCCCCGGCTCGAAGATCAATGAGATGGTCGACAGGGCCGCCGCCATCTGGGAGCGCACGTCCGCGACGCGCGGCACGCAAATGGTCTTCTGCGACATGGGCGTGAACCCTACCCCCTGGGGGTATTCCGTCTATGACGAGATCATCGGCAAACTCGAAGCGCGCGGCATCCCCCGGGCGCAGATCGCCGCCATCGGCGACGCCGACAGCGACGCCAAGAAACAGTCGCTGTTCGAGAGAGTGCGTAACGGCTCCGTCCGGGTGCTGATCGGCAGCACGCAGAAGATGGGCACCGGCACCAACGTGCAGAAACGCCTGGTTGCGTTGCATCACCTTGACGCCCCCTGGAAGCCGGCCGAGGTTGAGCAGCGCGAGGGCCGGATACTCCGGCAGGGGAATGAAAACCAGGAAGTGGCGATCTACCGCTACGTCACCGAAGGCTCGTTCGACGCCTATATGTGGCAGGCGCTGGAGACCAAGGCCCGGTTCATCGCCCAGGTGATGACCGGCGAGTCCGCCGTCCGCCGCGCCGAGGACATCGGCGGCCAGGAACTCTCCTACGCGGAAGTGAAGGCCATCGCCTCGGGCAACCCCGCCGTCCTGACGCTGGCCGAGGCCGACGCCGAATTGCAACGGCTCGCCGTCCTGAAGAAGAACCACGCCGACGAGCAGTACCTCGCCCGCCGCAGCATCCGCGAGCTGCCCGAGACCATCGCCCGGCTGGAAAAGCGCGAAAGCCACCTGACGGCCGACATGGCGACCCTCGTTGCCCATGCGGCAGACCCGGTCACCATCGACGGGCGCGGCTACGCGGAGGAGGATGCGGCCAAGGCCCTGGGCAAACACCTGAATTCCATCCCGGACAAGGTCCACGAAACCCGCCGCTACCCCCTCGGTGTTTACCGCGGGCTGGCATTCGGGATCGCGCTGAACCCACTCGGCGCCCTGGACGCGTTCCTCGAAGGGGCAACCATGCGGCATACGCCCCTCTCCCGCGATTCCCACGGCCCGCGCGCCGTGCTGAACGCCCTCGACCGCCTGGCCGGCAGCTATGCGTCACAATGCGGCGCCGCCCGGCAGGAGCTGGCGATCGCTGAGGCCCAGCTCCGCGACCACAAAGCCCGCCTGGGCGCGCCGTTCGCCCACGACGCCTACCTGGCCGAACTGACCTGCTTACGCGACCAGCTCAAGGCCGGTCTCTCCGCGGCAACGCCGGAGCCCGGCGCCGAGCCCCTTCCCCCGGCCCATGAAACTGCCGAGCGGATCAAGTCCCTGAAATCCGCCCACGCCATCGAGCCGGCGCCGCAGCGTCTCAGCGCCCGCAGCGCCGCCAGAGCCGAGGAGCCGGTCACGACGCGCATCCGCCAGCGGACCGGCACGCTTCCCAGCCTGGCGCCCGCAGCCGAGCCTGACCTTCCAGTATCGCCCGCCTGCGCGAAGCCGGAGATTCACACCGGCGAAGGCAGGCCGGAGCATATCCCCTCGAGCGAGGCCACCCCAGCGGCCCGCCATGAGGAGCCCACGCCGCCCGCGGTGACTCGCCCCTTCCCGGAAACGATGCCCGCCTACCGGCAGCAGGTCGCCCGTAGCCGCCGGCAGAATGACCGCCAGCTCAGATTGTTTTAGCGGTCCCGAGATCGTTTTCAGAATTGTTTCGCTTCCCGGACGCTTCCTCTTCCTCAGGCCGGCCGGGCCGCTCCCAGGGCCATTTCCGGCCATATAGACGCCTTGCCCGATCTTCCTGCCCGCTGACTGTAGCTGCCACCACCTGGTTTCAATAGGTCAGACGGCTGCTTAACACGGTGCAGGTGATGACATTTGTAGATTCATAAACTGAAAAAATCTTGGCAAAAAAATTTGAGAATTCTTTTGCAATCGGGCGACCTGCTGGCGACGATAAATAGTTGGTCGCACTCACTGATGATAGGCATCCGCTTTGACATCGGAGAGAAGCCATGTTCCAAATCCTGGGCAGCGAGAAACACGCCTCACACCACGCACGCATCCCAGCCGCACCCAAGGGGCGACGCCGGGTACGCCTGCAACCGTTCTTGGAGGTGCTTGAACAACGATTGGCCTTGTCGAATGTCAGTGGCAATTGGCAGGGCACCTTATACCAGCCAAGCGGTGGCCCAACGACTTCTTACAACTTGGAAATGAATTTAACCCAATCGGGAGACAGCGTACAAGGCACGGAGCAAATCTCAACAGGTTCATATTACGCTGATATCAACCTAAGTGGCACAGTTGATGAAACAACAGATGTATTTAATTTTCAAGAGTCGTCAATTAGTCAGCAGAACCCGCCGCCTGGGTATTACTGGTTGATAAAGTCCGGCAGCCTTCAAATCTCGGCTGACGGGAATTCGATGAGCGGACCATGGTCACCTTCATCCGGTGGAACGATTGACTTAAGCAGGGTTTCCGCGCCAACGACGACAACCGATATCACCTCCTCGTCCAACCCGTCGGTGTTCGGCCAGCCGGTTACGTTCACTACCACGGTGACGGCAGCCATGTCGAGCAGCGGCCCACCCACCGGAACCGTCACCTTCACCATCGACGGCACGGTGCAGCCGGCGGTAATGCTGACCGGCGATAGCGCGCCTTTTTCAATCTCAACTCTGACGGTGACCGGCTCGCCGCATGCAGTGTCGGCTACCTATAACCCGGACACCGCTAACTTCTCGACTAGCACCGGCACCTTGGACGGCGGCCAGACGGTCAGCCCGGCTACCCCAACGGTAAGCGTTAGCGATGCGGGCGGTACCTCAAACGGCATGGCCTTTCCCGCCACGGCGACGGTGGCGGGCGTCGATAACACGCCTGCAGCCAGCCTGGAGGGCGTAAGCCCGACCCTGACCTATTATGCTGGCAGCACCGCCTCCGGCACCCCGCTGTCGGGGGCTCCGAGCGCCGCCGGCACCTACACGGTGATGGCCAACTTCGCCGGCAGCGCCGACTATACCAGTGCCAGCGACATGACTACTTTCGTCATCAACGAGAAGACGCTACAACCGGTCAGCGCGCTGACCGGCGAAGCCATCGAACAGAAAGCGCTCCAGGTTGTCGCCGACTACAAGGCCAGAGGTGTTACCTACAAGTTAGGTGCGGATGCCTCGCATGGCGGCAAGAAGTCTGACTGCACGCATTTCGTTCGTGATGTGCTTCAGCAGGCTGGTCTTAACAACCCTGTCATCCCTTACACCACCACCTCGCAATTCTCTACGAGCATATATTTTCAGCTTGTTCCAACTAATCAAGCTCGGGCCGGGGATGTGATGGTGCAAGGTATTCATGCCGGGATTTTTACCGGGGCTTTCGATAAGAAGGGCCGCCCACTCGGTGCAGAGATGGGGGACCACGGTGCCGTTGCCTTTGCCCCGTGGGGTCCCGGTGGTTGGTTCAGGAAACCTGATACATTGAAATACTATCGGCCTATGCAATTGATGTGACGGGAGGCTCCGCTTTACGGGACAGTGCCAGGTTATATTCATTGATTACTTAATTCAATGTTTCTAAATATTCTAATCCTTACATATGGTTCATAAATTCCTAACCCGCCGACTTTGTATGTAGTGCCAGTTTTTTTCAGTACAAGTTTCTCTTTTACAGATTCATAATGCATATATTTTTGTATTTGTTTACCATTAGTTTGTCCGATTTTCTTGTATATTATATCAAAATCGATTATTTGATCGCTTATATTAGTGCAATTTAATATACGTGGTGGAGAATCGATGAGATTCGCGGAGTCCCACCCGGGCTCGTCCCCTTCGATGCCGTCATCGTCTTTATAGTCCATGATAGAGTCATACTCTTTATTTGCATAAAGACGCCTCCCCTGCCACTCCAGGTCGAGAAATCTCTGGGCAACCCGCCTCGCTTCGTCGCAGTCTGCTTCGGACGACCTACTCTCACGGAATGGATATAATGTAAATATTATTATAATTATTAAATATGAAACTGTCACAATCGAACGTAGCACACCACCCTTTTCGCCTGCATCGCGTTCCATTCCTTGCCTCTCCTGGTCGTATGCCCCTCCTCATTCAACCGCTTGGCAATCACTAGCACGGCCTTCGAGCGTTTGCAATCGGCAAGCGCACGGGCCAGCTCGTGCCAGTCGCCCCGGTGTAGATGTTGATCGCCGTTTCCCTGTCCAGATTGCCGGAACGCACCCAGGGCCATTTCCGGCGGTTTAACGCCATGCACTGATTCTTCCTGCCCGCCGTCCGGAGTTGGCCACGGATTGCGATGGTCGGCGGGCCAGGGGTGCCGCGTCGGCACCGGCCTATCTGACCCATCCCGCATTGCCAGCCGAGCCGCCCCCTACCACCGCTGCGAACGTACCCACAGCCACGAGCGCTCTTCGCGATTTCTCTTCCCCACGCCGACACGGCACAGGATGCCCCCACGGCTAGGACGGCCTACCGCGAGCGCATCGAGCGGGATCAGCGGAAGACACAACGACAGATGAGCCTCTTCTAGCCTGCCCCGGGGTTCACGCCTCCGATGCCGCGGTAAGTTCGAGTCTGGGCAGCGTCGCCGAGCTGTAGGCGCGTACCTTTCGGCCTTCGGGTGACTCGCTCTGAAACTGGAAGCGGCCGATGCCGGGAGCGCCGCCCGGATCGGCCAGCAGGACCGAGGGGCGCCTTGTCTTGGGGCAGACGAGGGCGAGCCCGAACCGGCGCAGCTCGCCGTTGACCCAACGGGCGAGGGCGCGCTTGTCGTCGTAGGTTGCCGCAGGCATCCCGCCGACCTGTTGGTTGAGGGCATCCTCGAGCCTTCTTGCCAGCGCCAGCCGGAAGCTCTGATCCACATCGAGGATATTACCCGTCAGGGGGGGATATCCGTCCGGGAGCGACCGGAGCAGCGCCTCGGTCGCAGCCTCCCATGCCGCGCGCAGCGTTATCCCCTCGTCCCGCGGGCTTACAGCCTCGCCGTCTGATGCTGGAGGGGATTTCGGCGGGCGGCGTGAAGCCATGGCGCTGCTTTCCAGGTAGCTCCGGTCTTTGCTTTGACCACATCATAGCCGATCCCCGCTTCCAGACCCATCCTCATACGGAAACCCTATCCAAACCAGGTGTTGCGCCTGACCAGCCATGTTGTGTAAGCAAAATTACACAACTGGGCTTGATCCCGCAGGCTGTGTAACTACAATTACACAAACGCGGGAATCGCTCGACAACTCCAGGTCGAGAGCGCCAAACCCGGACCGGGGGGCAGATTGACCGCTGCCCTCCCGCGCGCGTGACTCATCGGTCGAAAGGCTCATATGCTTCTCCCTTCGCCCCTCAACCTGATGCGCGCCGGACAGGTGCAGCGCCGAATCCTGCCGGCGGCTCCGGCCAGGCCCGGATACGAGTTCTTCGCCTTCTACCAGCCGGTCTACGCGGTGGGAGGCGATTACTACGACTTCGTCCCCCTGCCGCGCGACCGCCTGGCCGTCGTCGTCGGCGACGTCGCGGACAAGGGGGTCCCGGCGGCGCTGATGATGGCCCGGTTCGCCTCCGAGACGCGCCACTGCATCCGTTCTTCGCCCGTTCCCGAAACGGCGGCCGCCGCCCTCAACGGACAACTGGGGGAATATGACATGGAGGAGCTGTTCATCACCCTCTGCCTTGGCGTGCTGGAATTCGGGCCGCGCCGGTTCACCTGGTGCTCGGCGGGTCACCCGCTGCCCCTGATCCGGCGGGCCGACGGACGAATCGAGGAACACGGCGCCGATGCCCGCGGCGTCCCCCTCGGGATTACGCCGGACGCCGTGTACCGCCAGGTGAGCCTCGAACTCGAACCCGGCGACGTTGTCCTCATCTACTCCGACGGCGTGACCGACGCCCTCAGCGCCTGCGAGGAGAGGTACGACTCGACGGAGAATCCCCGCCTGCGGAACCGGCTGAGCCTCGCCGGCGACGGCCCGAGAGCCGCCGGACAGTCCATAATCCGGGATCTCCTGTTTTTCTCGGCGGGACACGCCCAGTTCGACGACATCACCCTGATTTGCTTCGGCCCGGTCGCCGGGCAGCCTGACGGAGGCATCGAAGCCGATACCGCGCTGAATTGCGCATGACCGGGATTCGCTTCACAACTCTGGCTCGCGAGGAGGGGAACTGATGGCCGTGGCGAATGGACAGGCTTCCCTGGCGGGAAAAGTACCGATCCTGGGCTGGGCGCATGAGAGTGATGACGGCTTTGGTTTCGGGATGCGGCGCCGGCAGGAAGACCGCCGCCTTATCCCATATGAAGGCGATGCTCACCTGCTGTGCGTCGCTCCGACAGGCTCGGGCAAGGGGCGGGACCTGATCATCCCGAACCTTCTCACCTATCAAGGCCCCGTGATCGTGATCGACCCCAAAGGGGAGAGCGTAAGGGTCGCAGCCCGCCGCCGGCGGGAGATGGGCCAGACGGTTGTGATCCTCGACCCGTTCGGGCTCGTGACTGAACACACCGGCTGCCTCAATCCCTTCGACGTCTTCGACCTGGAAGGCTCCGACCCCGAATTCGACGCCGAGATGCTCGCGTCGCAACTGGCGGCCGGACACAACTTCACCAGCGACCCGTTCTGGACGGACAACGCATCGGGCCTGGTCAGCGGCCTGATCTCCCACGTCGAGTCCTCTCCCGAAGCCGGTGGCCGCTCGCTGACGGCGGTGCGGTCCTTCCTTTACGACAGCGAGACCGACTACACCCTCGCGGTCCTGCTAGACAAGAAGGCGGTCACGCGGCAGCTTGCCCGCGATGAATTCGCGGCATACCTCAAGCATTGCAGCGAGCGCACCCGCGCCTGCGTCCTCTCGACGGCGGTTACCTACGTGAAGGCCCTGGGAAGCGCGAAGGTGGCCATGGTTCTGGAGCGGTCGAGCTTCCCCCTGAAGGATGTCGTCCAGGGTGAGCCTCTTTCGATCTTCCTGGTCATCCCCCCCGAGAAGCAGGAGTCGCACCGAGCCCTGCTCAGGCTCTGGGTGGCGACACTGCTGACCGCCCTCACCCGGCGAAGAAGCATACCGAAACAGAGAACGCTCCTTATCCTGGACGAGACGGCACAGCTCGGGACGCTTCCCATCCTCCGCCAGGCGGTGACGCTTCTACGCGGCTACGGCGCACAGATCTGGACCTTCTGGCAGGACCTCTCGCAGATCAAGCTGCTCTACCCGCAGGATTGGCCGACGATCGTCAACAACGCGGCCGTCCTGCAAGCCTTCGGCTTCGCCAACTTCGCCATGGCGAAGGAGTGGGGGGAGGTATTGCTGTCAAACCGCATTAGAAATGTCCGGTAGTTCCCCGCATTAGAAATGTCCGGTAGTGCCGGGAAGTGCGCCCCAATCCGGGAACGAAGTTGGAAGCACAAACCGAACGTCG
>Ga0208565_1001204_pt1 | contig 15740 bp, 13 predicted proteins | sample Sb_taG_7_FD_187706 | JGI IMG/M metagenome (GOLD analysis project Ga0208565, IMG submission 187706) | Peat soil microbial communities from Weissenstadt, Germany - Sb_50d_2_FS metaG (SPAdes) (version 2) | ecosystem: Environmental > Terrestrial > Soil > Wetlands > Peat | place: Germany...
CGTCGGTGACCGGGAAGCCCGCCCCGGCCAGCGTGCTGGCGATCGATGCCCGGGTGCGGGATGTGGTGTTGGTGACCAGGGCCAGCGGGAACCCAGCAGCGCGCAGCCGGTGCAGGGCCGCGACCGCACCGGGCAGCGGTCTCCACGAGACGGTCAACACGCCATCGATGTCGATCAGCACCGCGCGGATGGGCCGTGGCTAGGGCGTTCCGATCTGGCCCCGCCTGGGCGGCTTGGCGTGGCCCCACCGGGTGGGCTTGACGGGGTTTTGTGGCGGCTTGAAGTGGCCCCGCCGGGAGGGGTTATGAGTCCTTGGCGGCCTTGGTGCGTGCGAGGCGGTAGGACTGGGTGCCGGTCTCGATGATCGCGGCGTTGAAGGTGAGCCGGTCGACGATCGCGGCGCATAGGCGGGGGTCGGTGAAGGTCTTGGTCCAGCCGCTGAAGGACTCGTTGGAGGCGATGGCCACGCTGGCCTTTTCCTCCCGCTCGGTCAGGACCTGGAACAGCAGCTCGGCGCCGCGCCGGTCGAGAGCCATGTAGCCGAGCTCGTCGATGCACAGCAGGTCGACGCGGCCGTAGCGGGCGATGGTCTTGGTGAGCTGCCGGTCGTCGGCGGCCTCGACGAGCTCGTTGGCGAGCTTGGCGGCGAGGGTGTAGCGGACCCGGTGGCCGGCCATGGCGGCGGCGGTGCCCAGGCCGATGAGCAGGTGGGATTTGCCGGTGCCCGAGTCGCCGATCAAGCACAGCGGGGATCCGGCGGTGACCCAGTCGCAGGTCGCCAGGGTGTTGATGACGGCGGGATTGACGCTGGGGTTGGCGTCGTAGTCGAAGTCGGACAGCCATTTCGCGCGGGGGAACCCGGCGGCGCGCAGCCCCCGCTCGGCCCGGCGGTGGTCGCGGTCCTCGCATTCGGCCATGAACATCTCGGCCAGGAACCCGCGGTAGGTCAGCTGGTCTTTCTCGGCCTTGTCGGCGGCATCAGCGAACTGGGCGCGGATGGCCGGCAGGCGCAGGACCCGGCAGGCGGTGTCAATCGCCGCGTCGGCGGCCTGCTCGGTGATGCCTCGTGCACGGGTCATGGTCAGCCTTCCTGGCCGGTGCGGGGGTGGCGCAGCAGCTGGTCGTATGCGTGGACACTCGGCAGCGGCCGGGTGTCCTCGGGCAATCCGGCCAGCCGGCGCAGCGTCAGGCTGGTGACCTGCGCAGCCTGCGCGGGGACGGCTGGCGCCGGCGCTATCCCGGTGGCGGGCCGGCAGCGGTCGCGGGCGTCGGCGGCCTGGCGGGCCTCGACCGCGATGACGTCGGCAGTGAGCGCGCCGACTGACAGCGCCGCTCTGATACCGGCGGCGACGTCATCATCGTCCATGTGCCGGTGCAGCAGCAGGACCTCGATCAGCATGCGGGTCGCGGCGGGCTCGCCCAGGGTGCGGCGGGCCGCCGCCCACAGCGCTTCATGGGTGCCGGTGAACGCCCCTGCCGCGCGGGCCTGCTCCAGGACGGTGGAACCGGCCAGGGCCCCGGGTTTGTGCATCAGCGCCTCCAGGTAGTGATCCAGCACGAGCGCCTCGGCGCCCTTGACGGTCAGCCGCTCATGCCGGGCGACTTCCTGCCGGCGGTCATAGATGACTAGCTCGCCAGCCCGCAGCACGGCCCGCACCTGGCGCCCGATCAGATGGGCCGGGACTGAATAGCGGCAGCAGCGGACCGTGACCTGGCTATAACGGTCGACGCGGGGGGTCAGCAGCAGCCCGGTCTCGAACGGCTCTTCCGGCAACGCCCGCAGCAACCCCCGCTCGGTGGCGAAGTCCTGGCCGATCGTGTGGATCCGCGACCCGATCCGCCGGGCGTCCTCCGCGTGCTCGGCCGCATCGATCCGCGTGTTGGCCCGCGACGGGTCCGGGCGCGTCGATCTCAGAGCGCACGGGCTGCGCCCGCCCTGTCTCTCATGTCAGCTGCGGCTGACCGGGTTACGATCGGCGTAGCGGATGAGATCTACGCACATGGGCTCCGCGAAGACACGGGCGACGTGGCGATCAGACCGCCGGTTTGATGACCGTATAAGTTGGCCTACAGCAGAGCGCACCGCCCCTGACCTGGCTGCGTTATCGCAGATGGGCTACAGCGTCATCGCGCGGATAGATAGTAAGTATCACGTCGCGCCATGACCTGAGGCTAACGACTGTTCGCCAAGGCCGCGGGCCTGCCGGGCGACGTGCCGGCCCACGCCTACTGCAACCGATCTCCGGGGATGCAGGCCTGGCACGCCGCCCGCCGCCTGGCCGCAGACGGCGGCGTCCGCGCGGTAGAGGCGGCGGATGAGGACGAGATCAGGGCGCGGCTGGCACGGGATCCGTGGGCATCCGCCGGACTGCTCCGGATCGGCACGATAGAGCCCGCGGGCGCGGGCGCGGGCACCGGCCGTGGCATTCAGCACGGTGATCAGCACTCCAGCTCCGTGCAGAACCACGTGGCGACACGCGCACGATGCGGCATGAGCGAGCATTCTCCGGACAGGATGGCGATGCATAAATATTCATCAGGCCGGACGGCTGCATGTTGAGCCGACCCCAGGGTCTGCTGGGCCGCCGACAGCGCGAAGGTCCCTTTGATAACCGCGCGCCGACCCGCCGTTCGGTATCCCAGAACGTGGCGGCGTGCCGCTGTCGGTACTGTGCCGGATTGGGTGATCTGTGCGTGCCGGGCTGGCCCGCCAGCCCTCAGGTGGAACGGGCCTGCGGGGCACGCCCGTCCGGGGCCGCGGGAGCACCGGATCCCGGGCCAAGGCTATGGCGGGGGCGAATTTGACGACAGCCGCGGCTGATCTGCCTCACGGGCCTGCCGCCGCCAGCGTCGGCTGCACCGTGCCGGCGACAACGCCGGGGTCCGCGCCAATCTGGGCTGTCATCGTCTTGCGGGCATTTCAGTGGCGGCACTGATGGCCACGTTGGCGATCGTCGTGTCGAACACGACCGTCATCACCCCGGTGAGCATGATCACCGCGAGCTTTGATGAACGCCGGGTCCAGATGAGTTCTCCAGGCGCCCGCCCGGCGGCTTCAGCCGCGGCCAGCACCCGCTCGCGCATGGCGGGGAGGGCGCCGGGCGGGGGCGTGGCCGAGCGAGGGAATCCGGATTGGGTCTCATAGTGGCGCTCCATCGCCGGCGTCGCCGGAGTCGAGCCGGCGCACAGAGATCAGGCAGAGCCCAAGGTCGCGGATTTTGACCAGCAGCCCGTGCAGCGCGGGCTGATCGGCGAGCGGGCCGCAGATGACCGTTTGCGTGCTGTCATTGCTGAGGTGGAGATCTTCGAACCAGGCGGCCCAATGGCTGTCGAGGAGACCCTCGATGCGGATCTCGGAACGGGCGGGCTGTCCTGAGGCGCTCATGTCCGCGCCCCCCGTGGCGGGAAGCCAGCGCCCGGCCGCGGCGCCGTCGCTCCTGCGGCCCGTGCAGAAGCGGCGCGTGAGGCGGGCACATCCGCGGCGCCCGCCGGGTCGATCGTGGCGCGGGTGAGCCTGAGCGCGGTCATCACTGTCCCTTCCGTGGGTGCACGTCTCGTTCCCCCGGAACGCTACGAACGGTCCCGCGGCTTGGCGTCACCCGAAGGTGCCCATGCCGGTGGAATCTTGCGCAGCGGCGCCAGGCACGAACGTGCCGGGACGGCAGTCGCCAGAGCAGGCCCGGCTGGGGCGGGCGGCCAGCCCGCCGGTCCTACAATGGGCGCACGCAGCGCGGACACGGCCGGCAACAGGAGCGAGATGGCGGCCGGTTGGGGGTGACAGCCGCACCCGCGGCCGCCCCGGCTAGCCGGTCAAGCCGGGCTTACAATGGGTTCGCCTGGCGGCGAGGCTGGCTGTCGCCGGGCGCGCTGAGGGTGGGTCGCTCATGGCTGAGCCGTCTGCGGCGGCCCCGCGCGTGGCCGCCGCGTCCGGGCAGGATGTCCTGCTGGCCACCAAGCTGCACGTGCCCCGCCCGCAGCCGGGCTTCGTGGCCCGCCCGCGCCTGGTGGAGGCACTCGTTGAAGGGCTGGCGCGGCGGCTGATCCTGGTGTGTGCCCCGGCTGGGTCCGGTAAGACGGCCCTGCTGGCCGACTGGGCCCCGTCTGGCAACCGGCCGGTGGCCTGGCTGTCGCTGGACGCAGCCGACAACGACCCGGTGCGGTTCTGGCGTCACGCGGTGGCCGCGCTGGACCGGGCGCGCCCGGGGATCGGGGAGAGAGTCGGCCTCCTGCTCGGCCCGCCGACGCCGGCATCCTTCGGGGGGCTGGTGACAGCGCTGATCAACGACCTGGCCGCCCAGCCCGGCGACGGCGAGGTGCTGCTGGTCCTCGACGACTACCACCTGATCGACGCCCAGCCGGTGCACGCGTCGCTGGCGTTCCTGCTGGAGCACCTGCCGCCGGGCCTGCACCTGGTGCTGGCCAGCCGGGCCGACCCGCCGCTGCCGCTGGCCCGGCTGCGGGCCGGCGGGCAGCTGGCCGAGCTGCGCACCGCCGACCTGCGCTTCAGCGCGGAGGAGGCGGCGGCCCTGCTCCGCGAATCGGCTGGTGCTGACCTGCCCGCCGCGGCGGTGGCGGCTTTGGCCGCCCGCACCGAGGGGTGGGTGGCCGGCCTGCAGCTGGCCGCCCTTTCATTGGCGGGGCAGGCGGATCCCGCCGGGTTCGTGGCGGCGTTCAGCGGCAGCCACCGCTATGTCCTGGACTACCTGGCCGAGGAGGTGCTGGACCGCCAGCAAGAGGAGCTGCGTACCTTCTTGCTGGAAACCTCGCTGCTGGAACGCCTGTCCGGCGGGCTGTGTGATGCGGTCACCGGCCGCACTGATAGCCAGGCGATGCTGGAGCGGGTGGAGCGGGCAAACCTGTTCCTGATACCGCTGGATGAGGTGCGCGGCTGGTGGCGCTACCACCACCTGTTCGCCGACCTGCTCCGCGCCCGCCTGCAGCAGCAACGGCCCGGCCGGGTTCCGGCGCTGCACCGGGCCGCGGCCGCCTGGTGTGAGGATCATGGCCTCGCCGACGACGCGGTGCGCCACGCCCTGGCCGCCGGGGACGCCGCCTGGGCGGCACGGCTGGTCGAACGGCACGTCGAGACGCTGCTCGGCCGCAGCGAGGGCGCGACCCTGCGCCGCTGGCTTTCGGCGCTGCCGGCGGAGTCGGTACGCGACCGTCCGCGCCTGTTCCTGGCCCAGGCGTACGGCGCCGCCATGGGTTTCCAGGTGGAAGCACTCGAGGCCCTGCTCTATGACGCCGAGCGCGCCTTCGCGGTCAGCGGAGACGAACCGTATGAGGCGTCCGCCGGGCGGCCGGTGAGCTCGCTGGCCAATGTGCCCGCGGGGATCGCGTTCCTGCGCGCCGTGCTCGCGCGGCTGCGTGGTGATGCCGCCCTCGCGTCCGACTACAACCGGCAGGCCCTGGCCCAACTGGGCGAGGACGACTGGCTGATGCGCTACTTGGTGCGGTGGAACCAGGCGGCGGCGGACTGGCTGGGCGGACGGCCCGGGCCAGCCGAGCGCGGCCTGACAGAAGTGCTCGCGGAGCTGCGGGCGGCCGGCCAGTTCTTCGCTGGCTTTCTCGCCATGCGTGTCTGCTACGACCTGGGCGAGGTGCAGCGCGCCCAGGGCAACCTGGATGCGGCACTGGCGACCCACCGGCAAGCGCTGGAGGAGGCCGGCGAGAGCAGCCAGACAGCCATCACCGGCCCGGCGCATGTGGGCCTGGCCCAGGTCCTGTACGAGCGGGACGAGCTGACCGCCGCCCTTGACCACGCCACCCGGGGGGTCACGCTCTGCCGGCAGCTTACCTTCACCCAGTCGCTGGCCACCGGCCTGGCTGTCGTGGCCCGGATCCGGCACGCGCGTGGTGACGCGGTCGGGGCGCTGGAGGCGATGGGCGAGGCCGGGCAGGCCGGGCTGAGCCCGCAGGTGATCACCCTGCTCAACCCGGTCCCGGCGCAGCGGGCCCGGCTGCTGCTGGCCCTGGGCGACGTCCACGCGGCCGCCCAGTGGACAACGGCTGCTGGTCTTAGCCCGGCCGACGAACCCGGCTACCCGCGGGAGCCGGAGTACCTGGTGCTGGCCCGGGTGCTGCTCGCCCAGAACGACCCCGGCGCGGCGCTCGCGCTGCTGGACCGGCTGCACGCGGCGGCCGTCAGCCAAGACCGGGCAGGCAGCGTCATCGAGATCGGCGCGCTGCGGGCACTCGCGCTGGCGGCCGCCGGCGAGGAGAACGCCGCGGTGGACGCCCTGGCCGGGGCGCTCACCCTGGCCTGCCCGCAGGGTTACGTCCGGGTGTTCGCCGACGAGGGCCCGCCGATGGCCGCGCTGCTGGGCGCGCTGGTCGCGGCCCAGCGGGCAGAGCAGGCCGCGGCCCGCGGTGTCCCGCTTGGCTGCCTGGCCCGGGTGCTGGGGTCGTTCGGCGAAAGGCCCGCCGCGCCGGGCGCCGGGCGCGGCGCGGCCGCGGTGGTGCCGGGACTGGTGGAGCAGCTGACCGCCCGGGAGCTGGAGGTGCTGGCGCTGCTGGCCGCGGGCGCGCCGAACCCGCGCATCGCCGAGCAGCTGGTGGTCAGCCTCGACACGGTGAAAAAGCACGTGAGCCACCTGTTGGGCAAGCTCGGCGCGGCCAACCGCACCGAGGCCGTGACCCGGGCCCGCCAGCTCGGCCTGATTCCCTAACCCGGCACCCGCTGCCCGATCCGGGCGGCACCGTTGTGCCCGGGAGCTGCCCGGCCGCACTGTCGTGCCCCGGGGCCGGCCGCGGAAGATTCCACCCCGTGCGCACCTTCGGGTGACGCCCCACCGCGGCGCCGACCCATACCGTCCCCTTGAAGAACCAGTCCCCGAACAGTGGAGGATGTCATGTACGACCCGCCTGCCTACATATGGGTGATCACCATCGCGGCGACCGCCGCGATCGCGGCTGCGGCCTGCGTCGTGCTGTACAGCGGCGCGAAACGCGTCGGCCTGGGCCGGCGGCGCGCGGCGCTGCTGGCGGGGGCCGCGGCCGTCGTGCTCGGCGGCTGGTTCACCGCCACCGCGGTGATCGCGGGTCACGGCTGGTACGACACGCGGCTCGGTCACGGGGTGCCGTGGCTGCCGATCGCGGTGGCCGGCTTCTTCGGCACGCTGCTGGCCCTGCGCCGGATCCCGGTAGTCGCGCGTGCCCTGGCGGCGCCGGGCCTGGCGAGCCGCCTGGAGTACCCGCACTTGTTCCGGGTGGAAGGGGTGGTCTTCCTGATCATGATGGCCCTCGGTCATCTGCCCGCGCTGTTCGCCTTGCCCGCGGGCCTGGGCGACATCGTCGCCGGCATCGCCGCGCCGCTGGTCGCGTACAGGCTCGCCCGGGGCACCGGCCGCCGCGCCGCCCTGTGGCACAACGCGTTCGGCATGACCGATCTGGTGGTGGCCCTGACCCTCGGCGCCCTCACCGGATTCCAGCTGCTCAACGTCACGCCGTCCGCCGCGCCGATCTTCGAGCTCCCGCTTGCGCTGATCGTGACAGCCGGCGTGCCGCTGCTGTTCGTCCTGCACATCACGTCCATGTCCGCGCTGGCCAAAGCCCCGCGGACACCGCTGCCAGCCACCGGCCCGCTCATCGCCGGCGCGAGATAGACCGATCCGTTCAAGTTCCTCATCTACGCGGAGCTCGCCGGCGCCGAGATCGGCCCGGTCGAATAGCCGCCCGGCGCACGCTGGCGGCCGCTACCCGAAAGGATCATCATGAACACCCTGCTCCGAGCCAAGGCACCCCACAGCGGGACCGCCCCTCGTCAGCTGAACGAGACAGCGAGCAAGCAAGCGGTGGAGATCGAGCATCTCCGCAAGACGTACGGAACGCTGGTCGCGGTCGACGACGTCTCGTTCTCGGTCGCCGAAGGCGAGATCTTCGGCATCCTCGGCCCGAACGGCGCGGGCAAGACCACCATGGTCGAGTGCGCGATCGGCCTCCGCACACCGGACTCGGGAACAATCCGGCTGATGGGCCTGGACCCGCAGGCCGACCGGGACAAGGTCCACGAGATCGTCGGGGTGCAACTCCAGGAGAGCTCCTTTCCGGCCAAGCTCAGGGTCGGCGAGATCCTGGACATGTACCAGTCCTTCTACCGCGAGCCCGCTGACGTCACCGAGCTGATCGACGTGCTCGGGCTGGAAAGCAAGCGCAAGGACTACTACCGGTCCCTGTCCGGCGGCCAGCGACAGCGCCTGTCCGTCGTGCTGGCCCTCATCGGCCAGACGAAGATCGCGGTGCTCGACGAGATGACGACCGGGCTCGACCCGCAGGCCCGCCGGGACACCTGGGACCTCATCGAGCGCGTACGCGACCGCGGGGTGACGATCGTGCTGGTGACGCACTTCATGGAGGAGGCCGAACGGCTCTGCGACCGCGTCGCTCTCATCGACTCCGGGCACGTCGTCGCTCTCGGCACCCCGGCGGGCCTCGCCGCGCGAGCCTCAGGCGGGAAACAGGTGCGGTTCCTACCGTCGGGTCACTTCGATGACGGGCTGCTGACAGCGCTTCCTGAAGTGACGGCCATCCACCACGACGGCCATCAGGTCGTCGTCACCGGGACCGGCGAGCTCGCCAACGCAGTGATCATCGCCCTCGACACAGTCGGCGTGACCGCGCTTGACGTGCAGCTCGACTCATCAACCCTGGAAGACGCCTTCGTCCGGCTGACCGGAAAGCACTTGCACGGCGAGGGAGAACAGCCATGAGCCTGAGCGTGCTCGTGCAGCCGAGAGTGCCGCGCGCTGCCTTCGGCAAGATCGTCCGCAACGAGGCCCGGCTCGCTGGGCGGCAGTCCAGCGGGCTGATCGTCGGCGTCGGTATCCCCCTAGCGCTACTGATCATCTTCGGCGAGATTCCCGTCTTCCGGCAGTCATCGGCGAGCCTCGGGGGCCTGTCCGCGTTCGACGTCTACATCCCGATCCTCATCGCGTTCGTGATCGGCGTCATGGCGCTGACCTACCTGCCCGGCCCGCTGGTCTCGTACCGTGAGCAGGGGATCCTGCGCCGTCTGTCTACGACACCGGTGCCGCCGTCCTGGGTGCTGGCCGCGCAGCGACCTTCAGGTGAGCCGTCAGGCGTCGTTGTGCGATGAGTTTGGCGGCGCGCAGTCGTCCAGGTGATCGTGAGTGCCCGCAAGGGGCGCCGGGCGTGCAGCAGGAGGAGCAGGCGATGAATTCGATGGCCCGCCGGATGTTCGAGCTCGTCGAGCCGATTGGTGTCATCCCTTACTCAGCCGGCGAACCCAGCGAGGCGATGTTCGCCCTGGGGTTCACCAGCTACTGGGACACCTACTTCGCCGGACGGGCGGCGCCCCTTGGGGCTCACCGCGGCGGAGGTGGTGGACGCGCTGTTCTGCAACTTCGCTCCCGGCGAGGTGGCTCGCCACATTCCGAAGGTGTGGCGCACCACCACGCCTGAAGCGGCGATCGCCGCTCGCCAGGCGGGCTGCGTGAAGGCGCTGCGGCGAATCCTCGGTGATCGCGTCGGCACTCCCGCCTTCGCCCGCGCCGCCGAACTGCTGATTAAGGCGGCGACCAGCGCCCCGTTCGAGGGCCGGCCCATGTACGCCGCGCTGCGCGCGATCCCGGTCCCCGACGACGTGGTGGCCCGCTTGTTTCATGCAGGCTCCTTGCTGCGCGAGCACCGCGGCGACGGGCACATCGCGGCCCTGATGACCGAGGGTGCCGGCGGCCTTGAGGCTCACGTCCTGTTCGCCCTCGGCATGGGCATGCCGGCGGAGAAGTCCGGACGCATCCACCACCTCCCGGCAGCGCAGCTCGCCGCCGTGACCGGCGGGATGCGCGATCGCGGCCTGATCGGGGATGACGGCTGGCTCAGCGAACCGGGCCGCGCCGTCAGACAGCGGGTCGAGGCGCTCACCGACGACCTCGCGGCGAGGCCCTACCAGAGCCTCGAGCCGGACGAGCTCGATGAGCTCATGGCCACCCTCGAGCCGCTCGCCACGCTGCTACTCGCCGCCCAGGACTAGGACGAAGGCTCTGGTGGTTCAGTTCGGCTGAACCGCGCCCGGCCAGATCGTGGTTCGCCTGGCTGACGCTCTGCCGAGCCAGCGTCCCGGATGACTTTCCGGGCGACCCGGTGAACGGTCCGCTGATCACGATGCCTGGCCTCGATCGCCCTTGGCGGGTAGCGCACCTCCAGCTCTCGCGAGCGAGAGTTCACATCGACGTCTCGAGCAGAACCGTCACGATTGAGCGGCCGGGCCGATCATAAGAACGCACGCGAACGAACCGGATAGAGGTCCCGGGAATGAGGCTGCGCAGCAAGCGCGGAGATCCGGAACCGCCGGTTATCTGGGCGGCAACCTGGATCGCCAGAGTGCTTGTCGTTACCGCGCCCGAACGGCTGTTCGGCTCGCGGCCGGGAGAAAACAAGCCTTGGCTAGTTTGACCAGCTTGCGCTTGGCCGGCCATGCCAGCATCGCCGCTGCCCGGCGGTTTCACGCCGCCGCCCGGATCGCCCACTGCAAACGATCATGAGGTGCTGAACGGCTTTGGCCGGCGCCCTGCCTCCTGCCCTGCCCTGCTGCCGGCTGTTACCGTCGGCTGAGGGTGACGTGGGTGACGCCGCTGGGGCTGTTCACGGCCTCAATCTGGAACCGTTCTTCGAGCCCCTCCAGCCCGTCCCAGCGCCGCTCCCCGCGGCCCAGCACGATGGGCACCACGACGATGTGCAGGTAGTCGATCAGGTCGGCGGCCAGGAATTCGCGGATGGTGGACGGGCCGCCGCCGATGCGGACATCGGCGCCTGCGGCGGCCTGGCGCGCCTGCGCAAGCGCCTGGGCGGGGCTGGCGTCGAGGAAGTCAAACGTGGTACCGCCGTTCATCCGGACGGCCGGCCGCAGATGGTGGGTGAGGACAAAGACCGGGGTGCCGAACGGCGGGGTGTCTCCCCACCAGCCGTTCCACTCCTGGTCCGGCTTTGCCCCGCGCCGGTGCCGAATCCATCCAGCGACACCGAGAGGTTGTGCACCCGGACTTGCGACACGATGACCTCCTGACAGGTTGCTTCAGCGACCGGGGCCGGTTGCCGCGGCCCGCCACCAGTGAGGACGATCCACTGGCGCAAAGTCATCGCCAGCGCCTGGCCGCTGCGCATCATACCTGCGGGATCACCGGGGCGTTCCTGCGCACGGTGCGTAACCAACCCTGGACTCAATAAGGCGCGCATCGCCGCCGTTATGCACGGCTGCACGCTCAGGCTAAGGTACCGAGACTGCCGCGCAGATCAGGTCGACCTGGCGCGGTGTGCTCTTCCTCCGAGCGTTTTGGGGTCAACCGGATCTGCATAAGAGTGTGAGTCTCGTGCAACAGCCTTGGCAGCGATCCGTATCTGCCCGGTGGGGCCGCGGGCAGCGATGACAGTCAAGACCTTCCTTTAAGCCGGCGGCTCAGGGCACAGGTGTACGCGGGAGTAGGAGTCCTTCCTCGGTGAGCTGTGGGACTTTCGGCCCCTGACGGTTCCAGGCAGCGGGCGAAGCGTTGGTAGTGGCGGAGCTTTCCGGGATTTCGCCCGCTGGCTCCAAGTCCGGTCACGACTGTGGTTTGGCTTCGCTTGGAGGCCACCATGACTGTCAGCAAGGGACCTGCAGACCGGGTCGCCCGTGGCGTTGCCGCGCCTGGCCCGGTGACGAGCTGATCTCCGATTCCAACACGCCGGATTGCACGATGGCCACGACCTTGCCGGCGCCGCCCGAGCAAGTCTGGCCCTGGCTGGTGCAGATGGGCGTTGGCCGCGCAGGCTGGTACAGCTGGGACAGGCTGGACAACGGCGGGAAGCCGAGCGCGGACCGTATCGTGCCCGAGTGGCAGGACCTGGAGATGGGTCAACGGCTGAACGTATCGCCCGACGGGCAAAGGTGGATGACCGTGGCCGTGGTGGAGCCCAACCGCGCCCTGGTGCTGCGGGCGACCGCTGAGCTGCCCTCCGGCCGTTCGTTGGATCCGTGGCCTGCTCACCTTCCCCGCGCATACCTGGACGGGATCTGGGGCTTCTACCTGCAGCCGACCTCCGGCGGCAAGACCCGCCTGGTAGCCCATACGCACGGCCGCAACCACCCGCAGCTGCTCGGGGGCGCGTTCAGCGTGCTGCTGGGCGAGCCCTCGCACTTCATCATGCAGACCCGCCAGTTCCATGGCCTGCGCACCCGGGTCGGCACGCAGGCGTGACACAGCCTGGGCGGGTGGCAGGTGCCCTGGCGCATCGCCAGGCCGGCGCGAGATTCGTGCCCGGGTGGCGGGCAGCAGCGCGTATCGCACCTGCCATCGGAGTCGCCGGGCCCCGCATAGGGCGGGAACGCGCGCCTGCGCTGGCTTCCCCCCGCGGGGCCGGAGAGTCACGCCGGCGGGATCAGCCTTCAGTCCCGTCCGGCGGCTGCCCGGACGCGATGGCTAGATGACGGCGGCCGTGGTGCACCACGGGCGCGGTCGGCCGGGAAGATGCTCAGCGCTGCTCGCGGCGATCTGGCGTGGCCCGCGCTGGTGCGGCGAGTGCCCGCAGTTCGTCCCGGGCGGCGGCGGCGAAGACGTCGAGGTCGGGGCAGGTGTCGTGGTCGGCGACGGCCATGATGTTGAACTGTCCGGCGTAGGACAGCGCGCCGACGCCGAGGGTGGTCTTGCCCATGAGGGGCAGCACCGGGAACACCTCGATCAGCTGCGCCCCGGCCAGGTAGAGCGGCCGGGCGGGGCCCGGCACGTCGGCGCTGACGAGGTTGACCCGCTGATGCTTCATGACCGCCAGGAAGGCCCGCCGGGGCATCGGGCCGTGCAATACGGTGCCCACCGAGGGGCGGCTTTCCGCCTTCCGGCAGGCGGTCTCGGCGGCGATCTGCTCGAGCCTGCGGACAGGATCGGCCACGCCGACCGGCAGCGGGACGGTCATCAGCGCGGTCAGGTTCCCGCGCGCCTGATCACGCTGCTGGGCCGGGCGCAGCGTGATCGGCACGTAGATCGGCACGACGAGATCCTGGACGGCTTCGCCCCGGCTCCGCAGCAGCCCGCGCAGGCCGCCGGCGGTGACGGCCAGCAGGACGTCGTTGACCGTCGCGTGGTGGCGGTGCGCGGCCTGCGTGGCCTGGTCCAGGCTGCCGCGGATGGGGGCCAGGGTGCGGTCGGGGCCGACGAGGTGGTCCAGGCTGGTCCGGGTCGCGGGCGGCCCGGCGGTCACCTCGCGCATCGCCGTCCACGCGGCCCGCGCGTGCCGGCCGGTGGTCACCGGCCGGGCCAGCGCGGCAGCGGCGTGGCCCAGCCAGGTGACGTGGTGGCGCAGGTTGTCGGCGAGCAGGCCGGCTGAGCTCGGCGGGGGTGCCGGTGTCCACGGCTGCGCCGCCCCGGCGGGCGCGGGGGCCAGCAGCGCCCCGAGGGCGGCCACGCCCGCGGTGGCGTCGCCGATGAGGTGGTGGATCTTGACGTACATGCCGACCCGGCCCTCCGGCAGCCCAGGCAGCAGCCACACCTGCCACAGCGGCCGGGACCGGTCCAGGCGACGGCGCCGCAACTGCTCGGCGGCGCGCAGCAGCGCGGCCTCGTCGCCGGGGTCCGGGAGCGGGAGGACCCGCACATGATCGGCGAGGTCAAAGGCCGGGGCGTCCACCCACAGCGGCCGGCCCAGCCCTGGCCTGGGCACGTACAGCAGTTGCCGGAACCGGGGCACAAGGTGCAGCCGGGCTGCGATCACGTCCCGGACCGCCTCGATCCGCACCCGGCCGTCCGGGCCGGCCAGGCCGCCGCCGTCCAGGATGGCCAGCGCGCCGATATCCTGCGGCCAGATCTCATCAGGCCACAGCATGCGCTGATCTTCGTCGGTCAGCCTGTCCACCGGCCTCACCCCTAGTTCCCCGGCCAGCATCAGGCACCGTGCGGGCCAGGGACCTCCGGCCCCGCCGGCACGGGCCGGTCGTCTCTTTCCCGGGCATGTGCGGTGCCCGGGGTCCAGCCCGCCGGGGACCCGGGTCCGGCATCGCCACCACCTGATCGCCGTGCGGGCCGGTGCGGTGCGGCGCCTGGCCACCCCGGACGCGTACGCGCGGGTGCCGGGCAGCGATGGGGCAGATCCGTCCGCGGACCCGGCCAGGCACAGGGTACAAAACACTGGCGATCCCGGGAACCAGCAGGGAGCAATATGTCCGGCCCTGGCGCTGAGCCGGACGATAGCGGCCCCTCCGGCAGCGTGCCGGACACCGGCGGTGTGCCGGCATAGGGCCCGCCGGAGCCCCGCCTTGGGGTCATATCTGCCTGATCGCAGGCGCGGTAGCAGTTGCTGCTGACGGTGACGAGGCGGATGGGGGTGGAGAAGGAACGCGGCCGAAGAACTGGCGGTACCACCCCGGCGGGGTCAGCAGGTCAGGTGCAAGATGGCGTTGGTGTCCGCTGTGGTCTTGGTCAGCGCGCCGATCGCCTCCGCCGTGGGCAAGATAACGAGGTCGATCTTGCGGCGGCGGGCCTCGTCCCGGACCTGCTCCATCACCGGTAGCGCGCCGTCGGCGCCGCTGCCGACCACCAGCCGGCGGCATCGCCACGGGATGTCCTCCGCGATGGATAGCGGGGTGTGCCCGTACGCGCCGCGGAACTTCCGCGATGCGGCCTTCTTACGCTTGCGGATCTTCCCGTGGTCGATGATCAGGTCGTGATCGTAGGTCACGCCGTCGACTCGTATGGACCCGAAGCAGTAGTCAGTGAATCGCATGCTGACGCTCCTTACCCGCACCGGGATCCTATGGCCGGTACCGGCGGCCGGTCCAGCTCCGTCAGCGATCAGATTGCCCGGGCGCGATCAGGGGTCGCGAGCCGCCATTCAGCGAGCGTGGAACCTGGCCAGATCCGCGCCAGCCGGTCCCTGCGCGGAGGATGACCCGCCTAGGAAATGGCGGTTGAATAGACCGGAGAAAGCCGGGTGGGTGTCATGTGATCACCTCGCACATCCTAGGCCCGAGCCGGCCCGGCGGCCGTCGTCCCCGCGGCGCTCCGGGAGGTGCCGGGCGTCCCGGGGACGGCGAGCGTGGCCAGGCCCTGCGACGTCATCGCGGAGGCGGGACGCGGGATACCAGCGAGCCGGCCAGGCTGGTGACCTCCCGCGCCCGGGCCCGCCGTGACGCGGACGGTCAGCTACCCGGTCGTTCACCGGAAGGACACCGATCGCCGTGCACCACTCCACCACGATCCAGCAGCTGGGCGAGGGCGCCGTCCAGGCGGTCTGCTCATGCGGCTGGCGCAGTCCGGTGACCGGCGCCGACAAGGCAACCGGCACGATGGACCCGCTGCAGCACGCGACCGAAGCTGCCGATCTGCACGAGTGGGACGCCCGGCAAGCCGGTCTCGGCATTCAGACGGCAATATCGAGGACGCTTATCACAGAGTGTGGTCAACCACCCGGTGTCAGCCACGCATGTAACCGCCGTTCGGCGGTGTGTCCTGAAAGGGGAGTGAGGCGATGTAGAAGGTCGCCGGCACGAACCGCGCTGTGCCAGTGATGGAGGTAGGTCCTCCGGGTTCGCCGTGCAGGCGGGGAGCCCAGACCACCGCAAGCTGCGCCGGTTAAGAGCCGGGGTGGTGAGCGTTGCGGGAAAAGGCCCGCTGTCAGCGGGTCAGGTGTGCGACGAGAAGACGAACGTGCGTGAACCACTGCTGACGCATCGATAGGCGGAACGATGGCATCAAAACCGGGGAGGCGCATAGTTCCCGGGACAAAGGCGCGCGGATGCGTGCCCTCAGTCGGGGGGT
>Ga0208565_1001208_pt1 | contig 15717 bp, 13 predicted proteins | sample Sb_taG_7_FD_187706 | JGI IMG/M metagenome (GOLD analysis project Ga0208565, IMG submission 187706) | Peat soil microbial communities from Weissenstadt, Germany - Sb_50d_2_FS metaG (SPAdes) (version 2) | ecosystem: Environmental > Terrestrial > Soil > Wetlands > Peat | place: Germany...
GCACGTCCGGGCGTGGTCATCCTGAAAGTCGTGGCACGGTCTTCTAGGGTCTGCTGACATGCGCGCCGCCGTGAATCTCCACATCGATGCACCGCCGGACAAGGTCTGGGGGCTCGTCAGCGACATCACGAGGATGGGCGAGTTCAGCCCAGAGGTGATCGAAGCCGAGTGGATCGACGGCGCCACTGGTCCAGCGGTCGGTGCCCGGTACCGGGGCCACGTCAAGCGAAACGAGAACTGGCCCGTTCTCTACTGGACCACCTGCAAGATCACCGAGTGCTCGCCGGGTGAGGTATTCGAGTTCGCGGTCATCATGCGCGACCGACCGGTGAACACCTGGCGCTACGAGTTCCGCGCCACCGACGACGGAGGCACCGACGTCACCGAGTCATTCGACCTCGGCGACAACCTCTTCACCGCGATCTGGCGCCCGCTCGGGGGGTTCCTGCGGGAGCGTCGCAACCGGCGGGACATGCTCCGCACCCTCGAACGAGTCAAGGCAGTAGCCGAGGCTTGATGTCCGCGGCCTCACTGACGGTGGAGGCACCACGGCGACCGAGCCTTGACCTCGGTACGGGCGCAGTCGACACTTGAGGCATGTCGGAAGAAGAGATCGACGCCTACTTGGCTGCGCTGGAAGAGCCGAAGCAATCCACGTTGCGTGAGCTGAGACGCACCATTCTGGGCATCGTTCCCGATGCTGAGCAGTGCATCTCCTATCGCATGCCGGCCTTCAGGCTCCGAGGCAAGGTGATTGCGGGATTCGCAGCGTTCAAGAACCATCTCAGTTACCTGCCCCACAGCGGATCAGTTCTGCCGGAACTCCGTGACGAGGTCGCCGTATACGAGATGACACCGGGGTCGCTTCACTTCCCCGTCGATTCACCGCTCCCTCAGGCACTCGTGAAGAAGCTCATCGACGTGCGGATCAGCCAGGCCTTCCCGGACTGAGCTGGAAGGACCGTGGGTTCAGGGATCACGGCGCTCGTCCCACGACGGATTCGACCGGTGGTTGGCGGTGGCGCGTTCCTCGGAGCTCGGCTGGCGCCATCTTCGGCGGAATGCGACCCCGTCGATCGCGGTGAGGGGTGCACGCGACGCCCGAGAAGGGGCGTCCGGGTGTCCTCCTGGCCCGGTGATCCAAAGCGGAGCGCCCCCGCCGAACCGAGTCCGGTCCAGACAGTAGCGTTGGGTCATGCCTGTGTTCGATCCAACGGCGCACTCCTCTCTGCGAAGGGGACCGACGGTGGAGCGGGTGGAGCCGTGACATACGATCCCGAGGCCGTGCGCGCCAAGTACCTCGCCGAGCGCGACAGGCGGCTGGTCCCCGGCCGCGCCGACATCCGGGACCTGAGGACCGACGAGCATTTCGCCCGTTATCGAGACGACCCGTTCACACCCTTCATCGAGCGCGACCCCGTCGCCGACGATGTCGACGTGGTGATCGTGGGCGGGGGGATCGCCGGGGTCGTTGCCGCAGCACAGCTTCGCAAGGCCGGCCTCGAGCGGATCCGCATCGTCGACCAGGCGGGCGGCATCGGGGGCACCTGGTACTGGAACCGCTACCCGGGCGTGATGTGCGACGTGGAGTCGTACATCTATCTCCCGATGCTCGAGGAGCTCGACTACATCCCCACCCGGCGCTACGCGTTCGGAGAGGAGATCCTGGACCACCTCGAGGCCATCGCGCAGCGGTTCGACCTCGTGGCCGACGGCCTGTTCCACACCGGGGTGACTCGCGCCGAGTGGGACGAGGAAGCGGCCCGGTGGCGGATCCGCACCGACCGCGGCGACGAGATCAGCTGCCGCTGGTACGTGCTGGCCGTGGGGATCCTCAACCTCATGAAGCTGCCCGCCATCCCGGGCATGGAGGACTTCGCCGGGCCTTCGTTCCACACGGCTCGGTGGGACTACGGGTACACCGGCGGCGGGCCGCACGAGCCCCTCACCGGCCTGGCGGGCAAGGTCGTCGCCCTCGTCGGTACCGGGGCGACCGGCATCCAGTGTCTGCCGCCGCTGGCCGAATCGGCGAAGCACGTCTACGTGTTCCAGCGCACGCCGTCCGCCATCGGTGAGCGGGGCAACCGGCCCACTGATCCTGCCTTCGCCCAGCAGCTCGAGCCGGGCTGGCAGCGGGCCCGAATGGACAACTTCCAGGCGATCATGCTGGGCCGCCCCGTCGAGGTCGACGAGGTGGACGACGGGTGGACGCACCACTACGCAGCGGTCCACCACCCCCCGCGAGCAAGAGGCATGACGACGGCCGAGTACCTGCGCAGCGCCGAGGAGCTCGACTACCGGATCATGGACGCGCACCGACACCGGGTCGAGGAGCTGGTGGCGGACCCGCTCACGGCGGCGATCCTCAAGCCGTACTACCGGTACCTGTGCAAGCGACCCTGCTTCCACGACGAGTACCTCCAGGCCTTCAACGACCCTAAGGTCACGCTGATCGACTGCCCCGCCGGGATCGAGCGGATCACCGAACAGGGACCGGTCGTCGACGGGCAGCAGTACGACGTCGACTGCATCATCTACGGCACCGGCTTCGAGCCCGAGCTCACGCCCCTGTTCCGTCGGGCCGGCCACGACATCGTCGGTCGCGGCGGGGTCACCCTGGCCGAGAAGTGGGCCGACGGCGCCGCCAGCCTGTTCGGGATGATGAGCCGCGGTTTCCCGAACCTGTTCGCCATGCCGGCGCCGGGACAGCAGGCGGTGGTGACCGTCAACTACACGCAGCTGGCCGTGCTCGGGGCCGAATTCGTCGGGAAGGCCGTCCGGCTGCTCGAGGAGCGGGGTGTCGAGGTGTTCGACGTGAGCGCCGAGGCCGAGGAGGCGTGGACGCAGAAGATCGTCGACTCCTTCGTCGACGGGAGTGCCGTCATGTCCGCCTGCACACCCTCGCGCCTCAACAACGAAGGTCACCCGGAAGCGATGAACCCCCGCAACGGCAACTACGGCCGCGGGATGGGCGACTGGTTCGGCTACCGCGAGCTTCTCGAGCAGTGGCTCGAGGCCGGCCGGTTCGAGGGCCTGGAGCTCGAGGTCCGGTCACCGGCGTCGTGAGCGCGCGTCAGCGGGTCGCCGTCGTGACCGGCGGCGGGGGCGGGATCGGAGCGGCGATCGCCGAGGAGCTCGGCCGGGGCGGCTGGTTCGTCGTCACCCTCGACCCCCTCGTGACCCTCGACGGCTCCGAACGGCTCCCGGAGCCACAGGAGACCACCGCCGGTCGCATCGTGGCGGCCGGTGGCTCGGCCCGGACCTCGTCGGTGTCGGTGACCGACGGCGAGGCGGTCCGCGGCCTGTTCGGTGAGCTGGTCGACGAGCACGGCGGACTCGATGCCGTCGTCAACGTGGCCGGCATCACCCGACACAGCAGCTTCGCCGAGGGCACCGAAGAGGACTGGCTCGCACTGCTCGCTGTGCACCTGGGGGGCTACCTCAACGTGCTCGAGGCCGCCCTGCCGCTCATGGCCGCCGCCGGGCACGGCCGCGTCCTCGGCGTCACCTCCGGCTCTGGGTGGCGACCCGCCGATGCCGGCGGGTACAGCTGCGCCAAGCGGGCCGTCGCCGCCCTCACGTGGCAGCTGGGCCGCCAGGCGCCCCCGGGCGTGACCGTGAACGCCATATCCCCCATCGCGGCCACCCGGATGGTTGCCGCCGCCGTCGAGCGCGCTCGTCAGGCCGGCGGGGCGTCGCGCGGGGGCGGCATGTCACTCAGGTCGATGCCGGGCCCCGAGGCTCTCGGGCCGCTCGGCGCCTACCTCGTCGGTGGCGGATTCGGGTGGTGCAGCGGCCAGGTGCTCTTCGCCGGCGGCTCGGAGGTGGCGGTGGTGGACGAGCCCCGCCTTCTCGAGGTTGTGCGCAGCGACGGGGTGGTCTCCCTCGCCCGGGTGCTCGAGGACGTCGTCCCCCGCGCCTTCGCCACGGCCGAGGCCAGCCAGGCCAGTGGCGGCGGCGGGAACCCCCGGTTCGGGCCCATCTTCGCCGAGCCGGCCCCCGCCGAGGTCGCGTCGACGCAGGTGCGATCCTGTGTCGTCGTCACCGACCGCCCGCTCCTGGCCGCGTCCATGACGGCCGCACTCAAGGCTCGGTCCATCACCTGTCACCGCGTCGAGGTCGCGCCGGGCTTCGACGACGCTGCCAACGCGCTGCACGCCGTCGTCGAAACCACTGGGCCCATCGACGCCATCGTCGTGGCGCCCGCCGGTCGTCAGCCGACGGGCAGCTCGACGAACGGTTGGGAGCGTGTGCTCGCCGAGCACGGAGGGATCGTCGAGCACATCCATGCTGACGCCGCTTGGGGCCGCGCCGCCGCCGACTACGCCGCCCGCGCTGCCCGCCCGGTCCAGCTGGTGACCCTCATCGACGCCGCCACCACAGGAGGCCGTAGTCGAGCCCAGGCCTCGGCGCAGCTCGCCCGAGCTGCGGCGGGATCGACGCAAGGGCGCATCACCGCCTTCGCGGCGAGCATCGAAGCCTCCGATACGGCCGCCGGCCAACCGGCCGGTGCGCTCGTCGCCCACCTGCTCGGCCACCCCGAGGCGGTGGCCCTCGCCGGTGCGGAGCTGGTCATCGGCGCGGGGTGGCTCGGCCTTCGCAGCCATCCCCGACCGATCGGCAGCATCACCTACGGCGGTCCCGCCGTCCCCGATTGGCTCGATGCCACACTCCGGGACGTCGTCAGCGCCACTGGCTACCCCCCACGCATGGAGGCCTGATGAACGTTCCGCCCAGCCGCGTCGTCGACGCGCACGTGCACCTCTGGGACCCTGCCCGCACGGACTGGTACCCGTACCTGTCGCATCCTCCGGAACACACCGCCGGCGATGCGTCGAGGATGTACCGCCGCTTCGATGTCGATACCTATCAGGGCGAGTCGGCGCGGTGGAACGTCGAGAAGCTCGTCAATGTCGCCGCCGCGACGGGTCGCCACTCGATCGAGGAAACCATCGAGCTCGACAAGAATGCTCATGCGCAATGTGGTCCCGATGCCATCATCGGCGGTCTCCCGCCCACCGACACGGTGGCCGAGGCCATCGAGCTCATCGACCGGCAGATGGCTGCGTCACGCTTCCGTGGGGTCCGCCCGATGGGTGCCAACATGGGTCCGCTCCCCGACATCGCAGTGCTCGACGCCCTCCGGGAGCGCAACCTGTTGTTCGAGCTGATGGCCCATCCCGATCAGCTTCGAACCGCGGCGACGCAGCTCGCCGGCTTCGACGACCTGGTCGTCGTCGTCGAGCACACCGGGTGGCCCCGCTCGAATTCCGACGAGGAGCGCGCTCTGTGGCAGGTCGGCATGGACGCGCTGGCGCTCCTCGGCGACACCGTCTTGTGCAAGCTCTCGGGCCTGGCCATGCCGTTGGAGTCCATGCGCGTCGATGTCTTCGCCCCGTGGCTCGAGTACGCCATCGAAGCCTTCGGTGTCGACCGCTGCATGTTCGCCAGCAACTTCCCCGTCGACTCGATGTACGGGACCTTCGACGACCTCTACACCACGTTCAGCGCCGTGACGGCCGGACTCGACAGCGAATCCCGCGACAAGCTCTTTGCAACGAACGCGGAGCGCGTCTACCGCTGCTAGGCGAGCTCCGCATGTGCGCCCTCTCCGACACCGGTCGGATAGGTGGGTCGAGGCAATGACACTGTGCGCATCGATTTCTGACACGCACAGTGATCCTCATCAAGGTCGTCGGGCCAGGCGTCGATTCCATAGTCCATGACGGCAACCTTGGGACTGCTCGTCGAGGGTCCACGGACAACCCTGGCCGACGACACGGGGAACGTCCTGGCTCGACGGGAAGCGGATGACCCTGCCACTTCACCGTGGCGCCTGGCCGCACTGGCCAAGCACCTCGACCCCGACGTGCGCATGGCTGTTGCCGTGCACCCTTCGGCGTCGGCGCTCACCATCTTGCGCCTCCGGCGTGACCTCGACCCTCGTGTCCGGGTGGTCTTGTCCGCCTGTCGGGAGGCGCACCGATGAAAGTCTGGATCGACCAGGATCTCTGCACCGGTGACGGTCTGTGCGAAGAGATCGCACCAGCCGTGTTCACGCTGCTCGACGACGGACTCGCCTACGTGAAGGAAAGCGACGAGATTCGCAGTAACCCAGGCGGTGCGGCGGGCATGGCCCTCGTGCCCGGGGACTTGGAGGAGTCCGTCTCCGAAGCGGCCGAGGAATGTCCTGGGGAGTGCATCTTCATCGAACAGACATGAGAAGCGTGCTCGATCCCGGGTCGCCTCGTGACGAAGCAGCTGGGATCCCCGAGTCCGGCCACCTCAGCCGGCGAAAGCCGACGGCTCCGCGTATGCGAGCAGGGCGGCTCGATCCTGAGGGAGCACGAAACCGGCCTTGATGGTCGCGTCGGCGTCGGCCCCGTAGCGCCGCAGGTACACAGCGCCAGAGGGATAGAGCTGTGCCAGGCGCGCCGCGGTGAAGGGCTTGGTCGAACCGAGGAGCAGGCAGATCACCGAGGACGTCGCACCCGGCACACCCGACAACGTGGCCACTGGCACGTCGACGGGTGGAGTGCGGATGCCGCCCAGTGCGATGCCGTCGGAGTCCCGAATCACCTGTGGATTGTGCCCCGCTGTCAGCTCGATACGAGGTGCGTGGACCGGAGCCGTGCCGTTGTGGACCCAGGCCGTCACGGCGCGCAATGCGGCCTTGGCCACGAGGTTCATGGGACCGTTGTTGATCGGGATACCGCAGTCGATGTACCTGGCGTTGGCTCCGAGCAGATGGGCATCGGCATGGGAGGTTCCGGCAACCTCCCACAGGCGGAACCGGCCATTGTCGGGCTGGCGCGCCACAGAGGAGTCGAGCAGGCCCGTCACATCCGACTCCGCCTGCACATCGATGACGGGTGCTGGCTGGTCGGTGCGGAAGATCACCGGCACGCCGGAAAGTGCACTGACCAGGCCGGCATTCTGGCCGGGCCCGACGAGGGGAAGACCCGACGCTCCTCGGCTGTGGACGAAGAAACCGTCGAACTCGTGGGTGATCGGTTGCACGCCGTCGTAATACGTCACGAGCGCAAACGCCGATTGCGACTCACCGGCGGCGATGAGCCGCGGCGGCTTCAGCCCCGCCATGCCCTCACCGGCGCGAATGGCCCGGGCGACCTGCGTGAAGATGTCGAAGGAGAAGCCGTCGCCGGGAAGATCCAGTGAGCCGTAGCGCTGGGGGTCGATCCCTCTCAGGCCCTTGCCCACGACCTGCGAACCTGGCCCTGGCACGGTGACCAGTACCGGGCCGCCCATGACGCCGATCTGCTGCGTCGAGATGCCAGCCCAGGCGTCGCCCCGGCGCAGGATCTCTTGATAGAGGCTGGCCCATTCCGGATCGGCGTCGACACCGCCGCTCACGTTGAGCCACTCGACGACGACCGTGCCGCTGAATCGGGCCGGATCAGCGGGATAGCGCATGAGGACCCGGGTTCGGTACGACGCATGACCATCGGGGACGAACGACCAGCGACCATCGGAACTGAGCGGGCCGTTGATCCGGTACGACGTCGCGTTCCCCGACGCCATGTACTCGTGCTGCACGTACCCGAAACGCTTCAGATCCACCGTGACGGGTTCGCCGAGGAAGACGCCGCTGCCACCGGTGAGCGGTGACAGACGGGCCGCGGGCCCGGCTGGACGCCGCGGAACGACGAACGCCGAGCGGTTGGCGGTGCTTGCGCCCGAACATGCCGCCACCAGCACCCCGCACAGCAGCGCCCTGATCGCCAGGAACGCGATGCTGGCGAACCGAGACGCTCGAGAAATGTCACGATCCGTCCGTGGGCCTCGATGCTCTGCGTCGCGGGCCACGCGCCCCCCTCCCTGCGCCGTGGACGAGGGTATCGGTCCACCCGACCGACCACAACGTGCCCAAGGCCGACGGCGAGACCTGCGGAAGCAGCCCCGGGATTCAGGCCCTAGCAGGGCAACAGGGCGAGAGCATCGAGGCGCTGACGCACCTCGTCGACCCACGCCGACGGTGTCGCTCCATCGGGAAGAGCAACGCCGGCCTCGCTCCGCCACAGCGCGTCTCCCAACGCCGTGCGGAGGTGCCAGGCCATGACGCGGTCGATGCGCAGGGGCCGCGCTGTGCAATCCCGGTAGTGCGCCGCCGTGGCCAGCAGCAGACGGACACCATCTCCCTGGGCCGGCAGATAGCGGAAGTCATACTCGGCCTCGGCGGCGCCACAGCTCTCGAAGTCGACGACGATTCGGAGCCGCCGACGGTCGTGGTCCCACACCTGGTTGTGGCCGTGCAGGTCGCCGTGCACGAACACGGCCCCTGCGCTCGGGGCGAGAGCGTCGTCGACCCAGTCGCACCAGCGCTGCACCATCCCGAGCTGGTCGGGGCGCACCCAGGGTCCGAGACGACCGCGCAGGGCCTCCGTCGTCGCTTGGGGATGGGGAACATCGGGGTAGCCGACGGCCTCGACCACATGGGCCAGGACGGCGGGATCGTGCAGATGCGACAGGAACGACGCCAGCTCCGCCCCGATCTCCTCGACTTCGGACCGGTCGGCCGCGCTGACCAGCTCGTAGGTGAGGGGATCCCCCTCGACGCGTCGAGTCACCAGGAACACGGGGTCCTCCGATGCCACGACGACCTCGGGAACCCGCAGCTGAGTCGCATGGGCTCCCAGAGCCCGCAGGACCAGGGCTTCGTGCCACAGACGCGTCGCGGCGGGCTCGGACCAGGCGAACTTGGCGACGAAGCCACCCTCGACCACAGCGGTCCCGACCGACCAGTGCGGATCGCCGGTCCCGATCCAGGGCTGGAGGGTGATCGAACCTCCGCAGAGGTCCGGGGCGCAGCGCTCGAGAGCGTGGCGGACGGACTGCGCGGAGCGCTCGTCGAGCCAGGTGCGCTCACTCACGATGACAACACCGACTCCGCCGTCACTGGTCGGTCGCCGGCCCCCGGTGTGCGATCTGGAACACGTTGCCGAACGGGTCGCGCACCATGGCCCGGCGATCGCCGTAGGGGGTGGGCAACGGCTCTTCCAGGCTCGCCGCTCCCGCGTCGAGTGCCCGCCGGTACGCGACGTCTGCGTCATCGACGTAGACGTAGAGGAAGGCAGGGAACAGCTCACGCTCGCCGGCCGCGCTGACCATGACGACGGAGTCACCGATCCGCATCTCGGTGGGGCGGTCGGCGTGGATCTCGCCCGCGGCGCCGAACGCGGTGCGCAGGAACTCCACCTCGCCCCCGACGTCGCTCACGACCATGCGCGGCGTCACCGAGTGGTACCCCGTCGGGGGCACGGTGCGTGGCCTCATGCCCAAATATCCCACGTCTTCCCACCCCGCCGCATCACTCTCGGGCCGCCGATGCAGCCCGGGATTCAGCGCGGGCCCACCGGTGGGTCACGAGGGATCACGAGGGGAACGGCACGCGCCGCGCCCCGGCGAGGAGCTCGTCCCGGTCGGACGCGAGCAGGAATCCGGCCCCGATGGCCTCGTCCAAGCTGCGTTGGTAGGCGACGAGATATCCCCCCCGGTCGCCGTACAAGGCGACGAGCGTCTCCGCCTCGAAGGGGACCGTCGATCCGAAGAGGGAGCAGATCCGGCTGGCACCGGGCGCGGCCTCGCCGCTGAGCGCGGCGGCAGGGACGTCGACCAGCGGGGTCCGGACCCCGCCCATGGCGTTGCCATGGTGGTCGCGCGCGATTCTGGGAGGGGCCTGGCTCGACAGGTGCAGTGGCGGCGCCGTGGGAGGAGGCGTGCCGGCGGTGATCCACCGGTTGAGCGCCACCAGCGCCGCTTGTGCGACGAAGTGCTGCGGGCCCTCGTTGACCGCCATGTCACAACCCAAGAGGGCCGCGAATTTCCCGACCACGTAGGCGTCACCGTGTGCCGTGCCGGCGACCTCCCAGGTGCGGACCTTGTCCGTGTCCGGTTGACGGGCCGGGACGTAGTCGAGCATGGGGCCGAGGTCGGTCTCGGTCTCGAACACGAAGACCGGCACCGACGTGTCGCTCCGGATGTGCAGACCTGTGGGGACGTCGTCGCCGCCCACCGGCGTGCCGTCCAGCGACGCACCGCTCCCGCCCCGGCTGTGCACGAAGAACCCGTCATAGACGCCAGCCACCGGTTGCACGGCGTCGACATACGTCGTCAGGAAGAAGGCGGACTGGGACTCCCCCATCGCCACCATGCGCTCGGGACGCAAGGGTCCCAGGGGGGAAGGGGCCGCACCGGCGCGCAGTGCCCGGCCGATCTGGGAGAACAGGTCGAAGGAGAACCGGTCTCCGGGGTGGCTGAGTGTCGCATAACGCTCGGGCTCCGAGGCCACGAGACCACTTCTCGTCGCCATTCCCGGGACGGGGATGCGGGCCTGGCCGCCGTCGACGCCGAAGGCCTGGGCCGACACCCCCACGTACGCATACCCGTCGGAGACGATCTGGCGGCTCAGGTACGTCCAATCCGGGCCGGCCTCGAGCCCGCCGGTCACGTTGAACCACTCCACGAGAACGGTGCCGTTGAACGTGTCGGGGTCCATCGGCCGGCGCACGATGATCCTGGTGCGGTAGGGGGCGCTGTCCCGGGTCTGCACGGACCATCTGCCGTCGGAGCCGAGCGGCCCCGACACCTCGAACGCGGATGCCTCTCCCGCCACGAAGAACTCCTGCTGGACGTAGCCCTCGGCGTCCAGGTCGACGGGGACCGCCGAGGCCGGCTCGATCATGCGTCCCGCGGTGATCGGGCCCGAGAGCGACGCCAGGGGCACGGCGGGCTGGCCCGCGGTCACGGCATTCCCCTCCTCGTCCTCGTCCACGTCCCGGTCCTGGGTGTCGGCTGGGCACAAGTATGTCCCCACGCACCTAGGTTGATGTCGTGCTGACCGTCTACGGGGTGACCGTCCTGACGTTCATGATGGTGATGTACGCCCTGGAACGACGACACAAGGTGTTCGTCGTGGCCTTCGCCCTCGGATGCGCCCTGTCGAGCCTCTACGGGTTCGCGAGCGGCGCGTGGCCCTTCGGTGTCATCGAGGCCATCTGGAGTGCCATCGCCGTCCACCGCTACGTGCGCCGTCGCCTTGCTCCTGCCGAGGGAGCCTGAATCGAGGCACGAGCCCGCGCCCCGAGCCGCGTCACAGGACGGGGAAGGTCCTCACACTCGTCACGTTTCCCGCCGGCGTGAAGACCTCGATGGGCCCCGACGTCGCTCCGAGGGGCACCAACGCCACGACCTTGGTCTTTCCCCGTTTGGTGATGGTGGCGGGGACGCCGTTGAACGTGACCATCGTCGTCGTCGACAGCCGCTTGCCGATGATCTCGACCTTCTGACCCGCCAATCCCGCCTCGGGGTCGATGTGGTTGATCGTCGGCGCCTTGGTGCTAAGGCCATGGCGGCGGGCCACGTGTCCTTGCCCTCCGAGCGTGGTCGGCGTCGCCGACAAACCGCTTCCCGTCCCGACCGTGGTCGTGGTCGTCCCATAGCCGATCGTGGTCGTCGTCACAGCCGTGGGCGGCGGCGGCGAGCCCAACCCTTCGGTCTGGGGCGCGACCAGCTTCTTGGGACTGCTCACCACCGGCGCGCGCAACGCCCCGGCTTCGATATCGGCCGCCGCGATGGTGAAGTCGGCCTCGGCCTTGCCCGAGATCTTCAGCTCGACGGGGGTGGCCGCCAAGGGCAACAGGAAGAGCACGCACCCGGTCTGGGACCCGCCGGCCGCCACGGTGGTGAACGTGGGGTAGGTGGCGCACTGGGTGACCTGGTACCTGCCCTCCCGTTTTCCGACGGAGCCGTGTTTGTCGGAGTCGACGAGTTTCGAGTCCTGGTAGATGCCGGCGAAGTTGGCGGCGGAGGACGACGGGCTGTGCACCGTCAGGACGACCACGGAGATCTTGTGCCCGGGACGGGGGACCGCCAGGGCGGTGCTGGCCACCGTGGCGGGGGAGATCACCTTGTCCAACGTCACCGTCCCACTCAGGGCCGCCAAGGTGGACCCCACCTCTCCGACCGGCGGCGGGGACGAACAGGCCGCGGCGGCCAGGGACACGGCGAGGAGCAACGGGACACTGCGCCAGGCCCCGCGCATCCGCCTGGGGGTACGAGGCACGCGGGCAGACGGTGAGACCCGGGGTGGCGGCGCGTCGCCACAAAGATCCCTCAGATCGCCCCCTCGCACCGCCGCCCACCCTGCACTTGCTACCTCTGGTGCTCGCTTTTTGGCCCCCGAAGAACATTCTTGCATCGTATGTACTCAACCCTGAAACCAGGACAAGCGCTTGCTCCGAGCTGGGAGGATGGCGATCGAGTTCCCCAGGGGAGAGGGTCAACCCGGGGTGCGCGGGGATGGGGTGTGGGCCGACGCTCCCTGTAGTCACAGCGCTACGCGTACCGGATGACCTGTGTCCCGGCGAAACCTCAAGCCATCGCGGGACCAGCCAATTGAGAAGAGAATCCCATCCCGCCCGCGTAGCGCGACCATTGTCGGTGAGCGAAGGGAGTACACCCCCGATGGGCTGTCAGCGGCCCCATACTTGCCCGGGGAAGCTGTCGATGGATCCCATCCATGGGGTCGTGGCGGAGCATCGTGCGGGTTCCTCTGACGGAGGGTTTCTGTAGATCGCCCAGTACCGGGACGCTTGCCAGGTCACTTGGCGATCCCGAGATCGGCAGCGATCTGGGCGATAGGACTTGGCTCGATCACGCCACGTTGGATGGCACGACGCCGGAACTCTGCTGGGTGCTGCCGGCATACGGACGCCTCGCTGGGGCTTGCGCCCCTAACACTAGGGCTCCGTGAAGCGGGGGAACCCCAGGTCCGGTGACAGGCAACCACACCCCAGGGCTATCGCAAAGAACTGATAACCGTGGTGTAGCATTTGTGTTGGTCGTGGAGGGGGCGACCAGGAGATGGGGGGGAAGAGCACAAGCTCATTGTCGGTCTCAACTGATCCCGACAAGACTCTCCTCGTCGCCAGTATCCATCTCTGGAACCTCGACAGAGGGCCGCAATGACTGAGGTCGTGGGTAGTGCCTCAGGCGTCCTGAAAGACCCGACGGAACCTTTTGGTGTCGAACGTGATTCCCGGCGCGATAGAGAGAGACGCGACTTCAGGCCCGACATCGAAGGGCTTCGAGCCATTGCAATTCTGCTCATCGTCGCTTATCACGCGGGTGTACCGGGATTCTCGGGCGGCTTCATTGGCGTGGACGTTTTCTTCGTTATTTCGGGTTACCTGATCACGCGTCACTTGCTCCGCGATTCCGAGGAAACTGGTTCAGTTGCCTTCGGTGCATTCTGGGCCCGCCGTATTCGTCGCCTCGTACCTGGCCTGGCGCTCACGGTCGTAGTCACGCTTATTGCCGGCCTTGCGCTAATCACACCGTTCGACATGCTGGAGACGGCCAAGGAAGGGGCCGCCTCGGCCCTGTACGTGTCCAATATCCTGTTTGGTCAGAATACACAGAACTACTTTGGCTCAAACCCAAACAAGAGCCCTTTCTTGCACACGTGGTCGCTCGGCGTCGAAGAGCAGTTCTATCTGCTGTGGCCGTTCTTGGTGTTGGGCCTCGTGTTCCTCACCCGGCGTCGCCGTCACCGACACCGCCACGGCGCTCTTGTCTTATTCGCGGCGATCTTCGTTGTCTCCTTCGCGCTCAATCTCAGGTGGACGGGTGAGGGAAGTTCGTGGGCATTCTTCAGCCTTCCCACGAGGGCATGGGAGTTTGCGGCTGGCGGATTTCTTGGGTCGCTGGCTATTCGTAGGACGGCTAATCGCTTCTTGCAACCAACAGTCGGTTTCGTCGGCTTGGCTCTGCTCATTGGAGCCACCGAACTGTTCAACTCGTCGACTACCTATCCTGGCGTCAATGCGTTGGTGCCTGTGATCGGGACGACGTTGTTGATCCTCGCCGGCGGCATTGGCCTCAATACGTACCTGCGATCGCCGGTCTCTCGTGCACTGAGCATCGGGCCCATGCAATGGACCGGCCGCCTTTCCTACTCCTGGTACCTATGGCATTGGCCTTTCATCGTGCTTACGGTACTTGCCTTCAACAACGGTGACACTCTGATCAGAACTGCTGCGGCACTGGCTTCCCTGGGTGCGGCTTATGTCGCATTTCGGTACGTCGAGAACCCTGTGCGTTTTGCCAAGTCGATCGTCGAGTCCGTGGGTCGAACGTTTGGGCTAGGGCTGGTCATCACCATTGCCGTCATCTGTGCTGCTGGAGGAACATGGGTTGTTTCGTCTCTAAGGACTCCATCATCCTTCAATGCTCAGATGGCCGTAGCTGACACAAACTTCTTTCCGAACTGTGGTTCGCACAACATGGTTGGTGGAATCCTTCAATGTTATGGTGGTGATCTCGCTGCCTCAACAACTGTGGCACTGGTGGGAGATTCACACGCCGCGACATGGTTCAATGCGCTGAGTAGCGTTGCAGCGATCCAGAAGGTTCGGATCCTGTTGTTGACAGAACCCGGCTGTCCTTTCATCCCAATTGAGGTCAGGCCGGCACCCAATGGACCAGTTGACACGCAACAGTGTCTTGCTCGCAGGGGAGAGGGGATGACGTTGCTGTCAGTGATCAAGCCCAAAGCAATCGTACTTACCCAACACACGGGCGGATACCTGGGATTAATCATGGACAGCAGCGGGAACATACCTCCACAGAAGAAGCAGGTGTCCCTCTGGGAGCATGCGTTCCTGTCATTCCTCGAGGAAGAACGTTCTCTGGGAGTCCGTCCCGGAGTGATCCTTGATAATCCGACCCTGCCACAGTCTCCGGCAGAGTGCGTCTCGCAGACGGGCTCGATTGCTGAGTGTGAACCCAGTCGCAGTGTTGCGTTCGCTTCGGGTCGATTGTTGCAGGCTGCGGAGTTGCAGGTGCTCGCCGAACTGAGAGACGTGCCGCGCTTTAACCCTGACGATGTCCTCTGCACAGCGACTGGATGTCCGCTTGAGCTGAACCGGCACCTGCTCTATGCTGACACCAACCATCTCCTTTACGGAGCAACGAAGTTGATGGAGCCGCAACTGTCCACACTGCTCAGGGCACTCGTGGTTCCCGATCGCTAATGCCTGATATCCCTAAGTGGCGATCGAGTTGATGTTGCGCGGGCCAAGCACCATGCGAAGCGTCTATGACCCGATTGGTACTCGGCCCACCGGATTGTGTCGCGTAGTCCTGCACGATGTCACTGGGCGTCTTCCTGTCATCTTGAGTGTCGTGTTGCCATTGTTGACTGCCACTTGGGCAGTCGATGTCAATCGTCAAAATCAGAGGCTTCCACCGTAAGTACCCAGAACCGCACAGCGATCATCAAGAAACGATGCTTCTTCGGGGAAGTCTCGATCAGGCGCGCTACCACTATCGAACGCTCGTTGACTCGTCGCACAGTGTGGCGCCGGCGGGTCTTGGCAGAGGCCTCGAAACCGAGCGGATTACCTAGTCGTGGGTCGATCGGGCTTCAGCTCGACGATGATCTCCAGATACACCTTGTCCCCGACATTGCGGGCCCGCTCCACGCCGCCCTTGTCGACGTGGACAACAGCCCCTGGAACCACCTCGGCCGCCATCTCCTGTTTGTAAGGGCCCTCGGTGTCGGGCTCTGGAATCACGGCGATCCGGTCGCCCGCCACCTGGATGAGGAGATGGTCTAGTTCGTGACGGTGGATGGCGCTCTCCTCGCCCGGGGCGAGCTTGAGTCGCCACACGCGGACGGTGTCATCCTCGTAGACG
>Ga0208565_1001213_pt1 | contig 15702 bp, 10 predicted proteins | sample Sb_taG_7_FD_187706 | JGI IMG/M metagenome (GOLD analysis project Ga0208565, IMG submission 187706) | Peat soil microbial communities from Weissenstadt, Germany - Sb_50d_2_FS metaG (SPAdes) (version 2) | ecosystem: Environmental > Terrestrial > Soil > Wetlands > Peat | place: Germany...
TCCTCCAGGTGCCCGAGATGATCAAGCTGGGCGAGACCTGGAAATTCGTCGAGCTGCCCCGCGCCGTCGATCCCGAGAAGCCGGTCGTGGCCTCCACCAGCGGCATCCGCTCTGCCATCTACGACGTCGCGGGCCCCGGGCCCCAGCGCGACGAGGCGATGGAAAAAAGCATCAAAGCCCTGGCCGACTTCGACAACGCCAACGCCAAGCTCCAGACAAGCGGCGACAAGAAAGACCTCGCCCGGTTCCACGTCGGCCGCGTTCCTTTCCTCGTCGCGATCGTCAAGGTGGCCAAGGACGGCGAGGACCAGGTCAACTACAAGAAGCAAATTGTGGACAGCCTGGTCGCGGCCTACCAGACCGGCGCCTTCCCGAAGGGCCGGCAGGTGCTCGAAGGGATGATCGAAGAGGGCACCAGGGTCTCATCTTATGCGGCCTACCGCCTCATTGGCGCTGACTTCGTGATGCGGAACGAGGAGCCCGGCGCGAACTTCCTGGGCAACCAGAAGAAGTGGATGGCCGAGCTCGAGGACTTCCTCACCAGGTTCGGCAAGTCGGAGGAGGCCCCGGAGGTCTGGTTGCAGCTTGGCAGCTCCAACGAGTTCAACGCCGAGGAAGATAAGGCTCGGCAGGATTATACCAAGCTCGTCGAGAGCTTCCCGGACACTCCGGCCGGCAAGAAGGCCGCCGGCGCTCTGCGGCGGCTCGACCTCGTGGGCAAGACGATCGGCATCAAGGGAACGAGCTTGCAGGGCGAGACGGTGGACACGTCGCAGTCTCGCGGCAAGTCCGTTCTGGTCGTGTTCTGGGCCTCGTGGGGTGGTCAGTCGGTTCGCCGCGAGCTACCCGACCTGGTGAAGCTCTACGGCAAGTACCAGGGCAAGGGACTGGAGATTGTCGGGGTCAGCCTGGACAACGAGCGAGGCGATCTGGAGGCCTACCTCAAGGAGCAGCCGATGGCCTGGCCGCAGATCTTCGAGGCAGGCGGCATCGATAGCCGGCTGGCGACCGAGTACGGCATCATCTCCCTGCCCACGATGTTCCTGATCGACGGCCAGGGCAAGGTGGTCAATCGCAGCCTTCGAACCGCTTCCGAAGTGGAACGCCAGCTCGACAAGCTGCTGTCCCAGAAGCAGCCGGGAGTGGCTCTGGGCGAACGCTGAGCCGAGCCGAGTCCGCGTCACGAACGCGATAATGACGAAATCCATCTGGCCGGAGGCAGCTTCCCCGCGAAGTGGCTTCCGGCTTTTGGTTTTGCTCTGCCGTGCCCGCGTTTTGGCCGTCTTCGCCGTGTTTCTTGACGACACCCAGATGGCGAGACGGTGTGGAACCTGGCACACCGCTCGTCACGAAATCGAGGGGACGGAGGGGATTTCCGCCTACGCCTGCAAACTTGTCCTAGAGTTCTTTTGTCTCCGGCGAGCCGTACGCCGGGGTGGCGACGCCTTTCCTCGAGAGCAGGAGGCGGCACTGGGTTTTCGCAACTCTCTGGGACGCAATCGAAGCCAGGTCAGGGGTGCGCCTCCACGTGCGCCTTGCCCCGCGAGCGAAAAGGCTCCATCCGATCGTCGACTCTAGAACTCGCAGCAACGGATGTGTCAAGAATCCTCTGGCCAGGTCGTTCACGACGATCGACCGTGATTGAGCGCTCGACATGGACGGTCCCAGGAAGAGCGAGGGAAGCCCGTCTCGCGCCGATTCGCCGGATTCGCAACATTTCGTCTTGTCGGGAGCCTAGAGTATGTACCGGTTCGTCTCCAGATCGAAGACCCGCAAGGGCTTCACCCTCGTTGAACTTGCGGTCGTGATCGTCATCATCGGCGTTCTGGCCGCCTTCGGCGTGCCTCGCTTCCTCAAGTCGGTCGAGCGGTCGAAGGCCGCTGAATCTTTCTCCTACCTCTCGGCCGTCCGATCGTCCCAGGAGCGCTACCTCGCCCAGTATGGGCAGTACAGCACGGACCTCACCCAGCTCGACATCCAGATTCCCAGCCCGGCCTACTTCACGATCGGAACCGTCTCGGCGGGATCCACGGGACTGACTCAGAACTCGTGGAGCCTGACGCTGACACGCACAGGTGCCTCGGCCGGCTACGGAGCCTACACGGTCATCTTCACCGACCAGGGCTACGACGCGACGAACTCGGGAATCCAAACGCTATCGGACATCAACCCGATCAGTAACTCGATCAACACTGGAAGCTGATCGGGATCAAGCGACTTGATAGGAAAAAGGATCCTGCTCTCCTGCTTGCTGGGAGAGCAGGATTCTTGATGCGCACAATCGTCAGGCTCCGGCCGGGCCCCTGCCTGTCAGCGCCTTGCGAGGGCTCAGGCCGGGGCCGGCTCCTCGTGGAGATCGAGCATCGTCCTCCAGCAGGCCAGCCATCCCCCGGCCTGCCGGGCAAAGACCCAGAGATCCCGGCCGCGCGCACGGAAGCCCGCTCCCTCCCGCTCGTAAATCATCTCGAATCCGAAGCTTGCCACAGCCAGATCGGCGATCGAATCAACCTGGTGATCGAATTCGTTGTACGAGACGATCCGGGCGGTCTGGCAGAAATCCACGAACCCGGCGATGAACGCGTCGCGGCCTGTGGCTCGACCCGCGAAACCCGGAAACACAATGGTGATCTCAGGATGGATGAGCCGCCCCATGTCCTGGGGGCGACCCTCGAGCCACGCTTGATTGATCGCGCCGAGGGCCTCGGTCACTCTTTCGGAATCTGTTGGCATGATTCGTGGTCTCCCTTATTGCGGAATTCATGGACAGGCCTCGCCGGCACAGGCTGGATTGGCCTGATTTCACAAGGACTGCTTCGCTTGATCCATCGCGCGCGGTTCCTCGGCGGCATTGCCCCCCCGCTGTCAAGCCGATTATCCTGTCGTTACGCGGCCGAACAAGGTGATCTGGGCCCGACCCTGGAAAGGACCGTCTGCGATGCAGGTTCTGGCGTGTCTGAATGGAGAGATCATGCCGGTGGAGGAGGCCAAGGTCCCGGTCTGGGACCGGGGTTTCGTGTTCGGCGACTCGGTCTACGAGGTCTTCCGGATGTACCAGGGCCGGTGCTGGCTGGAGGTGGAGCACCTGGCGCGGCTCAAGCGAAGTCTCGGCGAGCTGGATTTCGCGCCTCACGACCTGAGCCGGATGATGGAGCGGGCTTACGAGACGATCAGGGTCAGCGGGATCAAGGAAGGAACACTCTATGTCCAGATCACCCGGGGAGTGGCGCCCCGGTCGCATCCGTTCCCGCATCCGCCCGTTCCGCCCACCGAGGTGATCATCGTCCGGCCTTACGATGATGGGCCGACCGCCCGCCTCCGCGAGAGTGGCGTGCCGATGATCAGCCATCCCGACCTGCGGTGGAAGCGGTGCGACATCAAGTCGACGAATCTGCTGGCGAACGTACTGGCCATCGAGACCGCGCGCCGCTCCGGGGCCTACGAAGCGGTCTTGATCGACGCGCATGGGTTCGTGACCGAGGCGACCCACACCTCGCTGCTCTGGGTGCGGGAGGGACGTCTCGAGGGCACTCCGGAAGGGCACGAGATCTTGCCCGGAATGACTCGCCAGTTGGTTCTCCGATTGATCGGCTCGCTGGACATCCCGTTCGCGGGCGCGCACGTGACCCTGAATGAGCTGAAGGCTGCCGACGAGCTGATTCTGGTGGCAACCACGACCGAGGTCGTACCCGTGATCGAGCTCGATGGCGCGCCGATCGGTACAGGCACACCCGGGCCCGTCGCGCTGCGGCTCCATCGGGCTTATGAAGCGGCCGTCCAGGACTGGCTGGCGGGTGATACTCTCGCTCGTCCCGCGGCCGCGCCTGTGCTGGGAGGCTGAATGAGCGCGGAAGAGACGCTTGACGACGACGATCCTTATGCCGCCCACATGCGCCGTAGCCCGCTTCCTGGCGCGGGAATACGGATCATCTTCTTGACCGAGCTGTCGTCTGATTCCGCCGAACGGATTATTGCGCCCATCGTCGCCTGGTTACAGGCCGCCGGGCGCCCCGTCGCAGCTCGGACTGTCATCCTCGACGGGCGCACCGCACGGCTGAACGATGCAGTGCGGGCCGCCCTCGACGATCTCTCGCATCCCCTCGTGCTGATCACGACGGCCGTCCAGCCCTGGTCGCCGGCTCATCTCGAGCCCCTCCTCGAAGCCATCGACCGGTCCGATCATGTTGTCGGCAGACGGCCTGCCGGGACCTGGCGCCGGATAGCACGTGGGATCGGCTGTCTGGCTCGGCGCCTGATCTTCGCGGTTCCCGTTCTTGACGTCCATTCACCGTGCCAGCTCCACCGCATGGAGAAGCTCGCGGCGATTCCGCTTCAGTCCGGCTCGTCGTTCCTCGACCTCGAAGTCCTGGCCAAGGCGACGTTCCTCGGCCACCTGCTCAGCGAAGTGGACGTGCCGCCGCTGGCAGGATGGGCTGTGCGGAGAGGTCGGTGGAGAGATCTGGGCGCGGTCCTGCGGCACCCGGAATTCCGGCGATCCGCCGCGGTTGCGGCCTCAGTTCCAGCGGAAGATGCGGAGGGCCAGAAAAAAAGTGCCGATGGCCCAGGCTGCCAGGATTGCGATCGCCTTGAGGATGTCGTGATGGAGCAGTCCGGCGCCCTCGAGCACGACCAGGCGAAGAGCGCTGACGAGCTGGGTCAAGGGGAGAGCCTGGATGAACGGCTGGGCGCTCTTGCCGAAGTTCTCCGTGGCGAAGAAAACCCCGGAGAGCAAGTACATCGGCAGCATGACCAGGTTCATGAGCCCGCTGACTGTTTCGGTAGTCGTCGCCCGGCTGGCGACCAGCAGCCCGATGCCGGCGAAAGCCAGGGCGCCGATGACGTCGATCAGAAAGAACAGCAGCAGGCTGCCGCGAATCGGCATGTGGAAGGCGAGAGCTCCCAGCAACAGCATGATGAAGACGTCGGGGATCAGGAAGGTCAAGCGTGAGGCGAGGATCGCTCCCAGGAAATCGCGCCTGGGCATGGGGGTTGCGATGAAGCACTTGAGCAGCTTGCCGATCCGCATATTGACCAGGAAGAAGCCGATTCCCCAGAGTCCACCTCCCATGGCGTTGACCCCGATGAGGCCCGGGATCAGGCGATCGATGTACCGTGTTCCCGGCTCGGTGATCTGAATGTCATTGGGCTGGCGCGGGTTGACCCGGCCCGCGGCCTCCTGAAGGACATCGTCGATCACCTGTCGAGCGGCGGTCGCTTCCGGTCGAGTGGGGTCATAGCGGAAGGACCAGGACGTCTGGTCGATCGGCATGATCTCCAGGACGGTCTTGCCCGTGTTCAGCCGGTTGTCGGCCTTATCCTGCGGTGCGACCTCGAGGGAGACCGGCGGCAGGATGACGCTCTTGAGGTCGCCCGGAGAGGCCTTGGCAGCCGCGAGTCGGTCGTTATGATTCCTGATCGCCTCCTCGATGGGCGCGGAGAAGGGGCCCTCGACCAGGTCGACCTGGATTGGTGAGGGGGGACGGTTCTGGAAGGCATAGCCGAGCACAACGGCCAGCACGGTGGGGAATCCGTACACCCAGAAGATGCGCGCCGGCTGCCGCCAGAACTCGCGAAGGCGGGCACGATAAAGCTGAAAGAAAGGAGAATTGCGAAGCATCACGCGTTCTCGAGGTGGTAGGGATGAAAGAACCGTTGCCGGCGAGGAGATCCGTCTGTCGAACGGGCTGCTCAGGACGATGGACGAGCGCGGTTCCTCCGCCTCCTGCCGCCCAGATTGAAGGCGCGCGTCTCCTCGGCCCCATCGTCGCGAAGATGCCGGCCAGTCAGCGACACGAAGACATCTTCAAGGCTGACATGGCGGGTCGTCAAACGGGCCAGCGGCCGCTTCAGGCTGTCGAGCTCGTCGAGCAGGGCGGGGATGGCCCGATGGGGCTCGGAGACGGTCAGCGCGTATCCCTCGCTATCGGCCCGGGCCGTCAGTACCGAGTCCAGACCGGAGAAAGCCGCGGGCTCCAGCGGCGTGCCGTCGCCGTCGATCGCGAACTCGACAATGTGGTCGCCGCCCAACCGGGCGATCAACTCGCGCGGAGAGCCCAGCGCGATGATCTTGCCCTGGTCGATGACGGCGACGCGGTCGCATAGCCGCTCCGCCTCGTCCATGTAGTGGGTGGTCAGCAGGACGGTTCGATCGCGGTCCCGCAGCTCCCTGATGACTTCCCAGAGCTGGCGGCGAGACTGGGGGTCGAGCCCTGTCGTGGGCTCGTCCAGGAAGAGCAGCTCGGGATCGCCGACCAGGGCGATGGCGACGGCCAGCCGCTGTTGCTGGCCGCCGGAAAGCTGCTCGATCAGGGAATTGGCCTTGCTCTCCAGGGACACCCGGGAGATGGCGTCGTCGACCGGCAGGCCCCCGCGGTAAAAGCTGCGAAAGACGGTGAGCAGCTCACGTACCGTCTCCTTGTCCGGGAATCGGGTCTCCTGGAGCGTCACGCCGATTCGTTCCCGGATCGCGGTCTCGTCGGTCGCCCAGTGCAGCCCCAGGACCTCGACCTCTCCCGATGTCGGCTGATTCAGTCCTTCGAGGATCTCGACGGTCGTGGTCTTGCCCGCTCCGTTGGGGCCGAGGAGGCCAAAGCACTCGCCCACCGAGATCTCCAGGTCGATCCCGTTGACCGCGTGGACCGGGCCATCGCGGCCCGGGTATTGCTTGCGCAATTCCTTGACGCGAATGGCTTGATCGCTCATGGAAGGCGTTTCTCCCTTTGGGCTCGAATTCTCTTTGACCCGGTATTCAGATCACGATACCGTCGCGGACGACGGCCCCCTTGGGGGTGACGGTCACACCGTCACGGATCACGTGAGTGCTCGTCTCCTCCGAGTCAACGATGCCGGTGTCGTTGATCACCCTGACGTTGCGGCCGATTCGAGCATTCTTGTCGATGATGGCTCGCTCGATCACCGAGCCGGCGCCAATGCCCGAGGGCGGCCGCCCCAGCCGCTGGTTCTCGGCGAGCTGGTGCGCCTGCTCGTAGTAGTCGATGCCCATCAGGTAAGAATCACGGATGGTTGTGTTCTCACCGATGATCGAACGGACGCCGATGACGGAGTTCTCGATTACGACTCCGCGCCCGATGATGCAGCCGTCGCAGATCAGACTGTTCTTCACGGTGGCGCCGCCCAGCCGGGAGCACGGCAGATAACGAGGCCGGGTGAAGATCGGTTGCTCACCGAAGGTGAAATCGAACGACGGGACGTCGCGGGTCAGATCGATGTTGGCCTGATGAAAGGCGCCCACGGTGCCGATGTCCTCCCAGTAGCCGTCGAAAAGGTGGGCCTGGACCCGGTGGTTGGTGATCGTCTGCGGCAGGATCTCGTGGCCGAAGTCGGTGGCGTCGCTCGATTCGAGCAACTCGACCAGGGCCCTGGCGTTGAACAGGTAGATGCCCATGCTGGCCAGGTACGGGCGGCCGCCGGCCTTCAGGCCCAGGTTTTCCAGCCAGGCAGTATCCGTCCGGACACGGTTGAGCTTCTCCTGGGTCTTGGGCTTCTCCTCGAAGTCGATCACCCTGCCGTCGGCCTGGATGCGCATGATACCGCAAGACCGCGCTTCGGCTTCGGCAACGGGCAATGCGGCGATGGTGACAACCGCCTTGTTCTCGACGTGGGTCCGGATCATGTCCTGGAAATTCATCCGGTAGAGCTGGTCTCCAGAAAGAATCAACGCATAATCATAAGTTTTTTCTGTGAAATAGGGGATGTTGCGGCGCACGGCGTCGGCGGTGCCCTGGTACCACGACTCGTGCTGCATCGTCTGCTGCGCGGCGAGGATCTCCACGAAACCCCCGGAGAACGGATCAAACTTGTACGTATTGTAAATATGTCGGTGCAGGCTCACGGAGTTGAACTGCGTGAGGACGAAGATGCGGTTCAGACCGGAGTGGATGCAGTTGGATACGGGAATATCGATGAGTCGATATTTCCCGGCGATCGGCACGGCTGGCTTGCTTCGTGACCTGGTCAGCGGAAATAGACGTGTGCCCCGCCCTCCGCCCAGGATCAGCGAGACGACCCGAGGCATGAAACCTCTCCTTCGCTTGTCTTGTAGGGAAAGGCCATCGATCCGAGATGGTGATAACCACCAGCACGTTCTCAGCCTCTACTTGTCTCATTTCATCGTACACGACCGGCAGGACGACGGCGAGATGATGGCGGCGTGCCGGTTTCTTACGAAGTGACAAAGACGCTGAAGAGCGTGCCGGACCCGGCCGCGGCGACCTTGAAAGACGGCAGCGGCATGCGCGCAGTCTCCAGTTCGGCGAGTCGCCCGTGCACACAGCCAGGGCTTGAACTGGCGTGCCCGGGGCCGCGGCGGGGATGAGCACCGCGGTCCCGATCAGTCCGGAGATGGGGAATCACCAGCCGCGCGACATGTTCGACTCGACGGCCTTCCGGGCCCCGTCAAGATCGGTTCCGGTCGCCTGCATGTACAACCTCACGGCATGCAATTTGTCGCCAGCCGCCCGGGCCAGACAATCGCGAGCTGTCTGGCATGGGTCGGAATCAACCTGAATGCCCAGCAGCTTCTTCGAGATCACCCAGGCGTCACGAGGACGGTGGGTCACGTGGAGAATTTCCTCGGCCGGATAATTCGTGACCGCAAACGATCGCGCGGCATCCGCATCATCCGCGCATGCGATCATGATATGGAACGTGGTTTCAACCTCAAAAAGAGGCATTTGACAGACCCCTTTCGTCGCAAGAAGCCGGGCAGAGTCAGAACAGGGCGGCGGCTCCCCGCCAACCCTGAGCTTGTTCCTATTGAGGGGATGGTACTCCGCGGGAAGTGCCGGGTCAAAGGGGACGGTCAAATCACCGCGATGAGTGCCGGAGTGTGGCTTGCGAAACCAGGGCCGGCGCGGTCGAATTGTGTCTTGAGAATCCTGGTTGGAACGGCGGGGTCCTTTCCGCAGTTTGAGCCGCCGGCTCGATCTGTTCCTTTTGTTGCGAAGATCGCTCTCAACCATGCCCCAGTCCGCGCTCGAGTTGTTCCGTGATGCTTGCGGCTTGCGGGCCCCTCTGGCCCTTGAATGCCAGGGCGCGAGCCGGACGATCGAGGGGTTTGACACCCAACAACTCGACTACCCATTTGCGATCATAGGCCGAGATCCCCGGTCGGATTTGGTTCTCCACGGCGCAGAGGTCAGCCGGCTCCATGCGTTTTTCCAGGTCGTCGAGGGGCGAATCTTCTGCATCGATCTGAACAGCCGGACCCAGCTTCGCTGGGAGGGCGAAACTGAACGGCGAGCTCACGGCTGGCTTGATCCCGGAGGCACGGTTTGGATTGGTCCGCACGGGATTCGCCAGGCGGGGACTGATCTGACCCAGAACCACGCCGCACAATGTCCGGACCCTTTGGCCTTCCGTGCGAGCGACACCAAGGACGCGCACCAGCTTCCCCGGGCGGGACTGGATTTGCCAATCCGACTCGGCGAGGGAGATCAGCTCTGGCGGATGGATAGCCGGCTCGCCCTGGTCGGTCGCTCCGAGTCGTGCCAGATCATGCTTCGTGATGCAAGCGTTTCGCGGTTCCACGCCTCGTTGCTGCGTACCTCGAAGGGAGTGTGGATCGTTGATTTACAGTCACGCGAGGGGGTTGTGATCAACGGAGTGAGAGTGAAGTGGGCCTGGCTCGAGGACGGCGACACGGTGCGAATCGGACAGTTCTCGTTCATTCTTCGCTGCGAGACCGTCCCCGAACAGATAAGCCGCAAGGATGTGCCGCTCGAAGCAGGGGTGAGCCCGACAGTCTCGAGCGGGGCAACTCATTCCGGCAAGGGCGGGACGTCGCTGGCGGTTCGAGCCCCCAGTCGTCCGGCGACCCCTGCTCGTGTCACGAAATCATCCCCCGCCTTGATGCCCGATCTACTCGTTCCCGAAAGACCTTCGCAATGGGAGCAGGGCATCGCGGTACCCCCTCAGCAGCTTGCCATGTGGCAACAGCAGATGCAGATGATGGAGTCTTTTCATCAGGACATGATTCTCATGGTGCAAATGTTCGTGGCGATGCACCGGGAACATCGTGTCGCGATTCGCGATGAGCTTGACCGGGTTCAGAAGCTCACCAGAAAATTGGGTGTCCTGCAAAAGAAACTGACGCAGACCGCGGGGCCGGCCGAGGAGAGTCGTTCCCAGGGCGCTCAGCGGCCGGAGCAAAATGTCGGAAAGCCCGATCGCTCGGGTCGCAACGGCACAACTCGAGCTCAAGGCGTCAACCCGCCCAACGACGCAGAGCCCGGCCCGAGCCAGCCCGCTCAGCCGCCCGACGCGAATCGCCGTTCCGGAGCGGGTACCCCGATCACGACCAGCACAGATCACACCAGAAAGGCGGTGGGATCTCCAGCGACACCCGCCAGCCACGCCGAGCTCCATTCTCACCTCACCCAGCGGATCACGGAACTCCAGCGCGAGCGGCAGAGCTACTGGCAGAGGATCTTGAGCGCCATCAACAAGTAAGCGCCCCCAGAGCCCGAGCTGTTCTTGCCGGCTCAGCCTCGCGTCACGCTGCTTTGGCTTGATCGAGAAAGCCGTGTCGTGATCCCCCCGTGCGCACCAAGAGCACTTCCCGATCCCGCGCGACACCGAACAGCGTGATGTTGCATTCGCGGAACTCCGAAAGCAACGCGCCTTACCTGCTCTTTCGGTGTGGCCTAGGGTTCACTTAGATAGGTTCTCGAATCACTAAACTTTGAAACGATGCCAGCACAGGTATCCGTGATCAAACAGCGAACGGCCAGGCGCTCATGCGCGACCTGGACCGCGGGGCAGAGCATGAGTGATGACGCCCGGGACTTTGTCCGGGCCTGAGATCGGGATCAGCCAATAGTGCCAGCAAAAGCCTCCAAGTGAGGCTTACCGCAGTTGCCCCTCGCCTCGCTGAGAGGCAGCCCACAACGGCGGATTCACGGGTTGTAGATCATCAGCGCTCTCCCCGGCCGCGCAGGCGGCGACAGTTCGTGGCCTGGGGGCACAAGCCCCGGGAGGTCCCAAGGCGAAACCTGGCCTTCCCCTGGGTCGGCTGCGCGCAGGGATCTCCACGAAACCGCCGCACCCTCGGTTTTGTGTGATCGGCGCGTTCCTCGATACGCGCTGGTTGCCACGTTGAACGGGCTGCCCTGAAACCACACGACCGACTCACCACCCGGAGGTTCCTGCGATGAGCTCGAGAGCAACGCGTCGGTCTCTCCGATCGCGCTCCTCGACGCGGCGTTCGTTGAGGCCGACGATTGATCATCTCGAATCGCGCTTGCTGCTCACCACGACGCCGCTCCTGGCGTACCCGACGTTCGAGATCGGCCCGTTGGCCGGCGGCGGGGGGCCCGTCGGGGGATACACTCCCGCGCAAGGCAAGGTAGCATATGGATTTAATGACATTGCCTTCGGCGGCCTCGCGGGCAATGGCAGCGGCGAGACGATCGCCATCGTCGATGCCTACGACGACCCGAACATCCAGGCCGATCTGAACACGTTCGATACCCAGTTCGGGCTGCCCAACACAACGATCACGCGGGTCAACGAGACCGGCGGGACAAGTTATCCGGCCAGCGATCAAACGGGCGATTGGGAGCTCGAGGAGTCGCTCGATGTGGAGTGGGCGCACGCCATGGCGCCCGGGGCGAAGATCATGCTGGTCGAGGCGAACTCCTGCAGTGATAGCGACCTGCTCGCCGGCGTCCAGTACGCGGCGCAGCATGCGAATGTGGTGTCGATGAGCTGGGGCGGCCCCGAGTTCTCGGGCGAGACGGGGTACGACAGGTCCTGTTTTGACCAGGCCGGCGTGACGTTCGTGGCTTCCGCGGGCGACGCCGGCGCGCCCGCCTTGTGGCCGGCGGCCTCGCCGAACATTCTGTCCGTCGGCGGGACGGCCTTGACCCTCGGCGCGGACAATGTCTGGTCGAGCGAGATCGGCTGGTGTGGCAGCGGTGGAGGCCCCAGCGCTTACGAGTCGCAACCGTCATACCAGCAAGGCGTGGTGACGCAGACTTCGTCGGCGCGCGCCGCCCCGGACGTCGCCTATGACGCATCACCCTCAACCGGCTTCGCCGTCTATGACTCCGTCCCATACGGGGGGAACACCTACGACTGGCTCGAGGTTGGCGGTACCAGCGCCGGGTCGCCGCAGTGGTCGGCGCTGCTGGCGATCGCCGACCAGGGCCGCGCCGCGAGCGGCCAACCGCCGCTCGACAGCACCAGCCCGCAGCAAGTGATGGACATCCTGTACGAAAACCCAACCGACTTCCACGACATCACCAGCGGCACGAGCACCGGCACCCCGAACTATTCGGCCGGCCCCGGCTACGACTACGTCACCGGACTGGGCTCGCCGATCGCCAACCTGATTGTCGGCTCGCTTGATCCCAGGGCCTCGTTCGACAAGCTGGTCCTGGCCGCCCCGACCGCCGAGACGGCGGGGAAGTCGTTCAGCCTTACAGTCACCGCTCTGAACTCGAGCGGGACGACGGACACCGGCTACGTGGGCACGATCCACTTCACCAGCAGAGATGTCCAGGCCGGCCTGCCGGCGAACTTTGCCTTCACAGCGGGCGACCATGGATCGTGCAAGTTCACGGTCACGCTCGAGACCGCCGGCAGCCAGTCGATCACGGCGACGGATACAACGACGTCCGCCATCACCGGCACGCTTCCCGGGATCAGCGTCAGCCCCGCCCCCGCCAGCCAGTTTGTCCTTTCCGGCCTTCCCTCGACCACGACCGCGGGCGTGGCGCAGACCGTCACGGTCACCGCGGAGGACCCCTACGGCAATGTGGCGACCGGTTACGGCGGCACTGTCCAGTTTACCAGCAGCGACCCACAGGCCAGCCTGCCGGCAAACTTTATTTCGACGGCCGCCGATCAGGGGGTGGATGTCTTCACGCTCACGTTCGAGACCGCCGGCACGCAGTCGGTGACGGTGACAGACACCGCCTCGGGCATCACCGCCACTCAGGCGGGAATCACTGTGCAGGCGGCGGCTGCCGAGACCTTCACGGTCACCGGCTTCCCGGTGGTCGACATGGCGGGCGCGGCCGGTAATGTCGTCGTCACGGCCTACGATGCCTATGGCAACGTGGCGACCGGATACACCGGCACTGTGTCCCTGACCAGCAGCGACCCGCACGCGGACCTGCCATCCAGCTTCACCTTCCCCGGCACCACGGGGACACATACCTTCGCCGTGACGCTCGAGACAGCGGGGACGCAGTCGATCACCGCTACCGATACGGCGACTTCGAGCATCACGGGAACGGAGTCGGGCATTACAGTCCGGGCTACCCCGCAGGTCACCTGGAGCTCTCCGGCGTCGATCGTCTACGGCACGCCGCTGGGCACCGTGCAGCTCGACGCCTCGGCCAACGTGGCGGGGACATTCACGTACCATCCGGCCGCCGGCGCCATCCTCGATGCCGGCGCCGGTCAGACGCTCTCGGTGACCTTCACGCCGACCGACGCGACCGACTACACCACGGCCACCGGAACGACGACAATCACCGTCACCCAGGCCACGCCCACGATCTCGCTCACCGCACCGGGCGGCACCTTCGACGGCAGCCCGTTCCCGGCCTCCGTCACGATCGCCGGGGTCAGCGGCACGCCCGGGTCCAGCCTCGAGGGCGTCTCCCCCTCGCTCACCTACTACAGCGGCACGTATAGCAACCCCACGCAACTCGCCGGCCTCACGCCGCTACCCGGCGCCACGGTCCACGCCGGTGCGTACACGGTCCTGGTCAGCTTCCCCGCCACGGCCGATTACGCGGCGGCCACGGGGCTGACCAACTTCACCATCGCACAGGCGACGCCGCAGGTCACCTGGATCCCACCGGCATCAATCGTCTACGGCACGACGCTATCGGCCGCGCAGCTCGACGCCTCGGCCAACGTGCCCGGCACGTTCACCTACACCCCGCCCCTGGGCGCCCTCCTTGATGCCGGCAGCGGCCAGACACTCTCGGTTACATTCACACCCCAGGCTGCGACCGACTACGCCGCGGCCGCCGCGACCACCACGATCACCGTCACCAAGGCCACGCCGATCCTCAAGGTCACTGACGCCGGCGGCCGCTTTGATGGTAGCCCCTTCCCGGCCTCCGTCGCGATCTTCGGCGCTGTCGCGGGAGTCGTTACGCCCGCGTCCAGCCTGGATAACGTCACGCCGACTCTGACCTACTACGACGGATCGGGGACCGCGGGCACCAGCCTGGGGCCCGCGCCTCCTTCGGCCCCAGGGACTTACACCGTCGTGGCCGCTTTCTCCGGCACTGTCGATTACTCGGCCATCCTGTCCACGCCGCTCACCTTCACGATTGGACAGGCCGCTGCGGCTCTCGCCCTGGCGTCGTCGGGCGGCTCCGCCGTCTACGGACAACCCGTCAGTTTCCTCGCGACGGTAGGCGCCGTCGCCGGCACGACGAGCGGCACGGTCACCTTCTTTGACGGCACCACGCGGCTGGCCACGGTCCCGCTCACTGGGTCCGGCACGGCGATGTTCACCACCTCTACGCTATCCCTCGGTTCCCATTCGATGATCGCGTCCTATAGCGGCGATGCTGACTTCCTGGGCGTCCAGTCGGCCCCGTACAGCGAGATAGTCGCCCAGACCGGCACCGAGGTGGTCGTGGTCCAGAATTCGGTCTTCAACAAGAGGAAACTGATGTCGGTCCGCCTGACCGCGGAGATCAAGCCCTTGGCCCCCGGCGGTGGCGTACCGACCGGCGAGGTGACGTTCGAGGTGGTGACGACGATCAAGAAGACAGTGAAGGTGACAACGCTGGGGACGGCGGCCGTCAGCGGCGGCGAGGCGACGTTGACGCTCAAGGCTAGCAAGCTGCCGCAGCAGGGAATCACGATCGTTTACAGCGGCGACGCCAATGACAAGGCGAGCAAGATAACCACGCTCAGGTTGACTTGAAGCCGACGTCTTGCTCACGCCGTGGCAGGACGTTCCCGGGGCTCCAATCCCTCTTAGCCATCCCAGTCGAGGGTGCGTGGCCAAAACACTTCCACGTGGCCAAAGCACTTCCAAGCCACCGGCAGAGAGTGTTCGTTGAGCGCCAGGGCGGTGAATCGTCAGGATCCATCGTCGATACCGCGCGCCGAACTGGTCACAGAACTCCCCACCCGCAGGGGGCAATATGCTACGAAATGCTACGTTTTTCCGGTTTTTTCGAAAGTTTGGTAAGCTGGTTTTCGACGCAAACTTTGAAATACTGGATGGTTGTGGCTATTGTCTCTTGGCGGTCATTTGACGTAAATTAGACGCAAACTCATGATAACAAAGAAGTTATGTCATATCCAGTAACGTAGCATATTCCGTCAAAAGCCGCCATTTTGCCCCCTTTTCGGGGCATTTTACCCCCATTTCGCTAACCAATGGGCTTTGAGAGCGGCAGGGGCCAGCCGCTTGCTGCCACCCAGGGAAAGAGGGTGGCCACGTTCGCTCTGCTAACTCTGGCTACTCCAGAAAACTTGCACAATCGGCATATCGGGCGGCCAATTCCCTCGTGTCAAAGCACACACCCACCGCGCGCCGCCCTTCCGCCTGGGCGACGCGCGGGCCTGCTTCTCACAGCCGGGTAGCAGGGAGGTATTGCTACCTCCCCGCCCCCTCAGAACTGGACGTGAGAGTTGCCCCTCATCCAGCTCAAGCATTCACTAACGCCCCTTGCGGGACGCGGCCGCTTCTGTCCGTCCTTC
>Ga0208565_1001219_pt1 | contig 15627 bp, 17 predicted proteins | sample Sb_taG_7_FD_187706 | JGI IMG/M metagenome (GOLD analysis project Ga0208565, IMG submission 187706) | Peat soil microbial communities from Weissenstadt, Germany - Sb_50d_2_FS metaG (SPAdes) (version 2) | ecosystem: Environmental > Terrestrial > Soil > Wetlands > Peat | place: Germany...
AGCGGCGGCTAGACGTCGCCCTCGCCCTGGCCGGCGATCCGGACCTGCTGTTTCTCGACGAGCCCACGACCGGATTCGATCCCTCGGCCCGGCACGAAGCGTGGCAGGCCATTAAGAACCTGGCGGAGCTCGGCAAGACGGTCCTGCTCACCACGCACTACATGGACGAGGCGCAGTACCTGGCCGACCAGGTCGCGGTGATCAGCAACGGCCTGATCGTCGCGGAAGGGCCGCCGGCCACCATCGGGAATCGCGACCGGGCCAGGGCCAGGATCCGGTACCAGCTGACTGACGGCGCCGTGCCGCCCGCCGACCTCACCGGCCCGCCCGGACCGGACGGGCTGACCGAACTGGTACCCGACGATCTGACCATCGCGCTGCACCGGCTCACCGGATGGGCGCTGGAGCAGCACGTCGCACTGACCGGACTGGAGGTGATCCGGCCCTCACTCGAGGACGTCTACCTGGAACTCACCGACGGCCCGGCTGAGCCCGCGGGCCGGGCCAGCACAGCCCGGGCTGGCACGGCACCAGCTCGCACCGCACCAGCTCGCACGGGGCCGACCGGCAGGAAAGGATGGCGCAGGTCATGAGCGGCGCGGCGCTGACGGTCTCCCAGGTCCGGTACGCGAACAAGGCGTTCTGGCGGAACCCGGCCTCGGCGTTCTTCATATTCGCGTTCCCGCTGATGTTCCTGGTGATCTTCACCGCGCTGCTCGGTCACGGCACGGTCCGCGTCTCGCCGACCAAGGTGGTGAATACCACCACGTATTACGTGGCGGCGATGGCCTCCTTCGGAGTGATCTCGGCCTGCTATACCAACATCGCGATCAGCGTGTCCTTCCAGCGCGATAACGGCATCCTGAAGCGCGTCAACGGCACGCCGCTGCCGAGCTCGGTCTACCTCGGCGCGCGGATGGTGCACGCGCTGTTCGTCGCCGTCCTGCTGGTAGCGATCACCGCCGTCTTCGGCCGCGTGCTCTACAGCGCCGACATCCCCACCGGCATCACGCTGCTCCGGTTCCTGATCATGCTGCTGGTCGGGGCGGCCAGCTTCTGCGCGCTCGGTTTCGCTATCACGGCGGTCATCCCCAACGCCGATGCCGCGCCGGCGATCGTCAACGCGTCGATCCTGCCGCTGCTGTTCCTGTCTGGGGTCTTTATCCCGCTCGGCAGCGACGCGCCCACCTGGATCGTCTGGGTCGCCCGGATATTTCCGGTGCGGCATTTCGCCGAGGGCATGCAGGCCGGCTTCCTGGGCACCGCGTTTCACTGGACCGATGTGCTGTTCGTCGCCGCCTGGGGCCTGGGCGGCCTGCTCCTCGCCATGCGCTTCTTCAGCTGGGAGCCGCGCACTTAACGCGTAACGGCCGCCCCAGCACGAGACCGGATAGCGGCTACTTCGTACAGCGCGATGCCGGCGGCCACCCCCGCGTTCAGCGACTCGGTACGGGCCGCGATCGGGATCCGGACCAGCACGTCGCAGGTCTGAGCGACGATCCTGGACAGCCCCCGGCCCTCAGAGCCGATGACCAGGACCAGCGGGGCGGTGGCCAGCTCCAGGTCGCGGATCTCGGTGTCCCCCGCCGCGTCCAGGCCCGCTACGAAGACCCCGTCGTCCCGGTAGGACTGCAGGGCCCGGGCCAGGTTGACCGCGCGGGCCACCGGCACGCGGGCCAGCGCGCCCGCCGACGCCTTCCAGGCGCCCGCCGTGACGCCGGCCCCGCGGCGGGACGGGACCACCACCCCGTGGGCGCCGAACGCGGCCGCCGAACGCACCACCGCACCCAGGTTGCGCGGGTCGGTGACGCCGTCCAGGGCGGCGATCAGCGGCAGCTGCCCGGCGTCGGCGGCCCGGGCGAGCAGGTCGTCGGGATGCGCGTAGTCGTAGGGGCGCACGCGAAGCGCCAGGCCCTGGTGCAGCGCACCGCCGGTGAGCCGGTCGAGTTCGGCGGCGCCGGCCTCGAGCACCGCCACGCCGCGGTCGGCGGCGAGCTTGATGGCCTCGCTGATCCGCTCGTCGTGCTGCACGCGAGCGCCGACGTACAGGGCCGCCGAGGGCACGCCGGCCCGCAGCGACTCGACCACCGGGTTGCGCCCGGCGACGAACTCGGCCGCGTCCCCGGCGCCGCGCGACGCCCGCGCGGGCGGGCGGGACGAGGTGAAGGACGAGGCGGAACCGTCGTCCTGATAACGGCTACGGGAACCACCCGGGGCGAGACCGTCGTCCTGACGCCGGCCACGGGATCCGCCCGGGGCGGGGCCGTCGTCCCGCCGCCGACTACGGGAACCACCCGGGGCGGCCGCCGCCGCGCGCCGCTGCGCCGGGTGGCCCGGCCGCATCGCCGCGGGCGGGGTAGGCCCCTTGCCCTCGAGGGCGCGCTTGCCGTAGCCGCCCGTACCCGGCCGCGGCTTGCCCGACTTCGTCTGGCCCGACCCGGGACGGCCGACCTTGGCGCGGCCAGCACCAGAACGACCAGTACCAGAACGGCTCGCACCAGAACGACCGGCACCAGAACGACCAGCTCGCGAGCTCCCGGCTCCGCTCAACGCTTCAGCTCCCATCGCGGGCCTTCGGGAGTGTCCTCGACGAGGACGCCGATCTCCTCCAGGCCATCTCTAATCGCGTCCGCGGTCGCGTAGTCCCGGCGGGCCCGGGCCGCGTCCCGCTGTTGCAAGGTCAGTTTCACCAGCGACCCGACCACGTCCCGCAGCCGGTCGCCGGCCCCGGGCCGTCCCGCAAAACCCGCCGAGGAGGACCAGTGCGGCGCGAGCGGGTCGAGGCCGAGCACGTCCAGCATGGCACGGAGCCGGACCAGGCTGGCGCGGGCGCCTGCCTTGTCGGACGCGGCCAGCGCCTGGTTGCCGTCCCGGACGCAGGCGTGCACCGCCGCGAGCGCCGCGGGGACGCCCAGGTCCTCGTCCATGGCCGAACGGAATGACACCGGCAGCCCTGGCGGCTCGTCCCCCGGGCCCGCCGCGGAGTCCATCCCGGGGCGGCCGATCATCCCTAGGCGACTGAGCACTTCGCTGGCCCGCAGCACGAAGCGCTCGATCCGCTGGTAGGCGGCGGCCGCCTCCTCCAGCGCCTCCTCGGAGTACTCGAGCAGCGACCGGTAGTGCGCCTGGACCAGGTAGTAGCGGAGCTCGGCGGGCCGCACCCGGGACAGCACGTCGGTGACGAGCAGCGAGTTGCCGCCCGACTTGCTCATCTTCTCCCCGGCCAGCCCGAGCAGCCCGTTGTGCAGCCAGTACCGGGCGAAGCCGTCGCCGGCCGAGCGGGACTGGGCGAGCTCGTTCTCGTGGTGCGGGAAGATCAGGTCCATCCCGCCGCCGTGAATGTCAAAGGAGGGCCCGAGGTACTTAGTGGCCATGGCCGAACATTCCAGGTGCCAGCCCGGCCGGCCGGATCCCCACGGGGTCTCCCAGGCCGGCTCGCCCGGTTTGGCGCCCTTCCACAAGGTGAAGTCGCGCGGGTCGCGCTTGGCGCCAGCGTCGTCGGAGTCCTCGGCGGGCCGCATCTGGTCAAGCCGCTGACCGGACAGGGCCCCGTAGTCCCGGTAGGAGTGCACGTCGAAGTACACGTCCCCGCCGCCCGGGTAGGCGTGGCCGCGCTCGATCAGGCGGCGGATCAAGACGATCATCTCCGGGATGTGCCCGGTGGCGCGCGGCTCGATGTCCGGCGGCCGGCAGCCGACCGCGTCGTAGGCCCAGGTGAACGCGCGCTGGTTCCGTTCGGCCACGATCCAGGGCGGGACGCCCTCGCGCTGGGCGGTGCGCAGGATCTTGTCCTCGATGTCCGTGACGTTGCGGCAGAAGGTCACCTGGTATCCGCTGGCCTCCAGCCAGCGGATCAGGACGTCGAAGCACACCCCCGACCGCAGGTGGCCGATGTGCGGCGGCGCCTGCACCGTGGCGCCGCACAGGTACACCGACGCCTGCCCCGGCGCGATCGGCGCGAACTCGCGCACCGCGCGGGCGGCAGTGTCATGAAGGTGCAACGTCACGCTGTCAAGGCTAAGGGATACGGGAAGTGCCTGGCGGGCGTAGAGCAGGCGCAGGTCAGCCCGCAGGCATCAGCTCTGCTGGCATCAGGAGGGCGGTGGCGATCGCGGCGATGCCCTCACCCCGGCCGGTCAGGCCGAGCCCGTCGGTGGTCGTGGCGGACACGCTGACCGAAGCGCCGGACAGCGCCTCGCTCATCACCTTCTCCGCCTCGGCGCGCCGCGGGGCGACCCGCGGCCGGTTCCCGATCACCTGCACCGCGACATTGCCGATGACGAACCCCGCCTCGCTGACCAGCCGGAACGTCTCACGCAGTAGCGATGTCCCGGACGCGCCCGCCCATTCGGGCCGAGACGTGCCGAAGTTCTCGCCGAGATCGCCGAGGCCGACCGCCGAAAGCAAGGCGGTGCAGACGGCGTGACACGCCACGTCTCCGTCTGAATGGCCATCGAGACCCGCCGCGCCCGGCCACAGCAGGCCGGCCAGGTACAGTTCACGCGAGGCGGTCAGCGGGTGTACGTCGACTCCGATCCCGACCCGCGGGATCTGAGCGCTGGTGCGAATGCTCAGGTCGCCAGGACCTCGTCGAGCAGCGCCTCAGCCTTGTCCTCGTTGGTCTTCTCGGCCAACGCCAGTTCGCTCACCAGGATCTGCCGCGCCTTGGCGAGCATCCGCTTCTCGCCTGCGGACAGGCCGCGTTCCTTGTCTCGCCGCCACAGGTCCCGAACGACCTCGGCGACCTTGTTCACGTCACCGGATGCGAGCTTCTCCAGGTTGGCCTTGTACCGCCTAGACCAGTTGGTCGGCTCTTCAGTGTGCGGCGCGCGGAGCACCTCGAACACCCGCTCAAGCCCTTCGGCGCCTACGACATCACGAACGCCCACCAGCTCGGCATTGTCCGCGGGAACGCGTACAGTCAGGTCGCCCTTGTCGACCTTGAGGACCAGATAGGTCTTATCCTCACCCTTAATAGTGCGAGTCTCGACCGCTTCGATGCGAGCAGCCCCGTGATGGGGATAGACGACGGTATCGCCGACCTTGAAAGACATGTGGCAAGTACCCCTTCCGCTGAAGACCATCTTACCACGTCGCACGGTGTCGATAAAATGCTCTTGGTGGTAAATATGCAGGTCAGTACGGTTGTCGCCACTCCGTGCCGACACCGTTCAGCTGGCCGTGTCAATGTCGGCACCGCCACTCGAGGGCTTACAGCGTTTCACCTAGTCTACCTGAGGCAGCGGAACGCGCCGGGCATCTTACCGACTGACGGGGTGTTGGCGTGCTGGCCCGGGGGACGACGCTGGCCCCGGGGCCTCATACTGGATACCTAGGGTCCAAATTCGCGCCGGAGGTGACGGTGAATCCTGGCGGCGGATCAGGGTGGGACGAGCCTCCGCTCGACATCCAGATCCCAGATGACGCGCGTGAGCTCGACCGAGAGGTGCTGGCCTACCACCGGGAGCTGCGCGCGAAACGGCGCCGGGACCGGCTGCGGCGGCTGGCGGGACCCTTCGCCGGGCGCGCGACCGTCATGCCGCTGCTGGCCAGCATCCTGGCCGTGTGCCTGGTGGCAGGCGCGATGCTGTCGGTGGCCACGTTCAGCCCGGCGACGGCGCCCGCCGAGCAGACGCCCCGGCCGCCGACGGCGACCTCGACCGCGCCGCAGCGGCCAAGCACCAAGGCCCGGCCGTCCGCGACCAGCCCCACCGGGACCAGCGCATCCGCGGCCAGCGCGTCCGCGGCCAGCGCATCCGCGGCCAGCGCATCCGCGGCCAGCAGAGCGAGCCGCTCGGCAAGCCCTGCAGCCCCGCCGACCGGGCCAAATCCCTCCGTCCGCTCCTCTGGTTAGGGCTCACCAGGAGCCCCGCGTTAACCCGCGGCGGCATGACCGCTACGATTTTCTTCCGTCCGACGGGAGTTAAATCGAGGAGGCCGCTAAGGTGACGCGCTGGAATCGCCGCCTGCTTCTTGGCGCCATAGCCGTGCTGTTGCCGGCGCTCGCCGGATGCGAGGCCGGCCTCAACGCGCCCACGCTAGAGTTCCACCCCGCCTCGAGCGGGGTCAGCATCATGCAGAACGGCATCACACTGGACAACGTGTTCGTGCTCGGGGCCCCGGTCGGCTCCGCGCTGCCGGCCGGCGGCCGGGCCGGAGTCTTCCTCGCGATCGAGGCGCAGAACGGTGACCGGCTGCTTTCGGTCAGCGCCCCGGCCGCCGCATCCGCGGTGAAGCTGGCCGGCGGTTCGATCGACCTGCCGCCCCAGACGCTGGTCGACCTGGGCGGCCCGGTGCCCGAGATGGTGCTCACCGGGCTGGCCAATCCGCTCAGCGGCGGGGAGACGATCCAGCTGACCCTCCTCTTCGCGGAGGCGGGGGCGATCACGATCGGCGTGCCGGTCGAGCCGCACGCCTACGACTACGCGACCTACTCACCGCCGCCCATCCCCAAGCCCACGCTGTCGGCCAAACCCAGGGCGCACGCGTCCGGCTCGGCCTCGGCCTCGGCCAGCGCGTCGGCGTCAGGCTCGGCGTCGGCCAGCGCATCCGCCAGCCCGTCGGCCACCCCGTAGCCGGACGGGTCCGCAGGAACCACGACCCGTTCGGCCGGTCGGCCACGCTGTAAGCGGACAGGTCCGCACGCACGCCGGTCCGTTCGGCCGAGAATCTTTTATCCCGAACGGACTGGCGTTCCTGCCTCTCAGTGCTGATTGCTTAGGCGGCTGATTCGAATTTGTAACCCAGGCCGCGCACGGTCACGATGTGCTGTGGCCTGGCGGGGTCCATCTCGATCTTGGCCCGCAGCCGCTTAATGTGCACGTCCAGCGTCTTGGTGTCGCCCACGTAGTCGGCGCCCCAGACCCGGTCGATGAGCTGCATCCTGGTCAGCACCCGGTCCGCGTTGCGCAGCAGCACCTGGAGCAGCTCGAACTCCTTCAGCGGGAGCTGCACCGTGCCGCCCCGGACGGTGACCACATGCCGGTCCACGTCCATCCGCACCGGCCCGGACTCCAGGGCCGATTCGGCCACGTCGTCGGGCTCGCCGCGGCGGCGCAGCACCGCGCGCATCCGGGCGACGAGCTCGCGGGAGGAGAACGGCTTGGTCACGTAGTCGTCGGCGCCGAGTTCCAGCCCGACCACCTTGTCGATCTCGCTGTCCTTGGCGGTCAGCATGATCACCGGCACGTTGGACTTCTCCCGCAGCGACCGGCACACCTCGCTGCCGGGCAGGCCCGGCAGCATCAGGTCGAGCAGGACCAGGTCGGCTCCGGTCCGGTCGAACGTGTCGAGCGCGTCAGGGCCGGTCGAGCAGACCGCGACCTCGAACCCCTCCTTGCGGAGCAGGTAGGAGATGGCGTCGCTGAATGAGTCTTCGTCCTCAACTACCAGCACGCGTGTCACTTCTGCTCCTTCTGGGCGCTACCGGTGATCGTGAGTTCTCTGCGGCTTCCGGGGCTCACGCAGCGCCTGTGCTGACATGCTCGCTCCGCAGCGGTATGAAGAGAGTGAAGGTGGACCCGGCGCCCTCGACGCTGCGCACCGTGACCTTGCCGTTGTGGGCCGCCATCACGTGCTTGACGATGGCCAGCCCGAGGCCGGTGCCGCCGGTCGCGCGCGAGCGCGCCGGATCGACCCGGTAGAAGCGTTCGAAGATCCGCTCCAGGTCGCGCTCGGGGATGCCGATGCCCTGGTCGGCCACGCTCAGCTCGGCGTTGCCGTCGCCGGTCTTCTTGGTGCTGATGACCACCCGGGTCCGCTCCGGGCTGTAGGCGACGGCGTTCTCCAGCAGGTTGCGCAGCGCGGTGATCAGCAGGTCCTCGTCGCCCAGGACGGACAGGCCGCGGCTGCCGACCGACGTGAGGGCGATGCCGCGGGCCTGCGCCTTCATCCGGCAGCGGTCCAGGGCCTCGGCGACCACCACATCGAGCTCGACCGGGCGCGGGTCGGGCACGGGCTCGACCGCCTGAATCCTGGACAGCGTGATGAGGTCCTGGACCAGGTTGGTCAGCCGCTGCGCCTCCTGGCGCATCTTGCTCGCGAACCTGCGCACCGCCTCGGCGTCGTCGGCGGCGTCCTCGATCGTCTCGGCCAGCAGCGCCAGCGCGCCCACCGGCGTCTTGAGCTCGTGGCTGGTGTTGGCCACGAAGTCGCGCTTGACCTCGTCCACCCGGCGGCTTTCTGTCTGGTCCTCGGCGAGCACGAGGACCAGCCCGCCGCCGCCGACGGCGCCGAGCGGCGCGACCCGGACCGCGAAGCTCGTGGACCGGCCGCCGAACCTGGGCACCGGGACCTCGAACTCGCCTTCCCTGATCTCGCCGTCCCTGCGCACCTGACGGGCCAGCGCGGCGAGCTCGCTGACCATCAGGCGATCGCCCTTGACCAGCCCGAACGCGCGGGCCGCAGCGCTCGCCCGCAGCACCCGGTCGTTGCTGTCGACGACCACGGCCGAGGAGGAGAGGACGGAAAGGACGGAGGCGATGCCCGGCGGCAGCCTGGCGGGCTGTGGCGCCCGCAGCCGAGAGCTCCGTGCCTGGCGCGCGGTGCCGCCGGACCCGGCGGCCCTGGTTCTTATCGCCACGCGACCTCCGTAGTCGGCGCAGGCCAAGGCGGTGACCAGTAAAGACTCACATGCCTAATGGTATGCGCTAACACCAGGCGCAGGACAGCGCGGCAGAACTCACCCGGGCGATATTCGAAGGTTATTCACCTGGCGGCAAACATCCGTTAATGCCAGCTTCGCCGGCTAGCGGCCCTGGTTCTTGACCGCCTCGGCCGCTTCCGCGGCGGCCGCCGGGTCCAGGTAGCTGCCGCCCCGCGTGACCGGCCGGAACGCGTCGTCGAGCTGGTAGACGAGCGGGATCCCGGTCGGGATGTTCAGCTCCGAGATGGCGGCGTCGCTGATCCCGTCCAGATGCTTGACCAGCGCACGCAGCGAGTTGCCGTGCGCCACGATCAGGACCGTCCCGTCGTGCCCGAGGTCGGGAACCACGGCGTCGTACCAGTACGGCAGCATGCGCTCCAGCACGTCCTTCAGGCACTCGGTGCGCGGCCTGGCCTCTGGCGGCAGGTTAGCGTACCTGGGGTCTGAGGCCTGGGACAGGGGGTCGTCGTCGGCGATCGGGGGTGGCGGCACGTCGTAGGAGCGGCGCCACAGCATGAACTGCTCGTCGCCGAACTCCTGCCTGGTCTGGGCCTTGTCCTTGCCCTGCAGCGCGCCGTAGTGCCGCTCGTTCAGCCGCCACGAGCGGCGCACCGGAAGCCAGAGCATGCCCGCTTCCTCCTGGGCGATGTTGGCCGTCTGGATGGCGCGGGTCAGCACCGAGGTGTGCACCACCTCCGGGCGCAGGCCGGACTGGGCGAGCAGCTTGCCCCCGTTCACGGCCTCCTGCGCGCCGACCTCGGAGAGCCCGACGTCCACCCACCCGGTGAACAGGCCCTTGGAGTTCCATTCGCTCTCGCCGTGGCGAAGCAGCACCAGCGTCCTCATAGCCAGAAAGCCTAGAGGAGGGAACAGGCGGCGGCTTGACGGGGTTGCTTAGAGCGTGCAGGAACTGCTGAGTCGCGCCCGCCGACGGGTGGCCCCCCGGCGGATCGCGACGATTAGCCTGCACACCTCCCCGCTCGACCAGCCGGGCACCGGCGACGCGGGCGGGCTCAACGTGTACGTGGTCGAGGTGGCCAAGCAGCTGGCCAGCCGCGGCGTCGAGGTGGAGATCTTCACCCGCGCGGTCTGTCGCGACACGCCCGCCGCGGTGGAGCTGATGCCGGGCGTGCTGGTCCGCAACGTGGTGGCCGGCCCGTTCGAGGAGCTCGACAAGAACGACCTGCCCGGCCAGATCTGCCCGTTCACCTTCGGGGTGCTGCGCACCGAGGCCGACTACGCGCCCGGCCGGTACGACCTGGTGCACGCGCACTACTGGCTGTCCGGCCAGGTCGCCGCGGCGGCGGCCGAACGCTGGGGGGTCCCCCTCATCCAGTCCATGCACACCCTGGGCAAGGTCAAGAACCTGGCCCTGGCCGGCGGCGACTGCGCCGAGCCCGAGATCAGGATCCGCGGCGAGGGCGAGGTCGTGGCGGCCGCCGACCGGCTGGTCGCGAACACCACGGAAGAGGCGCGCCAGCTGGTCGAGCTGTATGGCGCCAGCCCCTGGCGGGTGGAGACGGTCAGCCCGGGCGTGGACCTGTCGGTGTTCCGGGCCGGGCCCGCTGTGGCGGCGCGGCGTCGGCTGGGGCTGCCCGCCGACGCGGTGGTTCTGGTTTTCGCCGGCCGGATTCAGCCGCTGAAGGGCCCCGACGTCGTGCTGCACGCCGCGGCCGCGCTGCTGCGGTCCTCCCCCGCGCTGGCGGACAAGCTGGTGGTCGTCTTCGTCGGCGGCCCGAGCGGGTCCGAGGTCGGCGCGCCTGGCCGCCTGGACGGCCTAGCCGAGGCGCTCGGCCTCTCGGGGTGCGTCCGGCTCGAGCCGCCGTGCCCGCAGCGTGAGCTGGCCGACTGGTACCGGGCCGCCACGGTGGTGCTCGTGCCGTCGCACTCGGAATCGTTCGGGCTGGTGGCGCTGGAGGCTCAGGCCTGCGGGACGCCGGTGGTCGCCGCCGCCGTGGGCGGGCTGCGCACCGCGGTCAGGGACGGCTTCTCCGGCATCCTGGTGGACGGGCACGATCCGGTCGTGTGGGCGCGGGTGCTTTCCGGGCTGGTCGCGTCGCCCGGACGGCTCGCGGAACTGTCCCGCGGGGCGCTGGCGCACGCGTCGGGTTTCGGCTGGCCCGCCACCGCCGACCGGCTGATCGACGTGTATACCGGTGCCATGGACGAGGCGGCCGAGACCGTGCGCGCATGACCGGAGTTCCCGGGCCTCCCGCCGCTGCTGTGCCTCCCGCCGCTGCTGTGCCTCCCGCCGCTGCCATCGAGGCGGCCCTGGCCGAGCTCGGCCTGCCGTACGAGAACCCGCGGCCCGGCGCCTACCTGGTCAAGCTCGAGGGCCAGCACAAGCTGGCCACCATGGCCTGGCTGGTCGTCGGCGCGCACAGCCTGGGCGTGGAGGCGTTCTTCTGCCGTCAGCCGGACGAGAACCACGAGGCGTTCTACCGCTTCCTGCTCGAGCGCAACGGCCGCATGTACGGGGTCCACTTCACCCTGGACCCGGTGGGCGACGTGTACCTGACCGGGCGGCTGCCGCTGTCCGCCGTCTCCACCGCGGACATCGACCGGCTGCTCGGCTGCGTGCTCAGCTACTCCGACGAGAACTTCGACACGGCGCTCGAGCTCGGCTTCGGCTCCGCGATCCGGCGCGAGTGGGCCTGGCGGGTCAAGCGCGGCGAGAGCCTGGCCAATCTGCGCGCGTTTGCCCGCTTCGCCGACCCCGAGGGCTAATCGCGCGCCGTCTCTCCTATTGGATGAGCCGTATTGCGGGTACATTGACGACCGTGAACCGGTTGGGCGATCTTGAGCGGGCCATCATGGACGTGCTCTGGGAAACAGATACATCTCTCACCGTGCGCGAAGTCAGTGCTAGGCTGACCGAGCGTAATCTAGCTCACACCACCGTAATGACGGTGCTCGACAGGCTCGCGAAAAAGGGCTTCGCCAGGCGGGAGCGCGATGGGCGCGCCTGGCGTTACTGCCCCGCCGCTACCCGCGAGACCTATGTAACCGAGCTCATGCTGACCGCACTGGCGCAGACCGGTGACCGGACGGCGGCATTGACCCGGTTCGCACAGTCCGTATCTGGCGTCGAGGCTGAGGTCTTGCGCGACGCCCTGGAAGTGATCGAAGGTAGCGGCGAGGGAGATGACGGGACTTGAGGACGCGGCGCTTCTCGCCGTAGTTGCCATCGGGAGCGCGCTCGGCGCTTCGGCACTGGCTCAAGCTAGCTGGCCGCGACGGTCGCCGGCCGCGGCCATCTTGTTGTGGCAGGCGCTCGGCCTGGCCTCGGGCCTGGCCGCCGTCGGCACGCTGATCGGCCTGGCCATGCCGGCCAGCAACGCGGGCGTGGCGCGCTCAGTACTGCAGGTGGGCGCGCTGCTCCGTTCGGGCGAGGTGTTCCGGCTGTCCGGCGGGCAAGGCGGCCTGCCGACGGTCATCGTCGCCGTCCGGCTGACCTGCCTGGCCGCCGGGCTGGTCCTGCTCGCGTTGCTGTGCTGGGTGCTCGTCGCCGTCTCAGTCGCGGCGGTGCACGCCAGGCGGCGACAGCGCGCCCTGCTCACGCTGCTCGCCCACGGCGACCCGAAGGTGCCAGGCGCGCTCGTCGTCGACTACCCGAGCGCGGCCGCGTACTGCCTGCCCGGACTGCGGTCGCAGATCGTGGTCAGCGTCGGCACCCTGGAGTTGCTCGGCCGCGGCGAACTGGCGGCCGTGCTCGCGCACGAGCGAGCCCACCTGCGCGAGCGTCATGACCTCGTGCTGCTGCCGTTCACCGCCCTGCGGCGCGCCTTCCCCAGGTCCGCCACCTGCACCGACGCCCACCGCTGCGTGGCGCTGCTGGTCGAGATGCTCGCCGACGACCGCGCGCTGCGAGGCCGCCCGGCGCGCGAACTCGTGTCCGCCCTGGTGCGTTTCGGCACGGCCGACACCTGCCCGGCGCCGGCCGGCGCGCTGGCCGCCGGGGAAGGCGAGGTAGCCGCCCGGGTCACCCGGCTGCTCCCGCCGGTGCGGCCGCTGCCGACCGCCATCGTGCTGGCCATCTGCCTGGCGTCCGCCGTGCTGGTCGCCGTGCCGATCACGCTGCTCGTCGTCTGATCGCGCGGCCCTGCTGGTGATCGCGCGGCCCTGCTTGGCTTCTTACCAGGGGCCGTACGGACCCGAGCTGGTTCCTCCGTTTTTGGGGAAGTTCTTCACCTTGGGACGGACGTCAGCCAGGTAGATGGCGGCCGCGACGAACGCGGCGACCGGCAGGATCGAGGTCGGGCCCACGCGGTACACCGCCCCGGCCAGCCCGACCACGGCGGCGACGCCGAGGATGATCAGCCACAGCTGCTTCGTCTGCTTACCTGTGGCCACGAAGGCCTGGCCCGGCCTGGTGATGGCGTCGATGAAGGCCCACGCCTCGACGATGAACGCCACGAGGCCGAGAGCCAGGAAAAAGTAGGTCAATGGGGTATACGCGGAACCAAACACGGGGATCACGCTACCTAATCGGAGGCACTGTCGGGTCTGGACGAGGTTACGGTCTGCTGACCTGTCGTCTGCCGCGTCGTCTGCGCAGCTTCCGCTTCTGCTTCGATGGCGGCCGCCGCCTCCATGGCCGCTTGCGCTTCCATGGCTGCCGCTGCTTCCATCGCCGCTTCTGCTTCCATGGCGGCGGCTTCCAGCGTGTCCGCTTCCGCGCCCGGCGCCCCTGAGACGAGCTCGGCCGGGCCGGCCGCCGTGTCCGCGCTGGCCTCGGCGTCCTCAGCGTCCTCGGCGGCGGCCGCGTTCTCGCGGCGGAACGACTCGTAGATCTCCATCAGCACTTGCTTCTGCCGTTCGGAGAGCTGCGGGTCGGCCAGCAGGGCGGACCGGACGCCCGAATCGGCCGGCCTGTCCTCGAGGATCCCGGCCTGCACGTAGAGGGCTTCCGCGGAGATGCGCAGGCCCTTGGCGATCTGCTGCAAGATGTCCGCGCTCGGCTTGCGCAGGCCGCGCTCGATCTGGCTCAGGTAAGGGTTGGACACCCCGGCCGACTGAGCCAGCTGGCGCATCGAGATCTTCGCCTGCTCGCGCTGCTCGCGGATGTATTCGCCGATCGAGTTAACACTCACGTTACGCATGCCTCCAGTCTGCCACCGCGTGCTTGCAATTGCAAACGCCCAGCAAGCACCCCGCGCCTGCCTCGCCAGCGCCTCGCACCCGGCTCCAAACCCGGCATTTTGCCCATATCTCCACCGCAGGGATTGGCATGGTTGTGGCAGCCTGGTCACTCTTCGGGGTACGTTGCCGCATCCATGACCGGCGCGGCGGGCGGCTCAGGCGCGGCGGGCGGGGATGCCGAGGAAGGTGCGCGCCTCGGCGGGGCGCATCGGCGGCCGCTGCGCGATGCTGGCCAGCTCGGCGGCCCGCTCGACCAGCTCGGCGTTGCGGGCGACGGGCCGGCCGCGGGCGAAGGTCAGCGTGTCCTCCATGCCGACCCGCAGGTGGCCGCCGGCCCCGAGTGCCCCGAACATCACCGGCAGCGCGGTCCGGCCGATCCCGGTGGCCGACCAGGTCGCGCCAGCCGGCAGCGCCGCCAGGGCGGCGGCCAGCGTGGCCACGTCACCCGGCATGCCGCCGGGCACGCCCATCACCAGGTCGCAGTGCACATGCCCGCCAGCCGGCGGGCCGAACTCGGCGAGCAGCCGGTGCAGCGCCGCCACCTGCCCGAGGTCGAACAGCTCGAACTCCGGGACCACCTGGCGCTCCTGGGTCAGCTGGTACAGGTCCTTGACGAACGGCCAGGGGTTGGCGAACACGTCGTCGCCGAAGTTGACCGTACCGCAGGTCAGCGAGCAGGCGTCCGGCGCTGCGTCCAGGACGGCCAGCCGGCTTTCGAAGCTGTCGGTCACCGCGCCGCCGGTGGACAGCTGGACGATGAGGCCGGTGCCTTCCCGCAGCGCCGCCACCGTGTCAGCGAGCCTGCTGCCGTCCAGCGTGGGCCGGGCAGCGGCGTCCCTGATGTGGACGTGGATGACCGCCGCCCCGGCGGCCTCGCACTCCTTGGCCGTGATGACCAGCTCGTTCAGCGTGACCGGGAGGGCGGGCACCGCGGACTTGTCGGCTTCGGCACCCGTCGGGGCCACGGTGATCAGCGTCGTGGAACTGCCTGCCATGACAGGGACACTACCGTTAGAACCCCCGCGCGGCCTCGCCCGCCGCCAGGGCCAGGTGCTTACGGGCGAAGGCCAGCGACTCGGCCAGGTCCGCCTCCCGGTCCTCCCTCGTCGGCGCCCGGTTGGTCTTCACCTCGACCACCACCACGCCCTGGTACCCGGTCGAGGTGAGCTGCCCGAGCAGGCCGGCGCAGGGCTGGCTCCCCCGGCCGGGCACCAGGTGCTCGTCCGGCACGGGCCCGACGGGATTGCCTGTGCCGTCGGCCAGGTGCACGTGGGCGAGCCTGCCGCCCAGCTCGGCCGCCATGACCAGGGCGTCAGAACCCGAGGCCGCGGTGTGCGAGAGATCCAGAGTGATGTGCGGGACGTCGAGTGCCGTCGGGTCCCAGTGCGGGGCGTACGGCACCACTTCGCTAGCGCCGGCCCGCAACGGGTACATATTCTCGACCGCGAAGATGACGTCGGTTTCCTCGGCCATCGCGGCCAGGCCCTTCTCGAACCCGCGAACGTACTCGCGCTGCCAGCGGAAGGGCGGGTGCAAGACGACCACCCGGGCGCCGACGCGCTCGGCGAGTTCCCTGGCCCGCCGCAGCTTCTCCCACGGCTCGCGGCCCCACACCCGCTGGGTGAGCAGCAGGCTCGGCGCGTGTACGGACAAGACCGGGACCTGGTGGTAGTCGCCGAGCCTGCGCAGCACGTCAGCGTCCTGGCTCACCGGATCGGTGTAGACCATTACCTCGACCCCGTCGTAGCCGAGCCGCGCGGCCATCTCGAAGGCATCGGGCGTGCGTTCCGGGTAGACGGACGAGGTGGACAGGGCGACCGGCGGACCGGGTACCTTCGCCT
>Ga0208565_1001223_pt1 | contig 15567 bp, 16 predicted proteins | sample Sb_taG_7_FD_187706 | JGI IMG/M metagenome (GOLD analysis project Ga0208565, IMG submission 187706) | Peat soil microbial communities from Weissenstadt, Germany - Sb_50d_2_FS metaG (SPAdes) (version 2) | ecosystem: Environmental > Terrestrial > Soil > Wetlands > Peat | place: Germany...
CTCAGCCCCCAAGATTAGCCCGTTGATCTCGAAACCCAGGTCAGCCAGGCAGTCAAGACGTCGTGCCAGGTCGCGATCGAATCCGACGCATTGTGCCAGCTCCCTGAGCTGATCCGGCTGCACAGCAGGGGCGAGGGTAAGGAGTGCGTGGACTCCTTGAGCGGCGGACCGGGAAGTCCATGGGCCTGTTTTAGCGCGCGCTGCTCAGTTCGGCGCGGTAGGTCACTGCCGCCGCGACTCGCCGACCTGGTCCGGGTTCGCCTCGGTGCCCGAGACCGCCAGCTAGGCCGCTCCCCTGGCGCCGGCTGTGTGGCGGAAGTGTCGGTTGAGCCAAGACCGTTCGGCAGAAAGGTTTTGATGCCGGCCGTCAGGGGGCTTCGCCGGGGGCCTGGTAGCCGCGGCCGCGGATCAGCCGGACGGGCGTGTAGATCAGCACGTCCTCGCCGCGCTGGTTGCGGACGCTGTTCCGGGTGGTCACCACGCCCCGCTGGCCGGTGCTCGCCGCGCGCGCCTGCGTCACCTCGACCACCACGTGGATGGTGTCCCCGACATAGGCGGGCTGCTTGATCGACAGGTCCATGGACATGAACGCCAGGCCGGTCCCGTTGATCACGTTGGTCTGGATGACCAGCCCCTCGCCGAGGCAGTAGACCAGGGCGCCGGGGACCAGTCGCCCGGTGTAGCCGCCCGCGGCGGCGTGCGAGGCGTCCAGGAACAGCGCCTCGTTGAAGCCGCTCCAGGTGATGAACGTGATCAGGTCGGTCTCGGTGATGGTCCTGGCCGCCGTGCGGAACGCGCCGCCGACGGTCATCTCCTCCCACGTCTGGCCCTGGACCAGCAGCGGCGGGTAGGTAAGCGGTGTGGTGTCGGGGTGAGCGGTCATCGTGATCCTTCCTGCGCATCTTCTACGGCCCGGAAGTCCGGCGGCCGTTTCTCCTTCAGGGCGGCCAGTCCCTCGCGGGCCTCGGGCAGGCCGAAGCCGAAGAACTCATAGCCCAGCGACGCGTCGAACAGCGGGCCAGCCTGGCGGTACCAGTTGTTCAGCGAGTACTTGGTCCAGCGCACCGCGGTGGCCGGCAGGCTGGCCAGGTCCCGGGCGATCGAGGTGGCCCGTTCGGTCACCTCGTCGTCGTCGACGCACAGCGACACCAGGCCGATCCGCTCCGCCTCCTCGCCGGTCAGCGGCGCGCAGGAGAGCAGGTAGTACTTGGCCTTGGCCATACCGCACAGCAGCGGCCAGCAGATCGCCGCGTGATCCCCCGCCGCGACCCCCAGCCGGGTGTGGCCGTCCACGATCTTGGCGGACCGCCCGGCCACCGAGACGTCCGCCAGCAGCGCGACCACCAGGCCGGCCCCGACCGCCGGGCCGCGGATGGCCGAGACCACCGGCTTGGAGCAGTTGATCACCCCGTAGACGAGGTCGCGCGCCTCGCGCAGCACCCTGGCGCGGACGGCGACGTCCCGGGTCATGTCCTCGATCATGTCGAAGGAACCCCCGGCCGAGAACGCCGTGCCCGCGCCCCGGACGACGACCGACCGGACGTCGTCGTCGCGGTCCACCGCGGCCCAGATGTCGGCGAGGTCCCGGTGCATCTGCGCGCCCACCGCGTTCAGTCGCGGCGCGTCCAGCACGATCTGCAGCACCCCCGAGCCCAGCGTCTCGCAGCGCAAGCTCGGGAAATCCGCGTAGCGGTCGGTCATCGGACCCCTTCCCAGCGGGTGCGCGGTAGTCCGCACACGCCTTTTCTAGATAGTATAACTAGTTGTATGATTTTACTGTAATGGACTGCGCTGTCATAGACTGCGGTGAGCCTGGAGGCCGGATGGACTTCCTCTGCACGGACGAGCAACTGGAACTGCGGGCCACCGTGCGTGACTTCCTGGCCAGCAAGTCGGCCGAGGAGACCGTGCGCGGACTGATGGCCACCACGACTGGCTACGACCCCGCGGTCTGGCGGCAGCTGAGCGGCCAGCTCGGCCTGGTCGGGCTCGCCGTTCCCGAGGAGTACGAGGGAGCCGGGTTCGGCTACGTCGAGCTCGGCATCGTCTTCGAGGAGATGGGCCGGGCCCTGCTGTGCGCGCCCTACCTGGCCAGCGTGGCGCTGGCCACCGAGGCCCTGCTCCGCTGCGCCGACGAGGCGGCCAGGAAGGACCTGCTGCCCGGCCTGGCCACCGGCACGACCATCGGCACGCTGGCCCTGCTCGAGCAGCCCGGCCGCTGGGACGAGGCGAGCGTGCGGATGCGGGCCCGCCGTGATTCCGGCGGCTGGGTGCTTGACGGCGGCAAGCGGCACGTGCTTGATGGCCATATCGCCGATCTCATCATGGTCGGCGCGCGCACGCCGGCCGGCGTCGGCCTGTTCGCGGTGGACGGCACCGCGCCGGGTCTTCGGCGGGTGCCCGTGCCCACCCTCGACCAGACCCGCAAGCAGGCGCACCTGGAGTTCACCGGGACGCCGGCCCGGCTGATCGGAGACGAGGCTGACGGCTGGCGGGTGCTCCGCCGGGTGCTCGACACCGCGGCCATCCTGCTGGCCGCCGAGCAGGTCGGCGGCGCTTCCCGGGCCGTGGAGATGGCCGCCGGGTATGCGGGGATGCGGGTCCAGTTCGGGCGGCCGATCGGCTCGTTCCAGGCCATCAAGCACATGTGCGCGGACATGCTGACCGAGGCGGAGGCGGCCCGCTCGGCGGCTTACTACGGGCTGTGGGCGCTCGCCGCCGATAGCGAGGACGTACCGCTGGCCGCCAGCCTGGCCAAGGTGTACTGCTCCCAGGCGTACTCGAAGATCGCCGGCGACCTCATCCAGGTGCACGGCGGCATCGGCTTCACCTGGGAGCATCCCGCCCACCTGTACTTCAAGCGGGCCAAGGCCAGCGAGGCGATGTTCGGCACCCCCGGCTACCACCGGGACCTGCTCGCTTTGCGGCTCGGACTGGAGGTCTAAGGATGGATATCGAGCCGAAGGGGCGCGGCGGCGCCTGGACTGAGGAGCGAGGGACGAGCGACGAGGGCCCGCCGCCGCAGGCGGCCAGGCAAGCAAGGCGGCGCCTCGAAGCGCCCTGGAGGCGAGCAGAAAGTACTGAGATAGAGATCAGGCCGGAGGACCGGGCGTTCGCCGACGAGGTTCAGCGCTGGCTGGACGAGCACCTGGTCGGCGAGTTCGCGGCGCACCGCGGCGTGGGCGGGCCGGACGACTCCGCGGCGTGGGACGTCCGGCTGCGGTGGGAGAAGGGACTGTCGGCGGGACGATGGCTCGGGCTCACCTGGCCGCCGGAGTACGGCGGCCGCGGGGCGACGCTTTCCCAGGCGATCATCTTCGAGTACTTCTACGCCCGTGCCCAGGCGCCTTACCGGCTCGGCGTGCAGGGGCAGGACCTGTTCGGTCCCACGCTGCTGATGTTCGGGACGCCGGAGCAGAAGGCCCGGTTCCTGCCGAAGATCCTGGCCGCTGAGGAGTTCTGGGGGCAGGGCTTCAGCGAGCCGGACGCCGGCTCCGACCTGGCCTCGGTGCGCACCCAGGCTCATCTGGAGGGAGATGAGTGGGTCATTGACGGCCAGAAGATCTGGATGACGTTCGGCGCGTCGGCGGACTGGCTGTACGTGCTGTGCCGGACCGAGCCGGGGTCCTCGCGGCACCACGGGCTGTCGCTGCTTCTTGTGCCGGCCCGGCAGCCGGGCGTGCAGGTCCGGCCGATCACCAACATGCTCGGCGACGGCGAGTTCTGCGAGGTGTTCTTCGACTCGGCCCGGACCTCCGCGGACCTGGTCGTCGGCGCCCCGGGCGACGGCTGGAAGGTGGCCATGGCGGCGCTGGGCGTGGAGCGCGGCACCCTGCTGATGCCGCAGCAGCTCGGGTTCGAGCGGGAGGCGGAGCACGTGCTGGAGCTGGCCCGTGCTTGCGCCGGCGCCGGCGCCGGCGTGGGCGCCGGGGCCGGGGCCGGCGTTGGCGGGCTCAGCCACCGGCTGGTCGATGCCTGGATCGCGGTCCGGCTGATGCGCGTCACCGCGCTGCGCACGATCGGCGAGCTGGTCGCGGGCCGCACGCCGGGTGCCCAGGCGGCCACCGCCAAGCTGTACGCCTCGGTCCAGCACCAGCGGCTGCTCGAGCTGGCGACCGAACTGCTCGCCGAGGACCTGACCGTGACCGGTGACGGCTACGCGCTCGAGCCGCTGCAGCGGGCCTTCCTGCTGTCCCGGGCCGAGACGATCTACGGCGGCAGCAGCCAGATCCAGCGCAACATCATCGGCGAGCGCGTGCTCGGCCTGCCCAGGGAACCGCGCCCCACGTGATGCCCCGGATGTCTTCACAGCGATATGCCCCGGGAAGTCTTCACAGCGATATGCCCCGGGAAGTCTTCACAGCCGCGATGCTCACGACGATAACGATGAGCAGCGAGGTCATAGCGATGCAGAAGTTGATAACGAGTTGCCCGGCTAGCACCCAAGACGGGGGCACTGGCGTGGTCGAAAGCCGGCGCAGGATCCCTTGGTCGCGCTAGGACACCAGCGCGGCAGGAAGGCTTATGAGCGCAAGAATCGCGATCGCCATGGAAATGAGGATCGGGACGTACACGGGAAACAGGGTGAGACCCCCCATGCTGGCTTGGGGCTGATGCATGCTAGGAATCTCGCCGAAGAGGATCACGAGCAGCCGGCTTGCCCGGTGGCTGTCCTACCGGAAGTTGGCGAGGTCTAGGGCGGGGCCCAGTGGCTTGCTCAGTCCTCAGCTCACCGCTTTCTTCACGAGCGCGCCGATCCTTGCCTCGTCGGCGGCGGTCAACTCCGTCAGAGCGAAGGCGCTTGGCCACATGGTGCCTTCGTCGAGGTTCGCCTTGTCGCTGAAGCCGAACGTCGCGTACCTCGTCTTGAACTTCTGCGCGCTTTGGAAGAAGCAGACGACCTTGCCGTCCTTGGCATACGCGGGCATCCCGTACCAGAGTCTCGGCGAGAGGGCTGGCGCGCTGGCTTTGATGACCGCATGGAGCCGTTCGGCCATGACGCGATCCGGTTCCGGCATCTCGGCGATCTTCGCGAGCACGGCGCTTTCCTCGTCCGCCTTGCCCGCGCGCGAGCCGCGGCGCGCGGACGCCTTCAGCTCCTGGGCGTGCTCCTTCATCGCGGCTCGTTCGTCGTCCGTGAATCCCTCGTACGTCTTGTCGGTCGCGCTGGTGCCCTTGGCGGACTTCTGCGTGTCCTTCATTGCAGGCTTCCCCCTGCCAGTCTTGATGTGGATGACCCTCATCCTAGGGAGCCGCCGCGGCGGCGGCTTCTCCGAAACTGCTCGGTCAATACCTGGGTGAGACCAGCGACGATATCGAGGTAGTGGCCGACGATAACACTTGATCAGCGTCCGTCGGGGTCCCGCTCCGGCGTCCCCGGCGCCGTCGCGGTAACGGTGACCCGGTGGACGAGGTTCGCCACGGGAAGTCGCTGCCGGGCTTCGTCTTGCAGATCGGCGAGTAGGGCGTCGCCGCCGGGATCGCCGAGGTCGAGGGCGACCCGGTAGACGCGGGTCCACAGGTCGTGCCATTCGGGCCGGGCCGCCACCTTGACGTCGGCAAAGCCCGCGCCGCGCAGTAGCCGCGGCCAGTTGGTATGCATTCTGCTCGGCAACCGGGGGTCGCCTGGCACTTTGGGTTGCCAGTTGGTCAGGACCAGCCGCCGTCCGGGCCGAAGCACCCGCCGTGCCTCACCGGCGGCTGCGGCCGCATCGGTGGCGAAATGGAATGCGTCAATGGACACGGCAGCGTCGGCGCTGGCCGGTGGAAGCCCAGTACGGGTGAGGTCACCGACGACGAACCGTGCCCGGCCGGCCAGGCCGAACAGCGTCGCCCGGTGCGCGGCCTGACCTACCCCGACGGCCGAGAAGTCCACCCCCACCAGGGAAACATCCGCCTCCCGCGCGAGCCATAGCCCGGGACCGCCGCGGCCGCAGCCCAGATCGACCAGCGTCTGCCCGGGCGACAAGCCCAGGGCCAGCGCCACCTGGCGCAGCAGGCCGACCGAGACAAAGGAGAACGGCTCGACCTCGGGCGGCAGGTCAGGCGCGGCTAGCTCCCAGACCCGCCGGATGCCGGGGGAGGCTGCGGCGACCGAAAAGGCCTCGTCGAAGTCGGCCGCTGTCGGCGCGGGCGTGCGGACGGCCGGGGGCAGATCGTCGCGGTCCTCGGGCATCGCTCATCTCCGGGCATCTGCGCGGCCACAAGAGAAAGTCTGTCACCTCGAGCCGCCGCCTAAGCGACCGCGCCCGGCCTGACGGCGGTGAGACCGGGCGCGGTCACGACTAGCCGGTGATCAGCTGATGCGGACCACCTGGCCACCGGTCGGGCATAGCTCCGGGCCCTCCGCCGCGATACCTCCTGCGCCGGAGCCGGACAGCAGGCCGGTGACGATGCACTTGACGCCATGGCTGGTCACCAGGTCAAACGACCCGGTTAGCCCGACGCAGGTCTGGCCTTGCTCGCCGCCAGCCACGCATACGTCACCGCCCGAGCCGGCCTCGGCGAGATAGAGTCCGCCGCCAGGCGCCGGCGGGAGCCCGCGCGGGTTGTTGAGGTGATCGGCGACGACCTTGAACCCCTCGTCGTGACCACGCGTCTGCGCCCCCGCGGCAGACGGCGTCGTTACCGCCAGCGTGACAGCCAGGCCCCAAGGCCAGCAGGCCTCCAATCAGGGTCAGTGGCCGACGGTTTACTGCGGGCTTGCCCATGACATCCCCTCCCTCCAAGCCGACTTCCCGCCGCGGCCCTGACCGGACGGCCCGGGCGCGGCGGCCGTCCCCGCAGCCGACCAGGCTCACGTGGCGTCGGGATGCAGGGCGTGTGGAGATCATGTGAAGGCGGCCGGGGACGCCACGGGCTCCAGTTGGGCATGCAGGCATCGCCCATCGTGCAAACGATAATGACACACATTGTCCGCCTGGCTCCTGGAAGGAGCCCGGCATGTACGAGGACGAGGACAACGACGGCAGGTACCCCGACGAGAGCCCGGTCGAAGTCCGCTACCCCCGCAGCAAGCAGGAGGAGCAGAGCGACCGCGAGCAGTGGCCGTGGCTGCCTGGAACGATTTTAGAACAGTGCGGCCCGGACGAATGGTATGTGTGCGTCGAGGTCCGCGAGCTGGCCGTCCTGCGCGACGGCCGACGGGCACCGCGCGGCACGGCCAGCCGTAATCTCTACTACCTGTGCTGCTTTAGGGACCGCTCGGAGATCCGGCCGCGCACCGCATCCAGTGGTGCCGCCTCGGCGACGAGGCCCGGGGCGGGCGGGAACCGGGACCGGGCCCGTCGGCCGTCCCCGGATTCCTAGTGCCCGCTGGTTACGGACTTTTGGCTCTTTCCGCGTCGGCCGGGCGGTGGCAACCATGATGGCATGGCTGCTATCGCGACCAGCTACGAGTCGCTGCTCAAGGTACGCAAGGGTGCGGTGGACATCGTGGATGTCCCCGAGTTCGGGTTCGTGGCGGTGACCGGGACCGGTGAGCCCGGCGGTGCCGAGTTCACCGAGGCGGTGCAGGCGCTGTACAGCGTGAGCTACGGCGCGCATTTCCGGCTGAAGAAGCTCACCGGCCAGGCGCCGCGGGTCATGCCGCTGGAAGGGCTGTGGTGGGTGGACGACCCGGCCCAGCAGGACATCGTCGCCGCGGTGGCGCGGGGCGAGGTCACCATGGCCGGCAGCGATCGCGGCAGCTGGCGGTGGCAGGCGCTGATCATGCAGCCGGACCCGATCGACGCGGAGCTGATCGCCGCCGCCACGGCGGAAGCGGCCGGCCAGAAGGACCTGCCCGGCCTGGCCCGCCTGGAGTACATCCGGTGGGCGGAGGGCCGGTGCGCTCAGCTGCTGCACGTCGGGCCGTACGCCGCCGAGGCGCCGTCGATCGCGGCACTGCACGAGGCCATCGCGGAAGCAGGCTACCGCCCCCGTGGCCGCCACCACGAGATCTACCTCGGCGACCCGCGCCGCAGCGCGCCGGAGAAGCTGCGGACGATCATCCGGCATCCCGTCGAGCCGGCGTGAGGCCCGCCATGACCAGGATCAACGGCGAGATCGTCATCGAGGCACCAGCGGACGTGGTCTTCGACTTCGTCGCCGACCAGCGGAACGAGCCGGCCTATAACCCGCACATGGTGCGATCCGCGAAGGTCACGCCGGGGCCGGTCGGGACGGGCACCCAGTTCCGCTCGGCGGTCAGGTCCCGGGGCCGGCTCGCCGAGATGGCTATCGAGTACACCGGCTTCCAGCGGCCATCCCGGCTGGCCTCGACCACGAGGATGGCTCAGGCCGAGTTCAGCGGGACGCTCACGTTCGAGCCGGCTGGCGCCGGCACGCGGCTGCGGTGGTCATGGGACGCCCGGTTCACCTGGCCGCTGCGGCTGCTGGCACCGGTCCTGGCCCGGGTGGGCGGGCGGCAGGAACGAGCGACGTGGGCAGGGCTCAAGCGGTACCTGGAGTCCTCCCAGCACGCGGCGGGCCCCGGCACCGGGGAGCAGCCTGGCCCCGCACCCGCCGCGGCTGCGGACGGGAACGGCAGCCAGCCGCCCGGCCAGGGCCGGGCGGGCGCGGCGCTGCTGGCCGCGAGCGTGGCCGGGGTGGCGCTCGCCCCGCTTGCGCTGCGGCGGCTCGGCCGCGGCGGCAGCCTGCTGGTGGCAGCCGGCTGCGGGGCGCTGTTCGCCCGGGATGCCCAGATGACGCTGACCGGCGCGCCCGCCCGGCTCCGCCCGCTGCCCCGGCTCCTGCTCCGCACCGAGGTGCCGGTGTCCGGCAGCGCCGCCGGGGCGGCACTGCTGGCCTGCTGGCAGCAGCGGCCGGGCGTGGTCCGGGTCGCCGCGGCAGCCGCCGCAGCGACGTTCGCCGTCCACGCCGTCCGCGAGGCCATCTACCTCAGCCCGGATCACGGCGGCGAGGTGCCGGCCGCCCACTAGAGTTCGACGGCATGGGACGGCTGGACGGCCCGCTGGGACCGCTGAGTGCTGCTGGTGGGATTCCTCTACGACGAGATCGCGGAACCCCGGTCTTTGGCTACCAGACGCGATGTCGCGACGCTTACAGCGTCGAAGCTCTGATCGCAGAGCGTAGTCGACCCGCCGATGGCAGATCGCGCCTACCGCCGATAGGCGCGGTATTCGGGTGTGGAAGTTCCGCCGGATGACAGCGACCGAACTGGACGTTCTGTGCCGCGCTGGCCCTGGTCACCGGTCAGGCGCGGGGCTCCTCATCCCGGCCAGGCGAAGAAATCGCGTGCTAGCGGCCAGCACAACCTGAACGTGCCGCCAGGCGGCACCGCCAGCCAGCGTTGCTCCAGGTCGCGGACGGCCCGGATGGCCATGGCGATCGCCTGGTCATCGACCCGGGCCAGCAGGTCCTGCAGTGACGGGTCGTTCTGCCGGGCGGCCCGGTCGCGGACCCCGGCCGGGGTGTCCGGGCCATCACCCCAGCGGTTGGCCACGCAGTTGGTGATCGTCTTGGCCCGGCGGTGCCCGGGGGTGAGCCACATCGCGGCCGGGATCCCGGCTGCTGCCCCGGAGACGATCCGCCCCCGCTTGTGGCGCTGCGGGTCGCGGGCCGCGGCCGCGTGGCCGGCGGCCGCGTGATCTCCGGCGGCCAGTTCTGCCCACAGCCCGTCATCGATGCCGGACAGGGACTCCACGGCCAGGTGCGGAAGGTCATGGATGACATGAACGGGCCCGCGCCGGGTCATCCCGGCAACCGTCAGCCAGGCACGGTCGCGGTCGCCCGGCCCGGCGGCCTTGACCAGGGTTACCTCCATCACCGGCGGGCTCATCCGGGCACGACGCGGATGCCGTGACGCGCACCGGTCCGGGTCCGCTCATCGTCGCCGCAAGCAGCGTTGATCTCGCGGAAGTAGTCTTCGATGCCGCCCGGGACGGCGATCAGCAGCAGCCGGGCGGCAGGGCCCGCGGACCAGAACCGGTGCGGGCGGCCGCGGGGCAAGAACACGAAGCTGCCCGCCGCGGCGTCGAACGCCTCCCCCCCGCAGCGGACAGACAGCGCGCCGTCCAGCACGTAGAAGCACTCATCGTCCCGGTCATGCACATGCAGCGGCGGCCCGGCGCCGATGCTGGTCTCAAAGACGCTCAGGGCGCCGCCCGCCGACTGCCGCGACGCCTTCAGGCCGGGATCGCCCGCCAGGCCGGCGCCAGCCGCAACCACATAGCCGGTCAGGAAGCCGGTCATGACATCCATCATCGTGCCCGCGTCCCAGCACCGGCACGCTAACGCCCGGCGACCAGAGCCCGGACTCGCGTCGCACGCTAAGCCGCCGATCTGGCGCAGGCCCGCGCCGCATGAGGTTGTCGTTCTGCGCCGGCGTCCTGTTCGCGACCGCCCCCTGCCGGCACCTCGGGGATGCGGCGCCAGCGGCGACGCCGAGCGTTATGGGCGAGTGATCTGGGACACGTGCTGGATCACTGACCGCGTTCTGAACCATGGTTCCGGTCGCTTTGCGAGCTGCGGATCAGCGCGCGAAGGTCTCGAATCGCCTCGTCGTTCAATAGACGCCCGGGACGTTGTCGTAGTGACGCAGTTGAGAAGGACACTTCGGAACGGCGGAGCTGGCTGACCCAATCCGGTGACGCGTTTCCCTAGGCGAATTGCCCGACGAGGTTTGCGCGGCCCGCCAGCGGGCCCTTAACATCGTCGACGCCGGCCTCTCGGGCTCTGCGCCGCCGGCATGCCCGCGGTCACTGCGGGCCCGGCGGCCAGCGCGTGCTAGCCGGGCAGTGCGGTGAGCTTCTTCGGCGCGAGGACCCGGTAGCTCTCGGTCACGAGCTCACGGATCTCCTCCCAGTCCGTGTCGTCGGTGAGCAGCACCCCGATGCGATCACGGCCGGCTCGCGAGGCGAAGAACGGGCGGCCAATGGACAGCAGCGCCTCGCGTTCGTCTGGGTCTGCACGCAACACGAGCAGCGGGACGGGCTTGCCGGCCGGGCCCTCCCGTGCCATTAGCAAGCAGAACGACCTCCGCCGGATGTCGAACGACTGCGCCCAGCCGTCGACCCGCACCGTCACCTCGGGCAGCGCCAGGCATAGCGTGCGGACCCGCTCGACGATGTCCTCCGGGACCTCTACGGGCGCCCTCACGCGAGACATCTGGCGCGCCGCTGACGAACCACCGTCGTACCCTTGCCGCACCGACGACCTACCGGCGGAACGCGGCTCGGACTGCAGCTGCGGTGGAGCTGAAGTACCCGGGTGGTTCGATGAAGCCCCACTCGTGGAATGTCGAGCCGTTGCTGAGGGCGCGCCGGTAGCCGAAACAGGCGAGGTAGAGCGTCCGGATGTACATGACCGCCTCGAGCCGGCCGAGTTCGTCGTCGGCCGGCTCGATGTGCCGGCGGTAGGCGTTGACGGCAGCGTCGATCCGCTCCTGGTTCGGCCGACGTGGATTCCACGAACCGGTGCCCCAGATCAGGTAAGCGAAGTCGGCGAAGCGCGGTCCGCGCCCGGACGCCTTCCAGTTGATCGCGACTGGCCCTTGTTCGCTCAGGACGGCGTGATCGGGGGCGTGGAGGAGGTTTCCGTGGAGCAAGCCCTCCGGAAGGCCGTGACCGTCGTCGGCCGAGCGTACCTGGTCGCGGAGCTGCTCGAATCGCTCGCGCCCGGCGGCCGCGACCTTGGTGTCGACGGCGTCGAGAAACGACAGGGCCGCCAGCAGGTCCTGACGCGGCGTGCCCTCACGGCCCGGGTCCTCACCACTGGCTCCACCCGGGCGGCCGGCGGAATCGTCGTACGGCAGCGCGTGCAGCCGTCCGAGCAGGTCACCCATCATGGCGAACTTCGCGGCACCGTCGGGGAGCCGGGCGCCTTCGACGAACCGCGTCACCAGGACCGCGCTGCCATCGAAGTCAGATACCGCATCGTCGACCGCCAGGCGCTCCGCGGGATAGTCCTGCCGCTCCAGGAATCGCAGGATCGCGGCGTCGCCCTCAACACCGGCACGCGGCCGGGCGGGGGGGAACGCGCGGGCGACCCACGGGCTGCCGTCATTGCGGTCGATGCGGAACACGTAGGTCTTGTGCACACTGAGCTTCGTCGCCGCGACCGGGTCCACGCCGTAGCGATCCCGGAGATGAGCGAGTAGCCGCTCAGGAACTGGCTCGTGGTGCATCCGCGCACCGAGACCCTCGAGATCCGTCAGCGCTTCGGTGTAGCGCTGCCCAGTCTCCCCGGCGTGGCGCCGGACAACCTTCTTGAAGCTGGCGTCCTTGGTCATGGACAAGCCTCCCCTTGACACCCTCGTCCCCCAGCGACGCGGTGTTGGAAGATGGCCTGTGACATTGACGACCGAGAGGGCGAATCCCCTTCGCCGATGGAACCCCGGCTGGGGCGGATGTTCCACAGCTCGGCGACCGGTCGCCGCCGTGAACAAACTCTTCCTGAGACGCTCGGTCTTCGTCAAGCGCTTCACCCACGAGATGACACCCCGGGAAGTGCCGGCAGGGAGGCGCGGACCACCAGGAGCGATGCAGCCCACCGAACCTCGATCGCGAGCCCAGCCCGGATGCGCGACCCGAATCGATCTGACCGCATACGCGGCGACGGGCGACCGTCCCAGAACGCGCTCCCGCTCAAGATCCTCAGGCGCCCCCAACCGCCGGAACCGGGCGCACAGAATGATGGCCTCAACGCGCTCATCGGGGGACGCCTACTCGGCGTTCGGGAGTGTTTTTCGGGTCCGTGCGCCGTGCGGATTGTGGCATCCTGGGACGGCCGGAGCGACCCGGTTGCGTGCCTCCGGCCTGCCAGCGCTCGTTGACCGACCGGCCGTAAGCAGCCGGTCGGGCCGGGTGCGCGGACCGCAGGAGCCTTGGAGGTGCGCATCACGTGAAGTTCGCCGATTACCCCGACTCGGAGCGGGCCGTCGCAGTCAGCACGTTCGACGCGCGCTTCGGCGAGATGGAACGGGTTCTGTGGTGCTTGTCTATTAATTCCCGCGCTGGGCTGCTTACCGGAGAAAGCTCGCCTGTGCTTGAGGCTCTGGTCTGGACGATCAAGAGCTGGTGGGGAGTGCAGGGCGTCCAGTCGGAGACGAAGGCACAGATGGCCAGGGCGCTGGCAGAGTCGATGACCTGGTCACCGGACCTGTTCGGGCCGCCGGTGCCGGAATACGGCCCGGAGTGTGCCGGGTACGCGTGCGAACGCGTAGCCGAGCTTGTCAGCCGCAGCATGTCGCTGGGTGTGCCACGGCGTGAGTACTCGCTGGCCTCCAAGGTTCTCCACTGGCTCATGCCCTGGCGGGTGCCCGTCTACGACAGCTTCGTCCGCAGGGCACTCGGCGTCCCGGGGTCATGGGATCACCCCGAGGCATATCGCAAGGTCGCGGTAGAGGTTTTCGCGATGGCCTACACGATGACTGGGGACTCCTCCTGGATCGGCTCCCTCGAGCCGAGGTCACCTCTGCGCGCGCTCGACAAGCTCGCATGGTGGCTCGGCGGCGGCAGTACGGGCGCTGCCGCTGAAGTTCGCGACCCCTGGCAAGTCGCCCGCGGACTTGGCCTCAGCCCTGATCAACACCCTCTGCCCGCCTAACCGGTACCTATGCAGTCGGCGCGCCGCGCTATCCGTGGCGGGGAGCGGGCTGGCTATCACAAGCAGATTCGCCATAGAACGTAAGTGGCCAGAGTAGATCCGACGTGCCGGAACCGCCGATATGCGCGGCTGAGAGTGCGGCGCTGGTCCTCGGGCGCGTCATCCAGAACCGGAAGCTCTGCGTCTACGGGGTCGTGCCGCCGGGGGTTGCGCGAGATAAGCCAGAAGGCCGAGCTCAGCTCTGCTGGTCCGGATGCAGATAGCCCGCTTTAGTACAAAATGCCTTTTAGGTCCTATTCGGGTTAGCGTGTGCTGGTGACCGCAGCGCAAGCGGTAGAGCATGAAGGACCCGCCGACATCCCAGAATAAGAGTAGTGTGCGTGTCACTGGGCGGGAGCCTGAGGCCCGCGGTGCGAATGACACGCCCGATCACCCGCCGCAAACCCGTGAATACCCCGTCCTCGTCACGTCTAGCGAGGATCAGGCCACATGCAACCAGACACCGACGCCCTGCTGGCCAACCTCGTCGAAGAAGCCCCGCCGCGTGAGTTCGTGACGGCGATGCGGGGCTATGACCGTCACCAGGTCGACGAGCACATCAGGCAGATCGAAGCCGAAGTTCGGCAGCACCGCGAGCAAGCCTATGCCATGCAGCGGGAGCTGTCCGAAGCCCGCCGCCAGTTCCACGAGCAGGAACGACCCGCCTATACCGGCCTCGGCGCCAGGATCGAGCAGCTGCTGCGGCTTGCCGAGGAACAGGCGGCCGAGGTGGTCCAGACGGCTCGATCGGAAGCCGGCGAGATCAAGGCCACGGCCAAGGTCGATGCCGCAGAGCTGCGGGCCGGCGCCGAGAACGATGCTACCGAGCTGGGCGCGAACGCCAAGCGCGAGACCGGCGAACAACAGGCCGCCGCCGAGCGCGAGGCCGACTCGATCAGGACTACCGCCCGGCGCGAGGCCGGCGAGCTGACCTCCGCGACCGAGCGCGAGGCCGCCAAGCTCCGTGCCACGGCCGACCACGAGGTCGCGGAGCAGCAGGCCACGGCCGAGGGTGACATCGCCAGGCTGCGGACAAGCACCGAGCGCGAGGCCGCCCAGCTGAAGGCGACTGCCAAGCGCGAGCGGGACGAGATCCTCACCGCCTCCAAGCGCCAGGCTGACGAGATGCGCAGCCATGCGCAGCGGATCCTGGAGGAGAGCGAGGCCCAGCGGGCCCAGACGGAATCCGAGTTCGAGATCCAGCTCGCGACACGCAGGGAACAGGCCGAGCGCCAGGACGCCGAACGGCTCGCTGCCGCCCAGTCTGCGACGCAGAAACTCGTGTTCGAAGCCGAGCAGCGCGCCTCAACCGCGGAGCAGCGGGCAGCGAAGGCCAGCGCCCAGGCCGACCAGGCTCGCCGGGACGCCGACCAGCACGCCAGGCAGCTGGTCGGCAACGCAGAAAAGAACGCCGACCAGATCGCCGGCCAGGCCAAGACCCGGGCCGAGCAGTTGCTCGCCGAGGTCAACGCTGATGCCGAACGCCGCCGCGCTGCTACCCACCGCGAGGTCGACGACCTCACCAGGCAGAAGGACAGCATCGCCAGCCACCTCGCGCAGGTGCGCCAGTTGCTGCCAGGCATGAATGCGGTGCAGGCGGCACAGACGAAACCTGCCATAACCGGCGACTCGAATAAGTAACCCTTCCGGTAGTGGTTAATTCGGGATGTAGCGGTGCAGGCCGCAGCCTGCCGCGACCGAGTTGCGGGACGGATCTCGTCGCGCTGCGTAATCGGCCCTCGCTGCAGCAACGCGCACACTGCCGCCGTTCGGCGCGTCAGTCACAGTTCACTTGGTGACCGTGGTCGTGACGCCGAACTGGGATTTCTGCGCGGCATGCAACTGGCAGGGCATAGTGACCGTGCAAGCTACGGCGGACGATGCTATACATCGTCTTCGTCAATAATGCCCCTCGGCACGCGCGATATCCTCGACAATTCGCGCAAGCGGTGCGCGCGGCCTGAGGCGCGCTTGCGGGCC
>Ga0208565_1001226_pt1 | contig 15545 bp, 14 predicted proteins | sample Sb_taG_7_FD_187706 | JGI IMG/M metagenome (GOLD analysis project Ga0208565, IMG submission 187706) | Peat soil microbial communities from Weissenstadt, Germany - Sb_50d_2_FS metaG (SPAdes) (version 2) | ecosystem: Environmental > Terrestrial > Soil > Wetlands > Peat | place: Germany...
CGCAACGCTACTCACACGGCTCGTACCTGTCGGAGAAGCAGGGGATCCAGTGGTTGGTGAGCGAGTCGGCCATCGAGCTGTACCAGGCCAAGCTGATGGTGCTGCACGCCGCGTACCGGATCGAGCACGGGCTCCCGTTCGCCACGGAGGTGTCGATGGCCAAGCATCACGTGGCGAACACCCTGTGGCGGGTGGTCGACAGGGCAGTGCAGGTCCACGGGGCGCTCGGGTACTCGAAGGACTCGCCGTTGTCGGACATGTTGCTCCAGGCGCGCTGGAGCCGCTTCGCCGACGGCGCCGACGAGATCCACAAATGGCGGGTGGCCGAGGCGGTCATCGGCGCCTACGCCGAGCACGGCACGACGCGCGCCGCCACCGGCGACCTCCCGCTGTAGGGGCGCGGCGACCGGCGCGGGCCGCGCCGGCGATCACCAGGAGCCGATCACCAGTAGTAGCGGTAGACCACCTGGGCGACGCACGAAGGCTTGTCCGAGCCCTCGGTCTCGATGGTGATGTCGAGGACGGCTTGGACCCCGTCGACCCCGACGCTGTCCACCGATCCCACGGCGGCTCCGAGGCGCAGTTTGGACCCGACCTTGACCGGTGACGGAAAGCGGACCTTGTTGCACCCGTAGTTCACGCCGAACTTGAAGCCCTCGACCCGGATCACCTCGTGCAGGATGGCGGGGATGATCGACAGGGTCAGGTAGCCGTGGGCGATGGTGGCTCCGAAGGGCCCCGATGCGGCGCGCTGCGGGTCGACGTGGATCCACTGGTGGTCGCCGGTGGCATCGGCGAACAGGTTGACCTGGTCCTGGTCGATCACGTGCCAGTCGGACCATCCGAGGTGCTGGCCCGACAGCTTGGTGAGCTCCTCGATGCTCGAAACGGTCGTCGTCATGGCACGACACTATGCCGTGGACCGGGCCTCCCGCCCCCGGCGGCGGGCACCGCCGCGCTCACTTGAACCAGATGCGCTCGTACTCGCGGCTCTGGGGATGGAGGAACAGGGCGATGAGCACGGCCATGAAGGCCAGGTTGAGGATGATCCCGCCGAACCCGGTGTCGAAGAGGACGAGCAGGAACACCAGGGCGCTGATCCCGGCCAGCACGACGCCGAGCCAGTAGCCCCAGCGCCGCTCGTTGGCCACGCCGTACCCGGCCACGCCGAGGCCGAGAGAGATCACGAGCGGGTACGCCCCGAACAGGATGAACAGAAGGCTGATGGCGGCAGTGGCGTAGCAGAGCATCACCGCACCCTGCAGCGTCTGGGGCTGCGACGGGTCGAACCAACGTCGGGGCTCGGCCATCGGGTCATTCTTGCAGGTCCGGGTGGCCGCCAGCGGCCGGCCCGGTCGGTAGTGTCGAGGTCGTGAAGGTGACCCGAGACCTCGAGCCCAGGAGCCGGACGTCCCGGCTGTTGCGCCGCCGGGCGTCATCGGACCACCCGAGCAGGCGCGCCGGGGACGTCCACATGTGGGACCACCACCACCGCAACGTCCAGGGCGGCGGGGCGCGCGCCGCGGTCTTCGGGGTGAGCGACGGGCTGGTCACCAACGTGTCGCTGATCCTCGGCTTCGCCGGTGCCAACGCCGGGCCGAGCGTGGTGCGCCTGGCCGGGGTCTCCCTGCTCATCGCGGGTGCCTTCTCGATGGCGTCGGGCGAGTGGACCTCCATGTCCGCGCAGCGCGAGCTCCTCGAGCGGGAGCTGGCCATGGAGAGGCACGAGATCAGCCACCGCCCCGAGGGGGAGCGGCGTGAGCTCGTGGGTATCTACGAGAGGCGTGGCGTGGACCCCTCGGTGGCGCGCACGCTCGCCGACGAGATGATGCGGACACCGGAGCTGGCCCTCGAGACCCACGCCCGCGAGGAGCTGGGCATCAATCCCGGCGCGCTCGGTCGGCCGCTGCAGGCTGCGCTGTCGTCCTTCGTCACCTTCGGGGTGGGGGCGCTGATCCCGCTGCTGCCGTGGTTCGTGACCCGCGGGAAGGCCGCCATGTGGGCGTCGGTCGTGCTGGGCGTGCTGGCCGCGGTGGGCGTGGGCGCCGCGCTGGCGGCCTTCACCCGGCGGAGTTGGTTGCGGTCCTCGTTCCGCCAGCTCCTCATGACCGCTCTCCCGGCCGCGGTGACCTACGGAGTGGGGGCATTGATCGGCATCGGAGTGCACTGAGGACCTGGCAACGGCGACCCGCTACCGACGCGAGACCCACAGCGTCTCGCGGGCGGACGCCTTGTTCGGGTCGCCCCCATGACCGGCCCGGCCCGCCCGGTGTCTCCGGGGTGCCGTGCGCCGCCCCACGGCGTTGAGGGTGGCCAACCGGTACATGACCCGACGGGGGGTGTCCACGATCGCCAGGAGCGCGAAGCCGAAGATCATGAGGGCTCCTCCCACGATCGCCAACCACTGCGCCACGATGCCGAGGCCGGTGAAGGCCAGCGAGCCGGAGTTGGCCTGGACCACCGGATCGGGCTTGCTCGAGGGATCCGACGTCCCCATGGACCCGTTGGTGGCGCTCGCGCCGGGCCGGGCCGTGGTGGCGGGCGAAGCCGTCGAGGATGATCCCCTCGGGGCCGTCGTCGCCGTGGCGTCGGGGGCCGAGGCCGGGGCGGTCGAGGTCGGGGTCGAGGCGTCGGGAACGGTCGTCGGTGTCGTCGACGACACCGTGGCAGGGCAGCCCGGGGGTGCTCCCGTGTTGCCCTCGGCGGTGTAGAAGAGCCCGAGCAGCGTGCACACGGTGTTGGTGGCGATGAGCCACGTGCCGTCCACCGACACCGCATATCCCTGGTTGTTGGGCAACAACGCCGAGCCGTTGCCCCCGAGGATGTCGTAGGTCACCTGGGCGCACGGGCTCGTGAGGCCGGCCTGGGTGCAGCCCGAGCTGTCGGGGAACGAGATGTCGTCGACACTGGCACCGGTGGCCGAGGAGCTGAGCGACGACGAGAAGGCGTTGGTGAGACCGGTCTCGATGGACGCGCCGTTCTGGATCACGGCCTCCTTCGCCGCGATGGACGAGCTCGGGTCGAAGAGCGTGTCGAACGCGTGCGCGATGGCACTGGAGTCGGTGGACGTCGTCGTCGTCGTCGTCGTTGAGCCGGGTGTGGTGGTCGGCGTCGAGCCGGGTGTGGTGGTCGGGATGGGCGGCGCCGTGGGCGGGGTCGTGGGAGGGACCGTCCCGGTGGTGGCGCTGGTGGCGATCACGGGCGAGATGGGTGAACCGGCGGGGGCCGAGGAGACGATGCCGGTCGACGCCGCGTCATTGGCATAGGGCTTGCATGTCAGGTTCAGCGTGCTGCCCGACACGACGAGCGCCAGGGAGACGTCGGGGTCGACGGTGAGGGTCACCGCATCGCCCGACGCGGTGAAAGGCCCGACGCTCCCCGGCGGAGAGGGAAGGTTCAAGGTGAGGCCCGTGGCCGGCACCGGGCTCGGGATCGGCGCGTTGATGGCGATGTCTCCCGAAGAGACCGAGGCGGGAGTGGCGCCGGCGGCATCCACCTTGACCACCGCCGTCCCCGTGATGGCGGAGTTCCCCAGCGCCGCCGCCGCCGAGACGATCGACGAGGGGAGGAGGACCTGGGTCTGGAAGTTCGACGCCGAGAACGACTGGCCCGAGGTCAGCGCGGCGGGGATCGAGGCCGTGGTCGTGACGTTGTTGAGGGCGATGTTGCCGACCGGGGTCCCGGGGCAGTACAGCTCGTAGGGGCCGGTGAGCCCACCGGGGGGGACCGTCGGCGGCGTCGTCGGGGGAACCGTGGGGGGAACCGTCGGGGGGGGCGTGGATTGGCCCGCGGTCACGATCACCGGCGAGAACGGCGACGTGGCGGGCGGAGCGCTGGCGATTCCGCTCGGGGCGCTGTTGTTCGGATAGGCGGTGCAGTTCAGGTTGAGGTTGCTGCCCGAGATCACGAGCACCAGGCTGACGTCCGCGTTCTGGGCGATCGTGATGGAGCTGCTCGACGCCGTGAACGGTCCCACCGTCTCGGGCGTGGACGGCACCGTCAGGGTCACGCCCGATGGGGGCACCTGTTGGGGGAGCGGAACGGCGAAGGACAAGGCGCCGGTCGGGATCGACGACGGGGTGGCCCCGGCCGCGTCGATGTTCGTCGAGGCGGTCCCCGTCAACGAGGTGTTGCCCAGGGCGGCCGCCGCCGACGCGATCGACGACGGCAACGGGACCTGGACCTGGTAGCCCGTGACGCTGAATTGGTCTCCGGGGGCCGGAGCGGCCGGAGACAGGGTTGCCGACGTCGTGACGTCGTTGAGGACGATGTTGCCGACCGGGGTTCCGGGGCAGTACAGCTCGTAAGGGCCCTCGCTGCCCGGCCCGACCGGCGGAGGCGGCGTGACCGTGGCAACCCCGGTGACGATGACGGGCTCGACGGGCGACCCCGTCGGCGCCGCGGCGCTGATGCCGGTCGGCTCGCTGTCGTTGGGGTACGTGGTGCAGAAGAGCCCGAAGCTGTCCCCGAACTCGGTGACGTTCAGGTTGATCTCACCGACGTCGATGGCGATGGGCCCGCCGACGGCCGTGAACGTGCCCAAGGACCCCGGCGGGGGGGTGGCGACGAACTGCACGCCGGTGGACGGCACAGGGTTGGGAAGCGTGACGTCGAAGGGCATGTCGACGATGGCCCCGTAGGGGTTCGGGTACGGGTAGGGAAGTTGGATCGGCCCCGACTGTGCGATGGGCAGCGGGATGACTTGACCGAAGTTGGCCACGCCCGAGGTGTTGAGGAACATCGACGCGTCCCCCGTGATCGTGGTGAGGCCGAGGCCTTCGGCCTCTTGGGCCACGGCCTGGGGGATCGAGAACTGGGTCTGGAAGCCGGTCAGCTGGAACTGCTGGCCCTGGGACAAGGTGGAAGGCGAGATCGAGGCCGTCGTGGTCGTGTCGTTCAGGACCAGGTCGCCCACCGGGCTTCCCGGGCAGTACAGCTCGTAGGGGCCTGTCGAGGTGACGGGAGTTCCCGGCGGCAGCGGTGGGACCGGCGTCGTGGTCGTGATCGGGAAGGTCCCGGAGGCGGACGCCGTGGCGATCACGGGGCGGATCGGCGGCCCTTCGGGAGCGGTCCCGGTCGAGCCCGAGACGGGGACGCTGTCGTTGGGATAGGCCGTGCACGACATCTTGAACGCCTTGTTCGACAGGGCGGCCACCACCAGCGTCGACTGGTCCTGTGCGATCGTGATGGGGCCGCCGTTGGCGGTGAAGGGCCCGACCGTGGAGGGTGACGCCGGGAAGTCGACCCCGATCCCCGACGCCGGCACGGAGCTCGGGATGGGGACGTCGAAGGCCATCGAGCCGGTGGAGACCTGGGTGGTCGTGGCGCCGTAGGCATCGACGGAACTGGCGGCCAGACCGTTGAAGCTGCTGTTGCCGAGGCCGCCCGCGGCCGACACCAGGCCGGCGGGGAGCGGGATCTGGGTCTGGTAGCCCGTCACGTTGAACTGCTCGCCGGCGGAGAGGCTCCCGGGCGAGATGGTGGCGGTGGTGACGACGTCGTTGAGCACGAGGTCGCCCACAGGGGTGTGCGGGCAGTAGAGCTCGTAGGGCCCCGTCAACGCGGTGGGCGACGGCGGCGGGCTCGTCTGTCCCGCCGTGGCGATCACGGGCGAGACGGGCAGGCCCGGTGGGGTCTCGTTGGTGAAGCCCGACTGTGGCAGCGAGTCATTGGCGTAGGACACGCACTGCAGGTCGAGCAACCCGATGCCCTGGCCGTCTTGGAACGTGGTCTCGGACTCCGAGTTGGAGCTCAGGGTCACGTTGCTGCTCGTCGCCGTGAACGGGCCGACGGTGGCCGGCGCCGAGGGGACCCCCAGTGTCACACCCGAGGAGGGGATCGGGTTCGGGATGGGCACGTCGAAGGCCATGGGCCCCGTCGAGATGGAGGGGGGTGTCGCCCCGGTGGCGTCGATGGTGGTGTCGACGGTGCCGGTCAACGAGGTGAGCCCGGCTGCTTGGGCGGCTTGCACGACGGAAGCGGGAAGCTGCTCTTGGGTCTGCAGTCCGGTCAAGCTGAATTGCTGGCCCGCGCTCGGGCTCGCCGGTGAGAGCGACCCGGTCAGGGTGACGTCGTTGAGGACGATGTTTCCGAGCGGCGTGTTCGCACAGAAGGTCTCGTACGGAGCGGTGTCCGCGAACGCCGAAGACGTGAGCGCTTGTGTGATGACGCCGGCGACCAATGAGGAACCGACGATCAATGCGAGCGCGCCGACGATGCTCAGCCGGGTTGCGACGGCCTGGAAGCGTCCCACTGTGACCCCCTCTGCCCCGCCAGCTGGGAGATCGGGCCCTCAATCGGCGAAGGGTGTGTATGTACCAGCCATGGCAGCAGTCCGCGGGCTCGGCCGCATCCCCAAGATTGATGAACCTCGCAGAGTGACGGACCGTGACAGCAAGGTCAGGTCCTAGGAGGTCGGCGGGACGTCGGTGACGTAGGCACGATCCGTGTGGTCGACCTCGAAGCCGAGCTTCCTGTAGAGCCCGACGGCGGGAGCGTTGTCGGCGTCCACGTAGAGCATGGCCGTGGTGATGCCCCGGGACGACAGCGAGTCGAGGCCGGCCACGACGAGGTCCCGCCCGAGGCCGAGCCCCTGGAAGTCGGGGTCCACCGAGATGACGTAGATCTCCCCCAACGGAGGCTCGGTGTCGTGGTGGATCTTGGTCCAACACGAGGCGGCCAGCCGCCCGTCGCGCTCGTGGAGGAGGAAGCCGTCGGGATCGAACCAGGCCTCGGACTCGCGCTCGAGGATGGTGTCGAGATTCCATCCCCCTTGTTCAGGATGGGAGGCGAACGCCCGGTTGTTGACCTCGAGCCATGCCGCCTCGTCGATCCCGGGCTCGAAGGGCCGTGTGGCGACGCGAGGGTGGTCGTCTTCGACCGGCAGGGGACGGCGCATCTGGTACAGGTCCCGGCCGCGGCGGAGACCGCAGGTGTCGGCCATGGCGTCGGTCTGGGGCGTGGGCTTCGGGACCCACAGGTGCACGTGGCCCCCGCCCTGGTGGGCCACCTCGCGCAGCGCCGCCGAGAGCAGGCTGATGCCGACCTCGGCGTCGGGACCGCGGTGATCGGGACGAATCACCACCTCGACACCCCAGGTGTCGTGGCCGCGGCTCAATTGCGCGTACCCGACCAGAGGCCCGTGGGACGGCTCCCGTGCCACGAAGCCGGCGAAGCCTTTGCGGCCCCCGTGGACCAGGTCGAGCCACTTGTGCTCGCCGAGCGGGTAGTGGCCGTCGGCGACCAAGGCGTGCTGGAGGAGCTGCGACACCTCGGCGATGTCGGACTCGCCCATCCGGCGTTTGACCTCGACGGGGTGCACGGCCGAAGGCTACCCGGGGCTCTCGAGGGGCTCGTGGGACGAGGGACTGTCCGGGCGGGCGGTGAGCCGATGAGCTCGGCGGTCCGCTCGGTACTGTGAAGGCCATGGCTCGGCCCAGTTCCCTGCGCGGCCGGGCGCGTGAGGTGGTGTCGCGCCTGGGGCGCGAGTACCCGGGCACCGCGGCCGAACTGTGCGCGCTCGAGCACGACGGGCCGTTCCAATTGCTTGTCGCGACGATCTTGTCGGCCCAGTGCACCGACGAGCGGGTGAACATGGTGACCCCAGGCCTGTTCGCGGCCTACCCCACTCCCGGGGCGCTGGCGGCGGCCCGGCTCGAGGATCTCGAGGAGCGGATCCGGTCCACGGGGTTCTTCCGGTCCAAGGCCAAGAACCTGGTGGGGATGGCCCGCGCCGTCACCGATCGGTTCGCTGCGGAGGTGCCGTCGTCGATGGAGGACCTCACCAGCCTGCCCGGCGTGGGGCGCAAGACGGCCAACGTGGTGCGCAGCGTGGCCATGGGACTGCCCGGCCTGCCCGTCGACACGCACGTGGGACGCCTGACGCGTCGGCTGGGCCTGACGGCGCAGACCGACCCGGTGAAGGTCGAGAGCGAGATCGACGCGCTGGTCCCGCCCGAGGAGTGGGGGGCGTTGAGCTTGCGCCTCATCCTGCACGGGCGGAAGGTGTGCCGGGCCCGCTCCCCACGGTGCGAGGAGTGCGTCTTGGCGGACATCTGCCCCTCTGCCGAGGTCCCCCTGCGCTGAGGAGTTGGGCTGATGTTTTGTGGCCGCACATGGAAGGTCCTGGCGGCGCGTGGTGTTGTAGGAGAAGCGGAACCGGTTCCCGCCACCTGGTTCCGATGGGCGCGGCCGGGTCCGCCGCCTGGCCCGCCTGCGCGACGGCGCCCGTAAGGGCGCCGTCGACGCGTTCAGCGGCGCCGTCGAGGGGCCGAGGTGATGCGACCGAGCCTTCGTCCGGCGCCGGTGAGGGCGCGTTCCACCGCGAAGAGCTCGGACGCCGTGTCGTCGTCGTGGTCGGAGGCAGCCTGATCGGCGATCACGGCCACGCGCTGGCGCAGCTCCTCGAGCGCGGTCGCCAAGGAGGACAGCTCGGCCAGGGGGGCGGACACGTCCTGATGATGACCGATCCGGGGCAGGGATGCGAAGCGTCGGAAGCCGGTCCCGAGGTCGTGGCGCGGCGCCGCGCCCGAATCCGGGCCCCTCACCAGGACCGGAGGGCTCGGACACCCCGAGTACCATCGAGTGCCCGTGTCCCTCGAACGCCTCGACCTGCGTGGTGTGCCCGTCGCCGGGCTGGCCGAGCTCCTGCCGCGCCCGCCGGCGGGGGAGACCTTCCCCACCGAGGTGGTGCGCGCCGTCCTCGAGGAGGTGCGCGTTGGTGGTGACGAGGCGGTCCGGGCGCTGACGAAGCGTTTCGACGGCGTTGACGTGGGCACCCTGCGCGTGCCCAGGGGGGAGATCGACGCCGCCTTGGCCGGGATCGATCCGGGCCTGCGGGCCGCCCTCGAGGTGGCGTACGCGAGGATTCTGGCCTACCACCGCCACGACCCCGGGCCACCCGCCGACTTCGAGAACGACGGGGTCGTGATCCAACATCTCCTGCGGCCCGTGGCGCGCGCCGGGCTGTATGCCCCGGGAGGAAGGGCGCGCTATCCCTCGACGGTGCTCATGTGCGCCGCCCCCGCTCGGGTCGCCGGTGTGGGGGAGCTCGTCCTGTGCGTGCCGCCGGGGCCCGACGGCACCGTGGCGGCCGAGACCTTGGCGGCTGCGGCCATCGCCGGGATCGACGAGGTCTACCGCGTGGGCGGCGCCCAGGCCGTGGCGGCCATGGCGTTCGGAACCGAGTCCATCCGGAGCGTCGACGTGATCGCCGGCCCCGGCAACCGTTATGTGGCCGAGGCCAAGCGGCAGGTGTCGGGGATGGTGGGCGTCCCCTCCGCCTTCGCCGGGCCCTCCGAGGTGGTGGTGGTCGCCGACGCCGGCACCCCGGCGGCATGGGCCGCCATCGACCTCGTGGTGCAGGCCGAGCACGGCCCGGACGGACTCGCCTGGTTGGTGACATGGTCGGCCGAGACCGCCGACGCCGTCGAGGCCGAGGTGGACAGCTTGGTGGCGGCCTCGCCGCGGCGGGCCGAGCTCGAGGCGACCCTGGGCACGGGCGGGTACGTGGTGCTGGTGGACGGGCCGGAGGAGGCCGTTGCCGTCGCCAACGTGGTGGCGCCCGAGCATTTGGAGCTGCTCGTGGAGGGTGCCGCCGGACTGCTCCCGCTGGTGCGTTGCGCCGGCGCGGTGTTCCTCGGGCCCTACGCGCCCGCCAGCGTGGGCGACTACGTGGCCGGGCCCAATCACGTGCTCCCCACAGCGCGGACGGCGCGTTTCGCGTCGGCACTGCGGGTCGACGACTTCCGCACCCACATCCACGTGGTGTCGTTGGACGGCGCCACGCTCGCCCGCCTCGCACCCCACGTCGCCGCCATCGCGCAGGCCGAGGGGCTGCCGGCGCACGCCGCGTCGGTGATCGTGCGGGGCGGCCCGTGATGGGCGGTCCCGTCCCGCTGCGCCCTGATCTGAGTCTGTTGTCGGGGTACCACTCTCCCCAGGTCGACGTCGAGGTGCGCCTCAACACCAACGAGTCCCCCTTGCCGCCGCCCGAGGAGTGGCTCGCCGAGCTGCGCCACGAGCTCGGGCACATCGACTTCAACCGCTACCCCGACCGTGACGTCACCGCGCTGCGCGCCGCGCTCGGGGAACTCCACGGGATCGACCCGGCCCGGGTGTTCTGCGCCAACGGGTCCAACGAGGTGTTGCAGTGCCTCTTGCTGGCCTACGGGGGGGCCGGTCGTCGCGCCGCGTTGTTCGAGCCGACCTACGCGCTGCACAGCCACATCGCCTCGCTCACCGCCACGGAGGTGGTGCGCGCCTGGCGCGGCCCGGACCACCGTGTGGACCTCGAGACCGTGGACCGGCTCCTCGAGGAGTCCCAGCCGGTGGTCACGTTCCTGTGTTCGCCCAACAATCCCACCGGCCGGGCCGAGCCGCCCGAGGTCGTGGCGCACGTCCTCGAGCGAGCCCCGGGTCTCGTGGTCGTGGACGAGGCCTACGGACAGTTTGCGCCTTGGAGCGCGCTCGACCTCCTGCGCCACGGCACGCCCGGGGCGGACCGACTGGTCGTGGTCCGGACCTTCTCCAAGACGTGGTCGATGGCGGCCTGTCGCCTCGGCTACATGGCGGCCCACCCCGACGTGGTCGCAGCCTGTGAGGCGGTGGTCCTGCCGTACCATCTCGACGCGGTCACGCAGGCGGCGGGGCGGCTGGCGCTCCGGCACGTCGACGCCATGGAGGCGCGCGTGGCGGCCATCACCGAGGAGCGGGGCCGCATCGCCGCCGCGCTCGGTGAGCTGCCCGTGGAGTCCTGGCCCTCGGACGCCAACTTCATCCTGTTCCGGCCGGCGGACCGGGCCGCCACCGACGTGTGGCAGGACCTCCTCGACGCGTCGGTGCTGGTGCGCGACTGCTCGAGCTGGCCGGGCCTCGACAATTGCCTCCGTGTCACGGTGGGGACGCCCGAGGAGAACGACCGCTTCCTGAGCGCCCTGGGCTCGAGCCTGGACGCGGCGCGCCCGTGAGGGGCGAACCGGCGAGGTCGGCCCGATGGGCCCGGTCGAGCGCGTAACCTTGGCGACTTCATGACCGACGCCCCGCGCGCCGCCACGCGCCGACGACGGACCAAGGAGACGGCCATCGACGTCGCCTTGACCCTCGACGGCACCGGTTCGGTGGACGTGGAGACGGGCATACCGTTCTTCGACCACATGCTCTCCCAGCTCGGCCGCCACGGGGGGTTGGACCTGATGCTCAAGGCGAGCGGCGACCTCCACGTCGACGCCCACCACACCGTCGAGGACGTGGGCATCGTGCTCGGCGAGGCCCTGGCCCAGGCGCTCGGGGACAAGGCCGGCATCCGCCGCTTCGCGTCCATCGCACTGCCTCTCGACGAGGCATTGGTGGAAGTGGCGCTCGACATCTCGGGCCGGCCCTATCTCGCCTATGACGTGAGCTTCGGGCCCGATGTGGCGCCGCTGGGCTCGCCGTCTTTCGACCCCCAGTTGGCCGAGGAGTTCTGGCGCGCCTTTGTGACCGCGTCGGGGATCACGTTGCACATACGCCTCGTGACGGGGAAGAACACCCACCACGTCCTGGAGGCCTCGTTCAAGGGCGTGGCGCGCTGCGTGCGGGACGCGCTGCGGGTGGAAGGCGGGGACGTGCCCTCCACCAAAGGCACGTTGGGCAACGCCGAAGGGGCATGACGATGGAGCGAGGAATCGCCGTCCTCGACTACGGCATCGGCAACCTGGGCTCGGCGCACAAGGCACTCGTGCACCTCGGAGCCGACGCCCGGCTCGTCTCGGATCCGGCCGAGGCGGCGGGCGCCGCCGGGGTGGTCCTCCCCGGTGTGGGCGCATTCGGACGATGCGCCCAGGCCCTGCGCGCCACCGGCCTCGACGGCGCCGTCGACGACGCCCTGGCGCGGGGCGTGCCGTTCCTCGGTATCTGCGTGGGTTTCCAGTTGCTGTACGAGGGTTCTGAGGAGTCTCCGGCGGTGCCGGGGCTCGGTGTGCTGCGCGGGACGGTGCGGTCCCTTCCCCCCGGGGTCAAGAGGCCGCAGATGCAGTGGAACCAGATCGTCACCTGTCCGGGCATCGAGAGCGGGCTCCTGGCCGGCGTGCCCTCCGAGGCGTGGGTGTACTTCGTCCATTCCTATGCACCGGAGATGTCCGACGACGCCGTGGCCACCTGTGACTACGGAGGTGCGGTGGTGGCCGCGGCCGAGCGCGGTCCGGTATGGGGCGCGCAGTTCCACCCCGAGAAGTCCGGTTCGGTGGGTCTCGCCATCCTCGCCAATTTCGTGGCCGTCTGTGGGGACGGGCCGCAGCGAGCGTGAGCGGCACCATGGAGCTCTTCCCGGCCGTCGATCTCCACGACCGGGGCGCGGTACGGCTCGTGCAGGGTGATTTCGGGCGCGTGCGCGGCTACGGCGATCCGGTGGCGCTGGCCCGCTCCTACGTCGAGGGCGGTGCCCGTTGGATCCATGTCGTGGACCTCGACGCGGCGCGTACCGGGGAACCGGTGAACCGCGACGTCGTGTTGCAGATCGCCGCCGCCGTCGACGTGCTCGTGCAGGCGGGCGGAGGCGTGCGGGGGACAGCCGACGCCGCCGCGCTGCTCGACCACGGGGTACAGCGGGTGGTCGTCGGGACAGCTGCGCTCGAGACGCCCGAGCTCGTCGAGTCGTTGGCGGAGCGCTACCCCGGGCGGGTGGCGGTGGGCCTCGACCACCGCGGGGCCGGCGCCGAGCTGGCCGTGCGGGGTTGGGAGCGTCCGAGTGGGACGACGCTGCGGGCCGCGCTCGATCGCCTGGCCAAGGTGGACCTGGGGGCCGTGGTGGTCACCGCCATCGACCGTGACGGCATGCTGGGGGGCCCGGACCTGGTCGGGTTGCGTGCCGCGCTCGACCTGACGGCTCATCCCGTGGTGGCCTCGGGCGGAGTCCGCTCGCCGGCGGACCTGTCCGCCCTGGCCGCGCTGGAGTCCCCGGGACCGGGGAACCGGCACCTGGCCGGCGCCATCGTCGGGACCGCGCTCGTCGAGGGTGCCATGACCGTCGAGGAGGCGATCGCCGCGTGCGTGCCGTCCGTGTGATCCCGTGCCTCGACGTCGATGGGGGACGGGTCGTGAAGGGGGTGCGCTTCGTCGACCTCGTCGACGCCGGGGACCCGGTCGCACTGGCGGCGCGCTATGACGCCGAAGGTGCCGACGAGCTCGTCTTCCTTGACATCACCGCATCGGCCCATGAGCGCGACACGATGGTGGAAGTGGTGTCACGGACCGCGGCGGAGGTGTTCATCCCGTTCACGGTGGGGGGCGGGGTGCGGACGCCCGACGACGCCCGCCGCCTGTTGCGCGCCGGTGCCGACAAGGTCGCGCTCAACACGGCCGCCATCTTGCACCCGGAGCTCATCGTGCAGTTGGCCGACGAATTCGGCTCCCAGTGCGTGGTGGTCGCCATCGACGCCCGGAGGCGAACCCCGGGCTCGGGATGGGAGGTCTTCACCCACGGAGGACGCCAGGGGACGGGTCAGGACGCCGTGGCGTGGGCGGCGCAGTGTGCGACGCTCGGCGCAGGAGAGATCCTCGTCACGTCGATGGACCGTGACGGCACGCGTCAGGGTTTCGACGTCGAGCTCACGCGGACCATCGTCGACACGGTCGGGGTTCCGGTGGTGGCTTCGGGCGGGGTGGGGAACCTCCGGCACCTCGTGGAGGGGGCGACCGAGGGAGGCGCCGATGCCGTGTTGGCGGCGTCGATCTTCCATCGCCAGGAGTACACCGTGGCCGAGGCCAAGTCGTACCTCGCTGCGCACGGGGTCGTGGTGCGGCCGCCGGCGGTCGGGTAGCCCGTGTCGGCGCCCGGCGGGAAGCCGCGGGGGAAGTCGCCGAGCGCCGTGGGCGACGCGCGGGATCGACTACGGTTCGGCCGTGGCTCCTGAGAGGAAGGCATCTCGATCCACCTCGCCCTCTCCGTCGCCCAAGCAGCCCATCACGATGCTCGCCGATCGTGTCCTGGCACAACAGCCGGTCGCCGAGGGTGAGCGGCGCTCACGCTCGGGCATCCTCATCCCCGCCACCGCGCAGGTCTCGCGCCGCCTGCTCTGGGCCGAAGTGGTCGCCGTCGGACCGCATGTCCGTTCGATCAAGGTCGGAGACAAGGTGCTGTTCAACCCTGAGGACCGGTTCGAGGTCGAGGTGCAGGGCGACGAGTACGTGATCCTGCGCGAGCGCGACATCCACGCCGTGGCCTCCGAGCGGATCGACAGCGGCACGGGGCTGTACCTGTAGGGCGGGTGCCGAAGCACCCTCAATTGGGGTTGGCGTCACCGAACTGCGGCAACCACAGCGCGGCGGGGACCGGCGCAGGCGGGACGTGCAGGCCTGGCGAAACCGGTTGCGGCTCGGGTGCCGGCGGGGCCGGAGCTCCGCCTTCGACCTTGCCGTCGACGTTGCCGTCGACGTTGCCGTTGCTGTCGACGAGTGGGGGGAAGCGCTCGTCGATCGTCTCGTAGGGCCGAGGGGGCTGCTTGACGAGCCCACGCGACACCCAGTTGCGCTGGTCCGCCCACACCAGGATGGGCGGCAGCACCACCAGCGCGCTCAACAGGGCGACGGTGATGTTGATGGCGACGATGATGCCGAAGTCGCTGAGGAGCGGGAACGACGACAGGCCCAGCACGGCCACCCCGGCGATGGCGGTCATGCCCGAGACCATGAAGGCTCGGCCGGTGCGCCGGGCCGTGGCGTCCATGGCTTGGCGCGGCGTGAGGCCCCGGGCGCGCTCCTCCACGAACCGCAACAGGATCAGTGACGTGAACTCGGTACAGACGGCTACGACGAGCGGTCCGGCCACCGCCGTCACCGGGCTCAGCTTGAGGTGGAAGGCCACGCCGATGAGCGACACCGCTCCCACGGCCACGAGCACCGGCACGAGCGACAGCAGCGCCCGGATGAGGCTGCGCAGGCGCAGCGTGAGGAAGGCGCCCACGAAGAGGATGGCCAGGTAGGTCAGCTGCACCCGGGACTTCTCGAGGTTCTGGATCAGGCCCACGCCCACCGTGGCGATGCCGCCGGGCGCGACGCTGATCCCCGGCGGCGGGTTGATCCCGCCCTCGAGGTCCTTCACCACCGGCGTGAGCTGGTCGAGGGTGTCGGTCCGCCCCAGGAAGATGACGTTGAGCGCCCCCCCGTTGTCGGCGACCGTGGTCTTGTTGATTCCCGGCGGGGCGATGAGGTAGACGGCTTCCATATCGGTCCCGGTGGGTGGGATCTCGTTCATGCCCTTGACCGTGACGAACTGGTCGATGGTGTTGATGAGACCGGCCCCCGGGAACAAGGCGTCGGGATACTTCTTCTCGAGCTGGTGCGAGAAGTTGACCACGTAGGAGACGGTCTGGTTGCTCCAGGGATGGCTGGTCGAGATGCGCATGGCGATCTCGTTGTCGGAGCCCGTCGCCGCCTTCAGCTGCTTGATGTCCTGGATGGCTTGCGAATGCGGGTTCACCCACGAGATCGGGTCGGTCTGGAGGGCGAGCTTCCCCTCGACGGCGATGCCCGAGAGCAGGATCACGACGCTGACGATGGCCAACGGGACA
>Ga0208565_1001228_pt1 | contig 15541 bp, 14 predicted proteins | sample Sb_taG_7_FD_187706 | JGI IMG/M metagenome (GOLD analysis project Ga0208565, IMG submission 187706) | Peat soil microbial communities from Weissenstadt, Germany - Sb_50d_2_FS metaG (SPAdes) (version 2) | ecosystem: Environmental > Terrestrial > Soil > Wetlands > Peat | place: Germany...
TGACGCTGCACTACCTGCGCTTTGGGCCCAAAGTCGTGGACGATGATAGGGGCAAGAACGGAGACGGCCATGAGCGGCGCTGATGTAGCCATGCGCAGCGGGGCGGTGACTCACGGCGGCGATCGCATCCTGCGCTATTCGCTCGTCGAGCGCGTGAATCATTGGATCGCCGGGCTCACTTACATTTATCTTCTGCTGACGGGGCTGGCGTTCTGGTCGCCGTACTTGTTCTGGATGGCGGTGATTTTTGGAGGAGGTCCTGCGTCGCGATTCTGGCATCCGTGGATCGGGCTGGTCTTCTTCGTTTCGATGATGTGGATGTACAAGATGTGGGCTGAAGACATGCGGACGACGAACGCCGACCTCGCGTGGAAAGAAAAGGTTGGCGACTACATCCGCAATCAAGACGATAATCTGCCGCCGATCGGGCGCTTCAATTGGGGGCAGAAGCAGTACTTTTGGGTGATGTTCTGGGGGATCATTTTGTTGCTGATCTCCGGCGTTGGATTGTGGTTTGTGGAAGGCATTCCCTGGAGCTTGCGCTATTTGCGGTACGCCGCGGTGATCGTTCACGTGGGGGCGTCGCTGATCACCATCGGGGCGTTCATCATTCACGTTTACATGGGCACGGCCATGGTGCGCGGCGGATTCACTTCGATCGTGCGCGGGGAAGTATCGCGAGCTTGGGCGAAGAAGCACCACCGCCTGTGGTACGAGAAGGTCACCGGCGACACTTCCGCGCGGAGATGAGCGCGAAGAGCTGGGACGCGCGCATTGCTCGCGCCGCGGATCTTGCCGCTGGGTTTTCTTTTGCGACGGAGCTTCTAAATTTCTACGCTGCGGTCGCGCGTCTTCAGAAGGAACTCGCCGCGCAGTTTGTCTCGAAAAGCCCGCCGCCTCGCCGGAATTTCGGCGGCGGTTTGCGTCACTTGTTAGAACCCGCGGCGCTGTTGCCGCAATTCCCGCGATTTTTGTCGCAAGTCGCCGCGATTGCGCCTCCGCCGCTCGCGGCGTTTGCTGGAGAGCTCGCTAAGAAGCCTGCGGGCGAAATGCAACGGTTGCTGACGCCATACTGGGAGAAAGGCGGCCGCTTCGAGCCGGAGCTCGATGAGCCCGCCACATTCTGCGCGCGCGCATTCCTTCAGCCTTACGCCGAATCTTTGGCCGATTCAATCGAGTTGCCTCCGCCGTCGATCTCACGTGGATCGTGCCCGCTTTGCGATGGCTTGCCGCAGCTCGGCATTTTGCGTCCCGAGGGCGATGGGGCGCGCCGCTCGCTGCTCTGCGCGTTCTGCGGCGCAGAATGGGAGTACCGGCGGATACTGTGCCCTTCCTGCGGAGAAGAAGATGAGAAGAAGTTGTGCGTTTACGCGGCGAAGGAATTCGATTACCTGCGCGTTGAGGCTTGCGATTCTTGCAAAGCTTATATCGTGACCGTCGATCTATCAAAAGATGGCCGCGCGGTTGCGTTCGTGGACGAACTCGCGGCTCTTCCGCTTAGTTTGTGGGCCGGTGAGCAAGGCTATACAAAGGTGCAAAAAAATCTTCTGGGAATGTAGCTGTGGGCCACGCTAGGTTGAACGTCGCTGGGTGCTCGAAAAAATCAATCGTTGCTATCGAAAATCTACGTTGTACTTTCTGCGGCCTCGCGGGTTAGAAATTAACATGGGGAGGAAAAAGCGGAATTCGATCGCCGATTCGAATCCTCGCGGCGCCGGGTTTTACGCGCTCCTCGGCCCACCCCACGGCCGGGACGTCAGCTTCCTCCCCCATTTAATTGCCGGCGGATTTCGGCGGCACGGCCGCGAGAGTTGCGTTCCTTCGCCGGTTGCCCGGTTCTGCGTGTGATGCGGCGTGGTTTCCGCTAGAATCTCATCCCAGTTTCATGGATTTCGACCAACTCACCACCTTCGTGGAAGTCGCCAAGAACGGCAGTTTTTCGCTCGCCGGGCGAAAAGTGTTCCGCTCGCAATCGGCTGTAAGCGCGCAGATCCGTCAACTGGAATTGGAATACGGCGAAAAGCTTTTTGGCCGCGTGGGAAAAGCGGTGCGGCTGACGCCTGCCGGCGAAGTGCTGCTTGAATATGCGCGACGCATGATCTCGATGCGGCAAGAATCGCACCGAGCGATGGCCGATCAAGCCGCCACGCCGCGCGGCAAACTCCTGATCGGCGCGAACGAAGCGACATGCCTCTATGTGCTGCCTGATGTGTTCGCCGAATACCAGCGACTCTATCCCGCAGTGCAAATCAGCATCTATCGCAATTTCGGGCAAAAGATATTGCAGAGAGTGGAAGACGGATCGATCGACGTCGGAATCGTGACGCTGCCGGTAAAGTCGCCGGGGTTGAAAGTGTTTCCGATCTTCCGCGATCGCGTGGTGCTGATGACCAGCCCGAAGAATCCGCTGGCGCGGCACAAGTCCGTGAGCGCGGCGGATATTGCGGAGCAGCCGCTTATTTTTCCGAAGACCGGATTCACGCGGCAGCTATGCGACAAATATTTCCGGCCATTCCGCTCGCACCTGCACGTCGCCATGGAATTGCCGAGCGTGAGTATGATCAAGCGATTTGTTGCGGCGGGACTGGGCGTGTCATTGATTACCGCATCCTATGCCGCTGATGATGAGCGCGCCGGCAAGGTGCGGCTGATTCCCATCAAGGACGTGGAATTGTGGCGAGAACTGGGCTTGATTTATCGGCGCGACCGCCATTTGCCACGATCGGCCACTGCATTTGTAGCGGTAATCCGCCAGCGCGCTGAACATTTCGGCCGTTCGTAGCGCCGACGTCCCTGCCGGCATCTGACGAGCGCAATCGTCGACGAGGGCAAGATTTGTCCGCGGCGCTGTTTGTTCAATACTTCTCTCTCGGTGAGAGGAGAGGTTCGCGCATGATTCCAGGCCCTGGTGACGCTACCGTCGCCGGATGCCGGCGGGGACGCCGGCGCTACGGGGCTGCTGCTGCGTCATGCAATGGATGGTGCCGAGGCCGAGGATTAGATCGCGGCAGGCGATGGGGATGATTTTGCGATCGGGGAACAAGGCTGCAAGCTTGTCTAGCGCAATGCGATCGTCTGGATCGTTAAATGTCGGCACTAGAACGATGCCGTTCGCGATATAGAAATTCGCGTAACTGGCAGGCAATCTCTGGCGGTCGAAATAGACTGGCCGCGGCATCGGGAGCGTTTCAACATTGAGCGGCCGGCTATCCTGATCTTTCATCTTCTTGAGGCGCGCGACGTTCTCCTGCAGCGGCTCGTAATTCAGATCGGCCGGATCGTCTTCAACTACCGCAACGACCGTTGTGGGATTCACAAATCGCGCGAGATCATCTACGTGGCCATGCGTATCATCGCCAGCGATTCCGCGATTGAGCCAGAGCACGTTTGTAACCCCAAAGTAATCGCGAAAGAGTTCCGCATAATCTTCGCGGCCGAATCCCGGATTGCGCTCCTGCACCTTACTCAACAAACACTCTTCGGTCGTGAGCATCGTGCCACGGCCGTTCACATCAATGCTTCCGCCTTCGAGAACTACGCGCCGCTCGCGATGCATCGGCTCCCAGGCGGCGCATTTCAGGCGCGATACCAGCTTTGAAGTCGCGGCATCATCTCGGCGCCAATTTTCGTACTTCGCCCAGCCATTGAATCGCCAATTCGTGATCGCGCTATCGCCGTCCGCATCCTTAATAAAGATGGGCCCGAAATCGCGTATCCATCCACGATCGGTGGGCACCAGATAGAAATCAACGGCGGCGAGATTCGCTTCGCTCTTCTTTAATATCTCGCGCACCTGGCGCTTCATCGCCGCGTCGCGAACCAGAATCCGGACGCGTTCGACGCGCGCCAAATTCCTCACGATGTCGGCGTAAACCCACGGAATCGGTTCGAATTTTCCTGGCCAGTCGGTTTTTTCGTGAGGCCAGGCGAGCCACGTGGCTTCGTGCGGTTCCCATTCGGCGGGCATGCGGTAGCCGAGGGCGTGCGGGACGGGAGGTCGCGCGATCTTCGCTCTCAATCGCGCCATCGTTGCAGGATCGGTGCGTAGGCGTCGATGCGGCGGTCGCGCAAGAACGGCCAGTTCCGCCGGACATCTTCCATGCGGCGCGGATCGCATTCGACGATCAGAATTTCTTCGCGATCCGTCGGCGCTTCCGCGACGACCTGGCCAAACGGATCGCAGACGAATGAATTGCCCCAGAATTCAAGACCGCTATCTTGCGTGCCTTCGTAGCCGACGCGATTCACGGCCGCAACGTAGATTCCATTGGCGATCGCGTGCGAGCGTTGAATCGTCCGCCAGGCGTCGAGTTGCGATGCGCCGTGCTGCTGCTTTTCCGATGGGTGCCAGCCGATCGCCGTGGGATAAAACAAAATGCTCGCGCCGCCTAGGCTGGCGAGGCGCGCGCCTTCGGGATACCACTGGTCCCAGCAAACGAGCACTGCTATGCGGCCGAATCGCGTATCGAAATTCGGAAAGCCCAGATCGCCCGGAGTGAAATAGAATTTTTCGTAGTAGAGCGGATCGTCCGGAATATGCATCTTGCGGTAGAGGCCGAGCAGCGAGCCATCCCCGTCAATCACCACAGCCGTGTTGTGGTAGACGCCCGAACCGCGCCGCTCGAACAGCGATCCGATGATCACAACACCCAGCTCTTTTGCCAACGCCGCCAACGCGTCGCTCGATGGCCCGGGAATCGACTCGGCCAAGCCGAAAAGCTCCGGATTTTCCTCGCGGCAAAAATATTGCGAGCGAAATAATTCCTGCAGGCAAATAATCTGCGCGCCGCGCGCAGCCGCTTCGCGAATTTTCTTCAGCGCGATCGTCAGATTCTCGTCCACCGTGGTCGAGCATTTCATCTGGACGAGCCCAATCGTGAATCGATCCATCATGCTCGAATACTATCACTTCGCGGCCAGACGTATCGACGCGGAAATTCTTTCAAGAATTGTAAGCGGAGAACATGGCTAGCGCCCAAAAGCGGGCAATTACGCCCGCGAATAAGAGCCCGATCACGAGCACAACCCAGCGGTATTTGCGCCACGGCTCACGAAAACCGGATAGCTGCGCGAAGACGTCGGGGAGGTACGCCGCGCAGTACGCCACGTTCGCAAGTACGGCCAAAAGAAAGACAAGGAGCAACTGATTGATTGTCAGAAGCTCCTTCGACTTCGGATAGCCGATCCAGAAGCACGCCAAAACGATCGCGGCCAGAACGGCGTTGTAGATCAGCCGCCGCGGCTCCCAATACCGGATCGCGTCCGTCATTGCTTCGCGGAAGGATTGCGCGTCCATTACGAAAGATTCTAGCCAGTTGTTAAACGGCGAGGCAAACGTCAAGTGCGCTAACTCGGCTTGAAAGGCACTATCGAGGCCCTAGCGCAAACTGGGGCCCAGGTATTTGCGATCATTCCACGCATGAGCCACACATCGTTTGTCACGAGATTGTAATATTCAGGCCATTTTGTCCGTTGACAGAAATGTTCGTGACCTTTAAAGTGAGTTGGTCATGAATTCTCGGAGCCAGAACCCGTCGCCGGCCAAGTGGATGCGCCCCATTACGCGCACCACTACGGATACGCCTTCTGGCACCGCGGGCAGCTGAGCCTAACCCAAAATCAGCAGCCCGAGCCCGCCGCCAGAAGATAGCCTGGCAGGCGGGTTTTTTGTTTTCGGGGCGCTGCGAAGGGCAAAGCAGGGCCGCACATGGCAGAAAACGCAGGCGGGCCTACCCAGCGAAGGTTACCGTCAGAGAAGAGGATGAAATGGCACCCGAGGCTAACGAAATGCATTACGAGGGGAACGAGGAATCGGCCCGCAGCGATGCGGTGCTTAGCGGGCTTGATCGCACGGGCAATCGCGCGAACGAGACGCAGCCGTCGAATCGCGTGCGGGTGATGAAGTTCGGCGGAAGCGTGCTGGTTTCGGCGGAAAATATTTTGCTGGCGGCGCGGCATGTGGCGGAGGCCGCGCAGAACGAGCGCGTCGCCGTGGTTGTATCGGCGCTGCGCGGCGTGACCGACCGTCTCTACAGCATCACGCGCGCGCTGCGGCTTCGCGACGTGCAATCCGCGCTTACCGAGGCTCAGGATGTCGCGCAGCTGCATCTGCACGTCGCGCGGGATCTTTACTCCGGCGATGAGCAGGAATTTCAACTGCGCATCGAGTTGGCCGAGCTTTCGCTGGAGCTGGCCACTGTGGTTTCCGGGGGCGGCGAAGGGCAGACTCCCGCCGAAATCACGGACGAAGTCGTCTCGTTCGGCGAGCGATGGAGCAGCCGCCTCTTCGCGGCAGCTCTGCGCAAGCTCGACGTGAACGCCGAAGCCATCGACGCATTTCATTTCATCGTCACCGACGGCGATCGCGAAGACCCGCATCCGAAGCTCGCGGAGTCGTATCCGAAAATCAACGAGGCGCTGCACCGCTATTTCGAAGCTGGGACGGTCCCGGTAGTCACCGGCTTCGTAGCGGCAACGCCCGAAGGCCGGATTACCACGCTCGGGCGCAACAGCTCAGATTTTTCCGCGGCCATCGTTGCATGCGCTCTGCGCGCGCATGACCTCACGATCTGGACAAGCGTGGACGGCTTCTTCGACGCCGACCCGCGTCACGATGCATCGGCGCAGCAGTTCGAGAATCTTACCTACGAAGAGGCGCTCGAACATTCACAGCGCGGAGCGAGAGTGGTGCATCCGAAGGCTTTCAATTTCCTGATGCACGAGCGCATTCCGCTGCTGGTGCGCAATGCGCTGCGGCCGGATGCTCCCGGCACTTGGGTAGGTAGAGAGGACAAGCGGGAGGCTGCAAGCGGGGGCTCGCGATGACCTGGCGTGTGGGCATCCTCGGCGCTACCGGCGCTGTCGGCCAAAAGATGATTCGAGGGCTGACGGGCCATCCGTGGTTTCGAATCGCGGAGGTCGCGGCGTCGGAGCGCTCGTCCGGGCGCAGCTATCGCGAAGCCGCGCGCTGGATGCAGGAATGCGCGATTCCCGATGAGGCCGCGGATCTCGAGGTGAAGGGAGTCACGCCCGATCTCGATTGCGATTTCGTACTTTCGGCGCTCGATTCCAACGTGGCCGGGCCGATCGAAGAGGATTTCGCGCGAGCGGGATATCCGGTGATTAGCAACACGCGGAACCATCGCATGGATGAAGATGTGCCGCTCGTGATTCCCGAAGTTAATCCCGAGCACTTGAATTTGATTTCGTGGCAGAAAGAGCGGCGCGGGTACACCAGCGGATATCTTGTGACGAATCCGAATTGCTCGACGGTAGGATTGGCGATGGCGCTCAAGCCGCTTGAGGATGCTTTCGGCGTGGCTGAAGTATTCGTCGTCACCATGCAGGCGCTTTCGGGGGCGGGCTATCCCGGCGTTGCTTCGCTCGATGCTATGGAAAATGTGATTCCGTTTATCGCCGGAGAAGAAGAGAAAATGCAGAGCGAGCCGCGAAAACTTCTCGGGCGTCTGGCGCAGAATTCTATTCAATTCGCGGAGATTAAGATCAGCGCTCAGTGCAATCGCGTGCCGGTGATTGACGGCCATCTCGAATCTGTATCCGTGAAGCTCAAGAGCCGCGCCGCGGCAGCCGACATAAGCGAAGCGCTGGCCTCGTTCACCGGCGAGCCGCAAAAACTCGGACTGCCGACGGCTCCCGCGCATCCGATTCTGGTGAGCAGCGAGGAGGACAGGCCGCAGCCGCGGCGAGATCGCGATGCAGGGCGTGGCATGAGCGTGAGCGTCGGGCGGATTCGTCCCTGCGCTCTCGCTGATTTCAAATTCACCGTACTCGTTCACAACACGATTCGCGGCGCCGCCGGTGCCGCGATTCTGAACGCCGAACTGCTTGCCGATCGCGGGATGTTGCCACATCGCGGCCGCGTCGAGGATTCCGTTGTAGCGCGCAAGCAGGTGTGAGAAATTTCATGGCGATTTTCCGCTCGAGCGAAACTTTGTAGCCGAGCCACAAGCAGGTCGAGATGACTAGTTCAAAATCGAAACACGCAAGCGCGCGCACGCCGCGCGCCGGAATGGGATCGAGCCCGCGAATCGCGGTCCTCGGCGCCGGAAAGATGGGCGGCATTTTATTACAGGCGTTTCTGAAGCGCGGACTATTCCGCCCCGAAGCCGCGTGCGCAACGCTCTTTCATGCCGAAAAAGCCGCGTCGCGGGAGAAGACTCTTGGCGTCGCTGTCTTTACCGATAATCTCAAGGCCGTTCGTCAGGCTGACATCATTCTCGTCTGCGTGAAGCCACAAATCGTGCGTTCGGTGATGGAACAGATTCGCCCCGCGCTGCATAAGGGAAAGCTGATCGTCTCGATCGCCGCGTCCGTGCCGACGTCCTATATCGAAAAAGTTTTGCCCTCCGGCATTCCCGTGGTGCGCGCGATGCCGAATACGCCGTGCTTCGTCGGCCACGGCATGACCGCCGTTGCAGGCGGCTCGCACGCCAAGCCTGAGCATCTCGAGACTGCGCGGAAATTATTCGAAGCCGTGGGCCGGTCGGTAATCGTCGATGAAAAGCACATGGATGCGATCACCGGGCTCTCCGCTAGCGGGCCTGCGTTCATTTACATCATTTTGGAATCGCTGGCAGAAGCTGGCGTGAAGGTGGGATTGCCGCGCGATTTGGCCACTTTGCTTTCGGCGCAGACGGTGGAAGGCTCTGCGAGTATGGTGCTCGAGACCGGCGATCATCCGGCACTTTTGAAGGAAGCAGTTACGACTCCGGCTGGATGCACGATCGATGGCATTCTCGAACTAGAAGACGGCAAGCTGCGCGTAACGCTAATCAAAGCCGTGGTGAAAGCCGCCGAGCGCGCCAAAGAGTTGCTGTTGCAAGGGTAGCGCCAGCGCTACTTAAGAATTTGCTCGAGCGCCGAGCGCAATTTGCCGGCATCGGCCTCAACACTCATCCTCTGCCGCGCCAAATCCTGCGCGCTGCGCCGACGCAAACTGCTCTCCGGATCCTTGAGCTGATTCCCGGTGAGAATTGCTACGACATCCGCGCCGGCTTCAATCTTTCCGCGGCAGCGAAGTTTGCGGATCCCAGCTAAGGTCGTCGCTGAAGCAGGCTCGCAGCCGATGCCATCGCGCGCCAGCGCCGCCTTGGCCTCGAAGATTTCATCATCGCTCAGCGACTCGGCCATTCCATCCGTCGCGCGAATCGCCCGAAGAGCTTTTTTCCAATTCACCGGATTGCCGATGCGAATGGCGGTCGCTTCCGTGTGTGGCTCCGCGATTGGCGTCAACTCGGCAGCGGCCGCAGCCAACATGCGATAGAAGGGATTTGCGCCCTCGGCTTGCGTGACGACGAGCCGCGGGAGCCTCTCGATGAATCCCCATCGCCTCAATTCGCAGAGCCCTTTTCCGATCGCCGAGACATTTCCCAGATTCCCGCCCGGAACGACGATGTAATCCGGCACGCGCCAGCCGCGCCGCTCGAGAATTTCGAAGGTGATGGTCTTCTGGCCTTCGAGACGAAATGGATTGAGCGAGTTCACGAGGTAGAGATTCAACTCGCGGGTCAAGGACTGCAGAAGTTGAAACGCTTGATCGAAATTTCCCGCGAGCTCGATCACTGTTGCGCCGAACTCGAGCGCCTGCGCGAGCTTCGCGGGCGTGACCTTTCCGGCCGGCACGAAGACGAGAGATTTCATACCGGCGCGAATGGCGTACGCGCTCATCGACGCTGAGGTATTTCCAGTCGAAGCGCACGCGACGACTCCGCAGCCCAGGATGGCAGCTTGTGAGACGCAGGCGGTCATGCCTAGATCTTTGAACGAGCCGGTGGGATTCGCACCCTGATGTTTCACCGTCAACTTCACTCCGCCGGCCCATTTGCCCGCGTGCGGAGCTTCGACGAGCGGCGTGTTGCCTTCCGCCAGCGTGACGACTCCCTTGCCCTCAGCGATGAAAGGAAGAAGCTCGCGAAAACGCCAGACGCCACTTTGGTCTTCGATCAGGCTGCTCGATTTGCGCTTCTGCCACGATGCAAGCGACGCCGCGCGATCCGGCGCCGGCATTTCATATTCGACGTCGAGCAGGCTGCCGCACGCGTCGCACCTGTACTCTCTCGCCTCGAGCGAGTGCCGCCGCCGGCAGCTAGCTTCGATACATTGTAGGAACGCGGTGGCCATCGGTCGAAGTTGGTGCCGCGTCGCGTGCAATCAATTTCGCAGCAACCAGGAAAAAGTATAATCGGCGAGGCGATTCAGGTAAACGCAGGAACGTGCAAGTGTGTCCTGGCACGGTACCGCCGGCGGGGACGCCCTTCGAGGATTAGGGCAAGCCGGCGCTACCTAAGAATTTGCGCGCCGCGATTGTCGGCTTTGAGATGCGTTGCGCGAGCCTTTACTCCATTGCCGCTGAACTTCTCGACGAGGGCGTCACCAATTTCAGTGGCATTCTTCGTGGCAATCGCCATTACTGAAGATCCCGCGCCGCTGATAAATACGCCGGCGAGACCTTCATGCCGGAAGTCGAGGCAATCCGCGATGCCCGGAATCAGTGCACTGCGATACGGCTGATGGATGCGATCGCAAAAAATCTCGGGAGTGAGGCCGCTGCCGGAGCAGAAGGCAGCCGTCAGCAGTGCGACGCGCTGCAGATTCTGCACCACATCCTGCCGCGAATACTTTGCGGGCAGCACGCTGCGAGCCTTCTCGGTCGGAAGCGGGCGATCCGGCGTGACGGCAATGAAGTCGAGCGATTCCGAAACATCGCAACGGTGAAATAGAACTTCGCCCGGGCCGCCGCTATCTCCGCCTGCTGTCGCGGCCACGACGAAGCCGCCGCAAAGCGCAGCCGTGACATTATCGGGATGATGTTCGAGAGTCGCAGCTTCGCGCAGCAGCAGCGCACGTTCGGGCGTGCGTCCTGCCAGTTCCGCACCGATCAGCAATCCCGCGATAATCGCTGCGGCGCTCGAGCCGAGGCCTACGCCAATAGGAATGTCGTTTTCGATTTCGATTCGAGCGCCGGCGATTTCCGCCTTGGCCGCTGCGGCAAAACTTCGGATCGCTTTGACAATGAGATTCTCTTCGCCGCTAGGGACCCGGTCCTCATTCACTCCGCGATAACGAACCTCGAATCCGCCTGACGAGCGCGGCTCGGCTGAAACTCGCAGATGGAGATTCAGCGCAATCGCCGCGCAATCAAAGGCGGGTCCGAGATTGGCCGCGCTCGCCGGAACTTGGACGCGAACGGCCATTACGCGCTAGGCAGTGGCTGTGGCTGCCACCGCAGTCCCCATGAATTTCTCAAATGCGGCGATCTTCGGCTCGATCGCGTCTTCAAGCTGAAAACGCCCGGCCAGCGCGTCCGTCGTTTTCAGGCCGTTGCCCGTGATGCACAGCACCGTTTCCTCATCGGCGCCGATGCGGCCCTGTGCGATTAGCGATTGTGCGCATGCGACCGTTACTCCACCCGCGGTCTCGGTGAAAATTCCCTCGGTCGCCGCGAGCAATTCAATCCCGGTTACGATGTCCGCATCCGAGCAATCTTCTGCCCAGCCTCCGCTCGAACGAATCACGCGCGTGGCATAAATTCCGTCCGCCGGATTGCCGATCGCCAACGAGCGCGCAATGGTCTTCGGCTTTTGCGGATCAATCTCATCCTTCGCATTCTTCACCGCATCTGCAATCGGCGAGCAGCCCGTAGCTTGCGCTCCGAAGAATTTCACGTTCTTCGCCTCAACCAGCCCGAGCGTAACCAGTTCGCCGAACGCTTTGCTTATCTTCGTGATCAACGAGCCCCCGGCCATCGGCACAACCACGTTATCCGGCAAGCGCCAACCAAGCTGCTCGGCGATCTCATACCCGACCGTCTTCGAGCCCTCCGCATAATACGGCCGCAAATTGATGTTCACGAAGCCCCAGCGATAGCGATCGGCAATCTGCGAGCATAGCCGATTGACCTGATCGTAGTTGCCAGCGATCCGAGTAACGCGCGCCCCATAAACTTGCGTCCCCACCACTTTCGCCGCCTCAAGATCTGCGGGAATAAAGATCCAAGCCTCGAAGCCATGCCGCGCCGCCTGCGCCGCAACTGCATTCGCGAGATTGCCAGTCGAAGAGCAGCTCACAGTCTCAAATCCAAAGTTCTTCGCCTGCGCCAGAGCCATTGCGACGACGCGATCCTTGAACGAAAGTGTCGGGAAGCAAACCGCGTCGTTCTTCACCAACAGCCGCCGGCTTCCAATCCGCGCTCCAAGCCGCGGTGCGGTCACTAGCGGCGTCATGCCCACCGGCAGGCCCGAATCGTACCCCTCGGGCTTCGGCAGAAGCTCTGCATATCGCCAAAGATTCGTCGGACGCGCAGCAATCGCCTCGCGAGTGAATTTCCCGCGGACGGCGTCGAGGTCGTAATGCACTTCCAGAGGAGCCATGCAGTCTTCACAGATCGACGAGGGTTTATTGCCGTGGTCGCGATGGCACTCGCGACATCGCAACGAGTAATGCACGCTCATAGCCTACTCTCCGCGGCTGCGCTGGGCCCTGCGCGCCCATAAATACAAAAAGCCTCATCCGGGTTTAGGGGAATGAGGCTCGACACCACGCCTCCGAATCTTCATGTCCCCCGCGAACCGGGCGGGAATTGGCACCGAGCGACCAGTTAAACTACCTGGTCCGGTTGTCGTGGCGTCGTAGGGCCCGTACCCCTCAGCCACTCTGCATGAAATTCGGTGCACGCCCTTTCGAGCGTGCTTTCACAATGGTAGGACGGCATGCATATCGCGTCAAGCTCCGATTCACAAGCACACCGGCAGTCGCCTGCGGCAAGCCAAAAGCAGCCTCGATTGACGCACCAGGGTTCTTTACTTAGTATGGACCGCACCGAAATTCGGAGTCCCCGGGAAGACGAGCCGGATCGCCATGAAGCATCGCCGTCGCGGCAAGCCCTCACCTCCGGCCAAATCATCCACAGCGCGCCGAGCTCCCGCAAAATCCGCCGAGCCGCACGCCGCGCATCACGGCTCCCACATCATCGCCGACGTTCTTATAGGCCTGGCGATCGCACTGCTGCTCACGACGGTGAACTGGGGCATCGAGAAGACCGCGTTCGGTGAGCAATTCCGCGAGTCCACCTACGATGTGCTGCAGCTCCAACTCATGTCTAAGTTCGATCCGGCCAATCTCGAAATAACGGTCGTGGACATCACCGGCATCCCTACAAGGCGAGCGACCTCGCATGACTACGATTACACCGACCGCCAGCAGCTCAAAAATCTGGTTCAGAAAATCGCCGCGCAACGCCCGCGCGCCATCGGCGTCGACGTCGATTTCACTCCCTATCCCGATCAGATGTCGGACGACGACGAATTTCTCACTTACTGCGCGAAGCTGAGGAAGCTCGACCCCGCCAGTTCGCGGCCGGGCGTGCCGATTTACGTTGCCACGTTTCAATCGCTGCTGCTCGGACCTGCGTTCGCGCTTTATGAACCCGATTACGCCCCGCTCGCGGCCTACGCCGGCTTTCCGCTGGCCGGCGAGGATGAAACGCCCAAGAAAATGGTCGATTCCGTCGTCGTTCACTACATCGACGAAAATCACAACACGCAGGATTGGACCGTCCCATCGCTTTCCGCCGCGACGGCCGGAGTACCGATAGCGCCACCGGCCAAATGGGCGTCCTGGGCGATCGATCGTGTGAGCAACGTCACCAAGGAAGGATTCAACTCCACCGAGTTCTACGTCAATTATGGCCCACTCGATGGAATCATTGCGCGAACAATTGCATGGGACGATTCGCGAATCGGCACGGATGCGCACCTGCTGGATGGAAAGATAGTCCTGATTGGCCGCGGCCAACAGGCGACATCCAGCGGCGATCGCCACATACTTCCCGGCCACCGGGGAAAGCTCTTTGCCGGCGTCTACATTCACGCTTGCGCCGCCTATACGCTGCTGCACCACCCGCTGCAGAAGCTGACTTTCAAAGGCCGCACGGCGCTCGATATCTCGCTTTCGCTTCTCGTCTTGATCCCTGTGGCATTGGTGCGCTGGCGCTATCGAGCCGCGGAACCCCACGGCGGGATTGCGCATCACAGGCTAAGTACCGTTTTGACTGTCATTACCGCCGTCGTCGCGTTTGCGGCGGGGGTCTATGCCGTCAACGTGCACCATTTGATGTGGGACGATTCGCTCTTCGTCGCCACGGCGCTGCTCATTGAAGGCCTGGTGGAACGACGCCTGGTGAGCACCGTCCAGTTCATTGCGCATCTATTGACGCTGGGATGGGGTTTGTTATTGTTCAAACAGGACGAGGGCGGCAACAGGCAGCTCGATGAAGAAACCCGTGGACACTAAGATTATTCAAAACCTCCCGTCCTGGCTGCGCGTGTGCGGCTTGCTGCTGGTGGTGCTGGCTGGGCTCGCCGGCACTCCGCGAACTGCGCGGGCGCAACAGACCGCGTTTGCCGGCATCGTTACCGATGTCAATTGCAAAGCTGAAGTGAAAGAATCAGGCAACGACACGCCGCGCCCCCTGGCGGTCGGCAACGGCAATCGGCGCCCGTTGATCGCGGGCGAACAACTGCGCTGCACCGGGCCCGGCAGCATGACCGTGGTTCTCGCCGAAGGCCGCAAGCCCATTTCCAAATCCGATGGCTGGTTCGCGGTCCAGCAGGGCGCGATACTTCAGGGCATGGCGAAGTATGCCGAGCCCGCTTTCACGCGCGGCGCGTCGCCCGATGATTCTATCTTCATGTCTCCGCCGTCAGATGGCACGGCCGAAATCGAGCATCTGATCGTTCGCTGGAAAACCGCCGGAATTCAGGGCGACGTCACGCTCTCGCTTTCGCCGCAGGGCAGCGAGCACGAACTCTGGCGTCAGGCCGCAGTTCCAGGAGCGAGTGGTTCGCTCGACTCGGACGGCTTTCGCCAGGTGTTGGCCGCGTATCGCGAGCGCGGAGCCTCGGCGCCGCTGTTGCTGAAAATGCAGGACGCCGCGGGCAAAAATTACGAGGTTTCCTTCTCTCTGCTCGCCACGCGCGATGAAGACGATCTGAATCAAATGCTGACCGAGTGGAATTCCCGCGACGCTATAGTGCGCTATCTCGGCCGCGCCTCGACCTATTCATCTTTCGGCCTGTTCGTCGAAGCGGCCGAGGAGTACGAATCCGCGCTTCGCGAAGCGCCCGACAGCTCTCTGCTGCTGCAGTTGACGGCTGCGGCCGAGCGGCGCATCGGCAATTCGACGCGCGCTGCCGAGCTCGCACAGAAGCTCGATCGCGCGATGGCCAAGTCCGAATGAGCGCCCGGCGAGCCTGAGGAATCCCACTCGATGCCAAATCGCACAGACAGCCCGCGCGTCGCATTTCAAGGCGAGCGCGGCGCCTTCAGCGAAGAGGCCATCGTCTCGCTGCTCGGCGAGAACGTGCGGCTCGTGCCCTGCGACACGTTCGAGGGCCTCTTCGCGGCCATTCCCGCCGGCATTGCCGACCTTGCGCTCGCGCCTCTTGAAAATACGCTGGCCGGGTCCGTCCATCAGTCCTACGATCTTCTGCTCGAAGGTTCGCTTCTGATCGTCAATGAAGTC
>Ga0208565_1001233_pt1 | contig 15507 bp, 9 predicted proteins | sample Sb_taG_7_FD_187706 | JGI IMG/M metagenome (GOLD analysis project Ga0208565, IMG submission 187706) | Peat soil microbial communities from Weissenstadt, Germany - Sb_50d_2_FS metaG (SPAdes) (version 2) | ecosystem: Environmental > Terrestrial > Soil > Wetlands > Peat | place: Germany: Weissenstadt...
GGCTTCCGCTGGTCGGGCATGATCCCGTCGGGTTCCGATGTCATTTCCCTTGCACCCGTTTTTTCCTGCCCCGCCCGGATCCTCGTCGATCCATGAGCTCACAGGGGCTCTACCAACATACCCAGCCGCCCGATCGGAAGTTTCCCGATTTCTCCGCGTGCCGCTTGCATTGACACCTTGTGTAAAAAAATGAAGGCCCGTTCAGGACTTCATCGCGTCTCCCGGGAGCACGCGGTGGCCGTGCAGGAAGTCGGCGGCGGACACCGGCTTCTTGCCCGGGAGCTGGAGGAGCAGCAGGCGGACGGCGGCAGCTCCGGCGGCGACGATGAGGCGGTCGGCGCCGGCTTCGACGACGGTGCCGGGCGGTCCTTGTTCGGGGCTCTCGACCGGTCGCGTTTGGTGGATGATCAGACGCAGAGGGCCCTTCGAGGACGGGTCCTTGGAGATCCAGGTGGTGGAGCAGAGGGGCCATGGCTGCATGGCGCGGACGAGGTTGTGAATGGCGGGCGCGGGCAGAGACCAATCGATGAGGCCGTCTTCCTTGCTCAGCTTGGGGGCCATGGTCACCTTGGATCGATCCTGGACAGTGATCCGCGCGGTGTTTGCCGCGATGTCCGCAATCGCTTGGGCAATGAGCGGAGCGCCGAGCGCGGCAAGGCGGTGCTCGAGCTCGCCCGCGGTCTCATCGGCGCCGATCGGCGTGCGGGCGACGGCGATCATGCCGCCGGCGTCGATCCGGGGCGTGATCCGGATGACCGTGACGCCGGTCTCGGTCTCGCCGTGCTGGATGGCCCGCGCCACGGGAGCAGCGCCGCGGTAGGCGGGCAAGATCGAACCGTGGAGATTGATCCCGCCCAGGGTCGGAATCGCCAGCAGGTCGGGCGAGAGAATCTGCCCATAGGCCGCGGTCACCAGCAGGTCGGGGCCGAGCTGGCGGATCTGCCCCAGGCTCTCCTGGGCGTTGACGTTTTCGGGCTGAAGGACCGCGATCCCACGCGCCAGGGCCGATTGCTTGATCTGGCTGGGGATCAGCTCCTGCTTTCGTCCCTGGGGCCGATCGGGCTGGGTCAAGAGGGCCACAACCTGATGTCCCGTGTCGCAGAGATGATCGATCATGGGAAGGGCGAAGTCGCCCGTGCCAAGCACGATGATCCGGATTGCTGGGGCTGTGGGCATGCCTCGTGCTCGCTGTCTCGGACCGCTCAACTCGGAACCGGTATCCGCTCGTACGTTCGTTGGCCCGATCAGCCCTCGACGGCCCGGGCGGCGGGCGCAGGCATAGGCACAGGCACGGGCAGGGAGGTGATATTGTCGAGTTGAGTGATGATCTCGCGGTCCTGGGGATATTCGCCGCTGGCCTGAGCCTGGCGGAACTGGTTCTCGAAGTCCTGGAGCTTGGGTTTCAGCGCGTGGCGGGCCAGCGGGCCGAGGTAGTCGATGAACAGCTTGCCGTCGAGGTGGTCGGCTTCATGCTGGATGACGCGGCTGAACAGGTCTTCGGCCTCGCATTCGAACAGCTCTCCCTGAAGGTTGAAGGCCTGCACCTTGATCTTGCGGGCGCGGCGGACCTTGGAGCAGAGCCCGGGAAGGCTCAGGCAGCCCTCCTCGTCCTCGATCGAGGAATGGCGCTTGACGATCTGGGGATTGATGAAGACCAGCTCCTGGTCCTTCTGCTCCGGGTCCGCCGTGATATTGAGGACGAAGAAGCGATAGGGCAGGGCCACCTGGTTGGCGGCCAGCCCCACGCCCTTGGCGGCATACGTGAGGCTGAACATCTGCTGGACGGTCGCCCGGAGATCCTCATTAATCTGGGTCACGGGCCGTGACGGATACCGCAGCGCGGGGTGGGGGTAGTTGACGATATGCAGCACGAGTCGGGCTCCGGGCAAGCGAACTGGAAAGTTTCCATCATTTTACGCACAAGCGCCACTGGCCGCCAGGTTTCAGGCGCGCAGGGTACAGCTCCTCGCGATGAGAACAGTGTTAAGGCGCGAAGGGATTCGCGGGGATGTCGCCCGCGGCGACGGCGGACGGGATGAGGGCGTTCCAGGCGGCGGCCGGAAGCAGAAAGACCGGACCGGTGTCCGCCGCGCCAGCGGCGGCAGCGACGAGTCCACCGTAGGTCTCTCCAATGCGCAAGACGTGCGGCGGCTTGCCGGGCTCGCTGCCAAGTTCCACGGTCAATTTCGGCCGGGCCAGGCCCGTCGCGAGGGGAATCGGGCCGCTGTATTGAAGAAATCTGGACGTGCGCAGCTCTGCAAGCTGCTTGACCAGGTCGTTGAACCGGGAGAGGTCGATGCCGCTCGTATCGGTCAGGGTACCCGGCTCCGGCTTCCAGTTGGCCGGCCCACCGCCAGGCTGCGGGATGCGGATGAAGGCGAGTGTGCGCTCGGGCACGCGGAAGACCAGGCGGCGGATCGAGTCGGCCGGAAATGACAGCACCAGGGTCTCGTGGAACTCGGCCAGGAGGGCCTGCACGGCCGGCGCGCCCAGCGTTAAGACGAATGGTTGAACATCGACCGCCGCATAGAATGTGGCCGGCTTGCCGGGGACGGGCTTGCCGATCCGCAGGCGTCCGCCCGAGCTTGTGGATGTGGCCGATTTCTGCGCAGGAGGCTCGGGTTTGCGGGTCCCGCCCGGCGAGGCCTCGGAGTCCCAGGAGACGACGACAGGGGGCTGATCGAGGCCAAAGACCTTGCCGTCTCCCACGGCGTCCGCTGCGAAGTCCTCGGCCCGGAGGTCGGAAAGCAGGGCCAGGAGCTGGGTGATGGCCCGGAAGTCCGCTGGCGCCCGGACCGGCGCGACCATCCGCCACTGGTTCGCCGCACTCGAAGACCGATCCGGTTCGAGGACTGTCGTTATTCCCTCGCGAATGAGCGTCAGCTTGGTCACGGCGGCCGGATTGACCGCAAGCACCCCGCGATCGCGGTAGGCCAGCCGATTGCGGGGCAGGACGTCAAGCAGCACATCCGGCAGGGCCAGGACGACGCTGTCGCCCTCGAGCCGGCCGTAGATGGTTTTCTTCAACCGGTCATGCCGGCCGATCAGGAGGGAGAGAGCAGGGGCCCGCGCGCTTGCCTCCGAGGTTTCAGCCCGTTTCGCTCGGGGCGCCCGGCCGTTCGCGGCGGACTGCCAGACCTTGAGGGTCATGAGCGGCGGGTCAAGATCGGGTCGGATCACGCGCGCGGGGTCCAGAAACTCGCTGGTCTGCAAGCCGTCGAGCTGGCCCAGGAGCGACTGGATGAGGTAGCTATCGGCCTTTTCGGCTTGCGGCGAGTTGAACACCCAACCCGTGCCCTGACGCTCGAGCCGGAACCTGGTCGAGAGCGCATCGATCGCGATCTCGCTAACCGCGGCAGGATCGATGTCCGTGACGTGCTGGCTGCGGAAGGCAATGCTGTCGCGGGGGATCTCGACCAGGAACCGGTCGCTGACAGAGACCACGTCGTCCTGGTCGCCCCGGCGGACATAGACGCGGTCGGGGTGGTCCGGCACCTTCTTGCCGACGTGCAGGACGAGCGGAGAATCCGGTTGCGACGTCGACGTCAGCTCGACCGTGGCTTCGGGCTTGTCGAGGCCGAAGGGCGCGAAGTCGGTCACGTTATCGGCGCTGAATCCTTTCTGGCCATCGAGGACCCGGATCGACGAGAGCGCGGCGATCGCACTTTCGATCTTTGCTCCATTGGCCGGCACCTTGACCGGCGCGGAGAGGTGCCAGCGGCCCCCGCTGCCGCGGTCGGCTTTGAGATTCAAGCCATGCCGGTGGATCGCCAGGCTCGAGACCTGAAAGCTCGGCACCGGGATGAGGTTGATCTGCCGCCATTCGGCCAGCGGCAGACTTGTGGCCCCCAGCAGCTTCTTATCGACCACTTCGATTCCCGATGTGTCGGCCGGTCGCACGAAACACTGGTCGCGAACCGTGTTGCCGATCTCGAGCGCGGCCAGCAGACGGGGCTGCGACGTGGTTTCCGATCCGGCGTCGCCCCAGAGCCGCACGACCGCGCCGGGAGGAGCCAGCCCGTACGATTCCGGCGCAGCGGTGATCGTTCCCGAGTCGGGCGACTTGCGCAGGTTCTTGAGGTTGCCGATCAAGGTCTCGACGATTGTGGCATCGGCCGCGACGTCGAGCGGGCGGGTCATCTGCCAGCGGTCCCTGCCCTTGCGCTCGAAAGCGAGGATCTCCTCGCCGCGCAGGATCTCGAGGCGGGTGACGGCGGTTTCGGGCACATCGATCAGATCGGGCAGGACCCGGCTCAGCCGCCCGCGCCGCTGGGCCTCCGTGGGCACGCCCGAATCCTCGAGCCACCAGAGGACCAGCAGGCCGGCGAAGAAAAGACCAATCAGCACGAATGTCGGGCGAAACGTTTTCATCGACGATCCGGCGGAAGTAATCGGAGAGACAGGAGATATCAAGGCCGGCGCGAGCGGGCGGAGTTCCCGCTTACTCGCGCCGGGCCACGTAAACGATGGTTCCCGCGGCGATGATCCCGAGCACGGCCATGACGGTGGGGACGAGGACCAGGCGGGACCGGAGCACGGGATCGGCCGTGAGCGTCAGAGCCACGTGCGTGCTGGCGGTGATGCCCACGGCATCGGGACGGCCGCGCAACCAGCTCGCCGCGTTCATGACCAGGTCGAGGTTGGTCGGCTCGAGCCCTAGCACGACATTGTCGGCCAGCGAGCGGCTCGAGAACAGGACGAGCCTGGGCCTGGGCCCGGACTCGGCGGTTGCACTGGCAGAGGCGGCCGTGGCCGGTGTCCGTTCCTGGACAGCCACGCCGACCGTCACGGGGCCCTGCTCGTCGCTGCCCTGATCAAACCTGGGCCGAGGGTTCGTCAGGTCGGTCTCGGCCCACGATTGAGGCCCGGAGTAGAGGATGGCGATGGGGACCAGGTTGGCATTGACCGGCGCGGTTCTCGGTTTTCCGGGCGCCGAGGGTCCTTGTCCCAGGATATGGATGGGCGCTCCGTTGGGAACAAGGACGGCCCGGTCGGCTTGCAAGGCGTCGGTGACGGTGTGCCCCTGGTTGCCCTTGAGAGGCGCGAAGACAAGCCAGACCGTGCGATAGTTGAGCCGGGGATCGATGACCAGACCGCGGCCAATCTCAAGGTTGAACGCCTTGAAGAAGTCGTCCAGCCCGGCAGGCTCGGTATTGCCGACCAGTGCCAGGACGGGCCTTCCCTGGTCGGCGTAGGCCTTGAGCTTGGCCACTTCGTCGGGTTTGAACGGGCTCTTCGGGCCGGCGATGATCAGCAGGGCCAGGTCGTCGGGGATCGCGTCGCTATTGAGGTTGAGCTCGATTGGCTCGCAGCCGACGGAGGCCAGCCGGGCCCGCCAGATGCCGATGCCCTGGCTGGTGGGGTTGAGGTCCGCCGATGAGGGCTCGCCATGCCCCGTGGTGAAGGCGACCTTCGACTTTCGTGACTCGCGCAGCCGGATCAGGGCCGACGTAATCGCGTCCTCGCCCTTGAAGACCGACCCGAAGTGGTCCGTGCCGGCGCGCGAACCGTCGGCCGAGAGCGGCTCGAACAGCTCCCGGGCGGGCACCACCACGAATTCGGCGTCGGTTCCCTCGCCGTACTCGATCAGGACGCCTCCTCCCCTCATCACCGCCAGGTCGGGCGCGCGCTTCGCCAGGTCCTCGGCCCGCGCGAGCTCGGTATACGGGTTGAGGCTGTCGATCTTGATCATGTCCGGCCGGACCGCGCGGTAGAGCTCCAGGAGCTGAACCACCCGGTCAAGCTGGCTGGCCGAGCGCGGGCCGCTGCCGTAGACGATGTGAAACGTGACCGGGCGATTGAGGCGCTCGAGCTGATTGGTGGACAGCGACGACAGCGAGAATGTTTGCTCGCGCGTCAGGTCGATTCCCCGCCCGCCATAGCGGAAGGCGGCCACGTTGGCGACCATGAGGATGCCGGCGAGCAGGCCCGCGTTGAGGAACATGCTCGCCAGCTCCATGGTCCGGCGCAGGATGGGGCTGGCGTGGCGATACCGCCGGTTGGCGATGTTCAGGTAAAGCACCAGGCCGATGCCCAGGCCGAAGACGGGAATCGACCAGCGGACGCCGTGAGTCAGACTCAACGCCAGAAAACCGCCCAGCAGGATCAACACCAGACCTGCCGTCATTCCGGCGATCACGCGGTCGCGATAACCAGGCGGCGGCGCACCCTCGTCGTCCTCGACCGCGGTCGCCTGGCCCGATGGAGACCCGCGCAAGACCCAGAAGATCGCCAGAAAGCTCGCCACGAGGAGCGCCACGACCCAGACTGCCGGCCATTGGAGAAGCGTTGAAAGACCGTCCAACATCGAGCTTTCATCCCATGTTCGAGGCGCTCGCGCACATCATCGGCGCCGCCCGGTCTCGAGGATCTTCACGGTGACGTAGAGGGCAAAGACACACACCGAAAGATGCAGGGCGATCGTCCGCGGATCGAGCTGGCCCTGTCCGAACGCTCGAACCTGAACGTAAACCGCCAGGAACCGTATTGCCTCGGCCCACCCGGCCTGCTGGCGGGCCCCGTAAAAGTAGAGCAGAAGCGTGAGGACCACCATCAAGAAGAGGACCACGAAAGTCCAGACGGCGGCCACGATCTGGTTCCGCGTCAAGGCGCTGAACAAGAGGCCGATCGCCACGAACATCATGCCCATGGTCGAGAGTCCAATGCCCAGGCTCAAGAGCGGTCCGAGGTCGAAATAATAGCGCGCCTGGAAATAGAGAAACGGCAGATAGAGCGCAAAGGGGACCAGGAGGGCCAGGTACATCAGCACTCCGGCAAGCCACTTCGAGAGCACGATCTCGGACTCGGAGACCGGCAACGTCAAGAGGGTCTCGATGGTGCCGGTCCGCCGCTCCTCGGCGATCAGCCGCATCGTCAAGAGCGGCACGGCAACCAGGATGCTGAACCAGAACAGGGGACTCGAAGAAACATACGTGGTCATCGGGTCGCGGACGCTGGAAAACTCGCGCTGGGGCTGGCTGAGCGCATCGACGAGCTCCCAGAAATTGAGCAAGGCGATGACCTGGAAAGCCATGAGCACAATGTAAGCCATCGGGCCCAGGAAGAAGGCGCCGAGCTCGCGGGCAAGCAGCGTGGGCACGTGTCGCATGGTCAGGTCGCCTTGACTTTCGAAGGGTCCGCGCCGTCGCCGGTCACCGCCTCGACGAACCGTTCCTCGAGCGAGCTGCGCTTCAGTTCCAGGCTGCGCAACGTCCAGCCGTTGGATGTCAGCTTCTGGCAGACCGCCTCGCGCACGTCGCGTCCGCCCTGAGTGCCCAGCTCGAACCCGGAGATGCCTGTGTCCCGGCTGGTGATGGTCACGCGATTCACTCCGTCAATGCCCAGCAGTACGTTCCGGATCGGCTCGGCGGGTCCCCGTGCTTCCACCAGGATCGCCTTGTCGATCCGCAGCTTCTCAACCTTCTCATCGATGGCGATCCGGCCCCCGGCGATGATGATCACCCGGCCGCAAACGGCCTCGACTTCCGACATGATGTGGGTCGACAACAGGATCGTGTGCCTCTGGCCCAGCTCTTCGATCAGGCCGCGGACCTCGCGAATCTGGATCGGATCGAGGCCGGAACTCGGCTCGTCGAGGATCAGGATGTCGGGATCGTGAACCATGGCCTCGGCCAGACCGACGCGCTGCCGGAACCCTCGAGACAGGTGGCCCAGGATGCGGTCTTCGACGTCCGTCAACCGGCACCGAGAGACGACCTCGCTGACGGCGAGCCGGCGCCTGGAACGGGGCACATCCTTGAGCTTGGCCCGGAAGCGAAGATACTCCTTGACGCGCATTTCTTGATACAGCGGCACGTTCTCCGGCAGGTAACCGACCTTGCGCCTGACTGCCAGCGGCTCGTCCAGGGCGTCGTGCCCGGCCAGGACGGCCCGCCCGCTGGTCGCGGACAGGTACGTCGTGAGAATGCGCATCGTCGTCGTCTTCCCTGCTCCGTTGGGACCAAGCAAGCCGACAATCTCGCCCTGTCCAACGCCGAAGCTGATCTTGTCGATGGCCCTGACCGACCCGTACTGCTTCGTCAGCCGTTCCACCTGGATCATCGCTCAAACCACCTCCGGGTACCACAAGCGTTGGAAGACGCCTTGCGTCGCATTGCAGCTCGAAACTCCTACTGCATCACACGAAGTTGTGATAGAACAGTCAATGACCGGCCGCGGTCACCTTGCTTGATGACGCGTGCGATATGGCGAAAGATCAGCCGAGGACGGCCGCCTCGCGACTGTGAGCTTATGCACCGCGTGAATCGCCTGACCGGCACGATCAGCCCGAGCTTGTGCCGGCGATCCAGACCAGGACGACGAGGTGACGCTCATCAGAACGAGGAAGGCCGCCTGCTGTACTACCGCCTTGGGCGGGAGCCGCGGCGGCAGCCTGTCGCGGGTCGTGAGAGTTGCCGGCGCGGGCAAGACGAACATCCGCGGCGGCGGAGGTGTGCGCAGGTGCGCCCGTCACTTTGTCGCCCGGTTCCTTCGAGTTTGCCACGGCGCCTCCTCCAGCCCTTTGCTTGATCTCTTCCGAACGTTTGAGCGCGGCGGCCGGCGAGCTTCGTTCCTGTTCGGCCGTGGGCTCGTCGAGTTCGGAGGCCGCGGCTACCAGGGCAGGATCTGGACTCTACGGCTCGCCCAGTTCAGGGGCACGCAAGGCAAGATTCGCACGCGGGATCGTCAGATCACCGATGGGATGCGCCGGGAACGAGACAACCTGGCCAATGTCCGCCAACTGCATGGCCACGGCCGGATTGACGTCATCTTCCTGAAGTCGTGAGCTCGACCTGGCACCGGAATCCTCCATCTGGTCATCACCATCAGGTGGGCCTCGCTCGAACCTGGATACCATCTGGATACCATGATGTATCACCGCGGGCTTGAGTAAGATAGCATGGGGACCGCGGGGTCCGGGCGGGGTCTGGACTCTGTCATTTTCGAACCCGGAGTGCCGGCGATTCCGACTGCGAGTCAGAAGGTCATCCGCTGGGGATCGCACTCGCTCTCTGTTCCCAACGGTTCGCCTTTGGAATGAGGGCCAGCCGCTATTGACAGGGTCGCCGCCGCCCAGGCGTTCCGGGCAGCGGTGCGCTGTACGATCAGAGCTTTATTCAGGGATTTCGGGAGATCTTGCCGTGCTGGCTGAAAGACAAATCACCAAGGGGTCGCCGCCGGCCAAGCATCCGCTGGTGGGCCTGTTGATCTCGCAAGCCCTCGGTGCGTTCAACGATAACGCGTGGAAGCAGATTGTCGTGCTGCTGGCGATCACGTCGGTAGCCAGTGCCACGGCATCCCAGGAAAGGACGGCGTTTGCCCAGGTCATCCTGCTGATCCCGCTGATCGTCTTCAACCTGCCTGGGGGCGCCCTGGCCGACCGGTTGAGCAAGCGGAACGTGCTCCTGGCGATGAAGGCGCTGGAGCTGGTGCTGATGCTGCTGGGGACGGCCGTGCTCTTCCGCAATCCCGCCGGGGGCATCCCGGCGCTCGTGATCCTCGGGCTCCTGGGCGTGCAGGCCGCCCTCTTCAGCCCGTCCAAGTACGGCATCCTCCCCGAGATTCTGTCCCACGAGCAGCTCTCCTCGGGCAACGGCCTGATGGAGATGTGGACCAGCCTGGCGATCATCGGCGGGACGGTGGCCGGCGGGATCATCGTCTACTTCACGGGGGCCCGGACCTGGCTGGGTGGCATGCTGCTCGCGGCCGCGTCGGCGACGGGCCTGATCGCCGCGCTGGGAATTCCGCGGGTTCCCGCCGCGCGTTCGGAAGGAGGCCTGGCAGAGACGTTCCAGCTCGCCTGGTCGGCGGTGCGTGCCGACCGGATTCTCCGGCTGGCAATCATGGGCCGGGTGATCGTCTGGTCGATCGCCAGTCTGATGGCCGCCCCGGTGATGGCTTACGCGATGAAGACGCTGGAGCTGCCGGAGTGGATGTCCGGGTTTCCCCTGGCGGCCGCCGGCATCGGGATCGGGGTGGGATCGCTGGCGGCGGGCCGGCTCTCGGCTTCCAAGGTGGAATATGGCCTGGTTCCTCTCGGCGCCTTGGGATTGACGCTCAGCACACTGGCCTTCGCCCTGACCGGACCAGGGCTGGCGGGAACGCTTCTGCTCATGGGTCTGGCCGGATTCTCCGCCGGCCTCGTGTTCGTGCCCTTGAGCGCGCTCATTCAGTGGAGGTCGCCGGAGGATCGGCGCGGGGCCGTGATCGCCCTGGGCAATGTGCTGGTCAACGTGGGCATGCTGGCCGGATCGATCCTGGCGATGGTGCTTGCGGCAGGCGGCTTCTCGGCGCGAGGGACGTTTCTCGGGGCCTCGGCGGTGCTGGCGGTGGCAACACTCTGGGCGCTCTGGCTGGCCCCCGATGCGCTTTTGCGGTTCCTGCTGATCTTGCTGGCGGGCACGCTCTACAAGCTGCGCGTGCTGGGCCGGAGCAACGTTCCCGACCAGGGACCCGCGCTCTTGACACCGAACCACGTCTCGTTCGTCGACGGTCTCTTCGTGATGGGCACGATCGACCGGCCGATCCGGTTCGTCGTCTATGCCGAGTATTTCAAACGGCCGCTCCTGGGCCGGTTCCTCCGCACCATGGGGGCGATCCCGATTGCCGGCCATGGCGGCCCCAAGATGATCCTGGAAGCCTTTCGCGAGGCGGGCCGGGCACTCGATAACGGCGAGCTTGTCTGCATCTTCCCGGAAGGCCAGATCACGCGGACCGGAATGACACTGCCGTTCCAGCGGGGCATGGAGCGGATCGTCAAGGGACGCGACGTGCCGATCATTCCCGTGCATATCGACCGGGCAACTTCCAGCGTCTTCAGCCCCATGCAGAAGCGCTGGATCCCGGAGCGCATCCCCCTTCCCGTGACGGTCTCGTTCGGCGCTCCGCTCCCCGCGACGACCTCGGCCGCGGAGATCCGCCAGGCGATCGCGGAGCTCGATCAGCGCGCCTGGGAACACCGCCGGGAAGATCGCCGGCCGTTACACCATCAATTCATCCGCGAGGCGCGGCGGCATCCGTTCCGGCTGGCGCTGGCCGATCTGATCAGTGGCGAGCTGTCGTGCATCAAGGCGCTGGCGGGAGTGATCGCCCTGGCCCGCGCGCTCCGCCGCAGGTGGCAGGGGCAGGATGCCGTCGGAGTCATGCTGCCGACCAGCGTGGGAGGGCTCCTGGTGAACCTGGCCGCAGCCGTTTCCGGACGCGTCGTGGTCAATCTCAACTTCACCGCGGGCAAGGCGGCAATGAGCTCGGCCGCCGCTCAGGCCGGTCTGAAGACGCTGGTCACCAGCCGGAACTTCGTCGCGAAAGCCAGCCTCGAGCTGCCCGACGGCGTTGAGGTGATCTGGATCGAGGAGATCCGCTCGGCGATCAGCCGGACGGGCCGGGCGGCCGCCCTGGTGCTGGCCTGCCTGGCGCCGATCAGGCTGCTCGAGAAGATCGCGGGAGCAACCCGGCGGATCTCGGTCGACGATGACTTGGCGGTGATCTTCAGCAGCGGCAGCGAGGGCGATCCCAAGGGGGTGATTCTCTCCCACTTCAACATCGATTCCGAGCTCGAGGCCATCGGCCAGATTTTCCACATCTATCCGACCGACCGCCTCCTCGATGTCTTGCCGCTTTTCCACTCGTTCGGTTACCTGCTGCTCTGGGTGGGAACGTGCCGCGGTATGGGGCTGATCTGCCATGTCAAACCCCAGGAGTCAGGAGTCGTCGGCGAGCTCGTCGAGCGGTACTGGGCAACCGTCCTGTTCGCCACGCCGGCGTTCATGCACATCTACACCCGGCGCTGTCCCCCGGCGCAGTTCGGCTCGCTGCGGCTGGCCATCGCGGGCGCCGACAAGCTTCCCGACGCGATCTCCCGAGCCTTCGAGGACACCTTCGGCATCCGGCCGCTGGAAGGTTACGGCGTGACTGAGTGCTCACCGGTTATCGCTGTCAACGCACCCGACTTTCGCGCCCCGGGGTTTTACCAGCCCGGATCCCGGCGCGGCACGGTGGGCCACACTCTTCCCGGCGTTTCGGTGCGGATCATCAAGCCAGAGAGCATCGCCGGACAGGAGCATCTCGAAAACCTGGAGCAGATCGAACCTCTTCCGGCGAACACCGAAGGTATGATCCTGGTCAAGGGTCCCATCGTGATGAAAGGCTACCTGCACAGGGATGACCTGACCCGGAAGGCCTTGTGCGACGGCTGGTATGTGACCGGCGACCTCGGCATGGTGGACGAGGACGGGTTCCTCAAGATCACCGGACGGCTGACCCGGTTCTCCAAGATCGGCGGCGAGATGGTCCCCCACGTCCGCGTGGAAGAAGCCCTCAACGAGGCGATCGGGGCCGACGAGCCGGTCTTCGCCGTCACCGCCATCGCCGATGGCCGCGACGGCGACCGGTTGGCCGTCTTGCATACCACCTGCGACGACCGCGTCAATGAAGCGCTCGAGAAGATGCGGAAGCTCGGTTTGCCCAACCTGTATCTTCCCCGCCGCGACTCCTTCGTGAAGGTCGATGCTCTGCCACTTTTGGGTACCGGCAAGCTCGATCTCCGCGACCTGAAGCGGATCGCCAGCGAAGCCCTCCGTCAGTCGTAGAGTACTCGATCACCTGGATGGTCGATTCGCAGAGTTGCTTCAGATTTTGACGCCATCCCAACTCTGAAACAATCGCCCAAGCGCTGCGGCGGCGGCCTCGAACCGTTCGCGGTCTTCCTCGTGGAGGGCGCCGGTTTCCAGAGGCAGCCTGCGCACGGCTTCGGCCATCTGGTCGCGGGCGCCCTGCATCTGGTGGAACAGCCGCTCGTAGGTCGCGCAACCCGGATGATTGCCCAGGGCGGTCAGCTTGCCGGTCACATTACTGATCTTTTGTTCCCAGGAGCGAAGCGTCTCCTCGAGCTGCGGGCGTTCAGCGAAATGGGTGCGTTGGGGATAGGACGGATTCCTGAAGGGATCGCACGCGAGCGGCGATGACGGCGCAGTCTCTTTCGACTCGCTGGGAACGAGAGCGGACGACGAGGACACGTTGGCAACTCCTTGTCGAGCAGAACCTCCAGCATCCGCGGCAAGCTCGCAGGGTTGGGGAAGTTCCGCCAGTTGGTCTTCACATTGAGACAAACGGGAACGGGCGATAGAATGCGCCACCCCACGGATCAAGAAGTATTCTGATCGACTGGCGATCGCTTGACCAGTCCATCCGTGGCGTCAGGTTGATTCCGGGATTGAACCTCGACAATGTTTCCGCATCGAGCCCGCAGCGGGCTCGGTTCCGCGCCCGGTTGCCCAGGGAGGGGAAATTCATGCGTGCCAGCCTCGTGCCGGTTTTCGCTCTCATCATGGCCTTTCAGATCGCTCGCAGTGAGGCAGCGGAGCCGCAGCGGGAACCCTTGCCGCAACCGGCGCCCGGTTGGTCGATCGAGCTGGCGGCCCAGGCACCCCAAATTCGCAATCCGACATCCATCGTCTTGGCTGCCGGCGGCACGATCTACCTCGGCCAGGCCGCGACGGAGAAGAGCGGTCCGGCTGGCGTCAGAAGTGGTTCGGTCCTGGCCATCAAAGCCGGCAAGAGCTGGGTTTTCGCCGACGGGCTGGGCACCGTCAGCGGCCTGGAATGGATCGACGGCACGCTCTATGTCGTCCATCCACCCGAACTCTCTGCGCTCCGCGACACGGACCGCGACGAACGGGCCGACGAACGGATCGAGCTGGTCACCGGCCTGGGCCCAAATGCCCTTGCCACCCGCGGAATCAATGACCACATCGCCGCTGGCGTTCGAGCGGGCATGGACGGCTATCTTTACCTGGCCGTGGGCGATCGGGGGATTTCCCGGGCTGTCGGCAAAGACGGGCGGAGCATCCAGCTTGCGGGCGGAGGCGTGATCCGGGTCCGGCCCGACGGCACCGGGCTCGAGGTGGTCTCGACGGGCGAGCGGAACCCGCGTTCGATCGTCCTGAGTGCCACGGGCGAGGTCTTCACCCTGGGCGCCGGCGACACCGGCAAGCGCTGGCCCGGCGGACTGACGCATCACATCGACGGCGGCCATTACGGATATCCTTACCAGTTCCTGACCGCGCCGTTCCGCGCCTTGCCCCTCATGGGCGGCGAGGCCGGCGAACCAGGGATTCAAGGCGTTTGCTATGACGAGGACGGCTTGCCCGGTCGCTATCGGGGCAACCTCTTCGTTTGCGACTCGGGCCGGCAGTCTATCGTCTGTTTCGAGATCCGCAGGTCCGGCGGAACTTTCACCGTCGCGCGGCAGACCGCCGTGGTCTCGAAGGGGCTTGTCGCCGATTTCCATCCTCTGGCCCTTGCCGTGACCGCGGACGGAACCGGCTTCTGGTTTGTGGACTGGGCGAACAACGACTGGCACTCCGCGGGACCCGCAACGGGCAGGCTCTACAGGTTGACCTACTCCGGGAACGATCGCGTCAGGCCGGCCCCGCGGCCCCGCGGGATCGCGCTGCACGACCGGATCGCGGCGCTCGACCACCCGGCCCTTTCGGTCCGGCTCGACGCGCAGCGGTCACTGGCCGGGCAGGGGAAGCAAGCCCTCGGGCTATTGATCGAGCGATTGCACGCCGGCCAGCCTGAGACCGGCCGCTCGCATGCCCTCTGGGCGCTGGACGCGATCGGCGGCACCGAGGCGCGGCAGGCCATCCGGGAGGCCTTGGCAGATTCGTCGGCGTCGGTCCGTCTTCAGGCCGCCCGGAGCTCGGGAGTTCGTGGCGATCAGGGAGTCGTGGATGCGCTGCGGGCGTTGCTCGTCGATCGCGATCCGTCCGTCCGCCGCGAGGCAGCCATCGCCCTGGGTGCGATCGGCGATACCCGGGCGATCGCTCCGCTGCTTGCGGTTCTGGGCGAATCTGATCGATTCGCGGCGTGGTCGATACGGACGGCGATCCGCCGGCTCGGCTTTCCCGATGAGGCAGCGATGCGCGCCGCCCTGCTGGACGCTCGTCGCCAGGAGAACGCCCTGAACCTGGCCGATGAGTCCTGGTCCGTGCCCGTCGTTCGGGCTCTCGCGGCATCCTTGCGGCAGACGCCCGAGCCAGCCTTTCGCGGACGGATCGTCGCCAACCTGACGGGCCAGTTTCGCAAGTACCCGGAATGGTCGGGAACCTGGTGGGGGCCCGATCCGTTAGCGGGCGAGATGCCACGAAAAACGCAAGACTGGGACCCCGAGGGGATGAACATGGTCCTCCAGGGCCTGCGGCTGGGCCTCGCCGATCAGGATGCCTCGGTCCGCTTCCAGGCGATCGTCGCGCTCGGTGAGGTCGGGCCGGCGGCCGCACCGATCCTCTGCCAGGGGATGGCGATGGAGCCCGATGTCCGCAACCAGGCGCTGCTTGTCGAAGCTCTGGGCGCGATGAATGACGCCGCGTCGGTGCGGCTGCTCACGAGCCTGGTCGTCGATTCTCAACGGGCGGAGCCGGTACGCGCCGCGGCCCTCGACGGCCTGGCGCGATTTCGCGGCCGCGACATCATCCGCGCGCGGCTGGCGGTCTTGTACGACCCGAA
>Ga0208565_1001238_pt1 | contig 15454 bp, 9 predicted proteins | sample Sb_taG_7_FD_187706 | JGI IMG/M metagenome (GOLD analysis project Ga0208565, IMG submission 187706) | Peat soil microbial communities from Weissenstadt, Germany - Sb_50d_2_FS metaG (SPAdes) (version 2) | ecosystem: Environmental > Terrestrial > Soil > Wetlands > Peat | place: Germany: Weissenstadt...
AGAAGGTGTTCACGGCGATCGAGTCAGGCAAAGCCCAGCAGTCGAAGCCCGGCTCGTTCCTCGGCCTGGGCACGCCCGTGCTGCCGCCGCTGCCGCTGCACGGCGGCGATCGCAACCGCACGAGCCCGTTCGCGTTCACCGGCCAGAAGTTCGAGTTCAGGGCGCTCGGCTCGAGCTCCTCCCCGGCGTTCCCCAACACGGTGCTCAACACGATCGTCGCGGAGTCGATCGACGAGCTCGCCGGCAAGCTGCGCACGGCCCTGAAAGCCTCCGGCGCGACGCTCGAGAAGGCGATCGCGAAGGTCGTCAAGGAGAGCTGGACCGCGAACAAGCGGGTCGTCTTCGACGGCGACAACTACTCCGAGGACTGGCACCGCGAAGCAGAGAAGCGCGGGCTGTTCAACCTGCGCACCACGCCGGACGCGCTGCCGTGGCTGACCGACAAAGGCACGGTGGCGCTGTTCAAGAAGTACAAGGTGCTCAGCAAACGCGAGCTGGATGCGCGCGAGGAGGTGTTCACCGAGCAGTACGCGGTGAAGATCAACATCGAGGCCGAGACGGCCTCGATGATCGCGCGCACGATGGTGCTGCCGGCCGCCACGCGCTACCTCGCCGAACTGCAGGCCACCGGGCTGCCGGAGCTGATCGAGGAGATCGAGCCGGTCGTCAAGGAGCTGCACTTCGCGCTGCGCGCGCTGGAGGACGCCAACCTCGCCGACAACCAGCCGGACGACAACCCCCACAAGTGGGCGGCCTACATGCGCGACCGTGTGATCCCCGCGATGGAAGACGTGCGCGAGGTCTCCGACCGCCTGGAGAAGCTCGTGGCGGACGACCTGTGGCCGCTGCCGAAGTACGCGGAGATGCTGTTCATCAAGTAGCGCGCTGGGAGGAGGGCAGCAGGGCCTGCCGTCTGCAGGCCTTGCTGCCCGTGGAGTCCGGCCCCCGGCGCGGGCGCTGAGGCGCCCCTCTGGCTAGGCCTTGATCTCCAGCGCTTCTTCGTTGGTGATGGTGGTGGCGAATGCCTGATCGGCGAGCTGCGCGGTGCCGCCGTTGAGCGAGGCTTCCAGGTTGTAGAGGGCGGTGCTGCCTTCGATGTGCTGCGATTCCTGGACGCCTTTGGCGCCTTTGTAGGTCTCGGAGAGGGTCGCGCTCATCGTGTTCAACGTGGCGACCTCCGCGATCGCGGTGGCGTGGCCTTTGCCCGCACCCGCCGCTTCACGAATTCTGGTCGCGCCTCCGAAGCATTCCCATTCGCGGAAGACGCCTGTGCCTTCGGGAGCAAGCAGCTGGCCGACGACCGGGGTTTTCGTCCCTTTGCCGGAGATGTAGGCGAGCTTCCCTTTGAGTTTGTTGGAGACGATCCGCCCGGCTTCGGCCCCCGGGGAGTGGCAGGCCCCGCCCAGCAACGGCACCTGGCAGTCTTCGAGCACCATCACGACGTTCTTGACCGCTTTCGTCGAGGTGGTCGTGAGGTATTCGCCGGTGGCCGACTCCGAGCCGCATTCCAGTACAACTCCTTCGGCGGTTTCGATGACCGCTTTGCCGCCGACCGCGGCGAACTTGCCGTTGAGCGGGTTGCGCTTCCATTCGAAGGCTTTTTCGCTCGTGAGCGCACCGGCTTTTTCACGGCAGCCGGCGTCCTTGTATTTGCCCGTCCCGGCCTGGGCGACGCAGCGCCCGACTTCCGGCAGCGCTGCGGCTGCCTGTGCGCTGATGGCGCCGATGGCGACCGCCGCCATCAGGCACAGCCCCCAGGCCCTCGCGCGGCTGTTGGCTTCCATGTCGCTCCTCCCTCTGTCTGGCGCGTCCCCCCCGCCGAGGGGACCGGCCGAGGACCCCGGATCTCGACAAGGCTAGCGCCCGGGCCCGCGAGGGTGCACACCCCTATACGGCTAGCATTGGCTTCCGTATGCGTGATTACCTGCAGGCCATCCACAGCCGCGTCGTCGTCTACGACGGCGGCATGGGCGCCACGCTGGAGCAGTTCGAGCTGACCAGCGAGGACTACGGCGGCCTGGCGGGCAAGTGCCACGAGGCGCTCGTGCTCAACCGCCCGGACGTGATCGAGGGCGTGCACGCTTCGATGCTCGACGCGGGCGCGGAAGTCGTCGAGACCGACACCTTCCAGGCCTCGCGGATCAAGCTGGGCGAGTGGGGCCTGGCGGATTACACCGTCGAGATCAACACCAAGGCCGCCGAAATCGCGCGCAAGGCGGCGGGTGAGCACCGCTTCGTGGCCGGCTCGATCGGCCCGACCGGCTACCTGCCCGCCTCCGAGGATCCCTCGCTCGGGCAGATCCGCTTTGGCGAGCTGGTCGAGGTGTTCACCGAGCAGGCCGAGGGATTGATCGACGGCGGGGTCGACCTGCTGATCATCGAGACCGCGCAGGACATCCTCGAGGTCAAGGCCGCCGTGTTCGGCGCGCGCGCCGCGTTCAAGAGCACCGGGCGCACGCTGCCGATCCACACGTCCGTGTCGCTGCTGCCCAACGGCGGCAAGATGCTCTTGGGGACCGACATCTCCGCGGTCCTCACCACGCTCGAGGCGCTGAAGGTCGACGTGATCGGGCTGAACTGCTCGACCGGCCCCGAGGACATGCGCGACGCGATCCGCTTCCTGGGTGAGTATTGCCCCGTGCCGGTCGCGTGCATCCCCAACGCCGGCCTGCCGTTGCAGGGTCCTGACGGCGAGACGATCTTCCCCGAGCAGCCCGAGCCGCTGGCCGACGCGCTGAAGGAGTTCGTCGAGCGCTACGGCGTGGGGATCGTCGGCGGCTGCTGCGGCACCACACCCGCCCACATCGCCGCAATCGCGCGGCGCGTCCGTGACAAGGCGGTCTCGCCGCGTCCCGCACCACGAACGCCGCATCTCTCATCGATGATCGCCGCGACACCGCTCGCGCAGGAGCCCGCGCCGACGATGGTGGGTGAGCGCGTCAACAGCCAGGGCTCGCGCAAGGCCAAGGAGCTGCTGCTGGCCGAGGACTACGACGGGCTCGTGCAGATCGCCGAGGACCAGGTGACCGGCGGCGCGCACGTGCTCGACCTGTGCGTGGCGCTGACCGAGCGCCAGGACGAGGACGAACAGATGCGCCTGGTGGCGAAGAAGGTCTCGCTGACCCAGCCGGCGCCGATCCAGGTCGACTCGACCGAGCCGGAGGTGATCGAACGGGCGCTGGAGCAGATCCCCGGCCGCGCGATCGTCAACTCGGTCAACCTCGAGGCCGGCCGCGCCAAGCTCGACCGCGTGGTGCCGGTCGCGCTCGCGCACGGCGCCGCGCTGATCGCGCTCACGATCGACGAGGTCGGGATGGCCAAGACCGCTGACAGGAAGGTCGAGATCGCGAAGCGCATCCGCGAGGTGTGCTGCAAGGAGCACGGCCTGGACCCCGAGCTGTTGATCTTCGACTGCCTGACGTTCACGCTGACGACCGGCGATGAGGAGTGGCGCCCGTCGGCTGTGGAGACAATCGCGGGAATAAAAGCGATTAAGGAGGAGTTGCCGCTGGTGAAGACGTCGCTGGGGGTCTCGAACGTGTCGTTCGGGGTCTCCCCCGGCGCGCGCGCGGTGCTCAACTCGGTGTTCCTTCATCACTGTGTCCAGGCGGGCCTCGACCTGGCGATGGTCAACCCCAACCACATCACCCCCTACGCGGAGATCCCCGACGAGGAGCGGGAATTGGCGGATGACCTCGTGTTCAACCGCCGCGAGGACGCGCTCGAGCGCTTCATCGCGCACTTCGAGTCCAAGGGCGAGGAGGACGAGGTCCAGAGCGCCGCGGACCCGACTGAGGGTATGGAGCCGGAGGAAGCGCTGCACTTCCACATCCTGCGCCGGCGCAGGGACGGGGTGGAGGACTGGATCGATAAGAGCGTCGAGAAGATCGGCGCGGTGCCGACGCTCAACGAGGTGCTGCTGCCGGCGATGAAAGAGGTAGGCGACAAGTTCGGCGCGGGAGAACTGATCCTGCCGTTCGTGCTGCAGTCCGCCGAGGTGATGAAGCGCGCGGTCGCCCAGCTGGAGAAATACCTCGACAAGATCGAGGGCTACACCAAGGGCACGGTCGTGCTCGCGACCGTGTTCGGCGACGTGCACGACATCGGCAAGTCGCTGGTGAACACGATCCTCACGAACAACGGCTACACGGTCGTGGACCTCGGCAAGCAGGTGCCGATCCAGACGATCGTGGACGCCGCCCAGGAGCACGACGCGACCGCGATCGGCCTGTCCGCGCTGCTCGTCTCGACCTCCAAGCAGATGCCCGCGTGCATCCAGGAGCTGCACGCCAAGGGCCTGTCCTACCCGGTGCTGATCGGCGGCGCGGCGATCAACCGCGCGTTCGGCTACCGCGCGCTCTATCCGGGAGGAAAGGACTCCGAGGAGATCTACGAGCCGGGCGTGTTCTACTGCAAGGACGCGTTCGAGGGCCTGTCGGTGATGGACCAGCTGATCGACTCGGACGCACGCGGCGCGCTCGTGCAGAAGCTCCTCGCCGGAGCCACCGAGTTCCGCGCGAAGGGCGATCAGCCGGTCGAGGAGGTCGACCTCGCCGATGACTCCGTGCGCTCGCCCGCGCGCACGGACGCCCCCGTTCCAACCCCTCCCTACTGGGGCGTGCGTGAGATCGACGTGGACATGGACGAGCTCTACCGCCATCTCGACACGCACGTGCTGTTCAAGCTGCACTGGGGCGGCAGGGGCGTCAAAGGCGAGGCGTGGCAGACGCTCTTGCGCGATGACTTCCGCCCGCGCCTTGAGCGCATGTGGGGCGAGCAGGACTACCTGCACCCGCGCGCGCTGCTCGGCTTCTTCCCCTGTTACGCCCTCGGCAACGACATCGTCGTGCTGGACCCCGAAGACCGCGAGACGGAGCTCACGCGCTTCGTGTGCCCGCGCCAGCCCAAGGGCGATCGCATCTGCCTGGCCGACTTCTTCCGCCCTGCGATCGACAGCAAGGCGCCGCCGGAGCTGGACGTGATCGCGGTGCAGGCGGTGACGGTCGGCTCGCAGGTGACCGAGCTGATGGCAAAGCTCGAGGCCGAAGGCGAGTTCGCCGAGCAGCTGTTCGTGCACGGCCTCGGCGTGCAGACCGCCGAGGGGCTGGCCGAGTGGCTGCACTTCGTCGCCCGCGAGATGCTCGGCATCGAGGCCGCGCAGGGACGCCGCTACTCGTGGGGCTACCCGGCCGTGCCCGAGCAGTCAGAGCACCTGAAGGTCGAGCAGCTGCTGAACCTGTCGCAGATCGGCATGACCATCACCGACGGCTACGCGCCCGAGCCCGAGCAGTCGACGCTCGCGCTCGTCGCTCACCACCCGCAGGCGATCTACTTCGGCACCCGCCAGGGGCGGCTGCTGGCGAACGGCTCCCCCGATGATCTGATCCGCGGCTCCAACCGCGACCCGTCGCTGTTTGGCGCGGCAGGCGGCGAGGGCCCCGACCTCGAGGACACGGACCCGCCGGACGGCGCAACCGAAGCAGAGGACGAGCCGGCGATGGCCGGCGAGGGCTCCCTCCAGTTGTGATCCGCTGCGCACTCCCGTGCGTAACAAGCAGCGATCCAACATCCAACGTAAGGGAGAGTGCAATGCAGGAGTCTTCGGCAGGTCATGACGGTCAACACGAGTCGACGGACGCCTGGACGGCGCCCAGCACGCGCAAGGGCTTCCTGAAGGGGGCCGCGATCGTGGGTGCCGGCGCGACCGGGCTCGGAGCGCTCGCTCCGGCGGCCGCGTTCGCGGCCAAGGAAGGCGTCACCCACTCCGACCTGAAGATCCTCGGCGCGGCCCAGATCGCGGAGGCGCTCGCGGTCACGACGTACACGAACATCATCAACACGGCGCCGTTCTTCAAGAACATCCCCGACGACGACAAAGCCTACTTGGAAGCGGCGCGCCAGGAGGAGATGTCGCACTACCTGCTCGAGGAAAGCGTCACCAAGAAGCCCTCGCCGTTCACGACCTTCTACTACCCGCCGAAGATGTTCGAAGACGCGCAGACGACGCTCGACATCCTGGTGACCTTGGAGGACGCGTTCATCGCCGCCTACCTGGTCGGCGTGCGCAAGTTCAGCACCGCCAACCTGAGGGTCACGGCCGCACGGATCATGGGCATCGAGTCCGACCACCGCACGCTCGCACGCGTGATCGGGCCGGATGTGGCCAGCTCGGACGGCGGCCCGATCAAGATGATCACGGGCTTCCAGAAGACGGCGGAACCCACCGGACCGCCGAACAACAACGGCTATGAGCGCACGCTCGGGCTGAAGAACATCGGGCAGGCGGTGGAAGCGCTGCTGCCGTTCGCGGAAAAGGCGGCGGCCGAAAAGGCCGGCTTCGACGCGACCAAGCCGTTCAGCTTCACGCCGTTCACGCCCACCCTGCCGGCCCCACTCGGCGAATTCCACTCGTTCAAGGGCTGAGTCGCTTCGGACCTCAGCTCCGCGGCGCGGGAGCACCGCGCACTACGCACCAGCGCCGCGGAGCGCGCTCGCGCTGTCCCGAGCACCCACCTGCGAGACGGCCATCTCGAGGATCTCCTCGCCGAGCAGCGGCTTGGCGAAGTGGTAGCCCTGACCGAACTCGCAGTTGACGGCGCGCAGGCGCGTGAGCTGGTCGGGATTCTCGATCCCCTCGGCGACGGCCTTGAGCTTGAAGATGCGGGCGAGCTGGACGATCGCGTCGGTGAGCTCGGCGACCTCGGGGTTGGGGTCGGCGAGGAACGAACGGTCGATCTTGAGGATGTCGACCGGCAGCTGGCGGATGTAGTTCAGCGAGGAGTAGCCGGTGCCGAAGTCGTCGATCGCGAGCTTCACCCCGAGCGCGCGCAGCGCCTTCAGGCGCAGCATGCTGAGCTCCATGTCCTGCATCATCACGCTCTCGGTGAGCTCGAGCGTGAGGCTGGCGGGCACGATGCCGGTGTCGGCGATGGCGACGCGCACCTCGTCGATGAACTCTGGGCGCTGCAGCTGGCAGGCGGAGACGTTGACGGCCATCGACAGCGGGGGTGTGCGCGGGCAGGCGCGCTGCATGTGCGCGGCCCACGCGCACGCCTCCCTGAGGATCTGCCGCCCGACGGGCACGATCAGACCGGTTTCCTCGAGCAGCGGCACGAAGTCAAGCGGCGAGACGACGCCGCGCAGCGGGTGCTCCCAGCGCATCAGCGCCTCCATGCCGGCCATGTCGCCCCTGTGCAGGTCCATGATCGGCTGGTAGCGCAGCGTGAACTCGCTGTCCTCGAGCGCGCGCTGGAGGTCGGCCTTGAGCTCCAGGCGGGCGAGCGACTTGGCGTGCATCTCGGGCTGGAAGATCTGGTAGTGGCCCTTGCCGTTCTCCTTGGCCATGTACATCGCCGCGTCGGCGTTGCTGAGCAGCTCGTCGGCGTCCCCCTTCGGGGACGATGCGGCGCTGGAGAGCCTGCCCTGATCGCTGAAGGCGATGCCGACGCTGGTGGCGACAGTGAGCTCGCGGGTATCCAGCGCGATCGGAACCTCCAGCGCGTCCATCACGCGCTGCGCGATCTCGACGGCGTGCAGCTCGCTCTCGGTGTCGTGGATCAGGATCGCGAACTCGTCGCCACCGAGGCGCGCGGCGGTGTCGACCGGTCGCATACAGTCCTCCAGGCGACGCCCGACCTCGCGCAGCACCGTGTCACCGACCCCGTGCCCAAGGCCGTCGTTGACGGTCTTGAAGTCGTCGACGTCGAGGAACAGGACGGCGACGGGCAGGTGGTCGCGGCGCTGACCGGCGAGCGCGTGCTCGACGCGGTTGCGGAACAGCGCCCGGTTGGGCAGGCCGGTGAGCGTGTCGTGGAAGGCCTGATGCTCGAGCTTGGCCTGCGCGTTCTGCTCGGTCAGCGCGACCATCTGCAGCGCGAGCTGCTCGTTGCGGCGGAAGATCCCGGCCATGCGCAGCAGCACGAGCGCGAACATCGCGGCCGACGCGCCCACGAGCACGTACAGGTCGAGCGACTCGCGCAGCGCCTCGCGCAGCAAGATCAGCAGCGGCACGGTGAAGCTCGCGCACGTGAGCAGCGCCAAGCGCGCGCGCGTGAGGCGACCGTCGACCTCCGGGCCTGGCTTGGACAGCAGACGCATCGACGGATGCAGGGCGGCGGTGCCGAGCAGCGCGTAGTAGCTCGCCCAGCCGGTGTCGAGGATCGCGCTCGTCGCGTAGCCGCCATCCAGCAGCTTCCAGCCGTGGATCGCGTCGCTGAGCAGCAGCACGACGGCACCGGAGAGCAGGAACACGAACGCCGGCTCGCGGCGGTGGCTGCCGGCGGCGACGCGCGCGACGACGCCGAGGACGAGGATGTCCATCGACGGATAGGCGATCGACGTGAGCCGGCCGAGCAGCGAGAGCGCCTGGTCGTGCGTGTACGGGGCGATCAGGTAGACCCACAGCAGCGTCGCGAGCGCGAGCGTGACGATCAGGGCGTCGATCAGGCCGCTGCGGTCGCGGTTCTCACCGCGTTCGCGAATCAGCAGCAGCATGCCGACGACGAACAATGGATAGAAGGCCAGGTGGAAGGGGTCGGCGATCGAGGGGAACGGCATCGTGTTCCCAAACAGCCGTTCGTAGTTGTCGGCGAGCACGTCGCTGGCGACGAACAGCCCCTGGCCGATCGCCAACAGGTACAGGGGCAGGCGGCTGCGACGTGAGTTGCTGCGCGCGCCGAGGATCAGCGCGACGACGCTCGAGCCGCCGATCAGGTTGAACACGAGGCCACTCTTCAACCACCCCGGCCCGAGCACGTGGGCGAGCGCGTACGCGCTCGTGAGCAGGCCGACGGCGAGCAGGTACGTCGACCAGGCGTGCAGGGCAACCCCGCCCCGCACGCCGATCGCAGCCCGCCTCACCGCGATCCGGGCGGCCTTGCGAGGAGAGATGGATGCGAGCATGGCATCACGCTCGATCGGAGATCGGATCGACGTCGTGGCTCGCTTGGACCGCGGGAGCAGGGTTCCGCACAGTCGAGGTATCGGCGGGTGTTCGGGTTAGCTGAACGCCTGCAACCGAATGCTACGTCAGGACTCTTCGCGCGGTGGCGGGCGGAAGAGGATGCGCTTGACCTCATCGGCTGAGCCGCCGCCGAGGCGCAGCGCGGTCTGAAAGCCCTCGACACCGAGCTCGCCGGCGCCCAGCGCGCGGCGCAGCTCGTTGAGCGCGGCGAGATCCTCCTCGCGGACCTGCTCGCGGGCGGTCTCGAGCAGAATCAGGTGACGGGGGCGCTTGAGCGTGGCGGCCATGCGCACGAACGGCTCGCGCTCGCTCGCGTCCAGGCCGTCGGCCGCGAGCACCACCGTCTCCCTGTTCTGCAATCGCTTGGTGACGGCGGCGCGCAGCAGCTCCTCAGCGCGCGTCGCGAGCTCCTCCTCGGCCACTCGCCCAGCCAGCAGCGCGCGCACCCTCTCCAGCGAGAGCAGGCTGGCGCGATCCTCGATCAGGCGGTCCAGGAAGCGGTCGCGCTCGGCCACGTTGGCGCAGGCGACCACGAGCAGGCTGCCGGGCGAGTAGCGCAGCCGGTCGGCGGGCGCGAGCACGCGACAGTGGACGGTGAGATCGGCCGCTCGTGCGGGAGCGCCGTCGCGTCGCGGGCGGTCGGAGGACCACCCGCCCCGCTCATCGTCTGAGATCTTGACGCTGCGCGCGGGAGGTCGTGAGGACATGCCCCCATCATGCCCTAAACGGACGCCCGCTCCGGGGGACGCCCGTGCGCCGCCCCACGCGCGCGTGTCAAACGGCGGCAATCAGCGCGAGCTTGGCGGCACGATCGAGCTGCTTGATGCGTGCCTCCTCGCGCCTGGCGGCGGTGCGGTCGGCCATCGGCAGCGCGAGCACGAGCTCGACGGGCAGACGGCTGGCGGTGTAGCGGCTGGCCTTGCCTGCGCGGTGGTGCTCGACGCGCCGCTGCACATCGGTGCTCCAGCCGGTGTACAGCGAGCCGTCGCGGCAGCGCAGCATGTACACCCAGGCGTCGGTCACGCCTGATCGACACGCACCTGGTGGCCGTCGGCGGGCAGCGGGCCGAGCTTGACGGGCGCGGCGTGCATCGCGCGCAGGCGCACCTCGCGCCAGGAGAGCCCCTCGTTGACGAGCGCGGGCATACCCATGATCAGCGCTGTGGCGAGCTCGACGGCCTGCAGCACGATGCCGTACGCGAGCGCGTCGGGGGTGGAGACGTGATAGGCGCCGGCGAGCACGGCGACGCAGGCGGCTTGGAAGACGCCGACGTTGGCGGGGGTGGCCGGCACGACGGCGGTCACGTTGACCGCGAACAGCACGGCGGCCGCGCCTGCCAGACCGGCGCGGGCGTCGAGACCGAGCGCCATCAGCAAAAGCCAGCAGGACAGCCACTGCAGTGCCCAGGCGCTCAGCTGAGCGCCGACCGCGAGCGCGGCGCGGCGCGGACGGGAGAACACGCGCAGGCCGTCGCGCAGCCGCAGCAGCGATCCACGCAGCCCCGTGAGCAGCGCGTGCGCGCGTCGGGAGCGCGAGAGCGCGTCCGGCGGGACGAGCACAGGCGCGAGCGCGAGCGCGAGCAGCGCGGCGAGCGGCGCGAAAGCGATCAGCATCAGCGCGCGGCCGTGATGGTCGAGCACGCTGACGCTGGAGAGCGTGACGCCGCCGAGGATGGCGAGCGCAAGCAGGTTGAGCAGCGTCTGGGAGACGATCGTGCCGAGCACGACGGGCAGCGTCTCGCGCGCGCGTCCCAGCCGCCGCGCGACGACCAACGCGCGCGAGGGCTCGCCGAGGCGGGCGGGCAGCGTGGCGGACATGAGCACACCGATGAACGTGCCCTGCATGGCGTCGCGGCGCTTGGCTCGCCGCCAGGTGGGGGCGGCGACGAGGATCGCATGCCAGGCGAGCGCGCGCACGAACATGGCGGCACACATCAGGCCGAGGCCGGCGGCGATCAGACCGGGCTTGGAGGCGAGCAGCGAGGCGGCGACGCGCGTGACGCCGACGCGCTGCAACGCGAGCGTGGCGAGGCCGGCGGCGGCGAGCGTGCTGGCGGCCAGCCCGGCGCGGCGCAGGGCGCGCAAGCGACGTGGACGGCCGACGAGCGGTGGGCCGGGCGCGGCGAGCGAGGGCAGGCGCTCGGGGGGCACGCGCGGCAGCAGGTCGGCGGGAGCGAAGCCGTGGCGCACGGCGGCGCCCCGCAGCGGAGCATGCGCGCGCCGGTGAGCGCGGGCGGCGACGTCGATTGCCTGCTCGTAGCAGTCGAGCACTTCCGCGGCGACGTGCGGCCAGGCGTAGCGTTCGGCGCGCTCGCGGGCGGCGAGCGACATGGAGGCTCGCAGGCTCTGCTCGAGCGCGAGCGTGCGCAGCGCCTCGGCGAGCGCGAGCGCATCCCCGGGCGTCACGAGCAGTCCGTCGCGCTCGTGACGCAGCACATCGCGGTAGCCGGGGATGTCGGAGGCGACGACGGGCGTGGCCGCGGCGAACGCCTCGGTGAGCACCATGCCGAAGCTCTCGCCCCCAAGCGAAGGCGCGCACAGTACGTCGGCGCGGGCGAGCTCGGCGAGCTTGCGCTCCTCGGAGACCTTGCCGAGCGCGTGCACGCCGCGGTCGTCGAGCATCATGTGCGCGACCTCGTGATCGCTGGCGCCGACGAGCGTGAGCGTCGCGGGGACCTGCTCGCGCAGCGCCTCGAACGCGCGCAGGAGCACCGGCAGGCCCTTGCGCTGCACCGCCTGGCCGATGAACAGGATCCGCAGCGGACGCTGCAGGGGCGGGGCTTGCGCGCCAGCGTACGGCTCGCCCGCGGGCGGGTGCGGAAGTTCGCTGTCGCAGGCCAGCTCGCGGGCGCGATCGCCGCCGGCGAGCTGTGACGCATCGGGTATCTGGACGCCGTTGGGAATGATGCGGTAGCGCCCGCCGTAGAAGCGCCGCGCTGTCCAGGCGGCGGCGTCGGAGACGGCGATGCGCGCGTGCAGACGGTTCATCCGCCGCCGACCGCCGAGGACGTTCGCGGCGATGCCGTTGGTGATGACGTTCTCGGAGTAGGTGTGGAAGGTGCCTACGAGTGCCAGCTCGCGCGCGCTGCAGAGGGCGTCCCAGCCGAGCACGGGGACGACAGGCTCGTGGATGTGCAGCACGTCGTAGCCCCCGCGACGCAGCTCCTCGCGCATCGTGAGCACACCACGCGGACCGGGCGAGAGGTTGGACACCGCGCCGTTGGCGGGGAACCCGGCGGTGCGACCCAGCGCGACGAAGTGATCGGATGCCCGCCCGCCCATCGGCAGCGCCTGCGGGCGCGCACCGCGGTGCAAGCGGCGCGAGAGCGCGTCGTCGGGATCGTAGGGCGCGAGTATGCGCGCCTCGTGCCCGGCGGCGTGGAGCTCCTGCGCGAGCGCTTGGATGTGGCGCGTGACGCCACCGGGGTAGGTCCACGAGTACGGCGACAGCAGCGCAATCCGCACGGCCCGTACTCTACCCGCCGGGCATGCGGCGGGCCGCAGCGCCGGCGCGAGCCACGGCCGCCGCGAAGGACGGCCGGTGCGATAATCGGGGTGTGAGCTCGCGCCACTTCGTCAAGTACACGTTCCTGAAGCTCGACCCGGCGTGGCGGCGGCTGGATGCGCAGGAGCGCGCGCATCACAAGCACGAGTTCGCGGCTGCGTGCGAGGACTTCGCGGACGGGCACCTGCTGCAGAGCTTCTCGCTGGTGGGCACGCGCGGGGATGCGGAGCTGCTGCTGGTGGCGGAGGCGGAGAACCTCGACCGCATCCACGAGTTCCACGTGGTGCTGGCCCAGAGCGGGCTGATGCAGTGGGCGCAGATCCCGCACTCTTTCCTGGGGATGCGCAAGAGCTCGGAGTACTCCGAAGACGAGCGCCTGGTTCCGCGCGGGTTCAAAGGCCGCTACGTGTTCGTATACCCGTTCGTGAAGTCGCGCGAGTGGTACGCGCTGCCCGCACAGGAGCGCTGGCGGATCATGCAGGGACACATCCAGGTCGGTCGCGAATACCCGGGCGTGGACAACCACACGACGTACTCGTTCGGCCTGGACGACCAGGAGTTCGTGGTGGCGTTCGACACCGACGACGCGGGCACGTTCCTGGACCTGGTGCAGCGGCTGCGCACGACCGAGGCCTCGCGCTTCACGATCCGCGACACGCCGAGCTTCACGTGCCTGGCGATGTCGCTGGAGCGCGCCTTGAACGCGCTGGACGGTGAGCCGGTGTCGCTGGAGGCGCTGGGCGCTGTCTAGCAGGCGCGCGCTCGCCCACCTGCGCGCTTGCGATCCTGTGCTCGCGGAGCTGATCGCCGCCTGTGGCCCGCTGCCGAACGCGCGCGACGGGCGCCCCGATAGGGAGGATCACTACGGCGCGCTAGTGCGCTCGATCGCCGGCCAGCAGCTGTCGGTGCTGGCCGCGCGCGCGATCTACGGGCGCATGACGGCTCGCTTCGGCGGGCGCCCGCCGACGCCGGCGGAGATCCTGGCTGACGACCCGGAGCAGTTGCGCGCCGCGGCGGGGTTCTCGCGCGCGAAGGTCAGCTACCTGCGCTCGCTGGCCGAGCATGTGATCTCGGGCGAGCTCGAGCTCGAGCGCCTGGATGGGCTCACAGACGAGCAGGTGATCGCGGAGCTGGTGGCGGTGAAGGGCCTGGGCGTGTGGACAGCGCACATGTTCCTGATGTTCCACCTGGAGCGCCCGGATGTGCTGGCAGTCGGAGACCTGGGTATCCGCCGCGCGGTCGAGCGCGCTTATGGCCTGGACGGTCTGCCCGACGCGGCGAGTATCGAGCGAATCGCCGAGCCATGGCGCCCGCACCGCACGCTCGCCTGCCGTTATCTGTGGCGCTCGCTGCAGAACGAGCCGGCATAGCCGGGCTCGGCGCAGGGCCTTACTTAATTTTTTGCCTGCGGGTCTGTGCGGCGCCGGCGCTGGACTTCTTGGCGCTCTTGTGAGCGGCTTTCTTGGCCTTCTTGGTCGAGTACTTCTTGTGCGCCTGCTTTTCACAGACGGCGCGCTTGTGCTTGTTCTTCTTGTATTTGGTCCGGCACGCCTTGAGCGCTTTGGCGAGCAGCTGCGCCCTTGTGAGCTTCTTGGCTTTGAAGTTCTTTACAGCGGCGCAGCCCTGCAGCGCGACCTGGGTGTTCTGCTGGATCGCCTGGCCGTTCTGGCCGACGATCGTCGTCGGGATCACGAGCTGGCTGGCGTGCTTGCAGAGGCTGAACTTTTCATTTTCCGGCACGAACGCCGTCAGCGCGGAGTGCGGGCCGGCGGGGAAGAGCGTCACGAACTTCGTGACCGGCGCATCGGGCGCGGTTTCGAAGCGAGAGTAGGTGATGCCGTGTTTGATGTCGGTCTTGCCGTCGAGCACGATCGTGACGCCTTCGCCCTGCAGCACGAACTCGACGTCGGGGAAAGCCGCGTTGCCGTGGGAGACGAGGTATGCGGGTCCACGGAGCGGGTTCTTGAACACCGGCGTGTACGCAATCCCTTCGCCGATCACCGAGCCTTCGTCGCATGAGGCGGGGTTGGCGTTGAACGCCTTTTCAAGGCAGGCCTTCTGGATCGTGTCCAGGCGCGAGGGCAGCACTTCGGGAATCGTCAGGTCGACCTTGTGGATGTTGGCCTGACCGAGCCCGGCTGTTTCGGTGGTCACGGCGAACGTGACGCCGTCCGCTTTGCTGCCCTGGCCGGACACGCTGGCGGTCAGCTTCGGGTGGAAAGGCAGCGACGCACAGTTGGCGACCTGGAAGGGGCTCGAGACGGGCGCGCTCGCGCCTTCATAGCCGGTGATGGTGCCGGTGGTTGACATCCGTTCGCAGCTGGTGGGGTTGAACTGGAACGGTTGGTTGCCCGGACGTTCGACGGTGACATTGAGCGTTTTCAGCTGCGCGGGCACGCCGCCGACGAGCTTGGGGATCGGTTCGCTGACGACCGTGGCGGCGGCTGTGTTGGGGTCGATCAGGATCTGCGATTTGACTTCGACGAAGCCCAGGTTGAACGGCCCGGCTTTCGCTTCGGTGACCGCGAGCAGGCCGAACGGGGCACCGCCGTAGCCGGTGGTGAAGTAGAGCTGGCCCGGCAGCGTGACGGGATCGCCGCCGAGACCGGACACGCTGGTGGTGTGCCCGACGAGGCTGCTCGGGTACTGCGCGGCGCACTGCGCGCCGGTGAGACCGACGGGGCAGGGAGTCACCTGGGAGATCTCCGCGGCGAGGCCTGGCGGCAGGTGCAGGGTGATCCGTTCGATCGCCTGCTGGCCGTCGGGGTGGGTGATGGTGGTGGTGAAGGGCGTGAACGCGCCCGCCTGCAGGTTGGTCGAGCCGACTTCCAGGCCCGGGGACAGGGGCAGCGGTTCTGACGGGCACGGGCCGCCACCGGGACCTGAGGTGATCGCGAACGTCGGTTCGCCGTTGGCGGTCGGGGCCGGTTCGCCGCCTTCTTTGGCCCATGACGTGAAGGTGGTGTGCGTCGTGTAGGTCTTGCAGAA
>Ga0208565_1001239_pt1 | contig 15450 bp, 8 predicted proteins | sample Sb_taG_7_FD_187706 | JGI IMG/M metagenome (GOLD analysis project Ga0208565, IMG submission 187706) | Peat soil microbial communities from Weissenstadt, Germany - Sb_50d_2_FS metaG (SPAdes) (version 2) | ecosystem: Environmental > Terrestrial > Soil > Wetlands > Peat | place: Germany: Weissenstadt...
CCTTTGGTGGTGGTTTTATAGCGCATCACCAGCGGGATGCCGGCGTCGCGTAATGCGTCGAGTCCCGCGGCGATGGCCAGTTGGGTGACGATGTCGAGGGCGCCCACGCGTTCGGAGGAAATTCCGTATTCCTTTTCCAGATCGAAAGCGCCTCCACGGCCCGCCAGCTTGATGACGTCCGCGACATCAGTGAGGGTCTCAAACCGGGCTTCTCCGCTCTCACTCTTCACCAGGCGGGTGATGTGTTTGTCGAGCATGGCTTGGCGGAAGGGGGCGGGAATTAAATTGATGAACTGATCACCCTGTAGAATGCGACCAATGTTGGCATCATCGAAGATATGGTCGGTACCGGGCAGGCCTAGCGCCGCTCCGGTTATGACCACTGGAACGTTCTTGGAAACATCCTTTTGGCCGCGATAAATCTCGTAGCCGCGATCGAGAACATCGGCGAAGAAGCGGCCGAGTTCGTTGAAGTGATCGTCGTTTGACGGCAGGGATGGCACAAAGGAATCTGGTGCCGTAGACGCTGCTGGCGCGGAGATGGGTTTAGACGATTCCACAGGGAAGGGAACTGCCGTCGCAGGTGACACCGCGGGCGCAGCGGTTACCGACTGTTCTACCGAGGCTTGCGCCCCGGTTCCGCGGCCTAGTCCGGCCGCGTAGAGGCCGCACAGAGCTTGGTTGAATGCCACGATATCGCCGACTTTCGGGTGATTGGTAAACAGCGAAACCACATCGCCGTTGCCGCCGAGCACATCCTCGGCAAATCCCTGCAACGCCTTTTTCGGTCCAACTTCAACAAATGTGCGAGCGCCGGCATCGTACAGCGTGCGCAGGCCCTTAACAAATTGCACGGGAGAAGCGACCTGCTGGGTAAGAATGTCGAGCATCTTGGGCACGACGTCAGGGCCTGTGGGATAAAACTCGCCGTTGGTGTTGGCGACGATTGGCAAACGCGGCGATTGCAGATGCAGCCGCTCCAGAACTTGTCGCAACGGCTTGCTGGCTCCAGCCACAATCGATGTGTGGAAGGCGTGGCTGACGGGTATCGCGGCCACCTCATAGCCAGCTTTTTGGAAAGCTTCCATGGCCTGCTCGACTGGCTTGCTGGCGCCTCCGACCACCGCCTGATGGTTGCTGTTGACGTTGGCGATCACGACGTAGCCCTTGATCGTCTTCAGGATTCGCTCGACTTCTTCCAGCGGAGCAAAGACTGCGGCCATGCGGCCGTTGTCGTCCATCGCCACCTGGGTCATTCCGCGGCCGCGAGCGCTCACCGCTTCCAGCGAGTCGGTAAAGGGTAGGCCACCTGCCGCGACCAAGGCTCCGTATTCGCCCAGGCTGTGTCCCATGGTGAAGTCAGGTTCGATGCCATAAGCCGCCAGTAGCCGGGTCAGGGCGAGATCGATCGCGAGCACAGCGGGCTGAGTGATCTCGGTTTGGCGCAGATCCTCTTCGGCCTTGGCGACCGCGTCGGCGTCCGCGTGGTCAACGAAAACGTATTTGGTCAGCGGCTTGCCGAGCAAAGGGGTCATGATGCGATCGGCTTCGGCAAAGGTTTCGGCCACGATCGGCTCTGTGTCGTAGAGCAACTTGAGCATGTTCGCGTACTGTGAGCCTTGACCTGTATACAGGAACGCGACTTTCGGCGCGGGACCGTGGCCGCGGAAGATGCCTTGGGCCCGCAGGGCTTTCCATATTGCAGGTTGATTGGCGGCCAGCGCTTTAAGTGCGCTGCCCGCTTTGTTCGCCAGTTCGGCGGCGTCGGCGTAGTCGATAGCCACGCGCTCAGGAGCGCGCAGGTCGGATTCAGCGGGGGCAGATGTCGCCGGGGCTCTGCCTGTTTTGGCGTCCTTCTCTATCGCGCGCAACCGCTCGATGAGCGCAGCTTCCGAGGCGGCGCCGATTACCAATGCTCCGCGTAACGGAGCTTTATAAGAAGAAGCGTTAGAAGTGCGGGAAACATCTTGGGTATTCATAATCGACTCTTTCACTGCCGCCGGTATCTCAGTAACAGCGACCGACCGTTTGCCGTTTCCGTTCAGCCTGTGAGGAATGTATTCTTCGAGCACGGCGTGGAAATTGGTGCCGCCAAAACCAAAAGCGCTCAGACCGGCGCGGCGCACGCCATCTGGCGGCATGGTCCATGGTTTCAGTTCGGTATTGACGTAGAGGGGAGAGTGGTCAAAGTCGATATTCGGATTGCGATGCTCGCAATGCACGCTGGGCGGCAGAACCTTGTCGCGAAGCGCCAAGGCCGCTTTCAGCAATCCGGCAGCGCCGGCCGCTCCTTTGAGGTGTCCGAAGTTCGATTTGACCGAACCAAGCGCCACTGAGTGCGAGGGGAGGTGAGAACTGTTGAGCACGTCGATCATGCTTTGCACCTCGACGACGTCGCCCACAGCGGTGGATGTGCCATGGCCCTCGATCAGCGTCACAGTGGCCGGCGATAATCCAGCATTCTGCCAGGCGCGCTCGATGGCCAATTTTTGGCCGGCTGGGTTGGGCGCGGTGATGCCCTTTCCCTTGCCGTCGCTCGACCCGGCTATGCCGCGCAGCACGGCGTAGATTTTGTCGCCGTCGCGCTCAGCATCGGCCAGACGCTTGAGCAGAAAGAGCGCGGTGCCTTCGCCCATGACGAAGCCGTCCGCCCCTTCGGCGTAGGGACGGGTGCCAGTCGCGGAAAGCGCACCGATTTTGCAGAACTTGATGTAGCTCGAGACGCCCATGTTGCGGTCAATGCCGCCAGTAACCGCAAGGTCAAAATCGTTTGCCACCAATCCCTCGGCCGCCGCACTGATGGCCGCCATCGCGGACGCGCAGGCCGCGTCCACAACATAGTTAGGTCCGTGGAAGTTGAAAATGTTTGCTATGCGTCCGGCAATGCAGTTGGCCAATTCGCCGGGCATAGTGTCTTCCGTAACATCCTGAATGCGGTTGGCCATGCGGTCGTGCAATTCCCGCGTAATGTCGCGGCGCAGCGCCTCCGGCAGCCCGGCGAAGCTGGTACTCTCGGCCAGTTCATGAGCGTATTCCGGAAAGTACAGACGCAAGGCGGTGAAATAATGTTTTTCTCCCGCCATCGCGTTGCCGAGGATCACCGCCGTGCGATCGAGATTCAGCGGCCGCTTGGGGAAGCCGTAATCTTCCAGCGCTTCGCGGGTGCAGGCGATTGCCCATTTTTGCGCTTCATCCATGGCGGAGATGACGCACGGCGGAACACCCAGACGCCACTTCATCGGATCCCACACGTAGTCGCGCGCCCAACCGCCGATGGTTGAGTAAGTCTTATCCGGCGCACGATGGTCGGGGTCGTAGTAGAGGGCGGGATCCCAGCGGTCGCGGTCGACCTCAGTGATGCTGTAGCGTCCGTTCTTCACATTTTCCCAGAACGTCGATACGTTCGCTGCATCGGGGAGGATGGCTCCCGCTCCAACAATTGCTATGGCGCGATAGGAAGTGCTTTCCATGACGGTACTCCTATAAAAGGTCGATTAAGATTGATCGTTAAAGCCTATGCGGCCGCTTCCAAACGCTTGGCTGCGCGGCCGTACAGTACGTCTGCTACGTAATCCAGATCTGAAATGAGGCCGGACTGCGCGCGGTGAATGGCGGGCAATCCCAAACTGGTTTCAAATCCGGCGATATCGGCATCGCTGATGCCTCCAGCGCCGATGACCCAGCGCAAACCCTCTTCGGCCACTTTGAGCGCAGCGTCGCGGGCAAAGACTCGGCTGATTGCCGCCAATGCTGTCGTGTCGAAGCGCCGGTTAGCTTTTTCGTTCAGCTTGCCGTCAGCCAAAAGCGCGGCGCGGCGGGCCAAACTCCCCGCACACTCGGCGTAAGCGATCAGCTCACCCAGGCGCAGGAGAATGTGTTGATAGCGGGTCAGGCGTGCCACCCGAGCTTTTTCCATAATCTCGGCCAAGGCGTGCAAAGCCAGCGCCGCAATATCAGCACCCACGTTTGCATGGCGAGCGTGCAATGCTTCGAATTCCTTCGCCCGATCGTGATAGTGCTGCCCCCGCGTCTTCAGGTGCAACTGCCAGCGGTCGCGGCTGATGGTCATCTCCATGATTTCGGAGGTGCCTTCGTAAATGGTGGTGATGCGCACGTCGCGCTTGATTTTCTCCACCATGTATTCATGCGTGTAGCCGTAGCCACCCAACGCCTGGATGCTGGCCTCGGCGGCCGCATTCCCGGCTTCGGTCGCCATGTATTTCGCGATGGCGCCCTCGGTGTTCAGGCTGCCTTCGGTCTTGGCGTCGATGCGCTCTGCAGTTTCTTCGATGTAAGAGCGGGCTGCTTCCAGCCGCGCCACGTTGGGCACGATCAGCTTGTGGGTGTAGCCCTGCTTTTCAGAGAGCGGCGCTCCGGCCTGGATACGCTTGGTGGAATACGGAATTGCGCGATCGAGCGCGGACCAGCCGCCGCCAAGACCGAACGCCGCAACCATAAGACGGGTGTAGCCGAACACGGCCTGCGCCTGAATGAGTCCCTGACCTTCCACACCGCCGAGCAGCCGGTCGGCGGCGACATAAACGTTGTCTAACGCGAGAGCTGCAGTGTTGCTGAGCCGGATGCCATGCTTGTCTTCGGGCTCGTCGTGGGTGAAACCCTTTACGCCTTTTTCGACCACGAACCAGCTGGGACCGGCGGGCGCGCTGGCCAGGATCGTGTAGGCATCGGCGATTCCGCCATTGCTGATCCACTGCTTATTGCCGCTGATCTTGTAGCCGACGGTGCGGCCGTTTTCGATGACTGGTTCCGCTGTGGTGCGAAGCGCTCCTAAATCGCTGCCGGCTTCCGGTTCGGTGGCGCCGTAGGCGAACAACAGTCCCTCTTCCGCGATGCGCGTCAGCCAGAGTTTCTTTTGTTCCGGAGTGGCTCCGACAAAGATGGGATCGCTGCCCAGGAACGTGGCCAGCACAGCGGTGGCGACACCCAGGTCGATGCGCGCCATTTCCTCGCAGACGCAGTACACATCGAAAGTTCCGCCGCCCATGCCGCCGAACTCTTCGGGGATGAACAGGAGTTGAATACCCAGTTTGTCCGGGCTGCACATATGGTGGACGATTTCGACTGGGCACTCGTCCTTGTCATCGAGCTCTCGAAGGACTTCATCGGGCAGACGTTTCTTCGCGAAGTCCTTGAGCGACTTCAAACTGAGTTTCAGGGTTTTACTTGTGATCATGGCGGTTCCTCTCCTTAAGTTATGCGGCGCTGCGCGTTTCACGAACTTTGTTGGTTAATTCCGGCAAGAACTCCAGAATGTCATCGACAACTCCGATATCTGCGACTTGGAATATGGGAGCCTTGGGGTTCTTATTAATGGCGATCAGGAATGGGCTACCCTTAAGGCCAGCCAAATGCTGGAAAGATCCACTGATGCCGCATGCCAGATAGACCTTGGGCTTGACGGTTTTTCCAGACGAGCCGACCTGGCGTGATTTTTCCATCCACTTGGCATCGACCACGGGTCGCGAGCAGCTCACCGCCGCACCCAGGGCGTCGGCGAGTTCCTGCGCGATGGCCACATTGTCTTTTTCCTGGATGCCGCGGCCGATCGAAACCAGAATGCTGTGCTTGGTGATATCGACATCACCCGCCTCGGCGACGACCGTCTCCACATAACGCCGTCCCGCTGTGAGTGCGCCGACGTCGGCGGACTTGTCGACAACAGTCCCCGCGGTAGCAGCACCTTCCTGCGGCTTGAATGCGCCCGGACGCACTGTGATCACCGCGCCCGATGAAATGTCGCAACGAACATGCGCGCTCACCTGTCCGCCAAATTCCTGGCGGACTACTTTAAGGCCTGTGCCTTCCACGCCGGCGATGTCCAACACGTCGGAGACAAAAGCTGAATTCAGCTTGATGGAAAGGCCCGGAGCCAGATCGATTCCGAAATGTTCGTGAGCAACTAACACGATGCTGTTGCTGGGCAGTACCTTAACTAAAGCCTTCCGGATCAACTCAGCGTTAGGGTAGGCAAGAGCTTCGCTGGCGATCTTCCACGTCTCAGCGTAGGAGCCCTGGAGGGCTTTGCAGGCGGCATCGAGATTCGCACCCCAGCCGGTAACAATGGCCGTGGGCAATGCAGTGGGATCGATCCTTCGCGCCGCCGCCGCCAGTTCGAACGCGGTATCGTCGACCGCGCCGCCCTTGTGCATCATGTAAGTGAAAATGCGCGCCATTATTTCAACCCTCCTTTAGCAGCCACTAACTCCAGAACTTTGTCGATGTTCTCTTCCCGGGTGCCGTGCAGAATTTCGGCTCCTTTGCCAAGTGCGGGTACGAAGTAGTCCACCCTTTTCACTTTTGCGGCCGCTTCCCCTACAGCGCTCGGCTCCAGTCCAAGGTTGGAGACGCCGAAAGTCGGGATCGGGATAGAGGCCACTGCCCGGATGCCTTTCATTCCCACGTAGCGTGGCTCATTGATGCCGGTCTGAATCGAGAGCACGCAGGGCAGATCAATCTCGCTGATCTCTTTGTTGCCGCCTTCAATTTCCCGGCTGACTTTCAGCTTTTTACCGTCCAGAACCTCAATGGAATTGACCAGCGAAGCGAACGGATAGTCGAGCAGCGCCGCCAGCATTCCGCCGACTTGCGCGCCGCCGTCCTCGGCCTGAATCCCGGTCAGGATCAGGTCGTAGTTTCCTTTCTGGACAAAGGCTTTCAGGATGGTGGCGATGCCCCTGCCGTCTGATCCGCTGAAGGCATCGTCTGTGATCAGCACGCCGTGGCTCGCGCCCATGGCCATCTCCCGGCGCAGGACCTCTTCGTCATCTTCGCCGCCAACCGTGGCGACGGTGACGTTTCCACCGACCCGGGCGACGATCTGAAGCGCCTCTTCGACCGCGTAGTTATCCGCTTCATTGATCGAATAGACGAGGTCATCGCGTTCAATGTCATCCCCGGCACTATTCAGTTGAATTTCATTTTCCGAAGTGTCGGGTACTCTTCGCACGCAAACTAGAATCTCCATAACTCATCCTCCAAAAACGCTTCACGCTACTGTCTGACTTTCGCCCGCGATTTGCTTCTCCACCAACTCCGCCAGATCGATGGCGGTCATCTTTCCTTCCAGGCCCGCGACCTTGATCGCATCTTCGATATTCACCATGCAGAAGGGGCACGCCGTCACAATCACGTTGGCCCCAGCCTCGGCGGCCATCTGCACTCGCTTGACACCCATTCGCTGATCTTCTTTCGGCTCGTAGAACAGCATCAGTCCGCCACCACCGCAGCAGAATGAGCGGTCCCGGGAACGGGTCATTTCGACTCGCTTCAAACCTGGAATCGCATCGAGCACATCTCGGGGATCGTCGTAAATATCGTTGTGCCGTCCCAGATAGCAGGGATCGTGGTAGGTGTAGACGCTGCTTGCGTTTTCCACCGGATTGAATTGAATCTTGCCGGTTTTGACTTCTCGAGCGATCACCTGGCTGATGTGCTCGACCGGCGGCACATCCTTGTAGTCGTGTTTGAGCGCATTGTAAGCATGCGGGTCAGCGGTGACGATCCGCTTGACTCCCGACGCTTTGATGGCCTCGACATTGTGGTCGCGCAAGGCCATGAAAAGGGTCTCTTCGCCGAAGCGCCGGACTTCATGGCCGCTGTCTTTTTCGGCCGAGCCCAGGATTCCAAAATTCTCTCCGACGTGCTTGAGGATCTTCGCCGTGGCCCGACCGATTGATTGCATGCGGTCATCGAAGGAGGTGATGCTATCGACAAAATACAAAGTGTCTGCACCGTTTTTTCCGTCGACGACTTTGACGTTGCAATCCTGCTGGAACTCTTTGGCCTTCGTCCAGTCGGCTTTCTTCTTCTCCATCTTGCCGTAGGGATTGCCGCGGCTCTCCAGTGCCTTCAGCGGCTTTTGCAGGGACTGGGGCACATTCCCGTCGTCAATCATGCCGCGCCGCAAGTCCACGATCTTGTCGATGTACTCGACCAGCAGCGGGCATTCCGCTTCGCAAGCGCCGCAGGTTGTGCACGACCAGATTTCATCCTCGGAATAGATATTTCCGATCAGCGGCTTGCCGTTGCCCGACTTGCCAAACATCGGATAGTGCTGGAAGGCGTAGTCTCTTGCCTTGGTGGTGATGAATCGTGGCGACAACGGCCTTCCCACCGCATTGGCCGGGCAGTTGTCGGAACAGCGCCCGCAGTCGGCGCAGGTATAAAAATCGAGCATGTGCTTCCAGGTGAAGTCTTCAAACGTCTTGACTCCGAAAGATTTCACCTGATCCAGATGCTCCTCGCTGACGCCCCATCTCACCGGCTTCAAAATCTCCCGGTCCAACTTTGCGAAGTAGATATTGAACAGGGAAGTCTCCACGTGGAACTGGATTCCAAAGGGCCGATAGCAGAGCAAGAAATAAAAGGTCACTTCATGGAGCAGATAAGCGCCGAAGTAGAGTCTTCCGAGAGTCGGCAGAGTGATTGAAGCGAGAATACTCTGCAACATCCAGGGAAGCGAAAATACGGCCAGCACTTCAAGCGGTTGGCCCTGCTGGGACTCGGCGGCGGCCTTGGCGGCTGCAAAAAGACTGTCGGCTACCATTAGGATTGCGATTAGCGCCAGGAGGAAAATGGCGTCGGGGGTGTGAGCTTTGCCGAACCTTGCCGGTACAGCGTAGCGCGCAGGTTTGAAAACCAGCCGGCGAATCACAGCGATGACCATGCAGAGGAAAACGACGGTCGCGGCGTAGTCCGTGATTGTGTTGTAGATAGGGCCGGCTTTTCCTGAAAGCCCGGGCATGACGAAATTCTCGGAGACGCCGACAATCAGCGTGGTGAAGGCACGCATCGCCAAGACGATGAAGCCGGCAAAGATGAAGATATGAATGGTTCCGGCGGTCTTGTAGCGAGGCTGCTTCCACTGACCCAGCCAGAATTTCAGAACTCGTCCCAGCCGAACTAACGGCTGGTCAAAACGTAAATCGCGTTGGCCCCGAACGAGCGGTACCAGGCGCTTGGCGACAATGTAGGCGAAACATACGACGCCCAGAATATGAATGATTACGAATAATGCTCGCCCGCTGACCAAGTATGAAGTCAACTGCACAACTGACTGGATGCCTTCCACGTTCTCCTCCGTTCGGCAATCCCTATGCGAATTGCGTTAAGACTTTCTCCTCCTTGACTGGGGGACTTGCTGCGATTGTTGATTCGACCGAAGTGAGCGGCTGAAGGGGAATCGACACATGCACTGGCTCCGGCGCGGGAGCCGGTGCCCGTGCAACCTTCGCCTTCGCGCGCACCCTCTTAACTGGGGGACCTGCTGGCATTGTTGATTCGACCGAAGTGAGCGGCGGAAGGGGAATCGATACATGCACGGTCTCCGGCATAGGCGCCGGTGCCCGTGCAACCTTCGCCTTCGCGCGCACCCTCTTCTCTTTCTTCTTCTCTTCCTTTGGCGGGGGTTCGATCTCGGCGGCTTCCCGCAGTTCCGTGAAACTCAGTTTCAGAAACGTTTCCAAACGCCGCAGATCCGGCGCGGCGTGCACACATCCGCTGAACCCGAAATACGCCGTGCCGTTGTAGGTTAAGATGGCGCAGTTAAGCGCCATCTCGCCACCTACCGGGACATAGGGATAGCAGTGCAGCATCTTGTGGCCAAGCAAGTAAAGCGGAGCTTGCGGTCCGGGCACGTTGGTACAGACCATGTTGAAAGGCGTGAACGGCAGCCGGCTTATGATGTGGCCGGCCAGCGCCTGCGCGGAATTCGGGAACATGCCGAGCAAGCCGCCCGCCAAACTCACCAATTCGGCAGTATGCGCGCGTTTGAGAAGCTCCGTTCTCTTATGGACGGCAGCCAGCAGTTTCCGAGGGTTGCGAATGTCCAGCGGAAGGGTGACCGGGACCAGGGAGATGCGGTTCCCCAAGTCGCCCGGACCGTCGCTGCCGCGCAGATTGACCGGAACCATCAGGCGAAGCATGCGTCCCTTAACCCGGTCGCCATGCAGTTCGAGGTAGCGCCGGATAGTCGCCGTCACCAGCGCCAGGATGACGTCATTCACACTGGTCCCGCAGCTGTGCCGTATGGCTTTGATTTCGGCCAGCGGAACTTCAGCCCAGGCGAATTTCTGCGGCCCGCGGTAGAGAACGTTGAACCGCAGCCGCTCTGTGGCCACGGTAAATTCCGGAAGTAGATGGGTGAACTCGTCCGGGGCCAGGTTCCCGCCATTTGCAGCGGCGCGCTCCGCCATGCTCGATACGTCCGTCAGGGCGTCGAGAATTCGTTTGACCAATTCAGAATAGGAGTCGATGCAGCCGTTCGTTATCGACGACGTCCAAACGCCACGAGGCGGTGGAACGCGGAGCCGGAGCTTTCGTTTGGGCAGCCGAGGCACCACCGGGCTCGCATCCATGACCACGTTCATGATCCCAACTCCGCCGATGCCATCGGCGAGGCAGTGGTGCAGGCGGAAGACGAACCCGCTGCGATTGCCTTTCAGCCCATGCACTAGGGTCATGTCCCAGAGGGGGTGCTGCCGGTCCATCACCGTGCTCAAAATCTTTCCCGCAAGCGTCTTCAACTCTGCGTCGGAGCCGTGCTTGAGCGTCGCCTCGCGCACGTGGTTGCGGATGTCGAAGGTAGGGTCGTATTCCCAGCTGGGCAGGCCAATATTAAGCAGCGGCGGTGCCACCCGCTTGAGGTAGCGGGGAATCAGCGGCAGCTTCGACTCGACAAACTGGACGCAATCTTCGAACGGGATCTTACCCTCAAACACGCAGACACAGGCGACATTGAGGGGCATGCCCTCGTGTTCCAGATGGAGGAATACGGTGTCTCCCCAGGAAAGGCGGTCACCTGATTGTTGGCTTTGCATCTCAGCTCTCCTATTTCAGTTTCCCAACCTATTGCCCAACCGTCGCGCATTTCAGTTCACGAAAGAAAATCGTGACGCCAGCTTCACCAGCTTCAGCACTTTGTAGACATTGACGTTGACGCCTCGCAACTCCACCTTGACACCTTTGCGGTCAGCTATGCCCGCGAACGCTGCCATCTCTCGCAGTACACTCGCATCGACCCGGCGGACCGAAGAGAAATCCAAAGCCACTCCCTCCTCAGCGCTGTCCAGTTTTTCTCCGGCCTCTTGCAGCGCTTGGACAACGCGCCCTTCATCAATCTTGAGCCACACCGCCATCATTGCCATACGCACTCCCATCCACTACGAAGTCTGCTGAGACGCACTAGCCACCTTCGCCAGGCCCCGCCCCTGATAGGCCTTCCAAAACAGCTCGGCCAATTCGGTGATCAGTGGCATGCGAGGGTTCGACCGCCAGGACGGATCGTCAAAGGCAAGCTTGGTCAGTTCCGGTATTGCCCGCTCGAATTCTTCCTTCGAGATTCCCAGCTCGGCAATCGAACGCGGGAACCCCAATTGGTCGAGTAACTGTTCCGTCGCCACGATCAGGTTCTTCACCTTTTCCTCAATCGTGTGTCCGCCCAGACCCAGCAAATCCGCCACCGTCGCGTATTTCTTGTGCGCGAGATAACCCTTCTGGTAGGGTGACGGCACGAACTTAGTGGGCACGGCCGCGTTGTACGCAATGACGTGCGGCAACATGAGCGCATTGGCCCGGCCGTGGGCCACGTGGAAGCGCGCCCCGAAGGCATGCGCCAGGGCGTGATTCACGCCCACCGAGGCGTTGGAAAACGCCATGGCCGCAATGCACGAGGCGTTGTGCATCATGCTGCGGGCCTCTTCATCTTCGGGGTGTTCAAACGCGATGGGCAGATACTTGAAGGCCATTCGGATCGCCTGCATCGCGTTGCAGTCGGTGTAGGCCGAACCATAGCTGGAAACGACAGCTTCCAGTCCATGGGTCAGGCAGTCGATGCCGGTATCGGCGGTAAGGCCCTTCGGCATGGACATCACAAACTGCGGATCCACGATGGCCACATCCGGGGTCAGCGAGTAGTCTGCCAGAGTCACCTTCCGCCCACGTTCTTTGTCGGTCAACACGGCAAAAGGAGTGATTTCGCTTCCCGTTCCGCTGGTCGTGGCGATGGCAATCAGCCGCGCATGGTTCACTTTCTCGGTCGGGTACTGGATCACGCGTTTGCGCAGATCCAGAAAAGGCGCAGCCAACTCTTCCAGATCAGCCTCCGGCGACTCGTATTTGAGTTTCATGATTTTGGCCGCGTCGATCACCGATCCGCCGCCGAGCGCGATGATTTGGTCCGCTTTGTAGAAATTGAGCGCCTCCACTCCCTGCATGACGACCTTGACCTCAGGCTCCGCATCGGGAATGACGGAGACGTGAACGCGGGTTCCCTCCGGAATGTTGCGGCGGACAAGATCGACGTGACCGATCTGCTCCATGGAGGGATTCGTAACGATGACGGTGGAGCGCGATGGGAACTGGCGTATATTCTCTACCGCGTTCAGGTTGAAATAGATCTGATTGGGAACTCGGAACCACATATGAGCTTGTGTCCTCCGAGCCACACGCTTGATGTTGAGGTAGTGATAAATATTTACGTTATCGGTGGTGCTGTTGCCGCCGCCGGTGCCACAGCCGAAGGAAAAGGTGGGCACTAGATCGTTGTAAACGGCACCCAGCGCTCCGATTGAGCCTGGCGAGTTCACAATGATTCGTCCCGCATTCATCATCTCGCCGAACTTGCGGATGATCTCATCGTTGCGCGAGAAAATGGCCGCCGTATGTCCAAGCCCGCCGGCGTGATTCACGTCGATGCACACCTTGAGCGCCTCATCGACAGATTTCGCTCGATAGACCGCGAGCACGGGGAAGAGCTTCTCTACCGACAAGGGATGTTCGGGGCCTACGCCTTGAATCGGTGCGATCAGCAGTTTGGTGTCCGGCTTCACTGCAAGACCGACCAGACGCGCGATATCGGTGGCCTTCTGCCCGACTGCCATGGGTTGCATACACCCGGTGGCAGGATCGATGACCGTACGTGCCAGCAGTTCCGTCTCTTTCTCATTGCAGATGTGGGTTCCCAGTTCCGCGAATTTCTTCAGCACCACGTCGTAAATCTCATCGTCGATCACGACGGTTTGCTCTGAAGCGCAGATGGTTCCGTTATCGAAAGTTTTCGACAAGATGATGTCCACGACGGCTGTACTCACGTCCGCCGTTTTTTCCAAATAAACCGGCGTGTTGCCCGGCCCCACACCGAGAGCTGGTTTGCCGGAGCTATAGGCGGCTTTGACTGCACCTGGCCCGCCGGTGGCATCAATCAGGCCCACGTCTTTGTGCCGCATCAGGTAGGCATTGTCCTGCAGCGTGTGGGATTCCAGGCAGCTAAAAACCCCTTCGGGTGCGCCATGCTTCAGCGCGGTCTCATACATGATCTTCACGGCCTCGGAGCAGCAGTGCCAGGCATTTGGATGAGGACTGAAAATGACCGCGTTGCGCGTCTTGATGGCCATGATGCATTTGAAGAGCACCGTGGAAGTGGGGTTCGTGATCGGTGTGATAGAAAAGATGACCCCGATCGGTTCAGCTATCTCCACCAGATTGCGCTCGGGAAACTCGCGAATGACGCCCACGGTTCGTTTATCCTTAATGTAGTTGTAGGTAAACTCCGTGGCGCACATGTTCTTGAGGACTTTGTCTTCCATGACCCCGAGCTTGGTTTCCTCAACCGCCAGCCGGGCGAGATATTGAGCTTGTCCCAGGCCAGCCAGGACCATCGGCTTGACGATGCGATCGACGTCCTCTTGGGTGAATTGGGTGAAGACGGCGGCGGCGGTTCTGGCTTGACTTACTAATTTTTCCAGATAGGCAACGCGTTCTGGACTGAGGCTTTCTGTGGCCTGCGGAATCGCAACTCGTTCCTGCAACACTTCCTGCGTAATCATTTGCTGCCCCCTATACCCACCAGGCGAACTACATAGCCCATAGCCTATGGAGGAGCACGCCTGCTTTTATGTTTCCAGCGTTCGCGACCATGAGGTCAGTCGTCTGAACGCTGGGTGCAACGTCCCGGGTTTCTATGCGTAGTCGATGGGATGCTTGGTCAGCCAATGCTCATCGCGCACTCTTCCAATGTTCTTCAAAGCACCATCAGCGATGCTCGCAGATAAACGGCGGCTTTCCCAAGCGACCCCCGCACCAAGGCCGATTGCACCGCCCAGCAAACCGCATGCCAACGCTCTGCTTATGGATTTTTCCCGATATCCGGAATAACTGCCCAACACACCAAGGCACGCTCCGAGGGCGGCGGGCTTCAAGGCGCTTCGAACTGACTCGCCAAAAAACGGCGCAAAAGACTCTCCGTTAAGGAATGCTTCTCCACCCGAACGCGCTCCCTCGATTCCAGAATGCAAGAGCTCTCGGCCATATTCGGCGTTCATTTTGGACCACTTACGTAAATCCATCGGATTCCTCAGTGTTCAAAACGGAACACTATGGTCACTACACCACCAGGGTAGGGCTGGCGTCGGTACTTTGAATCACGCTTAGTTGTGACCTTCGTCACATTGGGGATGCGGAAAAAGCTTGACTAGCCTTAATTGTGGGGATCTTGCCGGTCGGCGGGCACAACAGCGCCGCGGGGCCGGCGGCTGTCGGCGGGGCGTCCCGCCCCAAAACGGGCGAGGGCAGAATGCCCTCGCCTCAGCCGGCAAGATGCGGGCGCTACCGGAGTTCCAATTTGGGAAACTTTCTTCTTCCTGGCGATTCTATGCCAACGTGTATTTGCCGGTTTCGATGACTCTCTGGGCGATCGTCTGCCGGAGGGCCACAGTATTAAACGGTTCGTACTTGCACAAGCGGCGCAGGATGGCCATCTGCGAACGCAGCATGTCGCCTTCGCTCGCGGCCGCAATGACCATTCTTGCGGCGCTTTCGATTTTATCCAGCGCGCCTGCCATATAGACGCGAGTCATGGCAATGGCATTGGCTGCGCTGGCCTCTCCATTGCGCGTTGCCAGTTTCTGAGCGCGCAGCACGGCAGACTCCATGGCATAGGTTTCAATGGTCATGTTGGCAATTGCTCCCATGATCTCCTGCTGGTCCTGGATCGCCTGCATGTACTTCTGAGTGGCAACTCCGGCCGCGAACAGTCCGATCTTCTTGGCTGCCGCCACCAGCTTCCGCTCTTCCGCTAGCGGACCTTCCACGCCGTCATCTCTGGTGCCGGACAGCACTTCATCCATCAGCTTCTTGATTGCGGCCATCAATGGAAGCTGCCCGGACATTGCCCGTTTCAGCAGAAACCCGGTGATGACGAGCCGGTTGATTTCATTCGTGCCTTCGAAGATCCGATTGATGCGGGCATCGCGGTAACCGCGCTCAGCAGGGTACTCTTCCACGAAGCCGTATCCGCCATAGATCTGCACCGTCTCATCCACTACGTAGTCGATAAACTCCGACCCCCAAACTTTGAGGATGGAGCACTCGATGGCATACTCGTCAAATATCTTGCGAGCCTGAGCCATATCGTTGTGGGCATCGCCGAGTTGC
>Ga0208565_1001241_pt1 | contig 15427 bp, 8 predicted proteins | sample Sb_taG_7_FD_187706 | JGI IMG/M metagenome (GOLD analysis project Ga0208565, IMG submission 187706) | Peat soil microbial communities from Weissenstadt, Germany - Sb_50d_2_FS metaG (SPAdes) (version 2) | ecosystem: Environmental > Terrestrial > Soil > Wetlands > Peat | place: Germany: Weissenstadt...
AGCGGTGGACTCGAAGTCCTCGCTGCCAGGCGGATGCACCCCGGCGGGCCATCCCGGCGGCGTATACGTGACCATGAGACCATCATACCCGATTATCGAACCTGTATTCTAGTTAGGACCCGCCGGGCTCCCGTTGATCTGCCGCCCGGAGCACCACAATCACCGCCCTGTAAACCCCACCCCTCACCCCAGCCCTGCCTGCCACCCCAGTCCCACGGTCAGAAAGCATGAATGTGGCACCCTACCCACTCTTCCGGGCAGAATGCCACATTCATGCATAGACGAGGCGGCGACGGCTCGTACGGCTAGACGCTCGGCCCGCAGTTCGCGGGCGAATCGTTCATCGACTCCCTGGTCGATCGGAACCCCAGGCCCGCCACGACCTTGACCCGAACGGGCTCGGTCGGGCATTTCGCCGCCGAAAGGCTCAGACACGGTAGCCGGGCCGCCTACTCGAGTTCGTCTTTGGCTAGTTCCCCGGGATTGACGACTACTGCTTTGCGCCACTTGTGATCGGCTGCGAGGGTATGCACGAGAGGAAGGGACATGCGTGCCCTGAGGCGAACGGTTAACTTCGCGGCCATAGCAGCCTTGCTCGGCTCTGGGCTGGCCGCGTGTAGCTCGGGCAAGGGCGCCCAGGGCGCCGCGAGCACTACGCCTGGCTCGTCGGTACAGGCGGTCGCGGCGGTCAGCCGCGACGTCTCGTTCGTCGTCGGCGGTACCACCACGTACGGGACGCTCGACGTCCCCGCGCACCGGTCCGGGCAGCGGCTCGCCGCGGCGCTGCTCCTGGCCGGCAGCGGGCCTACCGACCGGAACGGGAACGACATCGCAGCGAACCTCGCCCCGTACATCCTCCAGCTGATAGCGGGCGAGCTGGCCCGGACGGGCATCATGAGCCTGCGGTTCGACAAGTACTTCAGCGGCGAGACCGGCGGCGGCGCCTTCGCCACCCACCCGTCCTCCATCGACCTGGCCGCGTACATCCGCCAGGCCGACGCGGCCTATGACTTCCTCCGCGCCCAGCCGGAAACGGACACCGGGCGGATGCTGGTCGTGGGGCACAGCGAAGGCGGGATGTACGCGCTGCTGGTAGCCGAGTCGACCTCGCCGCGCCCGGCCGGGCTGGCCCTGATCGAGCCGCAGGACGAGCGGCTGCTCAGCCTGATCCAGCTGCAGGCCGACGAGCAGATCGACGCGGCCGTGGGCCAGGGGATGCTCACCGCGGTCAGCGGCACGCAGTCCGCGGCCGGGGTCCGGCGGGCGATCAGCGAGTTCCGGGCCGGGCAGCCCGTGGACACCCGCGGCCTGGCGCCCGGCGTGGTGCAGCTGATCACGCCCGAGCTCCTTTCCCCCGTCAACGCCCGGTACGTGCGCTCCGACGACGCGGTGTACCCGCCGTCCGTCGCCGCCCGGCTGGCCCGCGGCACCCGGGTCCTGGTCACCGACGGCACCGCGGACACCAACGTCCCGGTCAGCACGATCAAGCCCCTGGTCAGCGCCCTGACCGCGGCCGGGGCTACCGGGCCCGGGCTGCGCGTGCTCGAGGGCGTCAACCACCTCCTGCACCTGCCCGGCGTCTCGGCCAGCACCCAGGTCCTGGCCCCGGCCGCGGTCGCCGCGCTGCAGGACTGGGCGAGCCCGTTCGCCCTGCCCGGCGAATGATGTATCAGGACGTCGCCGCGCTCCTCTGGGCAAGAAAGGTCACATGCTTACGGGAGGATCTCATGGCCGGTTCGTGGACCACGTTCACCATTCCTGATACGTCAACAGGCACGTTCAACGCAGACATCATGCTCTTGCTCACCGACGGTTCGGTGCTCGTCCATAACGGCTACACCAACGTCGTCGCCAATGCCAGCCAATGGCTCAGGCTCACCCCTGACCAGCACGGCCGATACGAGACCGGGACGTGGTCGGGCGAGCTGAACATGCAGTACGCCAGGCAGTGGTTCGCGTCGGGCGTACTCCGCGACGGCCGTGTGTTCGTCATCGGCGGTGAGTACAGCACGGACCCGGCGGCGACCAGTGACGCGTGGAGCGGGGAGACGTTCGATCCGCAGACCAACACGTGGACGCCGATCAGCAAGCCGTCCGCCTTCGAGTTCGTGCGCGGCGACTGCAACGGCTCCGTCCTGGCCGACGGGCGGGTGCTGCTCGGCGCCGCCAGCGTCACCGAGCCGCCGTCCACCTGGTCCCGTCTCACCGCCATCTGGAACCCGCACGACAATTCGTGGGTCCAGGCCGGGCTGGAGTTCGGCGCCGTCGGAACGACGACCAAGAAGGATCCCTTTGAGGAAGAAACCTTCAACCTGCTGGCCGACGGCAGTGTCTTGGCGCCCGCCGTCCGTGATGCTCCGAAGGCTCAGCGCTACCTGCCCTGGCTGGACCGGTGGGTCGACTGTGCCCCCTCCCCGGTGGACCTCGCGGTTAAGACCGTCAACGGGACCCTGGAGGAGGAGACAGGACCCACGATCCTGCTGCCGGACGGCAGGGCGTTCGCCATCGGCGGCTCCGGCCTGACCGCCCTCTACACCCCGCCGCCGGCCTCGAGCCCGACCGGCCCGGGTTCCTGGACCAAGGGGCCGTCCTTCCCGGCCGACACCAGCGCGAACCCGAACTGGCCGACGCTGACGGCCCTGGACGCCCCGGCCTGCCTGCTTCCCCATGGCCGGGTCGTCTGCATGGGCGGTACCACCGTTCCGGATGGCCCGGAGTACTACCCCGTGAACCCCGTCCTGCTGGAATTCGATCCGGGCAGCGCCGCGAGCACCCTGCCACCGCTGGCCGTCCAGCCGCCGCTTCCGGCCGGCAAGTTCACCTGGCAGTGCGCCTTCATGCTCCTGCCGACCGGCCAGTTGCTGCTCAGCGCGCAAGACAGCACGCTGTTCCTCTACACGCCGACCCCGGCCACAAGCGCCCCGAATCCGGCCTGGAAGCCGGCCCACATCTCCGTGGACCACCACATGGCCCTGGGCCACAGCTACACCATCTCCGGCACGCAGATCAACGGCCTGTCCCAGGCCGTGGGATACGGCGACGACGCCGGCATGGCCACCAATTACCCGATCGTCCGGCTCACCCACCCCGCCACCGGCCAAGTGGCCTACGTCCGCAGTTACGATTTCTCCACCCTGGGGGTCGCCACCGGCACGGCCGTGCCGCACGACCTTCACTCCTGCCGTGTCGACATCCCGTCCTACCTCGCCGTCGGCCACTGGAACCTGGTGGTCATCGCCAACGGAATCCCGTCCGATCCCGTGGCCGTGTATATCCACGAGCCGTATGACCACGACCATGAGCACGAGTTCGCCGGCCAGATCGAGCGGCTCGTCTACGACCGGTTCGGCGAGTTCGAGGCCTTCGCCGTCGAATCGGCGAGCGGGCAGGTCCGGCGCTTCGAAAGCCGCGAGCCGAAGATCGCGGAACTGGCCATGCGCGCCTGGCGAGAGCACTGGCGGGTCGCGGTGGACGTCGACGACAATCCACGCCGGCCGGTGTCGATCAGCCTGCTGGACTGAGACAGTCGGCCCGGGCTTAGTCCTGTGGCTCGTGCACGACGTTCCTGGCTGGGTGTCCATCTGGGCTGGGCCCGTTCGATAGTAGGGAGTAGGCCAGCGGCGTTCGGAACCCCTAGGAGGAACGGACCGTGAAGTACATGTTCTTGCTCAACCGCACGACGGACGCGCTCCCGGAACCCGGGACAGCCGAGTTCGACCAGACGATGCAGGCGTACGGCGCCGCCCTGGAGGCGCTGGGCAAGGCGGGGGTGCTCATCGATTGCGCCCCGCTGGCGGCCCGGTCCTCCTCGACGACGGTGCGGGTCCGAGACGGTGAGACGATCCTGACGGACGGCCCCGCGGCGGAGATCAAGGAGCAGCTTGGCGGGTACACCATCGTCGAGTGCGCCGATCTGGACGAGGCGCTCAAGTGGGCCGCCATCATGCCCGCGGCCAGGGACGCCTCGGTGGAGGTCCGCCCGATCGTGGCGGTACAGGCACCGGTGTGAGCGCCCCGCTCGACCAGTTGATCCGCGGCCGCTGGTGGGCGGCGGTCGCCACCGTGTGCCGCCTGACCGGTGACCTGGGGGCGGCCGAGGACGCCGTGCAGGAGGCGTGCGTGGCCGCGCTTGAGCAGTGGCCATCGACGGGAGTGCCCGACAACGCCCTGGGCTGGCTCATCGGCGTGGCCCGCCACAAGGCCCTGGACCGCCTCCGGCGCGAGGCCATCCGCGGCACCAAGGAGGCCGCCTCGATGCGGGAGGCCAGCGAGTCCGGTACCGGACAGGACGCTTCGCCGCGAGCGGCCGACACCCTCAGCCTCATGTTCTTGTGCTGCCACCCGGCGCTGGACGTCTCCGCCCGCGTTGCCCTGACCCTGCGGTCGGTCTGCGGCCTGTCGACCGGGCAGATCGCGGCGGCCTTCCTGGTCCCCGAGGCGACCATGGCCAAGCGCCTCGTGCGCGCCAAGGCCAAGATCCGTGATGCTCGCATCCCCTTCCGGGTTCCGGGCGAGGACGAGCTGCCGCGCCGGCTGGGCGCTGTGCTGCGGGTCGTCTACCTCGTATTCACCGAAGGTCACATGGCCAGCCGCGGAGATACCCTGGTTCGTGGTGACCTATGCGATACCGCCATTTCCCTCGCCCGGGGTGTCGTCGGCCTGCTCCCCGGGGAGCCCGAGGCGATGGGGCTGCTGGCGCTGCTGCTGCTGACCGACGCCCGCCGGGCAGCGCGCAGCGACGATCTCGGCGAGCTGGTGCTGTTGGAGGACCAGGATCGCGGTCTGTGGGACGCGGCCATGATCGCCGAAGGCGAGGCGGTCCTCGAGGCTGCCCTGCGTAAAGGCCGGCCCGGGCCCTATCAGCTGCATGCCGCCATCGCCGCCTGCCACTCGACCGCATCCAGCGCCGGCCGCACCGACTGGCGGCAGATCGCGCTCCTGTACGCCGAGCTGATCCGCTACGAGCCCACGCCCGTCGTGGAGGCCAACCGGGCGGTGGCCCTCGCGATGGCCGAGGGCCCGGCCGCCGGGCTTGTCATCCTCGATGCCCTGGCCTATCACCCGCAGCTGCAACGCTGGGCCCAGCTGCACATCGCGCAGGCCGAGCTGCTGAAACGCCTCGGGCGCCACGGCGAAGCCATCGACGTCTACACCTCGGCGCTCGAGCTCGAGCCTGCGCCGGCCACCCGGTCCTTCATCGCCAAGCGGATCAGGGAACTCCGCAGCTGACGCGCACGTCTCCGCGGAAACGCTTGACGAAATTGCGTGGCACGTCTCCGCGGAGACGCGGAGACGCGGAGACGAAGTCCCGCGAGACCGGGCTGGCGGCACGGTACCAGCAAGCCGCGGCTTGCCCGTGCCGGTGATCGCGAGTACAAACAGGGCGTGGGCGCGGACCTGCTCGGTGGAGCTGGTGTTACCTCGCAGGTGGAGCTGCATCTTGCGGGTACCTTCGGCGTGGTCCGCGATGGCGTCCGGCTCGCCGACGGCGGCCTGCGCAGCCGCAAGGCCCGCACCCTGCTGAAGTTGCTCGCGGTCGAGCGGGCCCGGCTGGTGTCCGTGGACCGGATCACCGAGGTGCTCTGGGACGGTGATCCGCCCGCGGCGCCGGAGCAGCATGTGGCGACGCTCGTGAGCCGGCTGCGCCGGATCCTGGGCCCGGAGGTGATCCGGGGCGGGCGCCAGGGCTACCAGCTCGCCGGAAGCCAGGCGATCATGATCGACCTGGACGAGGCGGCCCGGCTGATCAGCCACGCGGAGCGGGAGCTGGGGACGGCGCCCGCGGTGGCGGGCGCGGCGGCTGAGCGCGCCGTCGAGATCTTGTCGCCGGGAACCGCGCTGGCCGAGGAGCCCTATGCGGCGTGGGCCGAGCCGGCCAGGGATGAGCTGCGCGGGCTGCTGCGCCGCGCCCGGCACGCCCTGGCGGAGGCTGCGCAGGCGACCGGCGACGCGGACCTGGCGGCCCGGGTCGCCGCGGACGTAATGGCCGACGACCCGTTCGACGAGGGCGCGCACCGCCTTTTCATGTCCGCCTGCGCGGCGGCGGGCGAGCGAGCGAAAGCGCTGGAGACATACGCGCGCCTCAGCAGCCGGCTGGCTGAGGAGCTGGGGACCGATCCCGCGCCGGAGACCCACGATGTGTACCTGGCCATCTTGCGCCAGCGGCGTCCCGGTGACCCGGGCCGGCACGCGCCCGGCCCGGCACGCACCCAGCCCGGCACGCGCCCGGCCCAGCCCGGAACGCGCCCGGCCCAGCCCGGCACGCGCCCGGCCCAGCCCGGCACGCGCCCGGCCCGAGGCGGGGACCTCTCCGGGAGGCCTGGCTCGAGCGCGGCAGCGCGGGAGCTGGCCGGCCGCGATCGTGAGCTGGCCGACCTCGCCGCTACGTGGGCGAAGGCCGCTGCGGGTGAGCCGGGCGTGGTGCTGATCGTGGGCGAAGCCGGAATCGGGAAGACCCGGCTGGCCGAGGCGCTAGCGGCGGAGGCGGCCTCGGCCGGGGCGATGGTCTTGCCTGCTCGCTGCTATGAGACCGAGCGGTCGCTGTTCCTGCAGCCGGTGGTGGAGGCGCTCCTCCCGGCGGTCACCGGGCAGCCCGCCGCGGAGCTGCGGCGGCTGCTGGGCGACGCTGCGCCGTCTTTCGCCGCGCTGGTGCCTGAGGCCGCGGCGGTGCTGGGATCGATGCCGGCCGAACGGGTTCCGGTCGACATGCAACGCCGCCGGACGTTCCTGGCCGTGCTGGGCTTCCTGCGCGAGCTGGCAGCACGTAACCCGGTGCTTGTCGTGCTGGACGACCTTCAGTACGCCGGCCAGTCGACCATCGAATTCGTGCACTACCTGGGCCGGAACGCGGGCGGCAGCCGGCTGCTCGTGGTCGCCACGGTCCGGGCCGAGAACGATGCGGAAACCAGTGCCGCGCTGACCGCCGTGGCCAGCCGCGTCGAGGTCGGGCCGCTCGGAGCGGCTGCCGTCGAGCAGCTCGCTGCCCGGGCCGGCCAGGCGGGGCTGGCCGACCGCATCCTGCGGCAGACCCGCGGGCACACGTTGTTCGTGGTCGAGGTGCTCCGTGCGCTGGCCGAAGGCGACAGTGGCCTCCCGGAGTCACTGCGAAGTGCCGTGCAGGCGCGGGTCCGCCGGCTAGGCCCCGAGGCCGAGCAGCTGCTGCGCGCCGCCGCCGTTCTCGGCGCGGCGGTCGACCCGGCCATCGTGGCGGGCCTGGCCGACGTCCCGCCCGCGGTCGCACTGCGGCTCTGTGAACTCGCGCTGCGAGCCGGACTGCTGGTGGCCGCCGGGCGCGACTTCGAGTTCGCCAACGACCTGATCCGTGAGGCCTTGTACGCCACCACCCCCGAGCCTGCCCGGCTGGCGTACCACCAGCGCGCCGCTGACCGGCTGACGAGCCAGCCGGAATCGCTGGCCCGGCACGCCGCCGCCTGCGGCGACTGGCTGCGCGCGGCGCGGGCGCTGCTCTCGGCCGCCGATGAGGCCTTTCGCCGGTTCGCCGTGACTGATTCGGCGGCCTTGGCCACCCAGGCGCTTGAGGCGGCCGAACGGGCCGGGGATCTTGAGGTCGGCGCCCGTGCCCGGGTCATCCGCGGCCGGGCGCACGAGGGGGCGGCAGCGGTCGCCGCGGCGCTAGCCGATTTCTCCGCCGGAGCGGCCGCGGCCCGCGCGGCGGGGGACCAGCGCCTGGAAATGCTCGCCTTGCGGCATCTCGGCGGGGACGTGCCGGTGGCCCACGGCATGCCGACCGGCTACTGCGAGTCCCACCTCGCCCGGGGCCTGCGGCTGGCGGAACTGCTCGGCGACCAGGCGGCTGCGGCGGACCTGCTCGCGCGCCTGGCCATCATCGCGACCAACACGCTGCGATTCGATCGTGCGCTCGAGTACGGGCGGCGCGCTGTGGCTGCGGGCCGGGCGGCCGGCGACGACCAGGCGCTGGCCGCGGGCCTGGACGGGCTCAAGACCGCTCATGCTTACCTCGGCCACGCCGGAGCGCTGGCCGATGTGCTCGACGAGCTTGAGCCGCTGCTCCGTCGCCAGGGTGACCTGTTCCGGCTCCAGCATGCCGTCTTCGAGTCGGCGTTCGTCCCGCTGGCGGCAGGCGACTGGGATCAGGCCATTGCGGCGATCCAGGCGGCCATCCAGATCAACCGGCGCAGCGGCTACGCGCACTGGGCCGCGTCCTACGTCGCCCATCTGGGCTGGCTGGCCCGGCTCCGCGGCCGGGACGGCGAGGCGGTCTGGCTGGGACGCCGGGCGGTGCGCCTGACCGAGGCGAACGACCACCCCTGGGGCGGCGCCCTGGCCTGCGCCACACTCGGCGTCACGCTGCTGGCGGGCGGAAACAAGGCCGAGGCCATCGAGCTGTTCGAGCGTGGCCACGCGATAGCCGGCCAGGACGGCGCGGAGGCCTACCGGCTGCACTGCCTGGCTCCGCTCGCCGAAGCGACGGGCTCACCCGGCGTCCTCGCCGAGGCCAGCCGGCTACTGGCCGGCGCCACGCTGCCGGCCGGGGACGCGTGGGTGCTGGGATATGAGGCGTACCTGTCGGTCGCGCGCGCCTGGCTGACGGCGGGCCAGCCGGAACAGGCCCGCGCGGTGCTGGCCCCGTTGCTGGCGGCGGCGGAGCGGGTGCCCTGGGTGGCGGCGCTGGCGGCGGCCCTGGTGGTCGACGGCACCGCGCTCGGCCGCCTCGGCGAGCGTGCCCAGGCGCTGGTGACGCTGGACCAAGGCGCCGCCCTGGCCAAGGACCACGGCCTGGTTCACGTCCTGGCCGAAGCGCGCGCTGCGGCGAGCCGCCTCAGATGAGCCCGGCCAGGTAGGCCGCGGCGCGCGCGGCCCCGTCGGTTTCCACCGGCAGGTAACTGACGGGACGGCCGATCTCGGCCGCGATGGCCTGGGCCAGCGATTCCGGCCCGGTGTCGGCGTACTCCAGGCAGCGGCCCGCGCGGTACCTGTCGAGCCGGTGCCGGACGTGGAAGTTCTGCTCGAAGTGGTGCCGGAGCGGCACGTAGATGAAGGGCCGCCGGGCCGCGGTGAGCTCCATCGTGGTGGTCAGCCCGCCCTGCACCACGGCCAGGTCACACGCCGCCAGCTGCCGGTAGAGGTCATGGACGTAGCCGTGCAGCTCGAGGCCGTCATGCGAGGGCAGCGTGGCCGGGTCGATCCGCGGCCCGGCCACCACGATCATCCTCAGCCCTGGCACGAGCCGCTTCGCGGCCGGATAGGCGGCTACCGCGCGGCGCAGCAGGTCGGCGCCGACACCGGAGCCGCCCACGGTGACCAGGCAGATCTTCTCCTCGGGGCGGTAGCCGAGCTCGGCGCGGATCGCGGCCGTGTCGGCGACCGCGGTGGGATCGTAGCCGGAGATGTAGCCGGCGAACTGGTAATGCCGCTCGACCCAGTCCCGGATCGGCGGCAGGCCTGCGCCGAAGCTGTCCGGCACCACGTCACCGGGGTTACCGACGAACACCGCCCGGTCCCGCAGCCGGGGGAACCGCCCGATCTGCTCGATCATCTCGGCGTTGTAGTCGGCGGTCAGCGCCGCTTCCCCGGCGCCGCCGTCGGGCATCGGCAGCCAGCCCACGAAGTCGGTCAGCCAGGCGTAGGGCGCCCGCTTGAGCTCGGGGTTCTCGTGCAGGAAATAGTCCACGTCCCAGGCTTCGTCGCCCACCCACAGGTCGTAATGCTCGCTGGCGACCAGGTCGGAGAAGACCATGAAGTTGCTGATCATGATCTCGTCCATGCGCCGGGCCGCCTGGAATACATGCAGGTCGTGCTCGGCGCATTCGGCCTCCAGATGCCGTGATTCATTGGCCAGGAACGCCGATGCCGGGTGAATGCGCTCGCCCCGCCTGGCCAGCAGTTCGGTCACCGGATGCTGGGCCAGCCAGTCCACCTGCAGGTCAGGGTGCAGCTTGCGCAGCTCGTCGGCGATGGCCAGATCTCGCCGGGCGTGCCCGAGCCCGATCGGAGACGACAGGTACAGTACGCGGCGCCGGCGGTCCAGCGGCCTGGTCCACCGGCGCGGGGAGGCTGGTCTGGGGCGGAACCGGTCGGCGAAATCGCGGATCGCATGGTTGACGACCACCGGCTCGCGCCCAGTCGGGCAATGCCCCGCCCCCTCCAGCACGAGCAGGTCGGCCCCGGTCAGCTCGACGATCCTTTCGCTCCATGACAGTGGCACGCAGCGGTCCTGGTCCCCGTGGATCGCGAGCACCGGGCAGCGAATGTCACGCAGCAGCCGTTCGGAATCCTCCGGGCCCGATACCGTCGGCGGCGCGTCTTCACGGGCCAGCTGCGTCTCCGGGCTGGTCTCCATGGCCCAGCCGACGGCATCCTCGCGCTGCTTGGTGGAGTGCGGCTCGCAGAACAACTCGCCGAAGAAGAACTCGTTGAAGCCCGGCCAGTCCCGTAGCCAGTAGTGCCGGTTCTCCTTCGCCCAGCCCTCCTCGGTGTCGAGCACCTCGTCGAAGTCGTACTCGGCACGGGCGGTCGGCAATGGCCCGAGCCCCGGTCCCCCCGCGGCGATGGCCACCACGCCGAGGACACGCTCGGGGTGCAAGGCGGCCGTCAGCAGCGAAATCCAGCCGCTGGTTGATATCCCGACGATCACCGCGCGGTCGACGCCGCAGGCGTCCATCACCGCGACGGTGTCGGCCACGAACTCGGCGTCGGTGTACGCCGCGGGCGACTGCGGCCGGTCAGAACGTCCGTTGCCGCGGGGGTCGATGGTGATGACCCGAGACCGGCGGGCGAGGTAGGGCACCTGGGCCTTCCACGCGCGGGAGTGAACGATCGGGTCAAGGGGCGCGAACACCACTGCTGGCTCGCCCTCGCCGAACACCTCGTAACCGACCTTGACGCCGCCGCGATCGACGAAACCCTCGGCGTCCGGATACCTGGCCCGCATAGTCCCTCCCCGGTCTTGACTGATGCACCAGTTCTAGCGGCCCCCATTGCAACGCCGTTGCCACGCCATGGCAACGGCCCGGCCGAAGCTGGACCCTAAGCACACCAGGAGGGAAACGACATGGCTATCGACGCCGACAAGCTGCAAGAGTTCCTGGGCCGGTTCATCGCCGACCTCGGGGCGACCGTCGCCGCGGGAAACGTGGTGATCGGCCACCGGCTGGGCCTGTACCAGGCGCTGGCGGCCGGGCCCGCCCGCGCCGAGGAGCTGGCCGCCCGCACCCAGACCAGCCCTCGCTACATCGCCGAATGGCTGCGCGGGCAGGCGGCGGGCGGGTACGTCCAGTACGACCCGGCGGCCGACGCCTACTCGATGACCGAGGAGCAGGCGTTCGCGCTGGCCAACCCGGACGGCGGCGTCTATGCTCCCGGCGCGTTCGTGCTCGCGCTCGGCGCCCTCAAGGCCGAGCCGCGCATCACCGACGCGTTCCGCACCGGCACCGGGATGGGCTGGCACGAACATGACGAGGATGTCTTCGCAGGCTGTGAGCAGTTCTTCCGGCCCGGCTACGTCGCCAACCTGGTGACATCGTGGATCCCTGCGCTGGACGGAGTGGACGGCAAGCTCCGCGCCGGCGCCAAGGTCGCTGACATCGGCTGCGGGTTCGGCGCATCGACGGTCCTGCTCGCCCGCGAGTACCCGAATTCCGCCTTCACCGGCTCGGACTATCACGACCGGTCGATCGAGATCGCCCGCCAGCGGGCCGGCGACGCCGGGGTGGCCGGCCGGGTGAGCTTCGAGGTCGCCGCGGCCACCGAGTTCTCCGGCACCGGTTACGACCTCGCGGCGACGTTCGACTGCCTGCACGACATGGGTGACCCGCTCGGAGCCGCCCGTCACGTCCGTCAGGCGCTCGCCCCCGACGGCACCTGGCTCATCGTTGAGCCCTACGCCGGCGACGCGATCACCGACAACCTCAATCCCATCGGCCGCATCTACTACAACGGCTCCACCCTGTTGTGCGTCCCGAACGCCATGTCCCAAGCGGGCGGCTACACCCTCGGCGCGCAAGCTGGCGAGGCCGCTATCAGGCAGCTCGTCACTGACGCCGGCTTCACCCGTTTCCGCCGCGCCACGGAAACGCCGTTCAACCTCATCTTCGAGGCGCGCCCGTAACCTCGGCCCCGGCCTGGCGTTACGCGGTGCTGGCGGGGTCGAAGAGGCGGAGGGCGTGCGCCCTGGCGGCGGCCTCGCCGCGGCTGGCGAGGCCCAGTTTGCCGAGGATGTTGGACACGTGGACGCTGGCGGTCTTGGGCGAGATGAACAGCTCGGCGGCGATCTCCCGGTTGCTGCGCCCGGCCGCGACCAGGCGGAGCACCTCGAGTTCGCGCTCGGTGAGGCCGAGCTCGCCACCCCCGGCGCCCGGGTCGCCGGGCCGCTGACCCCCGGCCGCGTCGTCGCCAGTTTCGGGGATCAGCCGGATCCTGGCGCGCCGGGCGAGGATCGCGATCTGCCCGGCGAGCGGGTGCGCGCCAAGTTTGTCGGCCAGCGCGACCGCGCGCCGCAGGCGTTCCGCCGCTCCGTCGCGGTCGCCGCAGGCCAGCGCGGTCTCGGCCGCGTGCAGCAGCGTGTCGCCGAGCGGATAGGGCTCGCCCAGGCCGGCCCACGCGGCGGCGGCCTCGTCCCACGCGGCGACCAGCCCGGTGAGCAGCCCACCGGGCTCGCCGGCGGTCCCGTCCGCCTGGCCAGCGCCGGCGCCGGGGCCGGGCTCCCCGCTGGCGAGCACGCGGGTGGCCTGCGCGTCGGTGGCGGCATAGGTCAGCTGGAAGGCACGCTGGGCCGGGCCGAACGTTCCTAGTTTCTCCGCGGCCGTCCGCAGCCGCTCGGCCAGGGCGGCCGCCTCGTCGCGGAGCCGCTCGTCGTGCGCCACCCCGGCCAGGCCGGCGGCGGCCATCACGGCGCTCGCCCCGGCGACCATGACGGGCCAGGCGTACCTCGGGCTGCTGCCGGACAGCTCGAAGCGGTCCATGATCCGCGACGTCGCGGCGAGCGCGGCGGCCGGGCCGTCGGTACCGAGCGCGACCAGGATCTCCAGCCTGGCCAGCGGAAGCTGGTGCTGGTCCTCGTAGCGCGCCGAGCTCAGCGCGTCGCGCGCCGCCAGCACCGCCTGGGCCGCCGCGGCCCGATCGCCCCGGGCCAGGACGATGGATCCGGTGATGATCTGCAGCAGGGCACGGTTCATCGGCCCGGGGGCGAGGAAGAGGTCCATGGCCCCGCTGGCTATCTTCAGGGCCTCGTCCCAGCGGCCCAGCGCGTACAGCGGCTCGGCCTGGTTGATCGCGAGCACGCTGCCCGAGGTGCGGGAGAGCAGCTGAGGGTCCGCGCTCACGGTGGCGCGGCGGGCCGCCTCGGCGGCACGTTCATGCTCTCCGGCGCCCTCAAGCAGGTGGGACTCGTTGACCGCCGCGTGCAGCAGGACGTCGTCGGCGCCTCTGCGCTCGGCCATGGCGCGGGCCTGCGCGATCAGGTCGAGGGGACCGCTGTCCGAGGGCGCCTGCTGGCCGGGGTCGGCGTTGAACATGGCCAGCGTCAATAGCGCGGTCGCTTCCTTCGCCTCGTCACCGGCCCGCCGGGCGAGGGCCAGCGCCTCCTCCGCGTAGGACCGCTCGTCGGTCACCTTGGGCGGGCAGCGAGCCAGCGCGAGCAGGATGTCCACCCGGATGCCCGGCGACACGTCGCCGGGCACGTAATCCAGGGCGTCTTTCAAGTCCTGGGCGTAGTCCTGGCGGCCGAGCTTCGTCTTGAACTGGCCGCGGTTCTCGAGCAGCTTGGCGACCCGTTCCGGCTCGGCGGCGGGATCCAGCTCCCGCAGCGCCGAGGTGGCCAGCGCGATGCCGCGTTCGAACTCCCCGGCGTCGTGGGCCGCGGCGGTGGCCTCTTCCAGGACCCGGCCGTGATCCGCGCCGATCCGCTCCGCGGCGTCCGGCACCTGATCCCACAGTTCGAGCACGCGGGCCAGCAGCGACAGCCGCTCGGCGGCCGCGACGGCCCGGCCCGCCTGCGCCGCCGCCTGCCAGGCGGCGATCAGGGCACAGGCGGAGTCGTGCGCCGAGTGCCAGTGGTGTGCCATCTCGATGGCGGCCCGGCCGGGAGGAACCAGCGTGGGGTCGGCGTTGATGGCCTCGGCGAAGCGGCTGTGCAGCCGCCCGTGCTCGCCCGGCAGCAGGTCTTCGTGCACGGCCTCGCGGATCAGCTCATGCCGGAACGCGTAGCCGTCGCCCCGCGCGTGCAGCACGTTGGCGATCACCGCGGGCCGCACAGCGCGCGTCAGCGCCGCGTCATCCAGGCCGCTCACCGCCCCGAGCAGCGCGTGTCCGGTCGCCTCGCCGCCGGCGCTGGCGACGCGCAGCACCTCCTGGGTGTCCTCCGGCAGCCTGCGCACGCTGTCGAGCAGCAGGTCGCGGAGGGATTCCGGCAGCTCCGGGTTCAGCTCGCCGTCGCAGCAGAGCAGGGCCTCGACGAACAGCGGGTTGCCCTCGGAGCGGTGGTACAGCGCGTCGGCCAGGTCGCCGGACGGCTGGCGGCCGAGGATTCCGGCGATCAGCTCGCCAGTGTCGTACCTGGTCAGACGGGGCAGTTCGATCCGCTCCACCCAGGCGATCCGGTCCAGTGAGGCCAGCAGCGGGCGCAGCGGGTGAGTGCGGTGCAGCTCGTCGGAGCGGAACGTGACCACGATGAGCAGCCCGCTCAGGGCCCGCTGGTTGCCGATCAGGAACGTCAGCAGATCCCGGCTCGACCGGTCGGCCCAGTGCGCGTCCTCGATCACCAGGACCACCGGCGAGTGCCTGGTCAGGTACTCGATCGCGCGGAGCACCTCCTCGAACAGCCGGGCCCGCGCCTCGGCGGGATCCCCGGCCGTGTCCGGCTCGCCGAGTTCGGGCAGCAGCCGGGCCAGCCCTCGCGTGGTCCGGCCGGGCAGCATCGAGGCCACCGCGTCCGCGCCCATCTCGTGCACCAGGTCCCGCAGCACCGCGGTGAACGGAGCGAACGGCAGGCCGTCGGTCCCCAGTTCCAGGCAACCGCCGGTCAGCACCCGGGCGCCGGCTGCTGCCGCGGTCCGGCCGAACTCGCTGACCAGCCTGGACTTTCCGACGCCCGCTTCCCCGCCCAGCAGCACGGCAGACGGACCGCCCTGGCGCGCGCTCGCGAAAGCGGCTACCAGGGCGGCCATCTGCTCGTCCCGCCCGACCAGGACGGGACTGGACGCTCGCCCGCTCATCTCTGGAGTCAGCATGCCACGAGGATCTGACATTCCGGAAAGGTTGCTGGCGACGGACGGGACGGTCACGGCCGCCTCAGGCGGCGTGATGGATGGCGGGCGCCTGGCCCGCCTCGCTGGCCACTGCCTCGCTGGCCACTGCCTCGCCGGCCACTGCCTCGCCGGCCGGCCCTGTGCTGGCTGGCCCTGGGCGGAACGACCCGTCCACGTAGTCGGGGATGGCGGGCAGCACGAAC
>Ga0208565_1001246_pt1 | contig 15393 bp, 13 predicted proteins | sample Sb_taG_7_FD_187706 | JGI IMG/M metagenome (GOLD analysis project Ga0208565, IMG submission 187706) | Peat soil microbial communities from Weissenstadt, Germany - Sb_50d_2_FS metaG (SPAdes) (version 2) | ecosystem: Environmental > Terrestrial > Soil > Wetlands > Peat | place: Germany...
CCACGGTGCTCTTATGCACCAAGTGTTTCGACAACGGCCCGGTGCTGGCGAGGCTGCCGCGCGGGGTGACTCTGATACCGATTCAGAATGGGTTCGACCCGCTGCTTGCCGCCCGCGGGCATGTGTTCGAGGGGATCGCGTCATTCGTCTCGGAATGTGACGCAGACCGCCCGCATACGCGGATCACCCGGGCGGGAGAGCTTCACGTGGGCAGACGCTCGGCGGAGACGAAGAGTCCGGCCCGGCCGGAGGTGATCGACCGGCTTGCAGGCACGCAGCTCTTCCGCCTCGTCGACGTCCCCGTCATCGATCCGTTCAAGCACGCGAAGCTGATGTACAATGCCGCGATCTCGCCGCTTGCGGCCATGGCCGGCATCGACAACGGAACGCTGCTGTCCATTTCAGCAGCCCGCCGGCTCTTCTTCGCCCTCCTGGAGGAGAACTACCGAATCCTGTACGAGGCTGGAATCGCACTCGGGAAGATCGGGCCGTTCCGCCCGGCCACGGTCGCCTGGATACTCCGGCGCAGGTGGCTCGCCGTTGCTCTGGCCAGGGCGTTCGAGCCCTCGCTGCGGGGGACCTATTGCTCGATGGCCGGGGAGATCCAGAAGGGCCGGACCGAGATCGATCATTACAACGGCTACCTGATTCGCCTGGCCCATCAGAATGGTACGCCGTGCACGCTCAACCAGGCGGTGTACGACCTCGTGGTCCGGTTGACGGCGGAGCGAGCCCGGCCAACCCCGGTGGCCTGGCGGCGACTGGCCGCGGCGTGAGGATCGGTGCCGGCGTGCCGACCACTACAGAATGATACGGGGACCGGCTTCTCCTCATGATGGCGAAACGTCGGACCCGCGATCAGCCACGGTGAAGTGCGCTAACTGGCCGCTTTCGTCATCCCGCTACTGCCATCGCCAGTCGCCATTTCGGCCGCTTCTTCTGGAAACGACACGGGGGGCACCGTCAACGCCATTGGTTCAGCACGTGAACTTGGCTGTCGATCGGTATCCCCGCGGAGGCGAGATTGGCAAGCGCCGTGCAGATCGCGCGGTGAGATAGGTTCCGGCTCGGTTCGTCGTCGAACCGGATGATCAGAATGCCCGGATGGCGGCCTCCTGAGGCGATCACCAGGTCGTGAAGATCGGCGTAATCCTCGTAATCCCGGGTCAGAACCAATCGCCCTTTTCCGATCGCGTCAGTCATGACACGTGCGTCCGATTGAGATCTACGACCACCGGCAGTCGAGAACTCCACATCATGCCCGGCTGCCAGCATCGCCGCCGCAAGACGTGGACTACTCATGTTCTCGTCGATCAAGATCCTCATGGCTTCGATGGGGAGTTGGGATCAGACTTCGACGTCCGATGGAGCCCACGCGCATGGATATCGTCAACCTCGCGTTGTCTCTCCTCTTGAATCAAAGAGAGGTTGTCGGCCACGTAATCAAGGGCCTGATGGACGGCTTCGAGCGGGACCTTGAACTCCTCGGCGAACTGCTCCGGGGTACAGGGATCGGGACCATGAATTGTTTCGTAAACGACTGCCGCGCGAATTCTCCTTCCCTTGAGGAACAACTGGCGATAGTTGGAGCCGGGACGGGGTTCGAGGTGCTTGTACAAGGTGGAAGTCGTCGCTCGGATTGACATGGCCATTCCTGCTGAGGATGAACGGGGATCAATGACAGTCGGCTTTCGTGAGGGGGCTCCGACTTACAAGGCGACTCACAGCGCCTCCCGCGCCGGTTCGACCTCTTCCGGGCTGGCCGGAACCGGGGAAGGTTCACCATTTCCATCGCCGCTTGGAACCGCGACTGGCTCGGGCCGAGGTCGGGCCTGGAACTGGCTGGTAACCCTTTCGAGCCATTGCGGGTCGGGCAGCCCGTAAGGGCGGAACTTCTCGATCCGGTTCTCTTCCTCGCTGAAGAAGAGGGCCCGATTGGGACCGAGCTTGCCGGCGGCCGGCGAATCGATCAGCGAGCTGCTGTCGTTGGCGCTCATCTGGAAGAGGACACGGATCTCGAGCTCCTTCAGGCCCTGCCGGTCGAAGGTCCGGTTCAGGTTATTCACGCTGTCGCACCAGACCAGGGTATGCACGGCCACCGCGGGGCCCTCCTTGAGGATGGTCGTGAACGACTTCGAGGGCGAGGCCGGCTTGTCTTCGCCGAAGCTGGAGGAGAAACCGAAGTCGTCGTCGCCCTTACGGATGTCGCGGAATCGCTGGATGTCGTAGATCAACAGGTAGATCGGCGCCAGGGCATCGGTCTCCTCGTCTCTCCGCCGTTCGACCTCGGCGGCGATGTCGCCCATGACCTGCGGCAAATCACGAGCCGAAACGTTCTTGACGGGGTGAGGGATGTAGCGCTCGAGCTTGCCCAGCTCGCCGGCCAGCGACGAATCGACGGGGCTGCCGTCGAGCAGGTAGAAGCGCAGGCCGCCGGAGGGGCGCGGAGGGTGCTGGGCGGCGATGCTTAGCCCCGCCATGATCAGCATGGCCAGGGCGGCCTCGTCGTTCTGGCCGATGATCAGCAAGTTGCTGCCGCTCTGCGGGCGGAAGACGGCGGCCGTCGGATCCTTGATCGCGATCGCGTCTCCCAGCCAGGCCTGCTCGAACCGCGGCGATTCGGGCCAGGCGGGAGCATCGAGCAGGGCGTTCAGGAGCGGGTTCTTGCTGGCGACGGCAGGCAGGTTGCCCTCGAAGACGATCGGCGTGGCCGGCGGCCGGTGCTGGACTCGGGCGAGATTTTGGATGTCTCTGAGGTATTCCTCGCGCTTCTCGTCCGACAGCCAGACCACCTGGAACAGGTTGTTCCCCTCGATCATGCCGTTGGCGTCGTTGTAGATCGCCTCGCCGGGCCGGGTCAGCAGCCTGGCTGCGGTGTTGTCCTCGCTGAGGATCAGGTGGGCGTCGGCCTCGCTGCACTGCAGCGCGATCCGCACGGCCATCTGGCCGAGCGTGGCCCGCGCCAGCGAATAGGCGCCGCCCAGAGTCTGCGAGCCGAGGTTGACGTGAATGCCGAATGCTCGGCCCTGGCGCACCAGGCGGTCCAGCAGCAGCGAGACCTCAGAAGAGATCTTGTCGTCCTCGACGAAGAACTCCTGGAACTCGTCGACGATGAACAGGATCCGCGGCATGGGCGTGTCGGGGCGGGCATCGCGAAAACCCTTGAGATCCTGCACGCCGGCTTCCCGGTACAGGTCGCCCCGGCGTTTGAGCTCGAGGTCCAGCCGCTGGAGCACGCTGAGCCCGAATTCGCGCTCGCTCTCCACGGCGATGACCTTGGCGTGCGGCAGCTCGAGGGCCGCATAAACCTTGAACTCGACGCCCTTCTTGAAGTCGATCAGGTAGAGCTCGACATCGTCGGGGCTGTAGCGTAGTGCTGCGTTGACGATCAGCGCGTGCAGCAAGGTCGATTTGCCGGAGCCCGTCTTGCCGGCGATCAGCACGTGCTGACTTGTTCCCTTGCCCAGCGCGAGCGACTGCAGCTTGGTGGCCCCCGCCCGGCCCAGCGGCACGTCCACGCCGCTGCGGCTGTCGGAGGTCCAGTAGGCATCCTTGGGCGGGGCAATGAACTCGAACGGCACCTCAACCCGATTGGCGTCGCGTGCCTTCTCTCCCACGAGATGCAGAATCTGGGAGAAGGTTCCCGCGTCAGGCGGGGTGTCCAGGGTCAGCGGGAACCGGCCGAAGTGAGGGTCGCGCCACGCCAGCCGGTTTTCTTTCCAGTTGACGTTCACACAGTGGGACTCGAGGTCCTTGAGCTGGCAGCCGGCAGGCAGGGGCAGCTTGGTGTCCAGCGAGATCAAGGCGTAAACGCCGCACCGGGCCCCGGTGCTGACGATGCTCATTAACCTGCGGGCGGCCGACTCATTAAAGGCGGTCGGGAAATTGGCCACGACCAGCACCCGGAACGGTTCGGCCACTTCGCCGGCATAGGAGTTGTACTCCTCGATTGTCTCGAATTCGTTGCGCAGGTACTTCTGGATCACGTTTTCCATGTGAGCCTGAAGGTCAGTCAGGCGCTGATCGAAGTGCGGCGTCTCGGTCCAGATCCGGCTGGTGACAAGCAGCTCGTGGTAATCGGCGAGGTGCATGAACGCCGCGAAGTTCTCCCCCAGCCCGACCGGGTCGAAGATGGTGAACCGGACCTTGCCGGGCGGGACGGAGGTGAGGAACCGAAGCATGAGCGCCTGGAGCAGCTTCACCGCCTCGCCCTTGCCAGCGTCTGCCGTCTTGATCAAGACCGAAGCGCGGATCGGAAAGGGCACCAGGGCCGGCAGTTCCAGGTGCGTTGGACCGGCATCCTTGAGCCGGGGATCGACGGGCAGACCGCTGGGGAAATCGCTCAGCTCGATCTTGAAGGTGCCAAACGGCAGGGCGGGAGGCACTTCCGCGGGTGGTTTCCATTGGTCGAGGGCCGTCCGATCCCAGTCCAGGAAACGACGGGCCGATTCCTCGTTGACTTCTCCGGCCAGACCGCCAACCCGGGCGAGTCCCTCGGTCCACGTGCGGATCAGGTTGCCCCAAACGTCGTCGTATTGCTGCTTGGTCGTCTGACTCGTCTTGCGAAAGGACTCCTGAAGCTGGTGTGAGTCTTGCTCGAACTTCACGTCGAGGGCCTTGAGCCGGGGCGGATAGTGCTCGTCGGCGTGTTTCAGATCGGCGTCGCGTTTGAGGGCGAGCTCGGCCATCCGGGCGGGATACGTGACGTCGGCCTCCTGCCTCTCGCGCTGCTGGCGGGCCTCGGCTTCGCCAGTTCGGTGGGCCAACGTCTCCTCGGCCTTCTGGCATTCGCGTTCCCGGTTTTGCTCGGCCTCGCGCTGGCGCCGCTCGAACTCGGTCTTGATCCAATCCTGGGTCTGGACGAGTAGTTTCTCCGCATCCTCGAGTGATCGCAGCAGCGGGAAATAGTGCTTGGCGACTCGTGGTCGAGCCAGCTTGGTCAGGCCGACGCGGCTGCCCACCGCCGCGGCCCCGGCGATGATCACTCCTGCAATGGCCCCGCCGATCCAGAAACCCGCCAGCCCGAGCCCAAAGATCAATAACAGGCCAAGCAAGAGGAACGGCCAGAAGAAGTTCTGGAGCTGAAGAAAGCTCGGAATTTTCAGCTTCTCGAGTGCCAGAAGTTCGTCATCGGCATGCTTCACGGCCTGCTGCAGCGTCGACACCTGGGACGGCTCGCCGGGATCGGTGGCCTCGGGATCCGCGGACGTGGTCTGCGCGTCAGGAACCGGCAGCGCGGTTGCCGAGGGTTCCGGGCCAGCCAGCGATCGGCACCGCTCGAGCACGGGCTCCGCGGCATCCCTGACGTTCTGAATGTCAGCCCGGGTCGAGGCCAGCATCTCCTCATCGCGCTTGCGCGATTTGACCGTCCCATCGCGCGCGGCTTCGTACATCGCCAGCGCTTGCCAGCGCGTCTCTTCATGGGCCTTCCTGGCACGGCTGCGTTCCGTCTTGGCCTGGGCGTCGATCTTCTGCTTGACCTGGGAATACTCGGCGGCGGTGGCCTGATGCTCCCGCTCCAAAGCCTGCAAGATCTCATCGCGGGTTCGCTGGTACTCGGCTTCCAGCGCTGCTTTTTCGGCCTTGTAGCGAGCCGAAAGCTGGCGCGAAGCTGCCCGGTATTCCTGGTCCTCCCTCTCCCTCCGACGATGAAAGACCAGCTCGGTCTCGGTCTCTCCCTTGGCACGGGCGGCGATCAGCGCTTCCAGGTCGGTGAGTGTGGCGACCTCTTTTTGAATCAGCGGTGACTCAGGCATGGTGGCGCAATCCAGGTTTCAGGTTGGAGGGCTGATCGGCCGCGTCAGTCATTCTCCTGGCACTGGCGACGGATCTTCCCCAGCGATTCGGAAAGCTTGTCCATTCCCACGATCGTGTGCTTGACCAGATGCTCGATCGAGTCGAGGTGGTTTTTTTCGAAGTCCTGGGCGACCTGGTCGGCCCACGATTCGCGGGTGATATCCCATTTCTCGCGCAGGTCTTTGAGCGCGTGCTGAAGCCGTGAGGAGTGGGCGCTCATGAGTCGTGCTCCTGGTTCGATTTCGGTGCCGTGGAAGTCTCCGGAACCGGTGAGGAATCGTGAGCCGCGTCTGCGTCCTGAGCCGGTGCGCCATCCTTGCCTTGTTCCTGCTCCGGGCCAGCCTCGGACTGGTCGCGGGCGTCGGCCCCGGCCAAAGAGCCGCCGACACGAGCCGAAGTCATGCCCGGGCTAGAGACGCCCATTGACTCGACAGGCGGCGCGGCTGGCGCGTTGAGAGCCAGATAGGCTTCGAGCGAATCGATCATCTTGGTCAGGCTTCCCAGCGACCTATCGACACCCCCGGAGAGATGGTCGGTCAGGGGTGCCGCGCGGGAAACGTATTCGGCCATGGCATGGTGAAAGATGGGGATGAGCTTCTTGACGGCCTCGACCTTCTCCTCCGCAATGCGGAGCCGGCGCTGGGCCTCCTTGAGGGCTTCTTTCTGCTCGGTGTCGGAGATGGCGTCGCTGCCCTGCTGGGAAATCCTGCGGCGATACAGCTCGGTCCGGGCCATCATCATGGCCTCGTGCCGCCGCTTGACCTGCATCTGCCAGTACGAGAGCTGGTCGCGTTCCAGCCAGTCGCGCATCCTCTTCAATTCCATGTCGACACCGCCGAGGGCATTCCGCGCCTCCTCGGTGAAGGTGACGAGCGCGACCCGGAAATCTCTCAGAGACTGGATCGACAGAACTTTCGCGGACTGGGCCATGGGATGCGTCCTCGTAGTGGCCAGTGGTCAGTGGCCAGTAATGAATCGAGAAGACGGCGTGGCGAGTCGCTCTTACTGTGCCTCGCTTCGCCGGACTCTTTCCTGGCTACTGGTCACTGGCCACTGGCCACTACCCGTTCACCTCTGCTGCAAATACTCGTCCGCACGATCGGCCTTGCGCATCAGGAATGGAATGTGCTGGTTGGTCGAATCGACGAAGCGCTTGACGACCTGCATCGTCTGCTCGAATTCCTCGACGAATTTGTCGTGCTCGCGGTCGCGCCAGGACTGGCCCAGGCCGGAGACCTGACCGTGGAGCACGGTCAACTGGTTCATGAGATCGTTGTTGAATTGCTTCAGCCGCGCGGCGAATCGGCGGATTTCCTCCGGATTCACGATGGCCTGTGCCATGCCATGCCTCTTTCAGAGACGAGAACGGGACCGTGACGTTACCTCACCCCACCCAACAACCGTACCAGCCGGCCCGAAGATCCTGGGACAGATCACGGAACGCCAAGATTTGACATCTTTTATGTTATACGGAGAAAATCGAGCTGTAAAGCCACCGATTCAGGATAGGACCCTGGTCCTGCCGCTTCGGCGCGCCTCTCTCTGCCGGAGAAGCATTACGCTCGCATGAGTCGCTCGCGATCCGGGGTTTGGGTAAGATCGAAAGCACAAGCGATCAGTATGGTTGATCCGGACAGAGCGAGGGTTTCTCATGCACGAGCTTTACATTCTGCGCCACGGCATTGCCATCCCCCACGGAACGCTGGGAGTTCCCGAGGACGAGCGACCGCTGACTCCCAAGGGAGAAAAGCGGATCAAGGAGGTCGGACGCGGACTGGCGGCATTCGGTTTGGAGCTTGACCGCATTATCACGAGCCCCCTGCCCCGCGCCCGCCGCACCGCGCAGATCGTTGCCCAGGAGCTCGGTCTGACCGACCGGCTGGTGACCTCATCGGTCTTGAGCACCGACTCCGACGCCCAGACCATCCGGGACTGGCTGCGCGAACGTCACACGGACCGCCTGATGATCGTCGGCCACAACCCGGCGCTCAGTGACCTGGTCGGACTGTTGATCCTGGGCGAGGTCGGTCGATTCCCGTTCGAGCTCAAGAAGGGTGGCATCGTGGCACTTTCCGTGCCGCCCCACTTGGGGCCTCTTTTCCGGCTCGATTGGACTGCCCCCGCGGGGCTGCTGCGGCGGCTTTGCAAGCTGAAATAACTCGGGGCGCGGCCGACGGCGCCCGGATGCGTGCCAGGCGGTCAACCGAGAACCGGCCTTCGACAAAGGGCGATACTGGCTTCGAGACCCGTCTACGGGCTCTCGCCATGGCCTGATTCCTGGTAAGTTCTGATCAGATCGCGGGGCGGCGTTTCGGGCACGAGGATGTGCCGGCGTGCGAGGGGGGAGTGGGGAGCAGACCATGAACAGCACAGTGGGAAAACTCGAGGCCGGAACGCTGGTGCGGGTGTGGACCGGGATCACGGTCCGCGTCGTCGCCCTTGGATTCGGCCTGGAATACGGGATGCTCGAGCGTCCCAAGCTGGGAATCTTCGACGGCTTGAAGATCACGATCGACCCTGCCGTCGATTTCGAGATGCAGTGCTTCCTGGTGCTCCACCTATTCGGCCACTCGGTACAGTGGGTTGCGCCCTCGTATCGGCCTGAGATCGTCGGGGTCTCGGACAAGGATCTTAAAGTCTACCTTGACGCCCTGGAGCAATACGAGCGCAACGCCGCGCGGTTCGGGCTACAACTGTTGCACGAGGCGGGCGTCACCGACCTTGATCCGTGGTACTTCGACTTTGCCGAGACCGACTGGAAGTATGTCGACACGTTCTACCGCACGGGCACCATCCCGCGTTGGGAAACCTGCGTGGTGCGCGGGGCCAAGCCGGTCGACCCCTTGCCGATCCCGCTTCTAGAGCCCCGGCTCGTCGAGGTGAGGTACGCCTTCTAGATGCTTGTTGCGAGGCTGGTTGGGGTAACTCAGACCATCCCCAGGATGGATGGCACGGCCTGGGGAATCGAGCCGTCTTCGGCGTGCTCTCGGGCGATGTTCTGGAACTCGCTCTGGGAGCGGATGACCGGCTCGCCGGGCTTCGGTTTGAGCCGGCGGTAGGTGCCGTCAGACTGAAGCTCGCGAGCCTTGAGGTTGTCGGAGAGGACGATTGCCAGAATGCGATCGATGATCCGGGCGCGGAGCGGGGGGTCCTCGATGGGGAACATCAACTCGACGCGGCGGTGGAAGTTGCGGGGCATCCAGTCGGCCGAGGAGAGGAAGACATCGGGCTGGCCAGCGTTGAGGAAATAGGTGATCCGCGAGTGCTCGAGGTACTTGTCAAGGATGCTGACGACGCGGATGTTCTCGGAGACGTCGGGAACTCCGGGACGGAGGCAGCAAATGCCGCGGATCACCAGGTCGATCTTGACGCCAGCGATCGAGGCCTCGTAGAGCGATTCGATGATCTTGGGATCGACCAGCGAGTTCATCTTGGCGATGATTCGTGCCGGGCGACCGGCCCGGGCGTGAGCCGCCTCGCGCTGGATCAGCTTGGTCAGCGTGCTGGCCAGGTGCATGGGGGCAACGACCAGCTTGTTCATCTGGCCTCCCTGCGAGTAGCCGGTCAGCAGGTTGAACATGGCGCTGGCGTCCTCGCCGTACGCGGGGCGGCAGGTGAAATAGGAGAGGTCGGTGTAGAGCTGCCCGGTGGTCGGATTATAGTTGCCGGTGCCGAGGTGAACGTAACGGCGAATGCCGTCGTGCTCGCGCCGGACCACCAGCGCGGCCTTGCAGTGGGTCTTCAGGCCAACGATGCCGTAGACGACATGGACCCCGGCCTTCTGGAGCATCCGGGCCTTGTCGATGTTGTTCTCCTCGTCGAGCCGGGCCTGGAGTTCGACCAGGGCCGTGACCTGCTTGCCGTTCTCGGCGGCGCGGGCCAGAGCGTTGATGATCGGGTTGGAATCGGCGGTACGGTAGAGGGTCATCTTGATGGCCAGCACCTGGGGATCCTCGGAGGCCTGCTCGATGAACTGGACCACGGTGCCGAAGGATTCGTAAGGATGATGGACGAGGATGTCGCCCTCGCGAATGGCGGTGAAGACGTTCTTGCGGGTTGCCATGCAGGCCGGCATCTGCGGATCGAAGGGCGGTTCCTTGAGCTCGCGGAACCCCTCGAGCCTGTACAGGCCGGCCAGCGCGGTGAGGTCCACGGGGCCCGCCACCTTGTACACGTCGCGTTCCTCGAGCTCGAGCGCCGAGGCCGAGAGGAGCTGGGCGAGGAAGCCCTCGTCGGCGCGCTCCGAGATCTCCAGCCGGACCGGGGCGCCCCATTTCCGCTGCCGCAGGGTCTCCTCGATCGTCGAGAGCAGGCTGCTCTTGACCTCGTTCTCCTGGATCGACAGGTCGCTGTTGCGGGTGGCGCGGAAGGCCACCCGCTCGATGACCCGGTAGCCGCCGAAGAGGGCGTCGAGCCGGGGGCCGATCACATCCTCGAGCAGGACGAAGCGGCGCTGGGCATCGCCCTCGTCCGGCAGTGGAACCAGCCGGTTAATCACCGAAGGTACCTGGAGCACGGCGTAAAGCAGGCGGCCGCGCTGGTTGAGAGACTCGATCCTCAGGAGCAAGTTCAGGCTTTTGTTGTGAACGTGCGGGAAGGGATGCGCAGGGTCGATGGCCAGGGGCGTCAGGACAGGGTAGACCTGGCTGTCGAAGTAGTCGTCGAGGAAGTCATTCTGGGCAGGAGTGAGCTCGCCGGGGGGGCAGATCCGGATGCCATGCTCGCGGAGTTGCGGGTGGATTTGCTGGAGCCAGGTCTCGTAAAGTCGGGCGACGAAGTCATGGGCGCGACGGGCGATCTCCAGTAACTGAGCCAGAGGGCCCATGCCGTCGGGTGGCATGTCCTGAGGCTCGAAGTTCTCGTAAAGCTGAGCCTGCAGGCCAGCCACGCGCACCTCGAAAAATTCGTCGAGGTTGGATGCGTAGATCGCCAGGAACTTGAGCCGGTCGAGCAGCGGGTTGGAGGGGTCGCGTGCCTCCTCGAGGACTCGCTCGTTAAAGTCGAGCCAGCTCAGCTCACGATTGAGGAACAGGGTCGCATCGAAAGCCGGCCCGGCTGGGGCCACCTGTGCGGATACGGCTGGGGGACCATTGAGCTGCGAGTGAATCGTGGCCACGAGAAAAATCCCCATCGGCGGCTTCCGACCGTCGCGACCGCGGGAGGTGGGCGTGGAAGCACCGGGATGCAGTCGATTGAACCTCCAAGGGAGATGATCGGCGCGGCGGACCCGAAGACTTGCTTCAGGTTACCACAAGCTGCTTGAGAATTCTCAAGTTGCGGGCGTCAAGATCCTCGCCGTCCTCGATTCCCTTGGGTGTTTCCAGAATCATCGGCAGATGGCGGAACCGGAGATCATTGACCAGGTGCCGGAAGGGTTCCAATCCCATTTTCCCGGCGCCGATCCCGGCGTGTCTGTCCACGCGGCTGCCGCACTCGTGGCTGCTATCGTTCAAGTGCCAGACCCGCAAACGGTCGATTCCTATCGTTCCGTCCAGTTGCTTGATGGTTTCATCGTACCGTTCGGGCCGATCTAGAGAATAGCCCGCCGCGAAAATGTGGCAGGTGTCCACGCACACTCCCAACCTCCGGGGGCGTGCCACAAGTTCCAGAATGGATTGCAAATGCTCGAATCGATAGCCCAGCGAGGAGCCCTGCCCCGCGGTCGTTTCCAGGTCGATCCTCACGCCCAGATCCTGGGTTCGACAGTGAAGTACGTCGATCGCAAGCGCGATCCGCCGCAAACCGGTCTCCTCGCCTGTTCCCATATGAGCGCCGGGATGGACGACCAGATCCTCGATACCGAGCTGGTGGCACCGCTGCATCTCGACGACCATGGCCTCGATCGACCTCTTCCAGAGTGCGTCGTCCGGGCTGGCAAGGTTGATCAGGTACGAACTATGCGCCACGGGATCACGGATCCCGGTCCGCTCGAGCGCCTGACGGAACGCGCCGGCCTGCTCGGACGTCAGGGCCGGGGCGTTCCACTGATTGCTGTTCTTGGTAAATACCTGCACGGCCTGGAAGCCCAAGTCGTGCGCTGCCACGACCGCTCGGTCGCAGCCGCCGGCAATTGACATGTGGGCACCGAACTTGCACGGTGGTATGCTGGTGGACGAACGAGCTCTGCGCGGTCTGGCCATCGTCGCCAATCCTTCAGGTCCTCTGACCTGCCGCTGAAAGATCCTTGGAAACCGTCACTTGCGTACTCCGAGGCGGCGATTCTAGAATAAACTGTCTGCTCACAGATTCAGGGACGTGGCCGAGGGTTTAGACATGGGTTGGCTGATCTGGGCTGGTGTTTTGCCCGTCTGCCTGATCGCAGCATTTTTCCTGCTGCAACGCCCACTTCGCATGTTCTTCGAAGATCTGCACGTGGACCAAGCTCGTGAGTCGTTTCACTCTCAGCGCGAATGGCTGGAAGCGCGATTCATGACCGCGCTGAACCGCATCGATCCCGCGGAGGGTGCCCGCTGGGAGGACGCGCGGTGGCACGATGAGGTCCTCTGGGCCCGTGACCGGCAGACGCGTCATTTTCTCGCTCTCGTCTGCGTCCATTTCGACGCCAACCCGTTTGACCCGCTGGCCACAGGCCGGCTGGCTACGGCCGTCTTCGAGTACCGCAAAAGGAAGTGGACCGCCACGGGGAAACGGCTCGACGAGATCCGTCCCGACGAGGTCGTGGGGCGGAATCGGCGCTACGAGCCCGTGGTGATCGTTCATCCCAGCGCCAAGCGCGCGGTTTGATCGACCGCCCTCTGGGACGGTAGCTGCCGATCTTTTCACTTCATTCGTGCGTTTTGGACTGAAGCCGGGTTCGAAGATCGATGTAGCGATCGAGCGAAAACTCCTGCGATCGACAGATTTCCAGCAGCGGCCGCTCGCGGCGTTCCACCTCCGCACAGGCCTCTGCCAGCTTCGGAGCGACCTCGAGAGGCACGATGCAGACGCCGTGCTGATCGGCGTGAAGCAAGTCGCCAGACCGGATGGTGACGGTGCCCAGAGTGACCGGCTTGCCAAAATCGACGAGCCGAACATAGGCATGGCTCACACCAGGACCCAGGCCGAAGAGCTGGAACCCCAGCGCCTTCACCTCGTCGAGGTCGCGAGGACAGCCGCTGGTGATGTGGCCGACGCAGCCGAGCTTGCGGTGGATCGTCGCCATGACTTCCCCGAACTGGGCGCCCAATCCCGGTGGGTCGTCGATGTCCTCGCCGACTGCGATCTTCGGGCCTGGCTCGGACGCGACATACCTCAGGTAATCGGCCAGCAAGTCGGTCTCTTCTCCGGCCGCCGGCGGGGTCGCCGTGGTCTGGCAGGTGACCGCGTAGCCGACGATCACACCCAGCTCCGGCAGCAGGCAACGGATGAAATGGGGCAGGTAACCGGTGTGCCGGGGACGGACGTCGAACAACTCGATGGCGTTCGAGATCGTCGGGGTGTTGTACCGCGCTAGCAACTCAAGCTGCTCGGCGTGAAGGTGGCGTGTGGACATCGACGGAGTCTCCGTGCTGGGAAGCGTCTCTCCCGGTCCGAGGAGTCTGGGCTGCCGTCAATCCGGAAATCCTCGAATCTGGAATCCCAGAAACTCGGCAATCGCCAATACTCATCGCCTGGTGGTCAGCCTAACCGAACCGAGTTGACCGAGCCAGGGCCCGCAGAGCCCCGGCAGATCATCCTCGCTCGCCCAGGTATTCGATTGAGGTCCGCCTTGGCCACAAATCCGGGAGTCGCTACGCTGAGAGGAGAAACCCCGGAAGTCTTCTGGGTTCTCCGGAAACCGGAAATTGCGACCAGACAGCCAGAGTCCAAGAGCGGGCTGCCAGGTTTTGCATTGACACAGAATTGCTCACGACCGAAGACGGACAGAAGCTCATGGCCGACCCGATTGACAAGCCGACCCCCGTTGCAAAACCTGGCCCAGGGCTCCATCCGAGCAGCGGCAACGCCGGCTCGCACCAGGATGCCGCCCTCGACGACGCCCTGGAGAAGGTGATGGCCAATGCCAGGGCCGAGGCCCGGCCCGAGGTGCCCCTCAAGCGGCAGTGGGACGCCGAACTGGAGGCGGAGATGGAAGCCGCCCTCACAGGGTTCGACCCCAAAACGTTCGACGTGGCCCGGGAAAAGCCGAAGACCACCGACCGAACCCAGGGGACCGGGCGAGACCGGGGCCAGGAGGCCCGCAAAGGGACGAGCATCGGCAAGGTCATCTGCGTCCGCGGCAAAGATCTGTTCGTCGACCTGGGCGGAAAAAGCGAAGGCGTGATCCCACTGGACCAGTTCGAGGGCGAGATCCCCGCGCCGGGGGCGGAGATCGAGTTCATCGTCGATCACTTCGACACCAGCGAGGGAATCCAGCACTTGCGGCTCAAGGGGGCCGCGATCGAGGCGAGCTGGGAGAACCTGCGTGAGGGGGTCATTGTTGAGGCCCGCGGCACCAAGGTCATCAAGGGGGGCCTGGAGGTCGATGTGGACGGCATCCGCGGCTTCATGCCGATCAGCCAGATCGACCTGTCCCGGGTCGAGGACGCCGCTGCCTACCTCAACCAGAAGTTCAAGGCCATTGTCACCGAGGCCAACCAACGCGAGAAGAACCTGGTCGTCTCACGGCGCGACCTGCTCGAACAGGAACGCGCCGAGCAGCGTGAGCAGACCTGGGCCGAGCTGGAGGTCGGCCAGGTCCGCGAGGGGACCGTACGGTCGATCAAAGACTTCGGCGCGTTCGTGGACCTGGGCGGCGTGGACGGCCTCTTGCCAATCGGCGAAATGAGCTGGTCGCGGATCCAGAAGGTGGATGACCTGGTCAAGACCGGCGACAAGGTTCAGGTCAAGGTGATCAAGATCGATCCCGTGGCCAGGAAGTTGACGCTGGGCCTGAAACAGCTCACCCCCAGCCCGTGGGAAAAGGCGGAATCGAAGTATCCCCGCGGCCTGATGATCACGGGCAAGGTCACCAAGCTGATGGAATTTGGAGCCTTCGTCGAGCTCGAGCCTGGCATCGAGGGTTTGATCCACATCACCGAGCTCTCTCCCAACCGCGTCCGCCGCGTCGCCGACATCGTCCAGGCAGGCCAGGAGGTCGAAGTCCGGATCCTCAAGGTCGAGCCCGACCTGAAGCGGATCGCCCTCTCCCTCCTTCCGGCCAAGGGCAAGGAAACAGCCGCCGCGGAGGAAGACGATGAGGAAGACGTCGAGACCCCAACCGCCCCCAAGCCGGAACGCAAGATTCCGCTCAAGGGAGGGCTGGGGGACAAAGATACTCGGTTCAAGGGTCTGGCGCAATAGGGCCGGTCGTGCCCCGACCGCTAGAAACTCGGGACGACCAGGACATCAATCCCAGTCATTGATAAGGGTCCGGAAGATGAATCATCCGTCCAAGACGGCAGGCACACCGGTCGACATATCACCGCAAGAGCCGATCACGCCGGTCGCGATCGCGGTTAGCCTGCCAGCCCGCGTCCACCATGACGAAGACGGCGTGCTCTGGGCCGATGTCCCTGCACTACCTGGATGCGTGGCAGGTGGAGTCGAACTCGACGAGGTTCTGGCCAATCTGCGAGAAGCCGCGGAGGGTTGGCTGCTCGCCAAGCACGACGTCGA
>Ga0208565_1001249_pt1 | contig 15365 bp, 12 predicted proteins | sample Sb_taG_7_FD_187706 | JGI IMG/M metagenome (GOLD analysis project Ga0208565, IMG submission 187706) | Peat soil microbial communities from Weissenstadt, Germany - Sb_50d_2_FS metaG (SPAdes) (version 2) | ecosystem: Environmental > Terrestrial > Soil > Wetlands > Peat | place: Germany...
AGCCACGAGGGAGCGGTCCGGCTCGACGACGTGCTGGCCCGGCGCACCAGGATCGCCATCACCGTCCGCGATCGCGGGCTGGAGGCCGCGCCGCACGCGGCCGGACTGATGGCCGCCGAGCTCGGCTGGGACGCGGCGCGCACGCGGGCCGAGATCGACCGGTATCGCGAGGACGTCGCGGCCCAGCTGGCAGGCGAAGCCGAGCCTGATGACCTGCGCGCCTACCAGGCACGGACCCGGTTCCCTGATCGCGTTGCCTTCTACGGCGCCAGCTAGACGCCTCCCGCCGCCGCGTCGCTTCCTCCCACTGTGTCGCCTCCTCCATGATCGTGGAGACTTGTGTGCGAAATAGGTCCCTGTAATAAGTCTCACCCGTGTCAGTCCGCACTGCGCCTCTCCATCGAATGGACTACCACCATCTAACCCCTCGTTGGAGGTACAGCTAGGTACCGGTGATCACGGAACTTTGTCAGCGCGGGAGGCGGACCCACCCACGCGGCGGCGCGCCGGAGTCGCCACACCGCCCGACCGACCCAGCGCCTGCTGCGCCACCTGGCCGTCAAGACTGGATCACCCGCAGCGATAAGGCACCCGAAAACCGAACGCCGGCGGATCATGCACGGGCATTCGTGGCCGCCACCAATAGCAATGGCCAACCCCAAGATCACGGGAGCAGGCGGCGTTCGCCGACCACGGCGCGGCCGAGCCATTCGAGCCGCTGGCCATCCTGCTACGGCCGGGCGACGCCGGCTCCAACGCCGGAGCCGATCACATCGAGGCGATGAAACTCGCGCTAGCCTCAGTCTGCTTGGCACTTGCAGCGGGCGGCTGGCGGTCCGCACTGATTCTGAGGGCGTCGCCCGTGAGCTGGCTCGCCCGGCGCCCGGATCGGCCACGTCTGAGCGACGTCGCAAGGCATATATGTATTAGGCCTTGACGAACGAAGCATACAACGCGAGGCTTGCTTTTAGGTAGGAGCTACGGCCAGAAAGTAGCGAAAGGGCGGCGAAAGGGCCACTTATCTCGATAACACGCTGATCCGATGTGGCGACTGCTTCTTAACTCCTTGAGAGTCGCTGGGGCGCGGCTACGCCCCAGCGACCCATATCTCACGTCGCGCAACCTTGGAAGGACGAACTCCGTGAGAAGAATCTTCAGTTTATCGCACCGAGCTACGGCCCGCTTCATCGCCGTCCTGGCTACGCTCGCATTGACGGGCCTGGCATTCACCAGCACCGCCGGGAGCGCGCAGGCAGCGGGCGTGCATGTAGTAGTGAGTAGGTCTCCGTCTGTCTCGGCCGAGACGAGCCTAGTTCACTACGCGAACCCGAGCGCCATCAAGAACCCGGCTTTGCGGCACGACCTAGAGCTACTGGTCCACTGGGCGGAAGCACACCCAGGACGACCGATCCCGATCTCTCTGCGCATACGATCGCGATCAGTCCCGGTCTCTTGGCGGCTAATCACCCACCGTCACGCCGACCCACCCGACAGCGCGGGCGACCCCTGCAACACGATCAGCTACACCCGGACGGGCAATACCCTTATGGGAACCAAATTGTTCTGGCTGACACTCAGTACGTACTTCTGCTGGAACGGCCCGCTCTATCAGGGATTCGTCAAAGTCGTGGGCGTGTTTAGCCTGGCCGGAGGTCTAGCAGATGGAGCGGGCGGCAGGGGTTCTGGGCGTTGCGGCGTGTCTCGGCGGTGATTTTGGTTACTCCCTGTAGCCGGAAGAGGGTGATGACGAGGTTGGTGAGGGCGGACATGACCTGGGGGGCGTTTCCGGCGCGGAGGGTGGATTTGTCCTCGTTCCAGACCGTGTCGCGGAGCCAGTGCAGGTGCTCGACCGTCCAGTGGCCGCGGATGAGGGCGAGCAGGTCGGCGGGGCTGGCCTGAGATGGGTCCAGGCTGGTGATGTACAGGACGGCCTCGCAGTTGCGCATGGTCCAGCGGCCGTTCTTCCTGGTGGTGACGTAGCGTTCGAGGAGGATGGCGCCGCTGGCGCCGGGGAAGCCCGGTCCGGGCGGGGCGGGCAGGACGCAGATGGTGCGGGTCTCGATCCGGCCGTGGCTGATCTCGCTGGTGGCGGCCGCGACCGGGGTGTTCTCCCAGTCCAGGGCGTCGAGCGCGGCGTACAGGCGGGGCTGGTTGCCGAGGACCGGGAGCAGGTAGTGCGCGTGCTTGTCCTCGGTCAGCCAGCGGGCGTTCTCCCTGGTGGTCTGCATTGCGTCGGCAGTGACAACCACGTCGTGCAGGGGCAGCGGTTCCAGTAGCGGCTTGAAGTGCGTGGTCTCGCTGGCCTTGCCGGCCCGGGCGACCTTGTCCTGGCTGATCACCAGCCCGGTGCCGTGGGTGATGGCCGCCAGCAGGTGCACTTTCTTCTTCCCGCCGGCCTTGGCGAGCTTGCGTTCCTTGCCGTCCACGCCCACCGCGGGCCGGGCGGTGCGGTGCGCGGGATCGCCAGTGACGGCAGGGTCCAGCCACGGGTGGCCGGGAGCGGCGCGGAACCAGCCGTCCGCCCGCACCTCGCGCAGCGCCTCGCCGGCCGGCGCCCTGCGGCGCCGCTTCGTCCCGCGGCCGGCCTTCGCGCCCGCCGCGCGGGCGGCGATCCGGGCCGCCAGCTGCGGGTCCAGCGCCGCCGGGGCCAGCCACGCGGTCAGCCCGGCCTCCAGCTCGCCGGCGTCCAGCAGGGCCGGCAGCCGGTCCAGCGTGGACGCGGACGGCGGCTCATGCAGCCCGGTCCGCGGGTTGCGGCGGGCCCCGTGCGCGGCCAGCACCTCCGGGTCCCAGCCCGCCGCCGCCCCGGCGATCGCCAGCGGGCTGGAGTACCCGCACGCCACCCCCGCGATCAGCACCGATACCAGCGAGGCCAGCGAGTGCCGGATCCCCCGCCGCTTGCGCGGATCGGTCAGCCGCGCCGCCAGCACCTCACGCAGCGACCGTGCCGGCGGCGCGCCCGGCGCCCCCAGATGGCAGCGGACAACCTCGATCAGCGATGATGCATCCACGGGCACGGTCCTTCTGATGATCATTCGGACGTTGACACCCAAATGATCAGCAGGGGCCGTGCCCCCAGATCAAGCACATCCGCTCAGGCGAAACCCCGTGTCGCGGGCAACCCCGCCGCCCCGAACCCGCGCTCAGTCACCAGCCCGGGACACACCCCGCCGCCAGGCCGCCCAGCGCCGTGAACCACCAGGATCTTCGGTCACCCACAGTCACACTGACTTTGACGAGTCCCTGGGCAAAGTGCTAACTACTCGAGAGTTCGCGAGCGGCTGAAGTCGGTGGTCGAATTCCGCGAGATTCCGCCTGGCGCGCTCGGGGCCAGTGCGACTGCGTCCCTGATGACGGCGATAATAATCAGCTTCTTCGCGTTGACCCGAATCGGCCTCGACCAGACGGCGAGCCACACCCCGATAATAATAGGCTCGGACATCCCGGCGCTCATCATTGCGCTGCCTGGATTCGCGAGCCTGATCATCGGCTCGTGGCTGGACTTGTCGCATCTGCGGCGGTCCTCGCTGACGACGTATTTGGGACTCGCGTCCTCGGTCGGGTTGTCGCTGATTGGTGCTCTCTACTATCTGCTTGATTCGAATCGAGTCCTGCCCGGTCGAATATCGCTTGAGATAGCTGATAATGTCATTATTAAGAGTGATATAGGTTGGCTTGTCCTAGCTGTCGCGGCGGTCACCTGCAGTCTGATGTTGGTGCGCGATGTCATCGGAGGTTCTAGGTACTACTTCAATCAAGTAAAAGAGAAGGTAAAGAGAAGGTAATACGAGGCGGGATGAATATCGGCATGGGCACTCTTAGTAGTGAGGCGCCAACGATTAGTGTTGACAGGCCGGGATGCGGGTGCGAACGTAGAGAGGGTGGCGACTATGGGCTCCCGGGCTAAGGACCTTTTAGAGCGCGCTGTGTCTGGTAAGGACCAGCAGGACAGCGATCCTTGGTGGGATGGAAGGCAGGTCGCCATCCGGCCCGATGTGCCTGGCACGGCGGTCGATCCTGGGGACCTGGTGTTGATCAAGAACGATACGGAGCGGCTGCAGGTCCAGGCTGGCATCGATCGCTCGGTCGATGAGACCAAGAAGAAGTCCTCGGCGGAGCTGTGGCCGCAGTGGCTGTGGGATGCCGACGACGACGGAGCCGCGAGCTCGCGCGATGACGAGGCTGGACCAGGCTAGCCAGGAGGGTTGACCGGCGCCAACCAGTCATGGTCAGTCCGCGCGCTAAACAGTCAGGCTCAGTCTGCGCGCTAACCGGTCGGGGCAGTCCGGGCTAATCGGTCGGGGCAGTCCGGGCTAATCGGTCGGGGTTTGTCAGGCCCGCCTGGCGGCCGACCGCAGTGCCCGGTATAGCAGCTGCTGGTCACCGAGCCGGTGCCGCAGCTCGCGTTCGAGACCGCCGATGGGCACCAGGTTCTGCGGCGCACGAGGGTCCTTGTGCGGTGCGCTGGCCAGCGGGGGGAGGATCCGGGTGGTCAGGTCGGCCAGCGCGATGACCTCAGGTTGCGGCAGGTCCGCCGAGCATTCGAGCCGGACAACGCCGGACCAGGGCACACCGGGAGTTTGGAGTAGCTGCAGGTACCAGGAACTCCGCCGCCACGAGGTGCCCATCGCGAAGGCCGGGGTCCGCTGGCCTGGCGCCAAAGCGGCGATCACGGCGGCCTGCTCGGCAGGAAGGTACGCGGCGTGATGGGTCTTGATGTAGCCGACGGTGCGATCCAGGTGGGTACGGCCGCGCAGCGGTCCGTCGACCACGAGCAGGTCATCAGCGGTTGGGTTCTCGGCCCGGAAGCGTAGCGCGACCTGTACCTCAAGGTCGGCCAGGCGCTGCTGCAGGGCGAGCGAGAGCTTGTCAAGCCCCGCGCCGCCGGCGAACCTGGCCGGATAACTTCCGTGCCTGGTGGTGATGTCGGCTGCCTCAGCGGCGGCGGTGAACAGGCCGCGTTCGATCGCGGCCTGCGCGATCGTGGCCGTCCCGTTGCAGGTCACGAGCCCGGCGGCGAAGGATGCCGCGATCCCGGGCGCTGGCTGCGGGCCGCCGCCGTGTACCCAGACGCGTGCGTCGATCCGGCGTACCCCGTCAAGGAACGCCACGGTGGCCGGCAGCCTGGGGGAGCGGTCAGGGTCGATGGGATGCCACTTAGCGGCCGGCAGTTCCAGGTCCAGGTCGAGCTCGGCGCTCGACTCATCGAGCGCGCCATCGTCCGCATCCTCGCTGAACGCCAGCCCGTAGCCGGGATCCCAAGGATCGACCGTGAACGAGAATGGGGCCTGACCGGTCGGCGCTGTCATGCCCGCTCCATCCGCAGCGCCGACGTGGCGCCGGCCCGGCTGACGACGAACCGGACCGGAACGCGGTCGGCGAGCGCGGCGACATGGGTGATGATGCCGACCATGCGGTCGGAGCCGGCCGCGAGCTGCTCCAGGGTGGCAGCGACGGTCTCCAGGGTGTGCTCGTCGAGGGTGCCGAATCCCTCGTCGAGGAAGACGGAGTTGAGGTCGCGCATCCCGGCGGAGAGTCCGACGACCTGGCGCGATAGCGCGAGCGCTAGGGCGAGTGACGCCTGGAAGGTCTCGCCGCCTGACAGGGTGTTCACCGGGCGCCGGGCTCCGGCGTCCTGGTAGTCGATGACGATCAGCTCATTGCGGTCGTCCCGGTCCAGCTGATACTGGCCATCGGACAGTTCCATCAGCGTGGCCGAGGCTTCTCGCACCAGCGAGTCGAGCGCTTCGCTGCACAGCCAGCGCTCGAACGAGGTCGCCCGCAGCAACTGGCCGAGCTTGGTCGCGACCTGTTCCTGCTCGCGGCAGGAGCGGATTCGCGCCGCAAGTTCGGCTGCCTTCTTGCGGCTGCGACGGACGGCCGCCAGGTCCTGCTCGGCACGGACCCGGTGCTCGGCCACGGCGGCTGGTGCGCGGGCCAGGTCCGGCAGGCCGGTGATGCCGTGCCCGGCTAGCAGGCCGGTGATCGCGGCGGCATCGTCGGCAGCGCGCCGCCGGAGCGAGGATGCCGCCGCATCCAGTTCCGGCTGACGCCGGCCGCGCTCGTCCTGCTGCGCCATTGCCCAGGTGGTGAGCGTCTGCCAGGCAGCGGCCAGATCAGCGTCGCTGACCGGCGGGGCGCCAAGCGGAACAACCGAGTCTCTGCGGCTGTGCAGTTCAGCGCGTGCCTTTTGTTCCGCTCCGTCAAGGGCAGAGCGTGCGGTCTGCGCCGATGTTGCCTCCGCCCGCCTGGCTGCCGCTTCCTTACGCGCCTGGCTGAGTGCCTCCTGTGCGGCCGCGATCGCCTGCAGCGACGCCATGACCTCCGGTTCGCTGGCTGCCCCGGCCAGCGCTGCGGTGACCTTCGCCATTCGCTGCCGGGTGCCTTCAGCGGTGCTGAACGCCGCCGCGGCCGCCGCTGCCGCCCTGGCGTGCGCCTGCGACGCCTGCTTGAACGCGGTCACCGCTGACTGGGCGGCCGCGGTCGCGGCGGCGAGATCGGCCGGCGCGGGGTGGTCCGGAAGGGCGCTGACCAGCTGGAGGCAGACCGGGCAGTTCTCGCCGACGTGCAGGCCACCGGCCAGGGCGACGGCCGCGTGTGCCCGCTCCGCGTCGGCCAGCGCGGTCTTGCTCCGCTCGGACTGCTGCTCGGCGGCGTGCATGGCCAGCGCGCGGGTCTGCTCGGCGGCTTGCTTCTCGGCCAGCACGGTGGTGTCCTCGTCCAGCTGGGCGGCAAGCTCCTTGTGTTCGGCGTAAGCCCGGCTGAGCCTCTCCATCGCGGCCGCCTCCGGCAGGGCCTCGGCTGCGCGCTCGGCGGCTGCCTCGGCCCGTTCCGCTTCTTCGCGCCGTTTCCGGCACTCGGCGACGAGCCGGTCTGCCTCGGCGATCTGACCGGCCAGGCCGGGAACGGTCGCCGGGATCCGGACAGCAGCCAGGAGGCCAGACTCCTCGCGCAGCGTGAGCGCCTGCCGCTCTGCTTCCTTCGCTTCCTCCGTCACCCCGGCCAGGGCAGTCAGTCTCTCCTCGACGGTGCCGGTCAGCGTGGTCAGCGCCGCGACGCGGTCGGCAGCCAGCGCTTCCGCTTCGGCAGTCGCGCCGGCCAGCTCGTCGCGTTCGCGCTGCGCGGCCTGCATCCGCTCGGCGGCCAGCCTGGCGCGCTCCCGGGCCCGCTGCCCGACCTTGACGTACACGCCGAACGCCAGCAGCTCCACCAGGAGGTCCTGGCGCTCGCTCGGCTTGGCGTGCAGGAACTCAGAGAACCTGCCCTGGGGCAGCAACACGGACTGGGTGAAGTGCTCGTAGGTCAGCCCGAGGATGTCCTGAACTCCGGACTTGACCTGGTCGGGGCCCTCGGCGAGCTGCTCGATGCTCGCCGCGAGGATGTCCGCGATCGGCGCGTCCGGCGGGATCGCAGGATCGAGCAGCTCCAGCCTGGCCTCTTTGGTGTGCACGACGTTCTTCTTGTCACGGGTCAGTTCCCTGATCGCGACGTACCTATTCCCGGCCGCCTCGAAGACCAGGCAGACGCGGCACGCGTTGGCCGACGGCGCGAGCGCCTGCGCGATCGCGTTCTCCTTGCCCCACCGGGGGACGGTGCCGTATAGCGCGAAGCACAAGCCGTCGATCAGGGTGCTCTTTCCCGATCCGGTCGGTCCGACTAGGGCGAAGAAGTCAACGCCGGTGAAGTCCGCCTCGGCCGGCAGTCGGTAGCAGCCGAAACCGTCAAGCAGCAGCCGCACAGGTCTCATCGCGCCACCGCCGGCGCGCCGCCCGATGCGGCTTGGGTGCCGTTGCCCGGGTCGTTGTCTGGGCCGTTGCCCGGATCAGAGTCACCGGGTTCGCCGGTGATCTCGTCGAGCAGCTCGGCGAACATGGCCAGGATCCGCGGGTCATCAAGGTTCTGCTCGCCGAGATAGTCGCCGAACAGCTCAAGCGGGCCGCGGCCGATCCGGCTTGGCCGGTCGCCGCCCCGGGTGCCGGGCTGCGGCCGGTGCGCGTCATCGAGCAGCACCTCGAGGGCGTTGGGCAGCTTCTCCCTGACCAGGTCCCCCAGGCCAGCCCGGCCGGGTTCGGCAAGCACGACCCGCAGATAATCCTCGCCTGTCCGCTCACCCTCGGCGATCACCTGGTCCAGGCTGCCGCGCAGGGTTCGCAGCCGGCGCCCGCCGGTGATCGGCACACTTCTGGCGTCGGCGCGGATGCCGGGCGCCGCGGTCACGATCAGCGCGGCAGGCTCGTTCCCCTCCTCGCCGAAGTCAATGGCCAGCGGGGAGCCTGAGTAGAAGATCGGGCACGGCCCGGGGATCTCCTGCTGCCGGTGCAGGTGACCTAGCGCGACATAGTGCGCGGTGGCCGGGAAGATGCTGGCCGACAGTTCATAGTCGAAGCTGGTCGCCGCGTCGCGCTCGCCGCCGCCGCGGCGCCCGCCGAGCAGCGTGGCGTGCGCCAGCACGATGTTGACGCCGTCGGCGCTGAACCCGTCGGTGAGCAGCCGGACGATCTCAGCGAACCGGCGCGAGTAGTCGAGCGTGTGCTCGGCGGTCTCGTGCAGCAGCACCTCGGCGGCGCGGACCGCGTACCGGTGGGATAGGAACGGCAATGCCGCGACGGTGACGGCCTCGCCGCCGCGGGTGCGCAGCGCCACGGTGCCGCCGGTACCTGGTGCCTTCGGCGTGCCGAGCAAGTGCAGGCCGAGTTCGCCAAGCACCGGCCGGTACACCGCGTCCAGCAGATTCTGGTTGTCGTGATTGCCGGCGATCGCGACGACCAGGCGGCGCTGCTCGCGCAGGGCAAGCAAGGTCCGGACCACCAGGCCCTGGGCCTTCGGGCTGGGCGCCGCGGTCTCGAACAGGTCGCCGGCGATCAGGACGACGTCGACGTCCTCGGCTCGCGCGGCCGCCACGATGCTGCGCAGGACGGCGGCATGCTCGTCGTGGCGGTCCCGGCCCTTGAGCACCTTGCCGACATGCCAGTCGCTGGTATGCAGGATCTTCATGCCGGATCTCCGTGCGGTTGGGCGGCTGGAGCGCCGCTGCTAGAACGGCGGGGGGTCATCGTGCGCGCCGGGGATCGTCGAGAATGGATCGACCGGAACCACGGGACCGGTGTCGTGACCAGCCCATTCGCCTTTCTCGCTGGGCCGGGTCGCCCAGGCGGGGAACGGGAAGTCCACTGCCAGCGGCACCGGGATGTCGGGCTGGGCGATGAACATCGTGCCCGGTTTCGCGAGCGTGGCACGCTGCCGCTGAGCGGGCGGCAGGTAGCCGTACTCGGGGCGCTCGGCCTCGGCCGCGTCGAGGCGCCCGGCAACCCGGATCGCGCAGTTCGCCAGCACCCGCCGCTCCACCTCGCTGGCCGTCTGCTGCGCCCCGATCAGGATGACCCCCAGTGACCGGCCCCGCTCGGCCACGTCAAGCAGGATCTGCTTGATCGGGCTGTCCCCGTCCCGTGGCGCGTACTTGTTCAGCTCGTCAAGGACCACGAACATCAGCGGCCTGGCCGTTCCCTGGCGCTCCTTCCTGGCGAACTCGCCCCGCAGCGTGACGCCGACGACGAACCGCTGAGCCCGGTCCGGCAGGTTGTGCAGGTCCACCACGGTCACCTGCGCCTTGGAGGTGGTGATCGAACGCTCGCCGCGGTGCGCCAGATCGCCACGGATGACCGAGGAAAGCGGCCTGACCGCGGATCGCAGCCTGCGCAGCAGCGCGTTGATGCTGCCGGTCACGGCGCTTCCCGGCACCCACGATCCGCGGGTGCCGTCATCGCCGAGCTCCGCCTCAAGCAGGTCAACCAGGTCGCTGTAGGTCCGGATGGTGGTGTCCCGGGCCGGGTCGACGCCGCGGATCCGGATCGCCCCGTCGGTGCCGTCAGCGATCGCGTCCCGCCGCAGCCGCGCGGCCACCTGCGCGATCAGCATCGTGTACTGGGCGCGCTCATCCTCAGCGTCGGCGAAGACGAATGGCAGCAGCTCGTCGGCGCAGAACTCGGCGAGCGTCCAGTAGAACGGGCTGACCGCGCGGTCGCGGGCGGTCACGTCCGGCGTGCCTGACGGGTCGTCCCGGCGCGGCGGGGCGAAGACCCGCACGTTGCCGAACGGTGCCGCGGGCAGTCCGAGTGCCGCGTACCTGTCCCGCTGCTCGGGCGTCAGCCTGCTGTTGGCATAGTCCAGGAACAGCAGATCCTCGCCCTTGACGCTGAAGATCAGCGCCTTGGTGTTATGCGCCTGGCCGGCCAGCACGCCGCAGTTGGTGATCGAGTGCAGCAGGAACAGCGCGAACGACGTCTTCGTCGCGATGCCGGACACGCCGGAGATCGATACGTGGGCGCCCCGGGTGCCGTCCACGAACTCGAAGTTGACGTATACCGGCTGGCCGTCCCGGCCGAACCCGACCGGTACCTTCTGATCGCCCATCTCGTCGAAGTACAGCGCCGACTCGCGCTGCGACCCGGTGGCCCGCGCGACGACCGCGCCAGGCAGCGGGGGCACGTATACCTCAGGCTCGACCCTGGTCACCGCGACCTCGGCGACCTCGGAAACCTCGGCGGGCAGCGCGCCCTGCTCGACCAGGAAAACATCCGAGGCGAACCTGGCGCCCTCGTGCGCGGCCTCCACATTCGTCACCACGCCGGCGATCTGCACGGCGGGCGCGCCTGGCAGCTCGCGCCGGGTCACGACCACGTCGTCAAGCTGCAGGTACTGCCCGGGCGCCAGTCCGACCGAGAACTGCAGCGGGGTCGCCGGGACGGTGCCGACGACCAGGCCGACCGCGCCCGCGTCCGCACTGGTCCGGGGCGGCGGCAGCTGGGTCACGACTGACCTGCCCCGCGACAGCACGAGTCCGTCAGCCGCGCGGCTGCCATCAGGTTCCGGCATGCCAGTCACCCTGGTTCCCCTGTCATGAGTCTCGCCGCATGGCACCTAAGAATGCCGCCCGACACGCCGCCGAACCGGCGGATCGGGCATCAGCGCCGAATTTCTTGCAGTCGCTCCCGTAGGCCTACGTCCAGCGCTCACCGGCCACGTACCGGCGGAACCGCTCCCGGTATGAGCCCGCTGGCTGAGTCACCGTGCTTGGCCAGCTCTGCGCCCGCCCACGCGCGCCGTGCCGGACGCGGGGAGCAGCAGCGTGTACACCATGCTGATCGTCGTCGTCTGGCCGGCACCATGGGCATTCTTGGCGCGGTCTTTGCCTGGCGACCACCCTGTTCGTATTCGGGCCGTCGTCGATGCCTGACCGTAATGTTCCGGGCCGCTGATACCGCTACTCGCGATCGGGGATGACAGCAGGCAGTTCTCGCAGAGACCGCGGGCCTCGCAGGTCAGGTACGGTATGCGTCACGCCGGTGCCGGATGGAGTGGATCTCGACGGTGTGCTTGTCCTCGTTGATGCGGTAGCTGATCCGGTAGGTTCCGCGTCGTGCTGAGTAGTACCCGTCGAAGGGCTCATCCAGTGGCTTCCTGACGCGGTGCGGGTTGGTGGTAAGTGGCCCGTCGATCGTCTCCATGGCGGCGGCGGCGACATCGAGCGGAAGCTGCTCATGCAGGTTGCTCCGGGCCTGCCGGGAGAAGATGACCGCGTACGGCACTGAGGTCTCGGAACCGGGGGTTACCGGCTCGTCGCTCACGGCGCTCCGCGACGGCGGCGCTCAAGCTCGGCGCGAACCCGCCCGGCGTCGAAGGTGTCGCCGGCGGCGAAATCGTCGCGCGATTGCCGCAGGTCAGCGAGCGTCTCCTCATCGCCAAGGATGTCCAGCGTCTCCTGCATGGACTCGTACTCGGCGACCGAGATCAGCATGACGTCAGCACGGCCGTTGCGAGTGATGGTGAAGTGGTCGTGTTCGCGGGCGGCGCGGTCGGCGAGTTCGGCGATCCGGGCCTTCGCCTCCGTGATGGGGATGGTCTCCATATGGGCCAGCGTTCCGGAGTCCAGGCTGAGACGGGACACCGTTCACGAGCCGCTGGCGCGCCTCTCGCGGGTTCGTAAGTGCCTCGTGGCAGGATCTTCCGAAGGGTCGAAGCCAGGGAGGTCTGTTTCGTGGGCAAGGCGAGCCGGCAGCGGCGGCTGAAGCAGGAGAGGGAGCGCAGGCAGCGGAGCGCGGCGCGGCCGTCCGCCCCGTCACGACCGCCGCACGAGACCCAGTGGCATGACATCCCGCCCCGGCAGGGGCGCGGGACGCGGCGCGACATCCGACACGAGCCGCCGCCACAGGCAAAGCAGCCGGCTCAGCGGGAGCTTGCAGCCGTGGGGGTGACCGAGGCCCTGCACGCCCTTGCGCACGGCCTGCAGGGCCAGTTCATGGAGTGGGTGGAAGTGCTGGCCGGCCAGCGGCAGGTGCCCGGCTGGGACGCTGCCGTCAGCCGTGAGCTGGTCAGTTACCTGCGCGTCTCGGTGACCGGCGCCTGGCGGCACGGCTGGCAGCCTGCTGAGCTGGTGCGGTACGCGGGCCGGGAGAAGAGTGACTCGCATGCCCGGATGGCCACCGACATGATCGCCGACGAGATGCGCGGCTACGCCGCCGCCACAGTGGACGACTGCTGGCTGGCACAGCTGTCCGCCCTCCGGACCGAGGTGTGGTGGGGGAGTGACGACGCTTACCTCGGCCGGTGGCGCGGCCGGGAGGGGGACAGTCCGCAGGCCACATTGATAACGGCGGTGGAGCTGCTCTTCGTGCTCGGCCACCTGCCGGTGCTGCCCCAGCTGTGCCCGCTGCCCGGCACGATACGGCCCGGTGCAGCAGCCAGGCCGGACGCCGCGGCTGGCGAGGACCGGACCGCAGACGAGCGGATCCTCGGCAAGATCCGTGCCCTCCTCGCGAAGGCGGAATCCACGGAGTTCACCGAGGAGGCCGAGGCGCTGTCCGCCAGGGCGCAGGAGCTGATGGCAAAGTACAGCATCGACCACGCGCTGCTCGCGGCCGAGGCGGGCAGGAAGGACGAGCCAGCCAGCCGGCGGCTGCCGGTGGACAACCCGTACGAAGGGCCGAAGGCTCAGCTGCTCGAGGAGGTCGCCAAGGCCAACCGGTGCCGTGCGGTGTGGTACAAGAGCCTGGGGATGTCGGCGGTGATCGGCTTCCCCGCCGATCTCGACGCGGTTGAGCTGCTGTTCACCTCGCTGCTCGTGCAGGCGGACACCGCGATGCTGCGGGTCGGCGCGAAGCGGGATCAGTACGGCCGGTCGCGCACCCGGGCGTTCCGCCAGTCGTTCCTCATGTCCTTCGCCATCCGGATCGGAGAGCGGCTGGCTGGGGCTACGGGGGACGCGGAACGCCAGGTGGCCGCCGAGGTGCCAGGCCGGAATTTGCTGCCCGTGCTCGCTGCCCGGCACCAGGCCATCGACGACGCGGTCGATGAGATGTTCGGCGACAGCGTCTCGTATCACCGGACCGGCCGTGTAAACGACTCCGAAGGCTGGTATTCCGGCCGGGCAGCCGCCGACACGGCGGCGCTGCACGGTCACCGTGAGGTCACCGCCGAATCCGCCTGAGCGCACCGCTCACCCAACTGGCGAAACGGTCGTGTCGGCACATACCCGCGCATGTCGCCACGGCCGGCCGCCCACAGTGAGATGCCCGGAATCGCGCGGCGATGCGGGCGCGTACTCGCCCCGTCCCTGCCGCCGGCGGTAAGCATTCGATCGGTGGTGTATGCCGCCGTCGGCTCCTCGCCGGCCGCCACCGTTCCGATCGCGCGCAAGCGAGTCGGTGCCCCGGCGGTGTCTGCAGCCCGGACGGCGTAACCGTACATCGCGGAATTGGCGAATCTAGACGGAACTCGGTCAGCCGGGCTGGAGTTCTGCCTGGTCTCGCACCCACAGGCCGACCAGGCCGCGGAAGTGCGCGACGAACCGCTCGCGCTCGTGCACCGGATACGTGGCGGTGACCGTATCGACAAGCAACTGATCGAAGGCCGGCCCGGCGGCCCAGTCGAGCACCCGCCTGCCGATGTCCGGCAGGTGCGCGGCGCAGAAGGCGCGGTAATCGTCGACGGCGAAGTAGGCGTCGGCAAGCCGCCGGTACTCGGCCAGTTTCTCGTGGTAGCCGAGGTCGCCCGAGTCGCTGATCGCGAAGTAGGCGCGGGTATCCAGATCAAGCCGCGGCCCGCGCCCAGTGACCAGGCAGAACACGGTCCACTTCACCAGTGCCTGCATCGCCCACGGGAAGTAGTAGTGCAGCGATGTGACCGAGACGTCCGGGCAGGCGTTGGCGTAGTCGATCGGGTAGACATCGCCGTTCTTGACCAGCACCTCGCAGGAGTTGAATTCCCAGCGGAAGAACGCGTTGATGATCTTCGAGATGCTGACCACCTCGGCGCCGGTGTCGGGCGTCAGGAACTCGTGCTCGACCCGGTACCGCGAGTGCATCGGCGCATCGGGGTCGAAGCGCATCACCATCGTCTCGGCGCCGATCGACAGCGACCTCGCGAACGCGTCGTAGCCGTCCACCGCCGCTTGCAGGTGCATCAGCATCTGGCCTGACTCGTTATAGGCGCGGTGCAGTTCGTCCACGTTGTTGACCCGGGAGACGCCGCGCCACCCGCCGCCGTCGTAGGGCTTCATGTACAGCGGGTACCCGATCTGCTCGGCGATCGCATCAAGGTCGAATGATTTGTTATAGCGCTGGGAAGTATAGGTATATTTGTCATGATCGAGTGGGTTCTTGTACGGCACCAGCACGGTCTCCGGCACCTTCATGCCGAGTCGCATCATGGCGCAGTAAGCGGCGTGCTTCTCCATGGACTGGAACGTGAACGGGGAGTTGAGCAGGTAGACGTTGTCCATCATGGCGATCTTCTTGAGCCATTCGCGCGGATGGTAGTACCAGTAGGCGAGCCGGTCGATGACCAGATCGGTACGCGGCCTCGATCGCAGCCAGAACGGCTCGATGGTGAGCCGCTCGGTGGCGAAGGCGTGGCGCCGTCCGGCGTCGTCGTTGACCGGCCCGAGGCTGGCCAGCAGGTACTCGTACGCTCGTGGCCAGTCGTCCTCGGTCCCGAGCAGCAGGCCCACCAGATGCCGGACATCACCGTCCACAGATCCTCCCGGTCTGCCGCGCGGTCGGCAGGTATTCCTCGGACGCTATTCCGGCCTGACCCCCTGTGTCGAGATGGGCGAGCCAGCCAGGCCGGCGGTCAGGCGAGCTCGCCGAGGTACTGCGGCAGCATCTGGCGCCAGGTGTGCCAGTCGTGCGACCATTGCGGGCCCCAGTTGTCGACCCGGTTAGGAATCTGCTTGGCGCCGAGTACCGAGGCCAGGTTCCAGGACTCGCCGATGTCCTCCCAGTCGCCCTCGCCGGAGGCCAGCACCACGAACCGCTGGCGGAGCAGGTCAAGATGCGGTCCGTCCAGGCCGGGCAGGAACTGCGACGGCA
>Ga0208565_1001250_pt1 | contig 15347 bp, 12 predicted proteins | sample Sb_taG_7_FD_187706 | JGI IMG/M metagenome (GOLD analysis project Ga0208565, IMG submission 187706) | Peat soil microbial communities from Weissenstadt, Germany - Sb_50d_2_FS metaG (SPAdes) (version 2) | ecosystem: Environmental > Terrestrial > Soil > Wetlands > Peat | place: Germany...
TTATCAAGTCCTGGGGGTCGACCCGAAGCTTCATCTCCTCGACAATACAGGCCGTCCGGTTCCGGTGCTCGATGATCCTACCCCGATCGAGGAATTGCTGTAAATCAACCTGCGGAATCGAACCATTGTTGAGCCCTCCTCCCCAGGAATGCGCCGATATGCGAACGCGCGCTCACCGAGAGATTTGCGCAAACGAGATTGCGCCATCGCGCCGCAATTCTTCATAATAATGACAAGGAGATAACCAACGAACAAATCGCGGGGGCAGGAAAATGACTCTTCGACACGCGCTTGGGCTGCTAGGATTCCTGGCTATGACGGTGCATTCCATGACTGGCGAAGTACGCGCCGATCCACAGATCGCGGCTGCCCAGCCCCCGGCGTCGACAGGGAAATGCTGGGTCTACGTCGGTACCTATACGGAAGGAGCTAGCAAGGGAATCTACCGATTCGAACTCGACCTGGCGAACGGCAACTTGACCTCTGGAACCCTTGCCGCCAAGTCTGTGAATCCTTCCTTCCTGGCGATTGATCCCGCGCATCGATTCCTGTACGCGGTTAACGAGGTCGCGACTTTTGGCGGCAAGTCAAGCGGAGCCGTCAGCGCGTTCTTTATCGATCCGAGGAATGGGAATCTCACGTTTCTCAACCAGCAGCCTTCCGAAGGCAGCGGCCCCTGTCACATTGTCATCGATAGCCGGGGCAAATATGCTCTGGTGGCCAATTATGGAGGCGGCAACGCAGTTGTTCTGCCCATTCAATCCGATGGCCGTCTCGCCAAATCTACAGCCTTCGTCCAACATCAAGGCTCAGGTACGAACCCGAATCGGCAAGGAGGGCCTCACGCCCACTCCATCAATCTGGACGCCGCCAATCGCTTCGCATTCATCGCCGACTTGGGCCTCGACAAAATTGTCGTCTACAAGTTCGATGCCAGGCTCGGCACGCTGGTGCCCAACGACTCTCCTTCAGTTGCAATTGCTCCGGGCTCCGGGCCGCGCCATTTTGCCTTTCATCCCAACGGCAGGACTGCTTACGTCATCAACGAACTGCAATCTACTGTGACCGCCTTTCGATACGATCCCGCGCACGGCGTTTTGAAGGCGGTGCAAACGATCTCAACGCTGCCCATGGGATTTACCGGGGAGAGCTCCACGGCAGAAGTGCAAGTGCATCCTTCCGGCAAGTTCCTTTATGGTTCGAATCGCGGCCATGATAGCATCGCCATCTTCGCCATCAATCCGGCGACGGGTGGTTTGAAACCCGTCGGCCATCAAGCAAACCAGATCAAAACGCCGCGGAATTTTGGCATCGATCCCACCGGAAACTATATGCTGGTGGCGAATCAGGACGGCAACAGCATCGTCGTTTTCCGCATCGACCTCAATACGGGCGAGCTGTCCCCGACAGGCGTTGTGGCGGAAGTGCCGACACCCGTCTGCGTCAAAATCATCGCCCAGGAGCGTTGAGTTCACTTGTTGGCTTGGATTTGGGCCTAGCCTTAAGGGATTTCAAACAAGGCCGGCCCCGCGTCCACATGGAACGCGGGGCCGGTTGCACAGTTCTCGCTAAACTTTCCGCGATTCTACTTCTCGACCTTCACATGAAATCCGGCCTTGTTCAGCGTCTTGACGAGATCGGTAGCATCAAAATCGCCGGTCACATCGAATGTTTCCGCCTTGGGCTTGACAGTACTTCCCGTGGCTCCGTCGACCTTCTTGACGGCAGCCTTGATGCCGGCCGTGCAAGCTCCGCAGCAATTGTGAATGCCGCTGACGGTCACTTTCTTGACCTTACCCGCCGAAGCTCCACTGTCGTCTTTGAACGTCAGGTCTTTGTTGCCCGTATCGCCGTGGAACCCGCCTGCAGCCAAAGCGTCGAGCGCTTTTTGAGCCGTTGCATCGTCGGGTGCCGTGATGGTGATGGACTTGGCCTTGCGATCAACGACGCCCTTGGCGCCATCCACTCCCTTGAGAATCTTGTTGGCCGCGCTTACGCACGCGCCGCAGCAAATGTGAACGCCCTTCACTTCGACCTTCGTCTCGGCTCGCGCAACGGCGCCCAAGGCGAGGAAGGTGCAAAAGCTTGTCGCAACCAGCAATCGCGAAAACTTCATAAGATCTCCCATCGGCAGAAAAACGAGTGATGATAAAGAGGCGAGCACTCGCTCGGCCTCGCGGGTGAGCATGTTCATAATCCCAGCCTCTTGCCCGGCGTTCTCAAACTATCCCAAGGTCGAGGAAGAGGCAAGCGCCGGCGCCCTGGAGATACGAGAGTGGGCGCAGCTTTCGTATCCTGTCGTAGACGCTGAACCCCGCCTTCGTATTCGGATGACGTTGCTCCTGGCCACGGGGGAAGGCAGCTGAGACTCCGCGCATTGTCTAGGCAAGCACTCCTCTAATCACTTCCGTATCGAGGACACCGGTCAGCCGTTGGTTGAGGCCGCCGTAGAAATAAGTCAATTTGTGGTGATCGAGCCCCATCAAATGCAGGATAGTGGCGTGTAAATCGCGAATATGGTGACGGTTGACGACGGCCTCGTGGCCAAGTTCGTCGGTCTCGCCATAGCTCGTGCCGCCTTTCACGCCGCCGCCTGCCAGCCAGTAAGTGAAACCTTTGGGATTATGATCCCGGCCGCCCTGGGCGCCTTGCGAAACGGGTTGCCGGCCGAACTCGCCACCCCACACCACCAACGTTTCCTGCAAGAGGCCGCGCTGCTCGAGGTCGGTCAGTAGCCCGGCGATGGGCTTGTCGATTTCCGGGCAGTGGATTTTGAGGTTCTCCTCGACGCCATTGTGCGCGTCCCAATTCTGCTGTTGATGCCCGCCGCCCGAATAGATCTGCACGAAACGCACGCCGCGCTCGATCAGCCGGCGAGCGATGAGACACTGCCGGCCAAACGCCGCCGGGCCCACCGACAGGGGGTGATCCGGCTTCGGGTCGTATAGGCCGTACATCGACTTGGTCTGCTCACTCTCCTGGGAGAGATCCAGCGTGTCCGGTGCGCTGGTTTGAAGCTGGAAGGCCAGCTCGTAGCTCGCAATACGCGCTTGCAGCTCGCTGTAGCCCGGTCGATCGCGCAGGTGCTCCGCGTTGAGCTGGTGGATGGCTTCGACTTGCTTTCGCTGCATTTCTGGCGTGAGGTTACTCGAAGGACGCAGATTTAGAATCGGGTCCCCGGCGGAACGAAACACGGTTCCTTGATAGGCAGCCGGCATGTAGCCGCTCGACCAGTTTGCTGCTCCGGGAATCGGTCCGCCGCGCGAATCGAGCATGACAACGAAAGCTGGCAGGTTTTCGTTCAGGGTGCCGAGTCCGTAGCCCAGCCACGCGCCCAGGGCCGGGTGACCTTGCAAAATGCGCCCGCTATTCATCTGCAGGTTTGCGGAGCCATGCGCAAACGAGTCGGCATAGAGTGATTTGATAACTGCTAACTTATCGGCATGCAGGGCCAGGTGAGGCAGGGCATCCGAGCACCATAGGCCGGCCTGTCCCTCCTGTCGAAATCGACGCTTGGATGCCAGCAGCTTGGAGGGCTGCACGGAGCGGCGGCGAATTTCCATCTGCACGCTTTGCCCGTCGCGCTTCTGCAGACTGGGTTTATAATCGAACAGGTCCATCTGCGAAGGACCGCCATACATATAGAGGAAGATGCACGCCTTGGCCTTTGCCGGGAAGTGCGACGGCTTGGCTGCAAGAATTCCCCCGGAAGCAGCGGGAGTCGATTCTGCGCGCGCAACCTGACTGAAGAATCCCTGCCGATCGAGCAAAGCAGTCAGTGCTAGTCCGGTAAAGCCAGCGCCGGTTTCCCAGAGGAATTCCCTGCGCGTTCGCCCACAGAACTGGCTCTGTGGTTGTCCTGTGCTACGTTCCGCCATAGCCAAAGCTCCTGTCGCGAATCTGCACGGACCGGTTGAAAAAGGGGTCAGACTCCTTGAGCTCTGCAGAGCCTGGTACCTCAGAAATGGGCGGAGCGCCTCGATTCTCCAGGGGGTCTGACCCCTTTTTCAACACTAATCGACGTACACAAATTCATTCAAGTTCAGGATTACAAGGCACAATGAGCGTAATGCCTGGCGTTCTGCCTCTTCGACGCCCAGAGGTTGCGCGCTATCCACGCGGGTAGTTTTCCCGCCGGCTCGGATGAAAAATTCGCGCGCGCTCAGTGCCGAGCCCCACGCGCGCAAGCCGAGGTTTCCCTGCCCCGCCAGCGGCCGGCTGTCGGTTACGTCCAGCAAGGGCTTGTCCGAGCTATCCAGCCAAACACGGATGCGGGGACCTTCGATCTGAACTTTTAGCCGGTGCTCATGATCCATACGAACGCCGGCCTTGACCTGAGCAAGTTCCTGCAGGTCTTTTTCGCCGTGCCGGCGGAGCATGGCCAGTTTATTGCGCGGATCGAACGTCAAGTCGTAACCGACGAACTCATCGCCGTGCGGCCGCGCGCGGATGATCAGCCCTCCCATCTCCGACGCCTGGTGCAACCGCAGCAAGCATTCGATCGTTGCATCGCCAAAGGCCAGTGACTGGAATAACGCAAAGGGCCCGCGGGCGATGTCCACGCGTTGGATCTGTTCGTACGAGTTGCCCCAGCGACCAGGGTAATACGCCCAACCTGCTTTTGGCCCTTCGAGGAAATCCAAGGGTTGAAGTTTGTGCAGATAGCCCTCGTGCAAGGACGCGGGCACCTTCGGAGCAATGGTCAGGGGCGGCTGAAGGACCGCGAAGGCTTTCGTTTGCTGGCACAGGTAAGCGGTCGCAATTTGGCTTTCGTGCTCGGTGGGATCTCGTCCCAACGCCAACCGATAAGCCTGTCGCGCCTGCGCCTGCGGGTCCCGGCCGGCCTCGCGCACCAAGCGCTCAGCGAACGCCTCGGCCTGCCCCTGGATGAACTCGCTATTGAGGAGCATCAGTGCTTGCGGCGCCACCGTGGTCACAGGTCGTTCGCCCATGGTCTGCGCCGTGTTGTTGTAATCCAAGGTTTCCAGGATCGGCGCAAGCATCGTGCGTTTCACGAAGAGATACACGCTCCGACGACCAAGCTCGGCTTCAGCGGAGATTTCCCAGCCCAGGCCTGGCCGCGATTGCCCCGCGACGACTTCCTTGCTTAGAGGGACAAAGACTCCCCGGCCTCCCATGTCACTGCGGAGCTGACCACTGACAGCAAGGGTGGCATCGCGGATGGCCTCGGCCTCCAGCCGGTGCAGATTTTGCCTCCAATAAAGTTCATTGCCCTCGTCCGCCATGTGCGCCGGCGGGTTTTCCGTGCTCGATGAAATCTGGTAGACGCGCGACATCATGATCCGCTTGTGCAGATGCTTTATCCGCCAGCCTCCTTCAATAAACTCGGCTGCCAACCAGTCGAGAAGTTCTGGATGTGTTGGGCCGAGTCCAGTCTTGCCGAAGTCATTGGGCGTGGGAACCAGACCGCGGCCAAGGTGATGCTGCCAGATGCGATTGACCAGCACACGCGCGGTCAAGGGGTTGTCAGCGCTGGCAATCCAGTCCGCCAGTGCGAGCCGCCGACCCGTTGACTCGCCTTGGGCGAGCGGCAGCAATTGCTCTCCCCTCGCCCCGGTACTCCGGGGCGAGGGGTCGGAGGTGAGGGGCCTTGGACGGGGATCTTTCGTCCCCCTCACCCCCGACCCCTCTCCCCCGAAGCGGGGGCGAGGGGAGATTATTAGCTGCCCCTCGCCTTGCACCATCTGACTCGTCGGCTTGAGCTTTGCCGGGGCCAGGACATCTGGAAATCCCGGTTCCACCTCATCGCCTTCGCTAGCAGCATTGCCGCGAATCAAGACGTGAGTTTTCGGTGCCGTGCGACCCTTCTCGTGTACAGACAGCGCCCAGGCGATATCTAAATTGTTCGCCTGACCAGGCGCGGCTGCCGAAGCTGGTGTCACACCCGCTGCGCTGCCTTGTGCTTTGCGCTTCTGGCCCGTCTTTTGGCCGCCGCCAAGTCGTGTCAGCTTCTCTCGCCCATTTCCTAGCGCCGTAAGCGTCGCTGAATCGATAACAAAGCGCGGTTTTTCATACCCCTTGATGTTGTCCAAAAACGCCAACAGCTTGTAGTAATCGCGCTGGCTGATTGGATCAAACTTGTGGTCGTGGCAGCGAGCACAATTGATCGTGAGGCCGAGGAACGCCTGTCCGGTTGTCGTGATAATGTCGTCGAGTTCGTCGAAGACCGCTTGCCGCGTGTCGTCGGGCTCATCGTCCCAAACCCCTAACCGGTAGTAGCCGGTGGCGATGACGGCATCGTCGCTGTGCGGCAGGATCTCGTCGCCGGCTAGTTGCTCCCGGATGAATTGATCGTACGGCTCGTCGGCATTGAACGACCGGATCACATAATCGCGGTAGCGCCATGCGAACGGCTTTTCGTCATCGCGCTCGTACCCATTTGTCTGAGCGTAGCGGACAACATCCAGCCAATGGCGGCCCCAGCGTTCGCCGTACTGAGGAGAAGCTAGCAGACGATCGATCACGTTTTCCCAGGCGTCAGGGCTCTTATCTTTGATAAATGCCTCGATCTCTTCAGGAGTAGGCGGCAGGCCCAGAAGATCGAAATAAGCGCGGCGGAGAAGCTCGCGTCGATTGGCGACGTGGTTCTGCCTAAGGCCATTGGCTTCCAATTTCGCAAGTACAAAAGCATCGATCGGATTGAACACCTCCTGAGCATTGCGGACGCGCGGCACGGGTGCACGCGCGACGGGCCGAAACGCCCAGTACGCTCGATCCTTGTCTGAAATCTTGAACTCTCCGCGCAGCGGAGCAGCCTTGGTGGCACTGTCGACGCCAGGCCAGGGGCTCCCCATTTTCACCCAATTGGCGAGGTCCTCGATCTGCCGCTTCGCCAACTTTTTCGCTGGCGGCATTTTCAACTCGGGGTCGTTGTGACTGATGGCCTTGACGAGCAGACTCTTCTCAGGTTGGCCCGGCACGATCGCGGGGCCCCGGTCGCCGCCAGTCAACAGGGCCGTCAGGGAATCGAGACGTAAACCACCCTTTTGTTTTTTATCTGCATGGCACTTGAAGCAATTTTCAGCAAGAATGGGGCGGATTTTGGCCTCGAAGAAAGCTGCCGCCTTGGGCGCAGGTGGTTCGGCGCTCGCGGCGCGAACGCCGACCGACCCGATGATGCTCAGCACCACCAGAGGGATCGCCAGGTCGCTTTGCAAGCCGGTTCGCATTCTCAAGTCCCCCGCCTGAACTTGGGGGTCCTGCATAAGTTGATGGCCGAATCAGGAAAACGATACGCCACTCTATTCGGCAGGTGTTGCGGCGTCTTCTGGATCCTACATTTCGGCAGGCAGGTAGTCCGTTCGCACTCGATCCCAGGTGAGCAGTAAGGCAGGCGCTCCACGGTATCTTTCTGATACAGTTTACCCGCGTTAGGTATGCGGAGGCTATGGGTTTGCCGGAATTTTATTGGCAATCGATTCCGCGGGCGCCAGGAGAATCCGAAAGGATGGGCAGAGGCCGTCACAAAATCGAGCTCCGAGCACCAGGTTAAATGTAGAAGCGCCATTTCACTAAGTGATCCTCCGGCCTCAGTCGTAGCTGATTACCCACCGTCGTCCACTCGAGTGCATTCCCGTTTCTGTTCGTACGTTTTTCGTTTAACCGCGAGCCAGCGGCGAGCGCGTGAACAGACGGGATCCGGTCCCCTTCTGTTGACGCGCTCCCCTTCGGGTCGCGGTTAAACGATTTTTCGGACGCTGCATAAACGGCAATGCCCCTCATCCACTCGACCCCGTTGCGAAACACACGGCCATGCTCTAAAATCGGTCGCCGACCGCATCGGATCTGCCACGGGGTTTGCCATGATTCTTCACGTCGACATGGATGCTTTCTACGCAGCTGTTGAACAGCGTGATCGGCCTGAGTTGCGCGGCAAGCCCGTCCTCGTGGGCGGCAGCGCGGATCAGCGTGGCGTCGTTTGCGCCGCTTCCTATGAAGCGCGGAAATTCGGCGTCCACAGCGCCATGCCCACGGTAACGGCGCGCCGGCTTTGTCCTCAGGGAATCTTCCTGCCGGTCCGCATAGATCACTATGCACGCATCGGCAAGCAAATTCGCGAAATCTTCCTGTCATTCACACCTCTTGTCGAGCCGCTCAGCCTCGATGAGGCGTTCCTGGACGTGCGCGGCAGCGAGCCCTTGTTCGGCCCCGCGCCTGAGATCGCACGCCAGCTGAAAGAACGCATTCACGCAGAGACAGACCTTATTGCCTCGGTTGGCGTCGCACCCAACAAATTCCTGGCGAAACTGGCAAGCGACACCAGCAAGCCCAACGGATTGCTCGTTCTCGAGCCGGAACATGTTGCGGCATTCCTCGCACCACTGCCCGTTGGGCGAATCTGGGGCGTGGGAGCCAAGGCCGAGCGCCGATTACGGGGGCTCGGCATCGAAACCATTGGCCAATTGGCAGCGACCCCTGAGCAATTCCTGGTGGACAAATTCGGCGACATGGGCCGACATATCCGCCAACTGGCCCTTGGTGAAGATGAACGGACTGTCGTCCCCGACCGGGAAGCAAAATCCGTCAGCACGGAAACGACCTTTGCCCGCGACATCGAAGATCCTCAGGTCTTACGTAGTTGGCTCCTCGAATTGGTGGAGCAACTTGGCCAGCGCCTCAGGCATCTGGGTTTGCGCGCCAAGACCATCGAGTTGAAACTCCGTTCCGCCAACTTCCAAACGCACTCGCGCTCGCTGACGCTTCGTGAGCCGACCGACTCGACGGCAGCCATTTGGCAAGCCGCCGCAGCGCTGTTTGACCGGCGCATACCCAGAGGATTGTTGCCAGCCCGTTTGCTCGGCGTGGGCGCTTCCGGCTTGACACGTGAAACGATCGTGCAGAAAGATCTCTTTGACTCGGGCTTGCAAGACAAGCAAACCGCTCTCGATCAAACGCTCGATCAGATCCGCACACGCTACGGGGCTGATGCCATCCGCCGCGGCGGCGTGCTGGACCGTCCCACGGAATGATACCTCCAAGGTGATTTTCCACTGGCTCCCCCTAGTTACGCACTGCTTCCAGCGCCTTTACCAGCAGTTCATCGCGCCAGTCGCGCACACCCTGGATTGTCCGCTTTGCCGGAATAGTGGGCTGGATGCCGACTCCGTGATGGCGCGAGCCGTCCTGCTTCAGGACGCGCATGCCGGTCCAGGCGACAGTGTATCCTCCGGGCAGCCGCATCGGATTGATGTTGCCATTCGTGCCGGCAGTCGGGCCTCCGACAATCGCCGCCAGCTTGTAGTGCTCGATGATTCCCAGGTAAGTCTCGGCATAGCTAATGGCCCGGCCGTCGGTGATGAACGCTACCTTCGCCTTGAAACGCGGCGCCTGTGGCGCGACCGACCAGTTGGAGAACGAATAGCTAACCTTTGTGCGATCCGGGTAGAGCGTGATCGGAATGTGCCACTGACCGCTCTCGACCGGCTTATCGATCAGATGGCTAATGGCCACGGTTGAACCATGCGGGTAGGCGCGCATGTCAAAAATGATTCCGCTGGCCTTTGCCAATTTGTCCACCACCGCCGTGAAGTCTGCATCCACGATCCGATCAAGGTCCAGGTACCAGATGCCAGGTTTAAGTTCCGTCACCTTCTCCGGACGAGTCTCCGTCAGTTCCGACGGATTTACCGTGCGTTTCAGCTCGAGTTTGTAAGATTTTCCTGTCGCTGGCTGCACCTCCAAAGTCAGCGTGGAATCGCGTGGCCCTGTCGCCAGCTCGTGAAGTCCCCGATAGCGCCGCCATTGCGGGGTCGCGCCCGAAATAGTTTTTTCCACCTGAGCAAGCGCTTCGCCGGCGGCCAACCCGTTGACCTTCAGGATGACATCACCTGGCTTCAACGAATCCGGGCCGTCTACTGCGACCTGGGTGACGACAAGCTGATTTTCGACCCAGTCCCAGAGAAAAGGCGGAATAGCCGTGCTCTCCACGGTGCGCATGGCCACATGTCCGTGACCATCATGCAACTCGGCTACAAGCCGGCGCAGGGTGAGCAAGAAGTCGGCCTCGTTGCGGTCGGCGGCTGCGGAAGTGAGGGCGCGCCGCAGAGCGGCTGGCCAATCCGTCTGCACGACATCAAAGTATGGGTAAAAATGCTGAAACGTATTCCATGCCAGAGCAACGGCTGCCAGCCGGGTGGCCCTGTCGTTGCCGGAAGGCAGGAACCCTTCGGGTTTGGCGGCAGGGTCGCGGGAGTTCGTGCCCGGCGCAGCGACGTGAGGCAGCGTTCCCTGAGCGTCGGCAAACAGGGCGAGAGGCACCAGTGCCGACACGCCGCCGCCTAGCTCGGCCAGATATGGTTTTTCCGGCACAGGTAAATCTTCCGGCTTCACTTTCGTGCCGAAACTGGTCGCCACGACATCTGCTTTGCTGATGCGCCTGCTCGAATAAATCGATTGGGGACTGCCTGTGCCCACTCCCAGATGGAGCCAGACCAGTGTTTTCAAGGAAGCAACTCCCGCGCGTGTGTGCAGTTCCTCCGGCAGCTCCGGCTTCTTTCCCGTGACAAAGACGCGCACCGTCGGGGCCAACGGTTTGAAGTATTTCTCCAACCTGCGCGCGAGGTCGGCGGAATCCTTGGCGCCCTGGCAGGCGACGACTCCCTCGATGGCTACACGGTCCCAGTCCGCATTGGCGGATTGGTCGCTGGGATGGAAATAGCGGACATAGCCGAGCAGGCGCGTGAACGCGACGAGGTTATCCAGTTCCCGTACCTGGAGCGAGCGCGCGGGCTCATCGCCGAGACCTGCGGGCCCCAACACCTGGAAGGAGGCAGCATCCAGCCATGCCTGACCCTTGCCCAGGAAGAGCAAACCAATGCTGATCGATTCGGCGTCGTCCGCCACGTCGCCCACGATGTCATAGCGACGCCACTCTTTGGCTGTGATGGGGCGATCCATCATGTTGTCGAAGAAGCCTTGCTGGTTGTTCTTGTGATCGACGCGCATCCACAGGTGGGCGCTATTGCCAGGGCCAGCCACGTCGGCACGAACCGCGGCCCGGAAACGCACACGTTTGCCGCGAAACGCCACGGCTTCGAAGGACTGCATCAAGATGCCAGCGCCGCCCTTGGTCGCCTCGGCGCCATCCATGTGTAGGCAGCGCTTGCCCGATTTCGGTTGGTCCTCGGTAAGCTTGGCGACGAACCCTGCCTGCTGTGAAGGAGCGGGCATAAACCAACCAGTGGGCACCTGGCCAATCTCGCCTTCTTTGAAATCGAGGTTGACCGGCCCCGGCGGTGCTGCGGCAGCCAGGTTGGACCCGCCGCCGGCAAACAGGACACAGAGGACGAAGAGAAGCAGCCGAGTGCATCGAGCCACGGGATGCGCGGAATTCATGGGGAGATCCTTTCTCTCGGTCTTGCTCTGAACCCTGCTCGCGGGAACTAAAGTATTGTCTTGCTGGCAGATCGAGGTGGCAATGTCCCAGGTGCCGGATTGTTCTGAGCAGATCGTGGTAGGCAACGAGGGACGCCAGCGACCAGACGCTCGCCCGCTCCACCCAGCGAAGAGCACTCGACGCACATATCGGCCCGGCGCCCTGGTGCGCCGAAGGTGCGCCCAAAGTGCGCCGTGGCGAGACGGCCATGGAGGACGCAAATAGGCCGCATTTCAAGAGACAATGCAAATCCGCATTTGTCAGAATCCAAAGGGAGCATGTCGACATAGCTTTACGGGGCTGGCGGTTGGCAGGTCTTCGGCCACCACGGTGCGGGGCGGGAATACGAGCCCGAAGCGTAAGCGAGGAAGCCGGCCGAAGCTTGCCAGTCGAAACCTCGCTAACGCTTCGGGCTCGTATGTGGGGCAGGTCACGACTCCCGTCGTCCCCATGACTCAATTGTAGATCCGGGAGAGCGCACAAGGAACGGCAGCAGAAGAGTTTTGTGTGCCCATCCTCGACCCGGCGGCAGGATAAACGCCGATGATGGAAATTCCTTCTCCCTGATCATCGTTGCGTGCCATTGACGCGGGCCTGCGTGGCCCAGTGGAGCATGAATGGAATGGAGGAGGGGAGAAGAGAAATCGGAAGTGTATGGGTTTCAAAAAAACTTAGGAAATAGTGCGGAAAATGCGGGCTTTTTGATGTTTTGCTTTTCGGTGCTCTACGAAAACCACCCACAAACAGACCAATACCACCGGGAAAACCACCCGCTGTGACAGGCACGGAGACAGGCCACCGAGTCTTGAAAAAGTTCCCCGCACACACGAGGCGGGCTTGTTTTGCTGGTCGTTCACGGGCCCTCGATAGCAATGTCAGGAAACAGGTTCTTTACAATTTCTTTGATTTCTGCACAGCGCTCGCTTCGGACAACGACTCTGTGGAATCTCCTCTCACTCTCTCCAGGCCCCGGACTCAAGGGGCCAGAGGCTTCGTATTCATTCTCCGCTAGTTTGTCCGCAAGACATTTGGCATCCTCCTCGGATAGAAGGCAAATCTCGCACGTCTTCCCTCTTTTCCTGATGTGTATTGACATAGCGATTTCCCCTCTCATCTCGCCCGTGGCCTCCGCTCTTCCTCGATGGCGAGGTTCTTCTGATTAGCCGGTTCATGCATGACGGACCGATCGTAAATGAAGCCGATAAGCCGATCCCAATCAATCTTTTTATTTGCTTTCCAGTCTCCGGCCAATTATATGTGCTTTTTGGCCCCCTCGGTCGGTGCTGGCCGCCTTTTGTATCCTAAATCTCCGTTGACTGGGGCAAGCAACCACTCCCTCGGCGTGATGTTTCACGATGGTAGGGAAGGAGAAGCCTCATGCTCGATTGTTCCGAAATGTTCTTCATTGTGGTAATCTTGACCGTCGTCTTGATCCCGATCATGTGGATTATGTGGGGCAACCAGAAGCAGGAGCTTGGGACCATCCAGTGCAAGCGCTGCCATCATGTTGGCCCTGCCAGGGGCCTCTTTGTGCCGTTTCGTGGGATAAAACCGGTCTGCCAGAAGTGCCAGAGTGAGGATTGGGTGAAGATCGATAACAGACCTACACAGACATAGAGGGTCTCAACTGGAGAGCATATGCCCATCTGCATAAGCAGACAATATTGTGACACGTCCTTCGGGGGCAACCCCAACGTCGATGAAAAGATTCTTATTTTCGAGGATCGAGTAATTGGGTGGCAGATCGCCATCGCAGAGGAACTGCGGCGGCTCATCGATGACCCAAAAAACAAGGGCACGCCGATTCAGCACGCTGGCTTCGCTTTGTTGTCCATCCTCTTTTCTTATTTCGAGATGATTACGCAGTACAAGCGAGGAAAGGACAGCAAAGGAAAAAGCGACAAGTTTATCAAAAGGGGCTTGGATGACGTTTTTCCGAATCGGTTTACCGATGGCCAACGGAAGGATATTGCCAACCTCGTAAGGAACGGGCTCTACCACACCACGTTCACAAAAAAGGGTGTGCTGCTTCATGGGCAATACGAGAAATCGATTGAGATCAAGGACGGGAACGTGTTGGTCAACCCACACCGATTGGTTGACGACATTAAGGTGCACTTTGAGCAGTACATCCAAGACCTGAAAAGCCGCAAGATCGATGATGGCAAGTTCGAGAAAATGTACGATTACGCCATGAACCCCTAATCTTCGGTGTCTTCGAGAAAGGATGGGCCGAGACCAGTTATAATTGATGAGCAGGCATGCTCAAAAACACTTGGAAAAAGTGCGAAAAAATGTGCAAGGTTGGTGGTTGACTCTCCAAAAACGAAAAGTTCCAAAAAAACGGGGTATACCCTGCCTGACCCGTCCTGCCTGCGAATGACCATCCAAAAGACCAGCAAGGCAGTTGTATCTCTCGGAAATCGGTGCGAAGCCCATTGCAGGAGATTGCAGACCGCTGCGGATGGAATAATTCAAGGCAAGGACAAAGCCACCCAAAAACCAGCCAAAAGCGCCATGATACGAGATCGCCTGTTGTAAGATGTCATTTGCATTGGATTTCTGAAATGAAGACGGAAGTGTATGGGAATCGAACCCACTGAGAGCTTTCTTCAAGCCCCCCACTGGTTTTGAAGTCCCGTGCTACGTTAATCTGGTTAGAAACGGGCTCAAAGGTGGCGGTTTTTCCGCGTTCTTGGTGGGGCAACCGAGCTGTAACTGAGATTGAAACGGACTTCAATCGGGAAACGACGTAACAGTTGACGTAACAGACTCGGGCCGGTTGCCTTCCTGGGCACCGCCCGAGTCATTGACTCCTGGCCGAATCTCCCCGAGCGCAACAAGGCCCCCGCCTCGCGCATCCAGGCCACGGTTGGTTCCGGTAAATAGCCCGAGCGTAGCCAGGATTTTCCCACGTTTGCGCACGTCGCGTCGTCCAGGCCCAGGTTGGCCAATGGCCCGTCAACGCGAGACGGCACCGCCATGTGGCGTTTGGCGAATGAACCGCCGCCTCAGCGAGGAAGACGGGACCGGGGCAGCCGGCGGGGGAGGGCACTGCGGCGCGGCGATTTGTAAAAAGCCAATGGTTTTTGCAAACCAGAGAGCAAAAGACAGCTTGCTGTCTGGGTGCTCAAGAAAGCGTCGATTTTTACATTTTGGTCCAACGAAAAAAAAATAGAGCAGCATCCATTTGAAGCGTGCCGCCACTCCCCGTCGTCATCGTGGACATACTACCAGCCGTCGGCGTTCCTGGTGAGCCGTCCATTCGGTGCGATCGGCGAAAGCGCGGGCAGCTGATCGGACTCTCGGTAATGTCGAACGACATAAGATGGGCACTCTCTGAAAAACGCCACGACGCGCAGTCCGCTTCCCGAACTGCTGTCCAAGCAACCCATCGCGCCATTACAGTCAGCATTGAGGGCAACTACTAGAGGCCGATATTCTCCAGTGTAAAGAAAAGAACGGAGACAGTCGGCCAGGCCGGTCCTAGCAGTGCGATGCACAATACAGCAGGTTTTGCTTGATTTCTGCGAGTGAGCAGGTTCCAATATGGAACATTTGTATTGTGCCCAGTGCTGTCATACCCCCTTTGGTAAACTACCTGCCGTTTCGATGTCTTCATCTGGCATGGACGCAGCTGGCAGAAAAAGGGCTCGCCCATGCTTTCATTCCCTCGTCATGTGCTGGTTCGCCTGGTCCGCATAGACGGAGAATTGCGCTCCAAACGCTGGCCAAACGCCGCGAAGCTCGCCAGGCTGCTAGAAGTAACCGAGCGCACGATTCATCGCGACATCGACTGTCTGCGCGATCAAATGGGCGCGCCCATCAGGGCGAACGCATCAAACTTTCTCTAGGTTTCGTGCCCCAGCCAAGGTTTCCTCGAGAAAACCCGTGTCCAAGGCAGCCGCCTTGCGTTTCCGTGCGATGCTCGTTTTGGCCGGATTCCGCTTGA
>Ga0208565_1001252_pt1 | contig 15319 bp, 9 predicted proteins | sample Sb_taG_7_FD_187706 | JGI IMG/M metagenome (GOLD analysis project Ga0208565, IMG submission 187706) | Peat soil microbial communities from Weissenstadt, Germany - Sb_50d_2_FS metaG (SPAdes) (version 2) | ecosystem: Environmental > Terrestrial > Soil > Wetlands > Peat | place: Germany: Weissenstadt...
ACTCCCTGGCTGACCCCGAAGACCCTGGAGCGAGAGGATCGGGAGATCCTCTTCAGCCTGCTGTCCCATTGTCGAGAGGCCGAACAAGAGCTTCGGGACCGGACTCAACTTTTCCTGGAGCCCGGGGAACAGAGCAAGACAAGCGTCAGATGGAAGCTGGCGGCGGTAGGGATCTCGGTGACTGCGGTTGTCGTCGCCGTGCTCTTGTGGACTTGGTTCGCCGCCTGACTCGGAGCCAGGTCCGATACACCGAGCGGAACCATGGCCGCTTGCGCTACTGCGCTTGATTCGGCCGCTCCGGCCGTCGATCTCGGTGCGACGATTCTGTGCCCTGATCATTTCCACTCGAACCGCCCTCAGTGATAGCGGCCACAACGAGGTCCCTGGCATTGTGGCGTAAAGTCGGCGCAAGGAGCGCATCATCAGGCGAATGTCCATCGGCGCCACGGTGGGACGACCGTCCTCGACGTAGTCGCGAGCGGCAAGCTCGACGTAGTCAAGGATCAGTTTATTGGTTGACGGTTAGCCGCCAACCCGAAAGACACCAACTCACTCCGACTAGACGAAGATTCCGAGCCATCAAGGAACGACTACGCCTGGCCGGTCTCCAGGACCAGTTCGTCTTCAAGCAGGAACACGCGGTCCGCGTAACGGACATGCAAGATGTCCTGCTCGATGATCAGCCCCACATCGTTCACTGCAGCGGCCATGGTAGCAGTACCAGGAAGATCATCCTTGAGAACCCGCTGAGCCAGAGCAAGGCGGCCACCGCCAGTGTCCTGAAGGACCTCTTCGCGACGCTCAAGCAACATCCTGTGCGTTGTCCTCAACGCCTGCTATTCCGAGCGAGGCCCAGGCCAAGGGGATCGCTGAGTCGACCGACTACGTGGTCGGGATGGGGCGGGCCATCGATGACAGGTCGGCCATCGCATTCGCGGCTAGTGGAGACGAGCGGGATCGAACCGCCAACCTCCTGGTTGCAAACCAGGCGCTCTCCCAATTGAGCTACGTCCCCAGGGTGGGTGAAAGAGGCCCTCGCGACAAGGCCTGTCACCAGAACAACGACCTGATGATAGCGACGGCCGTTGGGTTTGGCTAGGTCGTCCGCTCGGGCGGTCAGTGTCCCTTCATCCATTGCTCGACGGCAAGAAGAGCCTGCTGGCGGGTGCCGAACGGTAGGGCCTGCCAGGTGGGTAGGGCGCCCAAGGGGTTGCTGATTTCCTCGACCCATTGCTGGATCATCTGGGGCGACTGGCTGACCATCGCGGCCCGCTTGAGCAGGCCGGCAGGCAGGGACTGCTCGTAGGTCGCCGCGTAGAAGGGCATCGGGTCGTATCCCTTCTGCTTGGCGAGATTCTTCAAGTAGCGATCGATCGTCTTGTCGATCTTGACCAGATCGGACCCGAATACCTTCCGGAACTCGGCCAGGTGATCCTCGGGCGTCCGGGGCTCGAGGGGGGGAATCTGACTCATGGCCTTCAGATACTCGACGAAGTCGTCCTGCCGCTTGAACGCCAGGTAATGAGTCATCGCCCAGGCCAGGGCATATTCGGTCGGCGTGAGGTGGGTCTTGCGAACCAGGCACTCCACGAGCGGTTTGCCGGGCTCGCGCACCAGCGCCTTGGATTGGGCGTCGTCGCCGCGGATCGCGACCGAAAGCGGATCTTCGAGCTCGCGAATCGTGGCCATATGCAGGCCGTTGATCATCCCCAGGCCGTCCCAGGTCGGCTTTCCTCCCTTGCGCGAGCTGGCCGGGGTGGAACAGTATTCGGCCAGACCCTCCACCAGCCAGATCGGCCAGGCGCTCAGTCGGGGATGGACCCCGATGTTCTGCAGGACCTGGTGCGTTCCTTCGTGAACGACCGTCTGAGGCTTGCGCAGCGCAGAGACCTCCGGCGCATTCTTGTCTTGCTCCGACGTCTCGTAAAAGTAGATCCGGTTCGTGCCGATCTCGTAAACGGCCTGGACCTCCGGGTCGACCCGCTTGCTGGCCCGGAAGTCGCGTTCGGTCCGGTAGATCACGGCGACCAGCGGGAACTCCGTGTCGTGCGCCGCCATCTCATGTTTGCGAAACGCGTCGAGCAATCGTCTGTACAAGTCCTCGAGCCAGCGGCCAGTGGCTTCCGCGAAGGCATGGCTCGACTGGTAGAAGATCAAGTAGTGCGGCGTCTGGTGGACCTGGAAATCCCCCAGCGGGCCCTTTTGTAATCGCTCGAGCAGTTCTTCGGCCGTGAACGGCTGAAACGGTTCATTGGTGGGCACCAGCATGTTGGGGAAGCCAAGCTGGCCATCGGGCAAGATGAGCGCCGTCGTGCCTTCATTCTGTCCGTGGAGTCGGGCGACCACGGGCTGTCCCTGCTCATCTTTCACCTTGAACCGCGGCGGCTCTGGCGGAGCCTGGGCGAGCCCGGCGGCCGGCGCCATCTTCACATCCTCGCCCTCGTTGGTCGTTGTGCGCATTGCCAGGAGCGTCGGACTCGGAGGCAACTCGGCAGCCGGGGCCGATTGCGCGGGGGCCGTGTCCGGTCCGGCTTGCGGCGACTCGCCGCGGACACGGCTTGCGGCAGAGCGGGAAGGGGATGTCAAGGCACCCAGCATTGCTCCGGTGGCCAGGAGCAGAGCCGCAAGCAGGATGCCCGCCGGCCGCGCCATCCACTTGCCTTCACGCGGCACATGACGGGTACGGCTGGATTGCTGGCGTTCCGTTTGATCGGCGGTCGGTTCCAGCGCTGAGATCGCCTGCTGGGGAAGGCTCTGGCGACACACGGAATCCTGGTCGCGCGTCAGGTGCGCATGGCACCGCAGGCAAACCCGGCGGCAGGCGATTTCGGGATGGCGAATGCGGATGGCCGCGCCGCAACCGCCACAGGCGATGACCACGGGTTCCATGGCCAGTCTTGTCTCACGAGTTTGTCTGAAGGTATTCGTCGAAGGGGCCCTATTCAGTCTAGCAACGTGCTCGGCCTGCGCAAAGCCGGTCGCCCGGATTGCGGTGGGGCATGGCCTGCTCATTGATGAGGCCGGCTGAACCGAGGCGGATCGAGCCGGCCCCAGAGGTGATACGGGGGTCATGTGACACGGGTTCGCGCGTAGGGTAAAGTCAGATCGGCTCAGGCCGCCACGGGCTGTGACGACATGATCCGCACCTTGAAGCCGAGCGACTGGCTGAGCGCGACCATCGCGCCGAAGATATCGCCATAGGCGACGGCGATGTGGTTGCTCATGTAGTGCGCCATGATGGTTTCCATCGAGCAGCCGAGGTCGGCGGCCATGAAAGGCCACTGGCGGGTTGTGCCGCGCCACCAGGCTTCTCTGACGTCCTCGGGCAAGCTCACGGACTCGCCCCGACCGAGCTCCATCACGGGCTGCCCGGTGCGGTCGAGCCACGTCCTGGCCCAGGTGATCGGGCCGGCAAGGCTGACCCCGGTGAAGGTGCCGCCGGGCACGGGGAAATAGCCGGCCGGCTGGCGGTAGCTATGAACGCCCTGGAGGCTCTTCACGTCATGGTTGAACGCATAGGCGCCGCAGCTTCCGGAATTGAGCAGCACCCAGAGGAAGCGGCCGTCGTGCTTGGCTCCCCAGCGAACATCGTGGAACATGACCGCGCCGGGAAGGCCCTTGGACTCGAGGACGCGTTTCATCAGCTCCATCGGAATCAGGTTGCCCTGGTCGGCCTCGGTGCTGGTCATGACGGCGTGGCCGTTGCCCTCGGGCCGGGCATGAGAATTGAGCAGGCCCTCGGCGAAGTCGCTGGGGGGAAGCAGCTTCAGCAGGCCAAGCTGGTACTGCCAGCCGAGGCAGTCGGCCTTGAACTCATCGAGCAGGTCGAGCACCGCGAGGTAGCCGCGGAGCTGCTCCCGGGTGGCTTCGGCAGTGAAGTCCTCGGCGTCTGCCTCCTTCCAGTGGCAGACGACCCCCTTGTCCTGCACGAACCGAAACGCCTGGTCCACGCGCGCGTCGGACACGGTATTGACCCGGTCGATCAGCCAGGCCTGGTCAACCTTGTGCTCGGAGAAGCCGATCTTGTAGAGGACGCGCGGGCCGAAATAGCCGTTGATCATGCCCATCGACGTATCGCCAAGCATGAGCGCAAGGATGCGCTGCTGGCGGATTGCCGCGAGCACCTTAAGGGCCGTGGCAGCCGCTGCCGGGGCGATCGCGCCGGCACCGTGAAGCTCGCGTGTGTCGTAGCGGATCTGGCCGGTGGAGCACCACTCGTCGAGGCGGTCCATGAACCGGGCATCGGCGGTCCAGTCGGGAGCGTCGGTCCAGACCCGCGATGCGGAGCGGCCGACACTTTCCAGTGACGCGCCGGTATTCAGCAGGGCCACCAGTCCCGGCCAGGTGCCCGAGAAATTCGAGGCCAGGAGCAGGGGGTTCTCCTTGCCCACCACGCCATCGACGGTGTGTGGGGCGTAGGTCCAGTGCACGAAAACGCCGACGACCGGGTCGTCGATCGGCCCGAGCTGGGCGATTGCCTGGTCGGGACGCGTCAGGTAATCCTGGATGACGTAAGGTGAACGCCCCAGCTTCCTGAGCGCGGCGACCAGTTGCTCGGTCGTCTCACGCGACAGAGCCAGCGCCCATTCGTTGGGCTTGGACCGATAGTCCCCGGGCCAGAAAATCGCAACCTTCTTGGACATGGCACACCCGGGTGAGAGAAGAGTACACTGTGGTCAGCGATCAGCCCAGAGTGTATATTGCCCATTCATGGCATGCTACGCCCTGGCGACGGCGGCGTCCCAGGAGACCTCGAGCTGTCTGGCGATTTGATCCATTCCGACCCGGATTTCGAGACACCGGCAATGTATGACCTCGTGGTGATCGGTGGGGGCTCAGGGGGTTTGCACCTGGCCACGTTGGCCGCACGTGTCGGCGCCAAGGTCGCCCTGATCGACAAGCGGCCTCCCGGAGAAAAAGGCTGGTTGGCGGCGTGGCTGCCCAGCAAGGGTCTGGTGCAGGCGGCCCGGCTGGTCCGGCAGATTCGCGGAGCCGGTGAATTCGGAATCCACGTCGAGCCGCCCCGCGTCGATCTTGCCGCGGTGCTGAACCGGCTGCGCAGCGTGTCCCAGGCGTCGGCCGCGGATCGTTCGGACGAGGCTCTCGCGGCCCGCGGAATCGACGTCTTCCACGGGACGGCCGCCTTCGAAGCCTACGACACGGTATTGCTGAACGGCACCGGGCGTATCGAAGGGCAGCGGTTCGTGATCGCCACCGGCTCGCGGCCGGCGCCGCCGCAGATCCCCGGACTGAGCGAGGCCGGATCCCTCGACGACGCTTCACTCTGGTCGCTCACCCAGGTGCCCGAGAGCCTGACCGTCATCGGGGCCGGTCCGATCGGCATGGAGTTCGCCCAGGTCTTCGCCCGGCTGGGATCGAAAGTGACCGTCCTGACCGATGAGGACCGGGTCCTCCCCCGCGAGGATCCCGAAATCTCCGGGCACGTCGCCTGCATGCTCACCGGCGAGGGCATCACGATCAAGCAGCGGGCGGCGATCGAGAAGATCGAGCAGCGCGGCGATCAGAAAGTCTGCATTTACAACGACGGGGACACCGGCGAGCGTGCTGAAGTCTCGTCCGCGGAGATCCTCTGCGCCTCGGCCCGGCTCGCCAACGTCGAGCACTTGAACCTCGAGGCCGTGGGAGTCCATGCCGATCCCGAGCACGGCATCGAGGTCAATGAACTGCTCCAGACCCACGCGGTCCGCGTCTTCGCGATCGGCGACGTGTTGCAGCGCCACCAGTACACACACGCGGCCGAGGCCGAGGCCGAAGTCGCCTTCCAGAACGCCGTGCTTCGCCGCCGCCGCAAGATCGATTACACCAGCCTCCCGTGGGCCACGTTTCTTGATCCCGAGGTGGCGACCGTCGGTAGCGCCGAAGCCCAGGCCAAGGCCGATGACCTCGAGCATCACGTTTTCCGCGTCAACTATGCCGACATCGACAGCGCCCGTATTGACGGCCGGCCGGAGGGCTTTGCCAAGGTGGTCGCCTCGCCCTCGGGAAAGATTCTGGGCGCGACCATCCTTGGCGTGCAGGCCAGTCTGGTATTGCAGCAACTTGTGCTGGCAATGGACGCGGGGCTCGGCCTGGGCGAGCTTGCCGAGACGACCCAGATCTATCCGACCTACGGTCAGGTGATTCGCGAGCTCGCCGGCCAGTTCCAGGCAACCCGCCAGCGGGGCTTCATGGCGACAGCGCTCCGCTTCTTCTACGGCTTCCAGCCCCGCACCGCTGCCGTCGACGGAGCGTCTTCCCGCACGCCAGACGCTCCCCATGGATCTGCTGACGATGCGAGCGCCGCGTCCCATTCGACCGGCCCCGCACACGGACATGGTCACTGAACCGGCGGTATTTCACCAGCCAGGGCTTGGAAGCGATGGAACGAAAGGTCGCTCTCGTTGCAGGAGCCAGCGGCATCATTGGCCGCGGGATCGTCGAGTGCCTCACCCAGCGCGGAGACTGGGAAGTCATCGCCCTGGCCCGGAAACCCTCCGACGCCGTGAATCACGCTCGATTCGTATCGGTAGACCTGCTCGACCCCAGGGACTGTCACGACAAGCTCGGGACGCTGAGCGACATCACCCACGTCTTTTATGCGGCGTACAAGGAGCAGCCCTCCGAGCCCGGCCAGGTGGCCGTCAACGGCGCGATGCTCCGCAACCTGGTCCAGGTCGTCGAGGCCGCCGCACCCGGCCTGGTGCATATCAACCAGATGCAGGGAGCCAAAGCCTACGGCTGCCAGTTCGGACCTTTCAAGACGCCCGCCAAGGAGACCGACCCGCGGCATTTCCCGCCGAACTTTTACTATGACCAGGAAGACTTCCTGCGCGAACGACAGCAGGGCAAGGCCTGGACATGGTCGGCGCTGCGGCCCAACCTCGTGATCGGACCGGGCGCCGGGCACCCCATGAACATGATCATGGTGATCGCCGTTTATGCCGTCATCTGCCGTGAGCTGGGTATCCCGCTCTGGTTCCCGGGAACTCACGCCGGATTTAGCATACTCCTGGAGGCCACGGATGTGGCGCACCTGGCCAGCGCAGCCATCTGGACCGCGACCGAGCCGCGGTGCGGCAACGAGGTCTTCAATATCACCAACGGCGACTACTTCCGATGGCAGCACCTCTGGCCCGGCTTCGCCGATTACTTCGGTATGAAGGCTGCGCCGCCCTTGCCGATCCCGCTGGCGGAGATGATGGCCGACAAGGGCCACGTCTGGGAGCAGATGACCCAGAAATCTGGGCTGCGTCCCTATCGCCTGGACCAGCTCGTCTCCTGGGGATTCGGCGAGTTCGTCTTCCGGATCCCGTACGACACCATCTCCGACACCACCAAGGCCCGGCGCTACGGGTTTCACGACGTGGTCGAGACCGAGGAGATGTTCCGGCGCAAGTTCACGGAGCTCAGGGAGCAGAAATACATTCCCTGAAAACCCGGGCAACGTCGTCAACGGCGAATTCGCAGCGCTCCAGGGGCGACCGGCCCGACCCCGATCAGGCCGTGGCGGCGTCCAGCGGACTGCGCCAGATTGGCTGCACGGGGAAGAGGATGCGAGCGGCGTCGAGGGCCGTTGCGGTCGAGGCCACGAATCCTTCGTCGCTGGTCGTGGAATCGACGCTGGTGTGACCCATCAGCAAGCGCACCAGAGTCTGGGGCGAGAGGGTCAGGTGGCGGCGGCTGAGCTTGTCGGGCTCGATCCGGGTGTTCTTCCCCTCGATGTGAATCAGCCAGCGGTGATCGTCGCTGGTGATCCCCAGCTCCAGAGGCAGGGCACAGCCCGCTGCCGCAGCGCGTCGGCTCAGTTCCGGAAGAATGCACTTGAGGAACCCGCCCGCGTCGGGAATGTGATACATCGAGAGGGCCGTGTCGACGATGTCCTGGTCCATCAACCGGCCGGCCGCGCTCAGGAATGCCTCGATGACCGGATGGTTGGCAGGGGCATGGACCGTGACCTGAGGATACGCACGCTCAAGGGCTTCGGCGCGCACGCGGCCCAGCAGCGAACGAAGCGCCTGCGGATGCGCCGGATCGGAGGCGATCTCGAGAATCTTGTGGTCCTTCACGAAGGCATAACCGCGCACGGTTTCACCCTGACAGGCAACCCAGATGACGTGGGCGTACCGACGGCCGATCATCCACCGCCAATATTCCTCGGATCGGATGACCGTTCCGGTGACCTGGGCGTACTGCATATCGTAGAGCGACATCAGGCCGGCAAGCTCGACCTGTCGCCAGGGACGGACATGCCAGAAGCCTGCCCGTCCCTCGATCAGCCCGTCACTGACCTGGGGGAGGTTGCGGCTGAGGGCCTGGGCGTGAGTCTGCCGCCCGCAAACACCCCACCCGAGCGGTCGATAGAACTGAGGCATCCCGGTCGTCAGCGCCTGGAGCGCGTGCCCCGTCGCCCGGGCCCGCTCGTCCGCCAGACGCATCAGGTTCTGGGCGAATCCCAGACCCCGAAACTCAGGCAGTGTTCCTACCCACATCACGCCATTGATCGGCACCGAGGCACAACCATAACGAATCTCACGCTCCGTGAGGTGAGCATGGCTGACCACGCGTCCATCAACCTTGGCCAGCAGACGCTGCTCGGGGCGATAGGCCGGATCGCTCAAGGCGCCGAGGAATGACTCTCGATCCGGACCATGAAACACGTGGAGCAAGGTCTGGTACACGGCTTCATGGTCGGCTTCGGTTCCAAGGCTATACTCGACCGAGCCGCGGCGAAACGGCAAGCGTAACGCCGACGATGGAGCTTTCATCGGGTCGCCCATTCTGGGGACACGTCGCGCGGGGCGGGGACTGTCAGCCGAAGACCAAGAGTATCCAACGCTACTCATCACGCAACGCCTTGCTCACATTGTACGAGCTAAGAATCGCCTCTGCCTCAAGGTAGTTACCGACCTTGCGGCTTTTTCGGCACCTGAGTTTACCGGTTCTATCGACTGGACTCGAACCCAACACTGTTTCAAATTAAACCCAAATCAACCTCTCGAGTTGCTATTTAAGGATCCAGCCCGGAGCCCAAACCCATCATCGATTTGTGCAAGCGCTGTGCCGAATGGAGCACGAAGGCGTACTCGCGACCAGCCGCCAGGCGATTCCATTCCAGGCCCGCAAGGACTTGCGACCTGCGGACTTGAAGCGAATGAAGTGGTTCCCGCACCAGTTCCTGGAGTACTTCATTGATGGCTCGGATGGCCCGAAAACGGGCAATCCTCTCCGGCCTGGTGCTGCTTTCTCGCGCAATTGCCTCACGCTTCTCATTAATCAAGTTACGAACCTGGGGCGAAAGTGGTTCGGAGAGATGGCGATCCGGATTATAAACCAGGTCGCGGAGGCCCCGCTCCAGCGTTGCAAGCTCTGATGATGTGGCAGTTTGCTCAGGTAGACCCAGCCAGGCGGTCAAGGAGAGAGTGAGGAATTCCGGAGGCTCGATACCGAAGAATCGCCGGGCGATGGAGTCGCCCAGCTTGTCGTACTTCGCCCCGCCGATTCCGTGGATGAACAGATCGCCCAGCAGGTAGCGGCAGAACATGGTCGTTGTCAGCGCCCTGGTGCGCAGGCGAATCGACCGGGTGGCGAGATCATCCAGCCGTTCCACGGCGCAGCAAGCCTCGCGATCAGGGGACAGGGGCAGCTCGATCAGGGGGTCGTCTTCGCCGGCGATCCGCAAGAACATCGTGCGCGATCCCTGAAGTACGAGCAGAGGCCGCCGGCGGGGTTGTCCCTGCCGCCAGACCCAGAACGGGGCCTCACGCCACTCACCCTGGACGCCGAGCGCGGAGACCGGATGGTTCTTGCTGCGGATGCCGTAGACCGCGCGATACTCGGCCAGGGCAGCGTTGTGGATCCGCTGGAATCGGGGAAGCTGGGCCAGCAGATGGGACGCGAACCAGAAGAAGCCCTCGGTCTGGCAGACCTGGCTCAGGGGAATCTCCAGGTTGGAGCCGCCCCAGTGACCCTCCAGCTCGCGCCGGGCCAGGGCAATCCGCATTCCCAGAGTCCGCTGGCCTTCCGCCCGGCGCACGGCACGAGGCCAGAAATCCTCGATGATCGGATCGGCAACGACCTCGCCAAGGACTTGCCGCGCGCGATCGCCAAACGAGGCGAAAAGGGCCTCGTCATGGACCGCCAGGTCCTCGTAAGGCATCTCTCCCGTCCACTGATCGAACTCGACCCGCACATTCTGGATGCGGTCCTTGCCGGCCCTGGGAATCCGGATCGAGGCCGACTTGGGTAAGTCGTTGTCCACAATAAGGTTCAATCCCAGGCCGCCGTGTGCCCTGGCAAGCACGGCCGTCGCGAAGTTCTTGACCCAGACGCCGGGGTGAAAGAGCTCGGGCTGATGGCCGGTGATCACCAGTGGCGTGATCACCGAGTCGCCGGAGCACGGCCCGCGCTCGGGAACGTCCAGTCCATGGCCGCGGAGGAAATTGCATGCGGCCGCAATGACCTCACGATGAACAAGGCCGCGCAGTATGCCGGCGCGGCGGCCCTGGAAATCATGATCCCAGCCCGCGAGCCTTTCCTCATTGCGTGTGAACTGGGCTGCCACCTCGGCGAGTGGTGGCACCGCCAGCAGGCCGCCGTCATTCGAGGGAGCCCGCAGGCGATGGCCCTTCTTCATCCTCGACATCCTCCGGCCACTTCAAGCCCCGCCCTGTTCAGGGCTTCCTGGAGGACTTGCTTGTAATGGTTCAGCCGGAATGAAGAATCGTCGAGCGAACCGCCAAATGCACGCTCCTCGTCCAGGTAGACGAGCGGCACCGGAACCTCCACGATCGAGAGTCCGTGCTGCACGGCCTGCACCCAAACCTGAAGCGGCATGGCGTAGCCGTGATCCGTGATGTCGAAGACCTCGAGGGCCGATCTGCGATAGGCTTTGAAGCCGCAGAACGCGTCGGTGAGGTTCAACCCCAGCCATTCGTTGAGCCAGCGCGTGACCTCCACGTTGATCCGCCGGCGCTCTTCGGGAGGTCTCTGGTTCGGATCGAAGACCCGGAGATAACGGCTCCCCGAGACGATATCGGCCTCCCCGAGCCGCCTGGCGAGCTCGGAAATCCGGGCGGGCTCGTGCTGGCCGTCGCAATCCAGCGTCACCAGAGCGTCGTAGCCCCCCTCGATCGTGTGCCGGAACGCGGTGCGCAAACCTGCTCCGTAACCCAGGTTGCGTGGGTGCCGGAGCACCTTCACCGCGGCAAAGCGGCGGAGCAGTTCGGGCGTCTGGTCGGTCGAGCCATCATCGACAACCAGGATATTCTCGGCGTGGCGCGATACCGCTCGCAGCACGTCCTCGAGATACTTCTCTTCATTATGCACGGGAATGGCGGTGAGGAGTCTCATCGACGGGACCGCTGAATCTGAAGCAAGAGATCCGGGCTGGTGCAGGCTCGACCACGGTGCATTCACAAGACCTACGCATTCTAGGTCAGGGCACCTGGAAGTCAACGTGGGGAACAATTCCGGCGCCGAGACGGGAAAGCGGCCGAGTCCTTCGGACCTCTTCCTTTCCCACTGGTGTCGTCGTGACCCGGCACCCCTGATACCCCTTGACCCGATCGCGCGTCGATTCCTAGCATAAGGCTTCCATCCTTGCTCGACCACGGAAAGGGTCGTAGCGTCAAGTGCGCCATCTTAGATCTCGGATACCGGCTGATTCTGATGACTCAACCTGAAGCCTCTCCACCTGTTCCGGAAGAAGAACAACCGCGCCTCGCCCCCGCGAACGACTCGACCTCGACGGCGGTCTCGGAAGCCGATGCCGAGACCGGGCCGCAACCCGAACCGTGGACGCCTGAGCGCGTCACGGAATGGAACGCTTATTATGACATTTATGTGATGCTCGCCGTCTTCCTGCTCGCGTTCGTGGTCTCGTCGGTTCGTGTGGACGAAAACAACCCTTTGCTGTGGACGCACCTGAAGACGGGTGAGCTGACCGCGCAGCAGAGCTACCCGGTCGTGTCGGACACATTCTCTTATTCCGAGACCGGAACGCGGTGGGTCAACATTCCCTGGCTCTTTCAGTGGAGCCATGCCGCGATCTTCAGGCTGGTGCGGGACCTGGTTCCCCCCGACCCCGCAGACCCGACGGCCAATCAAGCGTCCGCCGAGCAGCTCGCCATCGGTGTGCTGATCGCGATCAATGCCCTGGTGCGGCTGATCACGGCCTGGATCTTGCTCAAGATCCGGCGCCCCGGGCCAGGCCTCTGGTGGTCGGCCGTTTGCGTGGCGCTGGCCCTGGGAGCCGTTGTGGCGCCGTTCAGAATCTTGCCCGGGGGCATCGCTGGACCGGGCATCGTCGCCCCCTCAACGTGGGGAATGCTCCTGCTGGCGATTGAGATGCTGCTGCTGCACCGTGCCTACAACGAAGGCCGCCGCGGGGCCCTGTACGGGATGGTTCCACTCTTCCTCGTCTGGGTGAACCTGGACGAATCGTTCATCGTGGGACTGCTGATCCTGGCTGCGGCGGCGGTTGGCCGGGTTCTCGATGGAAGCTCCGCCCTTACCCTGGTGCGACGTTCCGCCGGCTCGCTCACGGATGACTTCTCGGATGAAGAGAAACCTCGGGCCGAGATCAGGCCAGTCAGCACGTCCGGCGGGCTGGTGGTCCTGGCGCTCTGCGTCGCGGTTTGCCTTGCCAACCCCTCGACCTATCGCGTTTTCCTGACCTCGATGGCACCCCTGTTGTCGGTTTTTGGGCCCAAGACCGAGACTTTCCCATTCGGTGAGATCTCCTTCTTCGGCAATCAGATCCAGAAGCAGTTCCCGAGCGACTGGTACTGGTTCACTGGATCTTATGTGCTCATGGTGGCAATTGGCCTGAGCTCGTTCCTCCTGAACGTACGCCGGTTTGCCTGGAGCCGGTTCCTTCCCTTTGCCGTGATCGCGGTGTTGTGGGCAATCTTGATCGGCTACCGGCAGGAGTTTGCGATCGTATTCGCCGCGGTGACCGCGATCAACGGCCAGGAGTGGTACCACGATCGATTCGGAACCCAGGGGCGGCTGGGCTTCCTGCCGGCCCTCTGGTCGACAGGTGGCCGGCTGGTGACGCTGGCGGTGCTCTTCTTCGGCGTGAGCGCGGCCATCACGGGCTGGCGCAGGCAACCCGACGAGCCGCGCTTCGGCTTCTCTTACGATGCCAACGACTTCGCCTTTGAAGCCGCCGACTACCTGGCCCGGCAACAGGATATCAAGGGCAACGTGCTCAACACGACGGCCGCCCAGGGCGATGCTCTCATCTGGAAGGCTTATCCGGCGCGGAGAACGTTCATCGACGGCCGCAATGTCTTCACCAGCGAGAAGCTTGAAGAGCTTCACCACCTGCGAGTCGCCATCCGTGATGATGCCGCGGACGATTGGAAACCCGCGCTCGACCGCTACGACATCACCGCGGTGATGATCGATCTGGCGGGAGCGAGCGGATCCGTCGAGACCTACAAGCGATTGACCAAAAGCCCGAACTGGATTCCCTTCTACGACGATGGCCGGGTGGTCGTCTTCGGCCGGGCCGACTCCCCCGAACCCGACCTGGCCACATTCAAGAGTAACCAGCTCGTGCCGGAATTGAGAGCTTACCGCGTGGCGCAGTCCGTTCCCTCGGCTGATCGGCCGCCGACGCCGACCTCATGGATCGACGATTTCTTTCAGAACCGTCTGGCCAGCCGGCCGCAGACGCATACCAATGCGGCGCTGCGCTGGCTTCAGGGAGGGATGCAGGAAGGCGATCAGCCCATGCTACCCGACCCGGCACGGTGTCTGCTGGCGATCCGCGAAGCGCGAACCGCGCTGGCAAAGAATCCCGACGACTGGGTCGCCTACCGTCTGCTCCACGCCGCCTACCGTTTCCTGGCGCAAGCGGAAACCGCAATCCTCTCCGGCATCCCGCTCGACCGCCAGAACCAGAGCCGGGTCAGCACGCTGGTACCCAATATCGACGTGCTCTCCTTGCGATTCCAACAACGGGTCACCGCGCTCAACTATGCGATCTTGACCACCCCGCCGCCCAGAACCCTCGGCGCACGCCGAGAGCTCCAGGCCCTGAACATGGAACTGTTCGAGCTCTTTGTCCGGGCAGGATATATCGACCTGGCCCGCGACCGGCTCCAGATTGTCCTCGACCAGATCCAGCCGGGCGACTTTCCGACCCCGGAGGCGGAAGCGCATTACCGGCAACAGCTTGAACAGCTCAATCAGCGGGTCAAGCAGGTGGAAGACAAGCTGTTGGACCTGCAGGTCGAGCACCAGGCGGGTCCGGTCGAGAAGGCCAATGCCGCTCGCAATCAGGGGGCACCCGGGCTGGCCATCGGCGAGCTCGAGGAAGCCAATCGCGGCAATATGAGCCCGCTGATCGTCAAGCCGCAGCTCGTCGACCTGTTCTGCTTCACCGGTCAACCCGACCGAGCGGTGGAACTGCTTTCGACGGGGGCCAGCGAGGACCCCAACCTGGGAACCGAGCCGGGCACCTCGTTCCTGAGGCAGGGACAGGTTTACTTCCTCCTGGGCAACTACACGACCGCCGCCCATCTCTGGCAGGAGCGCGCCATTCCCCGGCTGCGGTTCGATCGCAGCATGCGGGCACTGTCGATGGCTCAGATTCTCACCCGCGGTCAACTGACCCACGCGACCAACATCAACTTGATACTGCCCAGCCTGGTGAGTCGCCAGGCCTACTGGGAATACGAGCTGGCGCTCTGTTTGCTCGAGTCGGGTTCGCCCGATGGTGCCGCGGATTACTTCACCCGCGCCTTGAAGCTCGTTCCCGAGCTTGCGGTCCGGCCGATCATTGGCTACTACCTGGAGAAGCTGGGCAAACCGGTTCCCGAACTGCCCAAGAAGGCGGATTTGCCGCGGCCCCGAGCAGGTACGACGGTGGATTCGAAGCTTCGAGGTCCAGGCCCATCGCCCGCGACTTCTCCCGTGCCGGCGCCCAAACCTGCCGCCACGCCGCCGGCTCCCGCCGAACCGGCAAAGCCGGGAAACGCCGCGGCCTCCAAGGAGCAGGAAAAGCCCAAGCCGGCGCCCGGCACAGAGGAAACGAAGAAGAAGCCGTGAGGCAAGTTGCGGGGGCCATCGCGTCGGCACCGAGCCCGCGCCGAGGGGGCTCTCGGTCACTTCTCCAGCAGCACCACGTTGTCAACCTGGCAGACGACGTCCTGGAAGTCGTCATTGGTCGAGTATTCCCACCCGATCAAGTAACTGTTCGGGATCAGCCGGCCCGTGGTCTTGTCGCGGTTGGGATAGATCATCGCCTTGTAGGGCTGCCTGGCCAGCCGCTTGTTGATCCGGGCCACCAGGGCAGGCTCGGTGAAGACAC